>Ga0208481_1000570_pt1 | contig 10759 bp, 19 predicted proteins | sample LakMenEpi02Jun10_FD_150662 | JGI IMG/M metagenome (GOLD analysis project Ga0208481, IMG submission 150662) | Freshwater microbial communities from Lake Mendota, WI - 02JUN2010 deep hole epilimnion (SPAdes) | ecosystem: Environmental > Aquatic > Freshwater > Lake > Epilimnion/Euphotic zone ... | reverse complement strand
TAGGTTATGATTTAAGAGTATGCCGGCACACTCTTTTAGAGCCGTTCCACATTCGTTGAATTATCCGCGTTCACGATTGATTGGAGAAAACTAACCGTGAGCAATCTAAACATTGAAGAAATGATCGAAAAGCGCAACGCCGCAGCCGATCACATAGACGAAATCAATGCTGAATTAGCAGAGAACCCAGACAATGCCGAACTAGCGGAACGCGCTGGCGAAATCGTTGCTGAGGTTGAAGCAATTGACGAACGCATTGCAACATTCGTAAAAAACACAGAATCCCGCGCCCGTTTCGAGGGAATGGTTAGCGGCTTAAAGAACAAAAAAGAAAAGGAAATCCAAATGAGCGAATTTCGCACAGCTGGCGAGGCTTTTATTGGTTCGGATGAATTCCGTTCCTACAAGGGCGGAACCTCAGGCCGCGTAGCAATTGAATTGCGCGCCCCAATCAATACAACAGTAGATCCCGGTTTGGCATGGGTTCGCCCAGATCGCTTAGTTGCTCCAGCCGCTGGATTTGCAACTCCATTGCTAGACGCATTCAACCGTATTTTGGTTTCATCCAATTCCGTTGAATGGGTAACCACAGGCCTTGCACCACAGGCAGACATTGTTGATGAGGGTGACGAAAAGCCAGAGGCAACTCTAATTTCATCCGTAGACGTTATCAACCTTGATACCGTTGCTCACTATGTCGAGGCAACTCGTCAGGTGCTTGAGGATTCCCCAGCGTTGCGTTCATTCATTGACGCGCAATTAATGCAGGGCGTTTACAAGAAGCTCGAAGCCGTAGCCGCTGCCGCACTTACAGGCGCAACATTGCCATCCGCTGAGGGTGCAGATCTAATTTCTGCCGTTCGCGTAGGTATTGGAACCGTTCAGAGTGCAGGATTCAACCCGTCATTGGTAGTAATGAATCCAGCAGATTACGCCGCAATGGATGTGGACATGCTTTCAAAGACTCTTGACGGCGACAGAATCCGCGGAACCTATTGGGGACTAAGCGTAGTTTCATCTGCTCTAGTAACCGCTGGAACCGCTTATGTTGGCGATTTCGCAGCAGGAACCGCATTCTTTGATCGTAACGTTGCCAGCGTTTATGTCACAGATTCACACGCTGAAAATTTCACTAGCAACATCATTACGATCCTTGGTGAAGCCCGTGCAGCAGCCGTGATCAGCAACGTTAACGCTTTCGCAGAATGCACCGTTGAAGCGTAACTAACTAGGATGGCCGTTCCAAACGGGGCGGCCATCCACCACCCTTGAGAGGTAAAAAATGCTTGTAGACATTGATAAGTTACGAGAGGTTTTAGATCTATCCGTTGAAATCATTTCGGATGAGGAATTAACCGCCGTGGGCGTGTCAATTGATGAAGCACTTTTGCCACTTTTGAAGCCAGATGAGGATCACGAAACCCACGAGAATTGCAGAGAAGCAGCTTTAGGGATGGCCGTTCAGGTTTGGCAATCTCGCCACGCTCCCGGCGGCCAAATGGTTGGAGCAGATCTAAACATTGTGCAAACTCCTCATTTGCTAGGCGCTGGCCTTGTGGCACGTTTCACGGGGCTTTTAACTCCTTGCATGCCTTACGGCGGAGCCGTGATCGCGTGAGCATGTTAAGCGAGGCTAGAGAATACGTTGCAACAATGCTTGAACCATTGGATGTAAACATTTATCTTGCAGCGCCTCAGGCTGGCGTAACTCCTCCCGGGGTAGTTATTAAACCAGCCCAAAATTGGGTTGAACGTGAAACGATCAAGCAATTCCGCGTGAATTTTGATCTGGAACTAACGGCTCAACCAGCAGGAACAAATGAATCGGCAATGGAACGGCTAGAGGATTTAATTGGGCAGATCGTGGCGATCTTTCCAATCAATGGCGCTATCGGTTCACCCGAAACCGTAAAGATTGGGCAAGCCGATCTATTAACCTCAATAGTGCCAATTATGGTACTTGTTACAGAATAAGGAAAAAAAATGCCAGCAATTGCAATTACAGGAAAAGAGTTCACCGTTTCAATCGGTGCAACAGACTATTCCGCACAAGTAACCACAGGCTCAATCAATAAGGCCGCCGATTCAGAAACCATCCAAACCCTAGATGGCTCTGTAACCCTATCCAGAGGCGTTGAAATCACCGCTAGTTGCGATTTCCTCTATGACGGCGCAACGGGCTTTTATTCGGCCATGTGGGACGCCGTAGGCGGATCAGCCGTAACCCTAACCATTGTCGGAGATGATGGCGAATGGACTGGCTCAATGGTGGTTACCTCACTTTCGGATGAATTCCCAGCTGATGGCGCTAGCACTTGCACCGCCGAATTCAGCGGAACTCTAGCGTTCGCGGCGGCATAACATGAAACTCGTTATCGGCATTGATCGAGGCGAGGGACTGGAGAAAGTTTCCACCACGCCGCGTTCCATTATTGAATGGGAACGCAAAACCAAAAGCAAAATTTCATCTTTGGCCAATGGGATCGGCCTAGAGGACATGGCTCTTTTAGCATGGTTCACTCTAGGCACTCCCGGTTCATTTAATGATTTCATGGATACATTGATTGACGTGGAACCACTAGCAGATGAAAACCTGAATTCGCCCCATCTGGAAGCCTCACACGGCGAATAGTTGAGATCAGCGCTCACACGGGGATCCCGTTTGAATCGCTGATTGATCTAGATGGGGCGATTATTGCCACCTATGTTGATGTATTGAAAGGATAATAAAGTGGCAGCCTCTCAAGTTTTTGGCGTTCGGGAAACCCTAGCGGAAATCAAGAACATAGATAAAGCCCTTTATTTCGAATCCGTCAAATCAATTAAAGACGCGGCCAAACCATTGGCTGGAGCGTTAGTTATGGAATTCTCTAACGGCGCTCCAATGTCTGGCATGGAACATAGAGGCCGTACAGGCTGGAAAACTCCCAAAGTAACCACCAAATTCGGAGGCCGAAAAGATAAAACCGTGGATGTTTGGGGATTGGTAAAAATCATAGTTTCGGGAGCAGCTCCTCAGATAACCGATTTAGCCAAAAATTCCAATACGGGAGAAACCACCCGGGAATACAACTGGAAAGGCAAAAAGCGAACTCACAAAGTAAACGGGCAAGGCGCGGCAATGATTCGACAGTTGCCCGGATCCCCATCCCGTTACATCTGGCCTACAACCGAAGCCTTTATGCCAATGACTAACCGCGCAATCTTGAAAGCCATAGAGGAAGTTAGTAAAATCGTTAATAAGAATCTAGTAATGAGGAACCAGTAATGGCCGTAGTTATCCCGATTATTTCGGAATGGAACGCCAAAGGCGTCAATCGCGCAATGGCAGACATTCAAAAGGCTGGATCCAAATTCGATAAATTCTCTATCGGCGTTGGAGCAGCCTCCAGAGTTGCAACCGTAGGCCTTGCTGGAATTGCTGCCGCCTCTTTCAAAATGATTCAGGGATTGGAAAAGGCCAATCAGGCAAACGCCGCGCTGGATAACGTTCTAAATTCAATGGGGTATCCAGCGGCCACAAAAAGGGTTTCCGAATACGCCGAATCTCTAGAAAAATCATTGGCCGTAGACGCTGACATTATCAAGGCAACCCAAACCAAATTAGCCACATTTGGCGAACTTACTAAAACCGTGGATCAGGCTGGCGGCGCATTTGATCGCGCAACCCTAGCCGCATTGGACATGGCGGCGGCTGGATTTGGATCCGCTGAGGGTAACGCCGTACAGCTTGGAAAGGCGCTCAACGATCCGATCAAGGGAATTAACGCCCTGACGAAATCGGGCATTACTTTTACAGCGCAAGAAAAAGAATTGATCAAAACTCTAGTTGAATCTGGCAAGACTCTAGAGGCGCAAGACATGATTTTGGCAGCCATTGAAAAGCAAGTTGGAGGAACCGCAGCGGCCACGGCGCTAGGATCCGAAAAAATGAAATTGGCATTTGCCGCCGCAGCTGATTCTATTGCCCTTGCCTTAATGCCAGCGTTTGAGAGTTTAACCGCAATGGTTCTAAAATTCACCCCAATTATCGAGGCAAACGGAGCCATGATTGGAAAAGTTATCCTAGTTTTTGGAGCATTCGCCGCGGCTATTATCGCTCTAAACTATGCGATTAAGGCTTATGTGGTAATAACTAAAGTGGTTCGAGGCGTAACATTGGCTTGGATCGCCGTTCAAACCGTGTTAAACGTGCTTTTAATCGCCAATCCAATCGGCTTAATAGTGGTAGCAATCGCCGCATTCGTGGCAGCCATCATTTTGGCTTACAAGAAATCGGACACATTCCGCGCAATTGTGGATGGCTTATTTCAAATGCTTAAGAATGTTGGAAACTTTATTAAGAATGTTTTAATCGGTTATTTCGAGTTATGGCTTACGATCATTGACAAAGTTAGAAACGCCGTAAAGGGCGTGGTTGATAGATTAAATCCTTTCAAAAATTTCTTTGGTGGATCTGCAACCGTTACCCAGAATCTAAACGTCAATTCAGCTAGTGGTTCATCATCTAGCGCGCTGAAAAGCCCTAGTTCGGTAATCCTAAATGATGAAATTGTGGCGCGTGGAATTGCCCGGATCCTTTCAAAGTCTGATTTGCGTAATGGTTCCTCCATTGGATTCGCCTAATGACTAGCCCCATTACATTAGTTGAAATAGATGGAGTGGCTCTAGATCTTGATAATGTCGAGTATTCCATTTATTTAACTCATGGCCGATCACGGGTGACAGATGGCGCAACTCCATCCAGCGCCAGCATTACGATTATCCCAGAGAGTGGAGCCTTGCCATCTGCTCCAGAAATTGGGCAGGTTTTAAGGATTGAGGCTCATAATTTACCTAGATTTCGCGGCCAAATAACGGATTTAACCTTTACCCATGTAATTGACGGGGTTCCTAGGTACTCCATACAGGCCACGGGCATTATCGCTCAAATGGGTAATAGATACGTTCCAATCTATTATCCGTCATCTCCTACCGTTTTTGAAGCCGTAAAAACTCAACTTTTGCAATCATTGCCATTTGGAACATTTCCAATTAGGCCTTTCTCCGAAAATGTTATGGGTGGCCGAGATCAAATCTTGAACGTAGTTGATCCAGCAATTATGAATCCGCCAAACGCGCTTAGTTATGTTGGATCCGCCGCCGATTGGGTAGGTGGAGCCGTTGTAGATTATCCAGATGGTAACCCCTTAATTCAATTTTATGATTCCCGAGGAATTGTTCCTTATCAAAAAAAATGGCAAGATTACAATTCATTTGGCGAAACATGGAATGTTCAAATAGGTGATTGGACACAACAGACAATTACCTATCCCACAGCTGAGGAACCGCTTACCTTAGATTCGGGAACCATAGTTTTTGAACCCGTTTTTAATCAGCAATTGGGCGAAATAATCAATTCGGTTTCTATCCGTTATGGAACCAGCGGCGGAGGCGGCGGAGGCGGCGGAGGCGGCGGCGGCGGCAGCCGTTATCGGACAGATGATCCAGTTTCAATTTCTCAATTTGGAGTTCGTGAGTTATCTCTAGACACGGAATTGGCAAATGTTGGTGACGCCGTAGTTAGAGCAAACTCTATTCTCGTAAGGCAAGCAAATCCACGCTGGCAAATTGGCGGAGTTGAAATCCTAATGGATGAAATAACGGATCCAGCCTTTAGAGATCAGATCATGGAATTAATCTGTGGACGCCGCGTCAATTTAACAAATTTACCAGCCCCGGGGCCTCTTGTATTCGTTGGAATTGTCGAGGGCTGGAGCGAGGTATTCCTAGGAGTTGGAGGAGAAAAGGGAATTCACAGAATGACACTAGCCCTATCCGATCCGCTTTTATCTTATGCCGTTATGCCTTGGAGCCTACTTACAACACAAACTTGGGATACAATTAATTCATCCGTTATTTGGGCAGACGCAATAAGCCTTGAAACGTTAATTTAGGAGAATAAAAAATGGCAACTACTGCGAGTGGGTGGACATACGCCTTATCCACCGATCCTTTAATCAACTGGCCAGCCCAATCATTGGCCGTTGCCACAAAGCTGGAGCAGCGTTTGCCCGGTGGCACTGGCGCTGGATTCTTGCCTTTTGCTATTCGCACGGGTGAACAATCTGTTGGAGCAAATTCATCCGCAACAATAACTTTCCCTAGTGGCCGATTTACCGTTGCACCAATGCTAATAACCGCATTTGAATCAACCTCAACCACACTTTCGGGGCCATGTTCAGGAACCGTTTCAAGCGTAACCGCAGGCAATGTTTACAATTCAAGCAATGCCACCCGAATGATCCAATACATAGCAATCCAAACCACCAGCTCGAATGCAAGAGGTTAATCATGGATAAATTGGTTACATGCGAAACAAAAGATTGCGAAAACGAAAACATCGAATTGTTAGTTATTGATTGCCTAGAATTGGTAATTTGCGGATGTTGCGGAGTTGAAATCACAAAAAAGGCCGATCCTAAACCAGAGCCAAAATCAACCAAATGAGCGTTTTAGAATGGTTCGGAACCTCCCCAATTGCCTCATTTTTGCGCGTGTTTGCAGCTGGAATTTTGGGCTGGGTAATCCTTAACGCAGATTCGCTAAACATTCACCCGGCATTGGTTATTGGCCTAGTGTCTGCATTGCCCGTTTTAATTGCATGGCTTAACCCATCCGATCCACGTTTTGGAAATGTCGAAACGGATCAAGATGGAACCGATTAAAAACGGCGTTATTACTTTTCCCTATGGAGCGCAATACCGCAACGGCCAAACCCATAAGGGCGTGGATTACCGCGCTAATAAAACTCCCGTTCAGGCTTGCGTTTCTGGCGTTGTGGTGCATTCTGGCCGCCACGTTTTCCGAAAGGGATGGGGAATAAGTTTCGGGATTCATGTAATTGTGGATAACGATAGATTTCCAGATGGTTCCCCGGGCTTATGGGCTGGCTATTGCCACCTCTCAAAAACAATGGTTTCAAAAGGCCAGCGGATTCAGATGGGACAAATTATCGGGATCTCAGGTAACACAGGCAATAGCCGCGCTCCTCATCTCCATTTGCAAATTCTAGCCTCTCGCACATGGAACCCGTTAAAGCACGTTAATCCGCGGAAATGGGTTCGGGCATGATTGTTAAAGTAGAGAGCAACAAAGACAAACAAAGCATTCCAGCTAGTACGGCCACAAAGGTTAGAATCCTAGGCAATACCTCTTGGAAAATCACAAAGATTAAAAAGCGCGTTTTACTGGAAACCACTATCCAAATCGAGCTGCCAGCAACGGGATTGCCGAATTTCGTTAGGTTCAGATTTTGCCGTTTCCCAAACACAAAGCAGGCCGATTACACAGGCCATTTCACTTATCCAGTTCATCCCGGATTGGCTGGAAAAACCGTTTGGGTAACATTGGCACATTCCATTTTGGCAACACGCTTAATGAACATTGCCATTTTCCTAGATCATGATGGCAAATCGCCAATCGTATTAGATGGCCGCCAATTTAAGGCCAATTGATGGATCTACTTATTTTGGGGCAATACGCCGCCGCGCTAATTGCCATCCTTTCATTAGGCGGAATGCTTGTAAAATGGGGCATTGTCAAGCCAATCAAGGCTTACATTGATCAAGCAACTTATCCAATTCATCCAAATTCAAACGGAGGCAAAAGCCTCCCAGATTTAATAAACACGGTTGATGAGATTAAAACCCTTGTAAATAGCCATTTACAGGATCATAAAAAATAGTTTCCCAAATGGCGCAAATTGTCGCTGGCGTGTGTTAGTTTCTTTCCATTGGGTGATCCATTGTCACGAATGGTTGGGAAGCCGTGGCAGGTTCGACAAACGCACCTCACCCAATAAACCACCAAACAGAAAGGGTTTCTAATGAAGCCAGAACAAGCAAGCGCGTTACGCGCACCATTTCCAAAAGAGCAGATCCAGAAACTTGACGCTGGCTACGCAAAGCTAGATTACGTTTCTCACGCATGGGTGACGGATCGCCTATTACAAGTGGATCCAGAGTGGACATGGAAACCGCTGGCATTTGACGATCAGGGATTACCGCTATTTGATGAAAACGGCGGCCTATGGATTGAACTAACAATTGCTGGAGTTACCCGTTATGGATACGGCGAACCACAGGGCAGAGATCGTTTCGATAGTAAAAAGGGCGCAATCGGTAACGCTCTACGGAACGCCGCCATGCGTTTCGGCGTTGCTCTAGATCTATGGGCTAAGGAATCAGGCGAAAACGGCTCTAAAGCCCGTACAGAGCCTACAAAGGCTACTCCAGTAGATTCCGATCCATGGGGCGAAAAGGCTCCACGGGTTGCAGGTGATCGCCTCGGAACCTCATTCTCAGCTGAACTAATGACAGAGCCACAGCGAAAGGCAATCTATGCCATTTGCAAGGAATCCGTTGATGTTGTAGTTAAGAATTTCAAGGCCTCTCAAGGCATTGGAACCGAAACGAAACTTTCAAAGCGTGACGCCTCTAAACTTATTGAAACCATTAAGGCCAATGGTTACGCAGAATTCTTGGAGGCTTAAATGAGTTACGCCGAAATAGCATGTTGTAAGCGTTGCGAGATACCCGTTAAAACACTAGATAAGCAAGGGTTTCGCCACTTGTGCGAACGTTGCGAAATGATTTTAGTGGAGGATGATTTAATCTTTCTAGATTGGCAAACCGCCATTTTGCACACTAAGGCAATACAGGAATTTGATCGTTCAGCTGCTTTAATAGATCAAACGCTAGATCTAATTAATGACATAAAGAGAATAGGAAAATCCACCAATGATCCAAACAATTAATGGAATTGATTTATTAATCATGCTAATAGGAATCGCTTTTGGCGTGAGATTCGGAATCGTTATCCAGCGCGCCCGGGATTACGAAAAAGAACTAAACAAAAAAGAGGATTTTAACGAATGGCTAAATGGCCAGCCGATAATTGATCAAATGCGGCGTGACGGCTGGAATCTCTAATTGTGGGATTTCGTTGTACCTAATAGCGCGTGGAAACTATCGGGATCATGTGGGCGAACTGGCCAGCCTGATCTTTGGTATTCCACTAACAGACAAGAGCAAAGGGCGGCGCAAAAAATCTGCTCCCGTTGCCCCGTGTTGCAGGAATGCGCCCTTTACGCATTCGAGAATGAGGAAATGTTTGGCATTTGGGGAGGATTCACCGAAGCTGAACGCCGAAAGATTTGGAAAAAGTAGTGGACATACAGAATAAAAACCTCACATTCCATGAGGCTCGCAGGCCGTGGGATCAATGGGGCATTCGTGAAACTCTAGGATCTATTAACGCCAGATGGAGAAATTGCACCCCGTCTGACATTGATTCGGTGATTGAACTAAACGGGTATTTCCTATTCATTGAGGATAAGCCGCTGGATCAATACGTTACAGGGGTTCCAGATGGCCAAATGCGGATGTATCAAAATCTCTTAGCGCTATCGGATAAGGTAACTGTTTGGTTCATTTACGGAGGCAGGGATGATCCACAATTTATCTATTCGGTTCGGCGCAATGAGGCGCAAGAAATCAACGATCCTAAAGACATTATGGAAAGGATTAGCCAATGGGGCGAATTCGTGAACAGCAAATTGAAAGGATTCTAATGAACCCGGAACATTCGGAATACTGTCATTGTGAATGCCCTAAGGGCTTAAGTTATTCAAAGCTAGAGGAAACGTTGAATCGCGTTCGGATGGTTCACGTTAAGCAAACCCGGGATGGCGTTACCTTTTGCACGGGTTGCGTGGATCACGATTCAGACGGTGGAGATTGGCAACTTTGGCCATGTGAAACTATGAGAGCAATGGAGGGTTCAGAATGAGCAATGGCGGATTCGGGGCAAGTGATGGCGAGATAATCAAAAAGCAGCTCATTAAAATGTGGGACGCTGGATACACGCAGGGATTAATGGCTTTACACGCTCACATTAACACGCAGATTAAAACCCCAAACTCTCAAGCGAAATTGATCCAGCAAATAATTGTGATTATGTTGGAGGCAGAGCAAGAGGAACTAGGGAAATTGACAAGCGACACGCCAGAGGATTAGGGATCCTTTGACGTGCCGCTCAGAGCCGTCTAGACTCATCACACATTCATTGCTTACTGATCAGCATAATAAATCAGGGCGTACTAATCAACACGCTAAACAGCCGTCTGAGGGCTTCTATTTGCTATGGAGATAAACCATAGGACAGATACTCACATTCAATACCTTAAGTGAGGTGAGATTATCAGCTGCCATTGAAACGAATTGCCCAATGGTTAAAGGCCAAAGTTGATAATCATTTGGCGCAATTGTGCATTAGCACCCAGACGAGAACCCGAAAGATCCACACACGGGCAGGAAATGGTTTAGAATTAAGCCATTCCTCACCCTCAGAAACCAAGCCGGGCAGGATTAGACAGGAAACCACCAATGGCCAATCAAGGTATCAACTCAAGCGCATGGAACACATTAAGAAACAAAGTAAAGAAACAATGGCGAGAGAACCAATTGCCTTGTGGAATCTGTGGTGCTGAGATTGACTGGAACGCCTCAGGCCGCAATCCTTACGGCGCAAGTGTAGATCACATAGAGAGCCGAATGCATGGTGGAGAAACCATAGTGCCAATGGATCAGCTGAGAGTAGTTCATACCAGATGTAACTCATCCAGAGGTTCAAAAGAAAGACATGCCAAAAATAAAGTGGTAACGCCCAAAAGAGGGCAAAAGCCTAAAAACCCTTTTTTTTCGGGAGAAACTAACAC
>Ga0208481_1000563_pt1 | contig 10851 bp, 1 predicted proteins | sample LakMenEpi02Jun10_FD_150662 | JGI IMG/M metagenome (GOLD analysis project Ga0208481, IMG submission 150662) | Freshwater microbial communities from Lake Mendota, WI - 02JUN2010 deep hole epilimnion (SPAdes) | ecosystem: Environmental > Aquatic > Freshwater > Lake > Epilimnion/Euphotic zone ... | reverse complement strand
CCGACTGTCTTTGAAGAGAATGTTGGAGTGCCAGTGACTGTAAAGACGTCGCCGCTGACTCGGTTGTCTGTGTAGATGACGGACGCAGTGTCGGTACCGTCGTAGACCTTGTTGTTTGCCGAGATAGTGACAGCGAGGGTGCGTGGTGTGATGTCCGCAGTTGTCGTGGGGGAGCCAGACAGGGAAAGCGTGTAGTTGGTTGCTGTTGTGCCAGCGAGAGAAGCAGATGTCAACGAGACAGTTTTCCCATTTGCAACTGTCTTGTCTCCGTATTGGGCCACGAGACCCGAGAGTGCCACCTTCGAAGGAGTGTTGGCATCTCCAGCAGGAACATTGACTAACGAAAGTGCACTACTGTCAGTCAAGGTTATGGCTGTGGTTCGATCGTATGTCTTTGTCAATGCAGTAACCAACGAGCCGCCGATAGTCAAGGGTCGTGACGTGATATTCGCCGACAAGGTTGGCAAGGTCAATGAATAATTGTCTGCATCTAAACCAGTGAGGGAATAGCCAGAAGAGGAAACAGAAATATTCGTACCTACTGTTGCCTGAGCAAAAGTGAATGTTGGAGTGCCAATCAACGATGTGTCATCGCCTTGTTGGACATCTGACAAACCTGCCTGGGCAGGAAGTGTCACTTGACTTGTGGCATCGGTTGTCGCGTCATACTGACGATTTGCCACAGTGAAAGCTCCAGTCACCGTGAGATTTCTCTTGCTGATGTTTGCAGTAGTGGTAGCTGAGGTGTTCTGCGAATAATTCACAGCATCAGTGCCGACGATGGAGATAGACGTTGCGGTGACCGTCTTCCCGAGTGCAGCAGTCTTTGTATCAAAAGTTGCTGTACCAGAGACGGTGAAGATATCTCCAGATATTCGATTATCTGAATAAATAACCATTGCGGCTGTTGAAGCGTTGTAGGTCTTGTTGCTTGCCGCGATAGTGACAACAAGTTGACGAAGAGTGATGTTTGCAGTTGTCGTAGCGGTGGTGTTCTGTGTGTAGTTGGCTGCGTCAATGCCAGAGAGTGCGATGCCACTTGCAGTCACATTCTTTGCTGATCCCACATTTCTATCGCTGAAGATTGCAGTGCCGGTGACGGTAAAGGTATCGCCAGAGACTCGGTTGTCGGAGTACGCCACACTTGCTGTTGTTGTCCGGTCGTATACCTTGTCGTTTGCTGTGATTGTGACCGACAATGATCGTGAAGTGATGTTCGCCGTAGTGGTTGTTGAAGTGTTCTGCGTGTAATTACCAGCATCAGTTCCCTCAATTGTGATGCCACTTGCGGTCACTAACTTTCCATTGGCGACAGTTTTAGAGGTGAATGTTGCTGTTCCACTTGTCGTGAATACATCCCCCGCAACTCGGTTATCAAGGTATGTCACAGTCGCATTCGTATTGCCGTCATATGTTTTGTTACTAGCGGTGATGGTGACTGCAAGTGAGCGGATTGTGATGTTGGCTGTAGTGCTTGCCACTGAGTTCGGTGTGTAGTTGCCTGCTGCGGTACCCGTCAATGTGATGCCATCGGCGGTGACGATTTTGTTGGTTCCAATGTTCTTGTCACTAAAGGTCGCAGTTCCACTGACGGTCATCACATCACTGCCCACACGGTTGTCTGCATAAGTCACAGTTGCATTTATGTTGCCGTCATAAATCTTGTTACTGGCGGTGATGGTGACGTTCAAGGTTCTTGGGGTAATCGATGCGTAGGTGATGGGGGAGTTATTCACCGATACTGCGTAATTGCCAAGATCAGCGCCGGTGAATTGGAACGAGGTGAGCTCAACAATCTTGTTCGTTCCCACATTGGCATCAGTACGGAAACGGCCTCGCGGATTTGTTACTCCCACTAGGTCACTACCTTGGACCCCCACCAGGGTCAAGTCTGCAATGTCGTAGCTTGCTGTGCGAGAACCGTCATACACCTTGCTTTGTGCCTGCAATGTTCCTGTGACTTCAAGAGGTCTTTGTGTGATCTCTGCCGTAGACGTGGTGCTGGTGTTCTGCGTGTAGTTTCCAGCATCAGTTCCTGAGATTGTGATGTTGGTAATAGTGACGGTCTTGCCGGTGGCCGCAGTTTTATTCGCAAAGGTTGCAGTACCGGTGACGGTGAAGACGTCGCCAGAAACTCGATTGTCGCTATAGACAGCTGTCGCATCGGTATTTGCGTCGTACATTTTCGAATCTGCTACTGCCGTGACAACGAGTGTGCGTACGGTGATGTTGGCAGATGTCGTTGTGCTCGTATTCTGCACGTAGTTGGTGGCGTCGGTGCCACTGACGGCAATTGAAGATGCGGTAACCGTTTTTGCAGTACCAATGTTTTTGTCACTAAACGTTGCAGTTCCACTTACGGTGAAGAGATCGCCTAATACTCTGTCATCAAGATAAGAAACAGTTGCAGATGTTGAGCCGTCATACACTTTGTCGGATGCAGTAATGGTGACAGATAAGGGTCGAGCAGTGATATTGGCAGCGCTACTTGCTGTGGTATTCGGTGTGTAATTTCCTGCGTCGGTTCCAGAGAGTGTGATCCCTGAAGTACTCACTGGTTTTCCATTGCCGACAATCTTTGAAGCAAATGTTGAAGTAGAAGAAATCGTGAAGATATCCCCAGCAACTCTGTTGTCGCTGTAGGTCACTGAAGCTGTTGTGGTGCGGTCGTAGACTTTGTTTACCCCGGTGGTTGACACCGTTAAGGAGCGACGCGAGATGGTTGCAGTACTTGAAGCCGTGGAATTGGGTGTGTAATTCCCTGCGTCTGTGCCCGATAGAGAGATTCCTGTAGCTGTGACTGTCTTTGAAACTCCGACATTCTTGTCGGAGAATGTCGCGGTTCCCGACACAGTGAAAGAGTCGCTAGAAAGACGGGTGTCTTGGTATGTCACCGATGCCGTATCAGTTCCGTCGTAGGTCTTTGCTGATGGAGTGATCGTAATTGTGACTGAACGGCGCGTGATATCTGCTGTAGTCGTGGGCGCTCCAGTGGTGGTGAGTGTGTAGTTTGCGGCTGTCGTTCCTGTGAGTGAAGCGGTTGTTAGTGAGACCGGCTTAGCCGTGCCCACGTTCTTGTCCACGAATGCTGCAGAAAGTCCCGTGAGAGCAACTCTTGCGGGATTGTTTGAGTCTCCGGAAGGAACGTTTTGCAAAAGAAGTTGAGATGCATCAGTGATAGAGGCAGTTGTCCCTCTGTCATACGTCTTAGATGAAGAAACCACAAGTGCACCACCGATCGTTAATGGGCGTTGAGTGATGTTTGCCGTGAAGTTGGGCTGCGTCAGTGCATAGTTGTTTGCATCAACGCCCACGACTGAATAGCCCGATGTGGAGATGCCAATGGACGTTCCTACTGTGGCCTGAGCAAAAGTGAAGACGGGCGTTCCATCGAGAACCGCATCATCTCCAGATTGGACGTCTGAGAGACCAGCAGAAAGAGGCAAGGTGACCTGAGGTGTTGCATCTGTGGTCGCATCGTATTGTCGATTCGCTACCGTAAAGGTTCCCGTTACTGTCAGTGATCGTTTCGTGATGTTTGCTAACGCTGTAGCCGTGGTGTTGTAGTCGTAGTTCCCTGCATCAGTATTGGACACGACGATTCCACTTGCTGTCACCGTCTTCCCAGATGCTGCATTCTTGTCGCTAAAGGTATTGGTGGAGCTAAATGAGAGAAGGTCGCCCGCAATTCGATTATCTGTGTAGGACACAGCAGCAATATTGTTTGCGTTGTACACCTTATTTGAAGGCGTAATTCCTACAGTGAGTGATCGCTTAGTGATGTCGGCAGTTGTGGTGGCCGTTGTATTGCTTGTGTAGTTCCCTGCATCTGTGCTTGACAATGTGATGGTATTTGCAGTGACAGTCTTTCCAGTAGCCGCATTCTTGTCGCTAAATGTTGCAGTACTGGAGATAGTAAGTATGTCGCCGGACACTCTGTCATCTGAATACGACACCGAAGCATTTGTATTTCTGTCGTAGATTTTGTTGGAAGCCGTGATGGTGACGTTTAAGGCGCGCTTGTTAATCGTTGCAGTAGTAGTGGTTGAAGTATTTGGCGAGTAGTTGGCTGCGTCAGTCCCACTCAGCGAAATTCCCGTCGCAGTGACAGTCTTGCTGACACCAAAAGTTTTGCTAGAGAAAGTGGCAGTTCCGCTTACAGTGAAGACATCACCTGAAACGCGATTGTCTGAATACACCACGGATGCACTGCTGTTGCCATCGTATGTCTTGTTACTGGCAGCGATTGTTACGTTCAGTGTCCGAAGCTGAATTGACGCCGTCGCAGTAGCAGTGGTGTTGAATGAGTAATTGGCTGCATCAGTTCCACTTATGGACATGTTTGATGCGGTCACTGTCTTGTTCGCGCCCACATTCTTATCTGCAAATGTTGGAGTTCCCGAGACAGTCAAAAGATCACCAGAGATTCGCGTGTCCGTGAATGAGACTGATGCGTTGATGGTTCCGTCGTAGATTCGATTGCTCAGTGTGAATCCCAGTGTGATGGGGCGTTGGGTGATGTCGGCGGTAGTAGTGGGAGCACCCGTGGTCGTGATGGTGTAGTTAGAAGCTGTTGAACCAGTAAGAGATGCAGTCGCAACACTGACTGCTTTGTTGGTTCCGACATTCTTTGTGTCATACGTAGCCGTCAGTGAAGTGAGGGCCACTTTGGATGGATTGCCTGCATCGCCATCAGGAACATTGACAAGAGTAAGCAGTGAGGTATCGGAAATCACTGCCCCGGTGGAACGGTTATAGACCTTAGAGCTCGTCACACTTAGTGTTCCGCCGATTGTCAATGGCCGCTGCGTGATATTCGCACTGAAACTGGGTTGAGTTAGCGAATAGTTTGCCGCGTCCGTGCCGGTCACCGAATAGCCACTTGTAGAGATTGCAATTGAGTTCCCTGCGGTGGATTGGGCAAAGGTAAAAATCGGCGTTCCTGTGAGAATGGCATCGTCGCCTGATTGCACATCAGACAGGCCTGCAGAGACGGGCACAGTGATTTGACTGGTTGCATCGGTGGTTGCATCGTAAGGCCGATTCGCAACGGTAAATGTGCCCGTCACCGTTAGTGGCCGGCGGGTGATATTTGCAGTTGTTGTCGCCGTGGAGTTCTGGGAGTAATTGCCAGCGTCGGCTCCGGTGAGAGCGATGTTATTTGCAGTGACCGTTTTCCCAGTTCCGAAATTCTTTGAGTCGAAAGTGGCAGTTCCACTCACTGTGAAGACATCACCTGAGACGCGATTGTCTGCATATGTCACGGTGGCCGCAGTGGAAGCGTTGTACACACGACTTGTCGCTGTGATGGTGACATTTAGCGTCCGAAGAGTGACGTCGGCAGTTGTAGTCGGAGCACCTGTCATGCTGAGGAGATAGTTCGACACAGATGTGCCTGTGATTCCTGCGGAAGATAGTGAGACAGTCTTCCCAGTCCCGACGTTTTTGTTGGCGTATTGAGCAATGATGTTGTTGAGAGATAGCTTTGTCGCATTTCCTGCATCAGTACTTGCAACATTGACAAGTGTCAGCGCTGACAGATCAGTGATACTGATAGTGACAGTTGAGTCGTAGGTCTTTGTTGACTGCACGACCAAAGAGCCACCGATGGTGACTGTCCGGGTGGTGATGTTTGATGACAGTGTCAATTGAGTCAGCGTGTAGTTCGTTGCGTCTGCACCACTGATGGAATAACCCGAACCGGCAACCGAAATTCCGTTGCCAACGTTTGAACTTGCGTAGGTGAATACTGGGGTTCCAATCAGGGTCACATCGTCTGCACCTTGGACAGGTGTAATGCCAGGATTGGCAGGAACAGAGACATTTCCCGTTGCATCTGTTGTTCCGTCGTAGACGCGGTTCGAAGCAGTGAAAGCCCCACTGATGGTGAGAGTGCGTTTGCTAATCGTGGCGGTTGTCGTTGCTGAAGTATTGCCCAGGACATAGTTGGTAGAACTCGCGCCACTGATTGCGATACCTGTAGCAGTGACGGTCTTGTTGGTTGCTGCAAGCTTGTCGGCGAATGTTGCGGTGCCTGTAATTGTGAGAGTGTCAGCAGCAACTTTGTCACTAGAATAGGTCACGCTTGCAGACGTTGATGCGTCATAGGTCTTTGCACCGCCACTGATTGTGACTGTCAAGGTTCTGACTGTGACATTGGCTGTTGTTGTAGCAGAGGTGTTTGGTGAGTAATTTGCGCCATCAGTTCCGCTTAACGTGATGCTGTTTGCCGTTACAGTTTTGGCGGATCCAACTGCACTGGTGGCAAAAGTAGGAGTTCCACTCACCGTTAGTACGTCACCGGCAATTCGATCATCTGCGTAGGTAACCGAAGCCGTTGTTCCTCCGTCGTACACCTTGTTTGATGCCGTAATCGTTACATTCAGCGACTTGGCTGTGATGGCTGCTGTTGTTGTGGCTGTTGTGTTGGCGGTGTAGTTCGCAGCATCCGCACCAGTGACCGAGATTGATGTTGCGTTGACAGTTTTCGATGCCCCAACTGTTTTGGTAGCAAAAGACGCAGTACCAGTGATGGTCAAAGTGTCAGAACCAATCTTGTTGCTTCCATATGTCACCGATACAGAGGTTCCCGCGTCGTACACCTTATTTGATGCAGTAATCGTCACCGTCAAGCTGCGTACAGTGATGTTTGCGGTCGTGCTTGCAGTGGTGTTGGGTGTGTAGTTGGCGGCATCAACACCGGCGAGTGAAATTCCCGACACTGAGACCGTCTTTCCATTCTCCACGTTCTTGGTGGAATATGCCGCTGTTGTGTAATTGAGCGCAATGGTGTCGGCGACAAACTTGTCACTACTAAGAGTGACTGTGGCAGTAGTTGTTCCATCGTAAGTTTTGTTTATTCCAGTGGCAGTGACGGCCAAAGCACGCGGGGTGATGTTGGAAGTTGTTGTGGGAGCACCACTTAAACTCAATGTGTAATTTCCAGCAGATGTACCTGATAGTTGTGCTGATGTAAGCGTGACAGTTTTTCCTGTTGCTACGCCCTTAGATGAATACTGTGCGACTGGCGAGGCAATTGCCAGTTTTGTTGCATTGTTGGCATCACCTGTAGCCACATTGCTGAGTGTGAGGAGAGCGGCATTTGAGATCGTGGCAGCGGCAGTTCCGTCATAGACCTTGGTTGCTGTCACAGACAGTGTGCCGCTGACCGTAATTGTTCGAATCGTGATGTTTGCAGAAAGGGTGGGCAGAGTAAGTGTGTAGTTGCTTGCGTCCGTTCCAGTAAGAGAATACCCAGTGGTGACAATTGAAATCCCTGTACCAATTCCCGGCTGCGAGAAGTTGAATGACGGTGTTCCCGTCAGCGAGACAACATCGGATCCCTGAATTGTGCTCAAAGTAGGTGACCCCGGGAGAGACACACCTGCTGTTGTTGTTGCGTCATACACCTTGTTAACCGCTGTATACGTGCCATTGATAGTGAGTGCGCGAGGAGAAATTGTTGCAGTTGTGGTGGCAGTCGTGTTCTGTATGTAGTTTGCGGCATCAGTTCCTGAGAGGGTGATGCCGGTGGCGGTGATTGTTTTTCCAGCCGCTGCTGCTTTTGTTGCATATGTTGCGGTTCCCGACACCGTGAATATGTCTCCGGATACTCGATTATCTGCGTATGTCACGGATGCAGATGTTGCAGCATCATAGGTTTTCCCAGCTGAGGAGATTGTGACTACCAGCGCACGTTGAGCGATTGTTGCTGTGGTAGAGGCCGTGAAGTTGAATTGGTAGTTCGCTGCGTCGGTTCCGGACAATCCGATGTTGTTCGCAATGATTGCCCTGCTGGCCCCTGCATTCTTGTTTGAATAGGCTGCGGCTCCTGACACCGTTAACACATCACCCGAGATGCGGTTGTCTGTGTAGGTCACGGTGGCTGTTGTGGTTCCATCGTAGGTTTTTCCAGCACTGGTGATTCCAACGGTGAGTGAACGCGTGAAGATTGTTGAGATGACCGTAGCGGTGGTGTTGAAGGTGTAGTTGCCGGAATCGGGTCCAGTCACCGAGATGCTTGATGCAGTAATTGTTTTACTGGCGTTCGCTGTTTTTGTTGCATAAGTTGCGGTGCCCGAGATAGTGATGTTGTCACCCGAGATGCGGTTGTCTGTGTAGGTCACGGTGGCTGATGTGGTTCCATCGTAGGTTTTTCCAGCACTGGTGATTCCAACTGTCAGTGATCGTGCTGTGATATTGGCAGTTGTTGTCGTAGAGGTATTCGGTGTGTAGTTGGAGGCGTCTGTTCCAGACAGCGCGATACCTGTTGCGGTCACGGTCTTTGTATTGCCAATTTCTTTTGTACCAAAAGTTGCAGTACCACTGACGGTGAATGCGTCTCCTGTGATGCGATCATCTGCATATGTAACGCTTGCAGTGTTATTGCCGTCGTATTGCTTGTTGGTCGCAGTAATTGTGACCGCTAACGCTTTAGTGGTGATGTTGGAAGTAGCTGTCGGTGCACCAGTTAATGACAGGCTGTAATTGAATCGTGCGGTACCAGCAAGAGATGCAGCAGTGATGGTAACGGTTTTGTTTGTACCTACATTTTTGTTTGCATATTGAGCAGTCAGACCAGAGAGTGAGAGGTTTGCAAGATCTGTTGAGATTGCGTTTGCGATGGTGAGGGCGCCAGCATTTGTGATCGTTGCACTGGCAGTTTGGTCGTACACACGAGTTGCAGGCACCTGCAATGTGCCACCAATAGTGACGGGTCGTGCTGTGATGTTTGCATTTGTAGTTGCACTCGCGGGGAATGTGTAGTTGCCGGCATCAGCACCATCGCCCGTAATGCCCGACAGGTTGATGGTGATTCCAGTCCCGATGCCGACCTGAGTGAATTGAGACGTCGAAGCAGAGATTGTTCCAAGGGCATCGCCTGACACTCTCGTATCGCTGGCAACGGTAAACGCTGCAGTTGCTGTGCCGTCGTAGGTCTTGTTGGTGCCCGTGAATGTGATGCTGAGTGAGCGTTTTGTGATGTCGCCGCTCAATGTTGGCTGCGTCAGCGAGTAATTGGCAGCTGTTGTTCCTGACAATCCGTATGCAACACTCGCCGTGACAGGTATGGATGTGCCAACTGAGGCTTGCGTGTAGGTGAAAGTGGGGGAGCCAGAAATTGAGATGTTGTCGCCACTGACCACACCGTTCAGAACGGGATTTCCTACAGCAGTTGCACTAGTTGTTCGGTCGTATGTCTTACTGAAAGTAGGAGGAGTAATTGTGAGTGCTTGTTGATTGATGTTGGCTGTGGCAGTGGGCGCACCCGACAACGTGATGTAGTAGTTGCCTGCTTGTGCTCCTGTCAGAGTGGAAGACGCCGACAGGCTGACTGTTTTCCCACTACCCGCATTGGCGTTCGCAAAAGTAACGACGGGCACAAGTGAGACTTGGTCTCCGTCGAGTACATCGATCAAGCCTGGAGTGAGTGAGTTTGTTGCAATGGTTGCTGAAGCTGATCGATCGTATGTTTTGTTGCTGGCCGTGAAACTTCCTCGAATAGAGAAAGCTCGTTGTTGCACTGTGATTGCAATCATGGTGTTCGTTGATTCGCCGCTTTGGGCGGTTGCCACTACATACATCTGGTAGTTGCCCGCATTGGGGCCGTTGTTTAATTGGTTCAATGTGAGCGTGGCACCGGTATCGCTTGCGTTTGAGAAAACCGCTGACACGTCGGGAGGAACGCCAGTAGTCGACCACGTAATGGGGCCAGTGGCACTTTCTAAGTTTGCGGTGAGATCAAAAGACGTGTCTCCCCAAATTCCGTAGGAGAGCACCACGTTGGTATTTGTCTGATTCGTGATAACTAATGCATAGAGAGTTGATGCACCTGCGATGGCAAGTGAGATAAATGCGAGTGCGATCAGAGAGGTGCGTGCGGGAAGACGAAGGAGGGAGAAGATCGCAATACCTCCCTTAGGAAATAGGTCCTTTGTTTCCACACATTGATGTTATTGAAGGGATGAGAATGATTGTCCTATATCCCCTAAAGAAAGGGGAATATTGATAGTTACATTGTTGTGATTTGAGCAGGCTGACAGATGTCCTCACTAGGTTCGGTGCATGGGAATCTTCAGTGGCATTAAGCGTCGTAAGACACAAAAAGCATTGCAACTTGCGCAAGCACAACATGCTGTGGCTTTGGCCGAGTGGCAAAAAGTTGACAACCAATTGGCTGAGATGATTGTGGTCGTACGAGATTGCATTGAGGGCCGCACACACGAACAGTTCACTGACATGTCGGATTATGGATTCATGTTGGACACCGATGAGTTTCCGGTGGCGTACTTGCAGGGTGCCGCGTATTTGGAACTTGATACCTCCGATGGTCCCGAGGCAATCAGCGTGTCGGATGAAGGTCATGCGATGATCACCAACCAACGCATCTTGTTTTCTGGTTCCGCACGTACCCATGAATGGGAGTTGACAAAGCTCATCAACATGACGCACGTTCCGTTGGGGTACACAGTGTTTGCATCAAAAGGTCGGGGCAAGCCAGCAGGCTTGGGATACGGCGAAGGCCCCGCTCTCGATGTGCAATTTCGTTTAGACATTGCAGTAGCAATGGCCCGGGACACTTTGCCGAAGTATCTCGATGAACTCACAGCGCAAAAACAGAAGCACTCTTCTGAAGCGCCGGTGCCTCCGCCGCCGATTGGCTAGTTAGTCTCGCCATATGAGAATTGGCGTACTGACTGGTGGCGGAGACTGTCCAGGTCTAAATGCTGTGATTCGTGCGGTGACTCGCAAAGCAATTAATGATTTTGGCGATTCCGTTGTTGGGTTCCTAGATGCGTGGGATGGCGTGCTTGAGAAACGCTCCACCGAACTGACAGTTGCTCGACTCGC
>Ga0208481_1000561_pt1 | contig 10888 bp, 9 predicted proteins | sample LakMenEpi02Jun10_FD_150662 | JGI IMG/M metagenome (GOLD analysis project Ga0208481, IMG submission 150662) | Freshwater microbial communities from Lake Mendota, WI - 02JUN2010 deep hole epilimnion (SPAdes) | ecosystem: Environmental > Aquatic > Freshwater > Lake > Epilimnion/Euphotic zone ... | reverse complement strand
CGCGCGTCCCGCAGCCGACATGCTATGGAGTGCGCGTGATTTGCGACTGCGTCTTTGAGGCCCCCGCCCCCCGCGCGAGCTTTCAAACTAAAGGCCAGTCCCTTTATTTTGTTATTTTTTCGTATTCACGCTGCCTATGCCGCAGCGGGCGCGTGCCCCCCTTCTAAAATCTTACGCCCCCCTCCCAAACACCTGGTTTGACAAGCCCCCAGGTCGTCCACTAGCTTCCCCGCCCCGGCCGCCAACGGCCGCAAGCCCCCTTTGCCATGAAGATCCTTGTCGAGAAGCAACCAAATTGCACCGCCACACTCCGCGTCGAAATCCCTGCGGACAAAGTCCAAAACGAGCGCCAAAAAGTCGCCCAAAGCCTAGCCTCGAAGGCAAAGGTGCCTGGATTTCGCCCAGGCAAAGCGCCGCGCGCCGTCATTGAAAAACGCTTCAACAAGGAAATTGAAGCCGAGAGCCAAGAAACGCTGATCAACAGCGCCCTCGATGAGGCAATCAAGCAGGAAGATCTCAAGGTGCTCGATTTCGGCCGCGTCGAAGACCTTTCCAACGCCGCCGACGGCAGCCTCAGCTTCAGCACCAAGCTCATGCTCGCACCGGAAGTGAAACTGCCGGAATACAAGGGCATCAAGGTCACCGTGCCGAGCGCCAAACTTCCCGACGAAGAACTCAATAGCCAACTCGAAACCCTGCGCGAGCGCTTCGCCGACTTCACCGACATCGAAGGCCGTGCCGCCGAAATGGGCGACTTCGCGGTGATCGATTATTCCTCGACCGTCGACGGCAAGCCCAGCGCCGAAGTCCTTGGCAAAAGCCTCGGTTACCTCGAAGGCCGCGAAGGGTTCTGGGTTCGCATCGATGAAAAAACCTTCCTCCCCGGTTTCGCGGCCCAACTCGTCGGCATGAAGCCCGGCGACCAACGCGACATCACCGTCACGCTGCCCGACGATTTCCCCGTTGCCGATCTCCGCAACCGCGAGATGGTCTTCGCCACGACTCTCGGCGAACTCAAACAATCGATCCTGCCCGAGCTCAACGACGAACTCGCCGAGCGCCTCGCCCCCGGCAAAACACTCGCGGACATCACAGAGATCATCCGCACCAACATGGCCCAGGAACGCAAGCGCCGCATCGATGACATGAAGGTCAACCAGATCGTCGCCCACTTCACCAACCAGGCGGATTTCGAGCTCCCCGAAGAACTCGTCGCCAGCGAAACGCAAAATCAGGCCGATGCCATGGTCCGCCGCGGCGTCCAATCGGGCGTCACCGAAGACCAAATCCAATCCCAGCAAGACGACATCTTTGCCAACGCGAAACAGCAGGCAGTTTCAAACCTCCGCGCGAATTTCATTCTCCAGGAAATCGCCCGCGCCGAAAAAATCGCGATCAATGACAACGAACTCGTCAATCACCTGGTCCAGCTCGCCGCCGCGAGAAAGGTCGCGCCTAAGAAATTCATCAACGACATGCGCCGCTCCGGTCGGATTTCCTCCATCCGCAGCTCGATGGTTATCGGCAAGGCCATTGACTTCCTCGTCGAGCACGCCGATGTTGTGGAATCAGCGGAAGCTGCACTCACCGAAGAGTAAACATGACCATCACCAATCCGACATCCATGAGCACCTCCCCCCGCAACAGCTACTATGTCCCCGTCGTCATCGAACAGGATGGCCGCGGCGAACGCTCGTTCGACATCTATTCGCGCCTGCTCAAGGACCGCATCATTTTCATCGGCACACCGATCGATGACTTTGTTGCAAATTCGGTGATTGCCCAGTTGCTCTTCCTCCAGATGCAGGATCCGAAAAAGGACATCCACATCTACATCAACTCACCGGGTGGTTCGGTCACCGCCGGCCTCGCGATGTACGACACGATGCAGTTCCTCACCTGCGATGTGAACACCTACTGCATCGGCATCGCAGCCTCGATGGGCTCGGTGCTCCTCACCGCAGGCACCAAGGGCAAACGCTTCTGCCTGCCCAACTCGCATGTGATGATCCACCAAGTTTCCGGCGGAGCCCAAGGCACCGCTTCCGATGTCGAGCGCACCATCGGTTTCATGTTCAACCTCAAGAAGCGCCTCAATGGCATTCTTGCCAAACACACCGGCAAGACGATCGAGCAGGTCGAACACGATTCGGATCGCGACAACTATATGACCGCCGAGGAGTCGGTGGCCTATGGCCTCGTCGACAAGGTCCTCGAAAGTCGCAAGCAACTCCCCGATGCCGTTGCCGCCTTGGCTGACAGCAAACCGGCCGAAAGCTGAGCCCCACCAACCCCACACACCCGATGGCCCGTGCCTCCAACCTCACCATGTGCTCGTTCTGCGGAAAGAGCCACTCGGAGGTCAAAAAACTCATCGCCGGCCCCGGCGTTTACATCTGCAACGAGTGTGTCGGTGTCTGCTCCGACATCCTCGAAAAGGAACTCCGCAGCACTCCGAAGAAAGGCAAAGGGAAGGCCGATAAAACCGCCCTCGGCGTCCCCTCGCCTGCCTCGATCCTCGAACACCTCAACTCGTTCGTGATCGGTCAGGAGGAAGCGAAAAAAATTCTCTCAGTCGCGGTCTACAACCACTACCAACGCCTCAATCAGGACCAGGCCCGTCTTGGCGACGAATTCAAGGATGTGGAAATCGAAAAATCCAACATCCTCCTGCTCGGCCCGACCGGGTCCGGCAAAACCCTGCTCGCCCGCACGCTCGCCCGCGTGCTCGATGTCCCCTTCTGCATCGTCGATGCTACCACCCTCACCGAGGCCGGCTATGTCGGTGAGGATGTGGAAAACATCATCCTGCGTCTCCTTCAAGCCGCCGACTTCGATGTCGCCCGCGCCGAACGCGGCATCATCTATGTCGACGAAATCGACAAAATCGGACGCAAAACGGAAAATGTTTCGATCACCCGCGATGTTTCCGGCGAAGGTGTGCAACAAGCGCTCCTCAAAATTCTCGAAGGCACAATCTGCAGCGTCCCGCCCCAAGGCGGCCGCAAACACCCACAGCAGGAATACATCCAGGTCAACACCGAGAAGATCCTCTTCGTCGTAGGCGGCGCATTTGTCGGCCTCGAGGACATCATCCGCCGCCGCCTCGGCAGCAACACGCTCGGTTTCCACGCTAGCAAGTCTGCCAATGACAAACAGGAGGACGATGAAAACTCGATCCTCTGCCGCGTGCAACCCGAGGACCTTCTGCACTACGGCCTCATCCCCGAATTCATCGGCCGCCTGCCGGTGATCTCCTCGCTGCGCAAACTCACCGAGGACGAGCTCGTCCAAATCCTCACCGAACCGCGCAACGCCCTCACCAAGCAATACGCGAAGCAGCTCGCCATGAATGGCGTGAAGCTCAAGATCACCCCCGATGCCCTCCGCGCCCTGGCCGAGGAAGCTGTGCGCCGCGGCACCGGCGCCCGCGCACTGCGCTCGATCTTCGAAAAAATGATGCTCGATGTGATGTTCGAAATCCCCTCACGGAGCGACATCGATCTGGTGACGATCAACGAGCAAACCGTTCGCGAAGAACGCCCGCCCGTCCTGCGCCGTAAACGCAGCGACCAAGACGCGGCTTGATCGGAAATCTTGGCAGGGACCGTTCTCCGCAACGGTCCGCCTAGCAGGGTGATGCCGCGCTGAGGCTTGGCAGAAATTTGCCGCAATGCCCGGTGTGCGGTAGCGAATATCAAAATTGGCGAAGCCTGATGGCATGGACGTAGTGCAACGGAGTCAAAGCCACAGAGGTCGCAAAGGAACGCGGAGAAAAGAGTTATTGAGAGAAAGAAGAAGCCGCCTCTTCATCGTGGCCGGATCATCTTGATCCAGGCCGTCCTTGGAGCGTCCCGCTCCAAGATCCAAGGTAGGGCGGCGTGGCCTCGCGGCGCCGAAACCATCGCCGCAGGCGCCAAAGCGGGCAAGATGCCCGCGCTCCCATGAAGAACCCCCTTTTCAATCACTCTGGAATCAACAACGGACCTTTCGGAGAAAGTTCCCTGCCTGAAGAGGCCGCTTCTTCATTTTTCTTCTCCTTGAACCTCACCTTCCCGGCAAGCCTTCGCGGATGCGCTCGGAGAAATCCGGCGCTTGATCCGCGGCTTTGGCCTTTTCATTCACACGCGAGATGCGTTTGAGCTCGGCAAAGGGCAGCGATTGATCCAGCTGCCCACGATCGTAGAGCAACTCGTCGCCGAAGCCGTTCACGATGAGGCGCCAATCGAAAGGCGTCCGATCGGATGCCAGTTTTTGCCTGCGGATGGCCGTGGTGCAGTTGTTGGCGATGGCATTGTACCAGCGTGGATTTTCATGCAACTCGTTGACCGTACGCACGTACTCCAAAAAACTTTCGCGCGCACCCTTCACACCGAGATGATAAAGGTAAACATCCTCGCCGCTGCGGTAATTTGATCGCACGCGGATCACATCGCGCTCATCGGCCACGACATAAAACAACTCGAAGCGCCGATACAATCCGCCCAGCGCGGAATACGACTCACCCTTTTCCGGCCGCGTTTCGATGCTGAAACAAACCCGTCCGTCGTCGCCAAAATCGTAGGAGAAAATCGGATGCGCCATGTACGGCGAGCCCCAGTAGTTGATGAAAATATCAACACCGCGCAACTTTCGCAGATCGACCTTTCGCAATTCGTAACGCGGCGTGAAATCCTCCGTCGTGCGGTAATCGAAATTGCGGAGATTGTGGATGATCGCGATGTCGCCATCGACTTCCACATGCGGCGTCAATGCCACTTCGGGTTTCCAGTCGCGATACTGGCGCGGCGGGATCGATGCCCACCAGACGGCAACAAGCACGACTGCCAACGCGATGCCGAGCCTCGCACGCCAACGTGGCCGCACGAGCAGAGCTGCCAATAGTACCACCAAGGCAAATGCCCCCGCAGCCCATGGTCTGAACTCGACCAAGGGAAGATCAAACCACAACGCGCCAAAGGCCCACAGGCAGGCAAGCGCAAGCACCGCGCCGGTAATCACACGACCAAGCCAACCACACAATTTGCAAATCACGCATTTCATCATCGGAAAAATCTACTGGCACTGAAGCAATCTCACGAGGCTTTGACCGCATCCCACATGCCCGACCACAGCGCAAGCGCGTCACCGAGATCGTCGATCGGCTCGCACTTGGCAAAGACCTCTTCGCTCGGGAACAGTACTTCGTTACTGCGAAACTCTTCACTCAACAGCGCATAGGCATCTTGGTTTGGCGCACGATAGGCAATGCACTCCATGTTCTTCGCCGCCACTTTTGGCCCGGTAAGGAAATCAATGAAGCGATGCGCCAAATCGACGGCTTGCGATCCCTTGAAGATGCAAAGGTCGTCGCATGTCAAAGCGGTGCCCTCTTGCGGAATCTTCACCACGATGTCCGGGTTTTCACCCGCGACCTGCAGCAAGTCGCCAGCGTAGCCCTGCACAAGATGAAACTCGCCCGATGCGATGCCGCTCTTGTATTGCTCGCTGTCGAACTTCGCGATGTTCTTCTTCCATCGGATCACCACATCGCGCGCCTGCGCGAGCTGTGCGGGATCCTTGGTGTTGATCGAAAATCCCAGCGAACGCAGCGCCGCGCCGAGCACCTCGCGCATGTCGTCGAGCAAGGTGATGCGACCCTTGAGCTCCGCGCGGTCAAACATCCGATAAGACGCCTCGGCATTGTTCACTTTGCTCGATAGCCACGCGATGCAGGTCGGCGCCATCATGTAAGGCACCGAATGTTTCATGCCAGGATCCAGCGCGCGCTGGAGATAACCCGCATCGACATGCTTGAGGTTTGGCAGCTTGGAATGATCGAGCGGCAGCAACATGTTTTCGCGCACCAGCGTCTTGACCATGTAGGACGATGGCACCACCACATCATAACCGGTCGCCCCCGCACTCAGCTTGGCGTGCATCGACTCGTTGGAATCGAAGGTATCGATCACTAGACGGCAGCCCTGCGCCTGTTCGAACTCCGCGACCAACTCGGGATCAATGTAGTCCGCCCAACTGAAAACCTTCAGCTCGGGCAGATTGCCTTTTCCACAACTGGCAAAAACTCCCGCGGCAAGCGCGGCCGATGAGGTGATCAGAAACTGGCGACGGTTGATTCTCATGACCCGTCACATCAACCACAAATATGACGTTTTGCCCATCGGAAACTTGTTGCCCAAAAGTCCCAGCCGACTTCTCACCAAGCTTGCGATGCTGGCGATCGCCGCTAGATTTGCTTCCATGAATCAACCCACGGAAACAGGTCGCGCGCGCAAATCCGGCATCGCATGGCAGGCCAAGCTCGCCATCGCCATCGTCTGCACCGCATTGCTGGCAAGCGGCATCTTCTACGGCCTCATCCGCAGCTACCTGCACGGCGATTCCTTCCGCAGATTGCTCTCGCAAAAAGCCAGCAAGGCGCTTGGCACCGAGGGCGAATTCGGCGCCTTTCGCTGGGACGGCCTCGCCCTCGAAAGCGCCAGCTTCACCGCCAACGGCAGTGGGCCCCTGCGCGCATTGCAAATGGACGGACTCCGAACCGAGGTCGGCCTAGGTGGATTGAAAAATGGAGTCTGGGAAATCACCGGATCCAAAGTCCACCGCCTCGAAACGACCCTCGATTTCACGCAGGCCAAAACAGAACCAAGCGCAACGAAGGCCGAGTTGCCATCAAGCACCACCGCTCCAAGCGCAGCACCCACCGCGCCAAACACAAGCGCCTCCACACCAAGCCGCAGCTGGCTGCCTCGCGAAGTGAAATTCGACGGACTGCAAATCGCCGATGCCACGATCAACGCAAAGTTCGGCGACAAGCAACTCATCGCCAGTCAGCTCCGCGCCGATCTGAAATCATTCGGCCGACAAGGCCGCGCCGTCGACCTCAGTGGCGGCACACTCGAGCTCGTTGGGAAAAATTTTCCGCCGGCAAACATCGATCGCATTCGACTGAAACAGCAGGACGACCGGCTCTTTCTCGATCAAGTGAAACTCAGTGCCTGGGACAACGCGCGACTCGAAGCAAGCGGCGAACTTGATGGCAAAAGCGACCGGCGCTCGATCGATGGCAGCATCAGCGGTGTGAAATGCTCGGATCTGCTGAGCGGCGATTGGGTCAAGCGCCTCAGCGGCGAACTTGAAACCACATTCTCGTACAACAACCACACGGGGCCCACGCTTGCCAGCGGCAAGCTCGTGCTCAAAAATGGCAATCTCACCGCATTTCCCGCACTCAACGCGCTCGCAACATTTTCCAACACCCAACGCTTTCGATCACTCGCCTTCAACGATGCCCACAGCGATTGGCAATGGCAGGATGGTCGCCTCACCCTCGACAATCTCGTGATCGCCAGCGATGGAGCGATCCGCGCCGAAGGTAAGATCACCGTCGATGGCGAAAACCTCGACGGCCAACTGAACATCGGGCTGCCACCCGAAGTCCTCGCCAAACTCCCCAGCGCCGCCAGCGATGTCTTCACCGTTGACGAGCGCGGCATGCGCTGGGCACCGATCCGCATCACCGGCACGACCAACAAGCCAAAGGAGGACTTGAGTGAACGCCTCATCAGCGCCGCCACAACGCGCATTCTCGGCAAGCTGCAGCAAGATATTCCGGCCACCGGAGAAAATGCCCTCGGCACCACCGAGGAAATCATCAACTCCGAAAAACCCGTCGAAAAAAGCGTCGAAGCGATTTTGAACAACAGCGACAGCGCCCGCAAACTCCTCAAAGGACTGCTGCAAAAGCTTCCGGCCAAGGAATGAATTTTTCCCTGCTAAATACGGGGATGACGAGTTTCGATCTCACGGATCGGTAGTTTGTTTGAATAAATTTCACAGAAAAGCGGTTCAACTGGCGACTGGCATGACAGCCAAAAACCCCGCCTGTTTGAGTGAAACCGCTTCATATCCATACTCGGCATCACTGCCGCCCGGCCTTTTCGCTGGTCGAGTTATCCGTGGTGATCGCCATCCTTCTCACGCTCGCCACCGCCGGTGCGCAGCTGCTCGGCCACACCGATATCCAAACCCGCAAGGCGGGTACCGAGCTGCTCACCAGCCTCATCGAACAGGCTCGCAACACGGCGATCACTTCACGCCGACATGTGATACTCGCCATTGCCGAACCCGGTGACATCGCCAACACCGACGAACGCTGTCGGCTCGGAATTTTCAAAGTCGATTCATGGCCGGATCCCTTCGATGGAGAAATCAGCAAGGCAGTTCAAAAGGGTCGTTGGCGCGCGCTCGAAGCAGGCCTAACGATCAGCGGTGGCAAGCTCGATGGACTCGACAACCCGCTCGACGCACCGGAGATCGCGCTTCAATACGGCAGCGAATCCAAACCACGCAGCGCAAAAATCCACGCCATCGCCTTCAACCCACGCGGCAGCATCATCCTTCCGGCCAGCGCGAACCCCATTCTGATGCGCGTCGCCGCCGGCAGCTACCGCGATGGCAAAGCCATTCCACGCCATAACGGGAAAAACGGCACAGTCGCCGAACAAAAAATCAAGGTCGGCCGCGTCACGGCACGACCCTACCGCATCGAAGAATGAAAATCGCATCGGCAAAAATTTCCCGCCGCTCAGGCTCAACTCTGGTCGAGTCGAGCATTGCCATGGGCCTGCTCGCGCTGGCCGTGCCACTGGTCTTCGGCAGCATGGCCGAGGCCGGAAAAAGCGGTGCCTCGGCGGAAGCGGAAACTCGCAGCGCATGGATCATTCCCTCCTGCCTCCAAGAAATCGAAAACTCAAGAGCCGGCAAACCGCAGTACTTCACTGCTACCGAAACAGGGCAGACTTTTCCACCGGAAAACGAAATCTGGGCGCTCGCATTTTCCAGCGAAGGATCAACCGTCAATAAAATCACCATCGTCCAATACGACAGCGGAATCAAAAACCTCGACGGCAAAGCAATTAGCCATTTGGCAAAAATTATTGCCACCATGCCCGAGGAAAATGATGGCATGCTAGACCTTCGCATCACACTCGAATACCCGGCCACCGCGCCTGCCGGCAAACGCAGGACGCTTGATTTCCACTCGCGCATCCCATGAAGCCGCCGCCAATATCACGCCGTGGATTTTCGCTGGTAGAGCTGAGCTGCTCGATGGGCGTCGGATCGATTGTCCTACTACTCGCCGCATCGATGCTGGGAAGCTCGGGTGATGGATACCAAAAGATCAGCAGCAACATCGCCAACGCACGCGAAGCACGCGCGATCATCAGCCAACTGGACTCGGATCTCACAACAGCGAAATTCCATCCATCGCAAATCATCGAAACGCCGCCATCTGCACGCCCGTCGCACCGCCTCGGTTTTCTCTCACTCCAAGCCCCGCAGGCGCAATCCGAGAAAGGACGCATCGGCGACCTCTGCGCGGTGAATTACTACCTCGCCGACCTCCAGCTCGGCGATCAAACCGTGCGCTGCCTCATGCGGGGCATGCGCGAAAGCGCCGACACCTACGCCGCACTCAAAACTGAATCGACCGGCTCGCTGTTTGAAAAACAACCCGAACGCGACGAGCCGATCGGCTTCGGTGTGGTTTCATTCGAAGTGCAAGCAAAGACGAAAGACGCCAAAGGCCAATGGATTGATTGGAGCTCCAACACGACCAACACAAGCACCGCACCCGAGGCCCTCGCAATTCGACTCGTGATCGCAAGCCAAAGCCTCTGCGCAAAACTCAAATCCAGCGATGACTGGGCCGGCACCGGTGCCAACAGCAAGTTTCTCGGTAAAACGGAGGATGAGTCGAAAAACCCGAATCTGGAAACTCACGAAATGCTCATCCGCTTCGGCAATCATGAATCGCCCTGAAAATACCAAGCCACACGCGCATGCTTCGGGCTTCACGCTGGTCGTCGTGCTGGTGGTGGCCGCCGCATTGCTGATCGCCGCAATCGGCAGCCTCGCGGTCAGTGGCATTGAACGCGGGACCACACGCGCGTCTGTCGATCAACAACGCGCGGAACTCGCCGCACGCGCAGGTCTTGAAGAGCTGCGCGGTATTTTTGGCAAAGAGGCAAACAACGACGATTTCCTCATCTTGCAATCAAGTCTTGTCGATCCAATCACCCCCGATCGCAAACCCACGCCACACCTCTTTATCGCACGCGGCAAGGCCACAGCAAATGGCTATAATTATCGCTACATCCCACTCTTCAGCACCAACAGCATACCGGAAGAAACACCTCTCACCGCGCCTGCGATCGAATCGCTCGTCACCACCAACGAAAATCAACGCATCGATTTCACCACCCTGCCTTACCTCGACAAATCCCGCGCCGCGTGGCTCTACCTCAAGGATGAGAAAAACCGGCCGATCGCTCGCTACGCTTACTGGGTCGAGGACCTTCAGGGGAAAATCGACGCGGGCAGCGCCGGTAATGACAATGGTCCCGCAGAATCTCACCAACGCGCCGCATGGCCATTTCCCGCACCCGGCCTCAACCCGCAAGCACTCTCGGATGATCAAGCGCCGCTCAATCAAATCGCACTCTACGCGATCGACCCAAACACAACCGAAGACGCCCAAGGCAACATCGCAAAGTCGATCTTGAAAAACCGCGCGATCCTCATCACTCCAGATTCCTGCCTCGCCGCTGCCGACATACCGACGCCAATCCAACGCGATGCCGATGGTCATCAACTGAATACTGCCGCACGCGCGGTCGAAGAATGCCTTAGCGCGGATCTCCGCTCCTACGAAGAGCAACCGATCATTCCCTTTGCCGAAGGCATCGATGCACCCGCCGCCGGAACACCAAAAATTAACCTCAACCAACTGCTCGCCAAGGATGCCAACACGGCCATCGATGAAATGGCCGGGCACATCAAAAAATCGCTGCCCGAATTCGATCAACGCAAAGGCGGATTCCCCGAT
>Ga0208481_1000541_pt1 | contig 11128 bp, 8 predicted proteins | sample LakMenEpi02Jun10_FD_150662 | JGI IMG/M metagenome (GOLD analysis project Ga0208481, IMG submission 150662) | Freshwater microbial communities from Lake Mendota, WI - 02JUN2010 deep hole epilimnion (SPAdes) | ecosystem: Environmental > Aquatic > Freshwater > Lake > Epilimnion/Euphotic zone ... | reverse complement strand
ATCTCGTCTGTCAGTGCATCGAGATCTGCGTGAGGAACCAATGTTGTCCATCCTGCGTTGTTCACCAATACGTCTAATTTGCCAAACTTCGCAATTGTCGCATCAATGAGTTTTTGGCATTGTGCTTTATCGCTGATGTCTGCTTGCACATAAATGGCACCATTTGGCAATGAGTCAGCAACTTTCTGCCCAGCCTCCACGGAACTTGCAGAGTTCACCACGACATGCGCGCCGAGTTCTGCTAGACGTTGTGCGGTGCGTTCACCAATTCCGCTCGATGATCCAGTGACAATTGCAACCATTCCTGAAAATTCAGACATGAGGTACCTCCGTGTAGTTTCCCTCATCGTAGAACGGCGAACAGAGAACCAACGATTAGACAAGGGCCAAATGGGAAATGTGTATCCCTGTCTGCCTTTCGTAACAGCAACAAGGTGAGCGCCACTCCTCCTCCCGCCATAAAGGACGCGATTAACGCAACATAGACAGCAGTCGAACTTGACCAACCCAAATACAAACCCAAGCTCGCGCCTAAAGAGACATCTCCGCCACCCATGTCTCCACCCGACAAGACACGCACAAGAAAGAGCAAAGCCCACATGGTGATTGCACCAATGCACACCTCCTTAAGCGTTTGCGTATCACTTCCAACGGTGATGGTGAACAATGCACACGTTGCTGCAGAGAACTTCACAACAGCATGAAACGGAATGACATGAGTATCAATGTCGACAATCGCAAACCACAATCCACCGACTACTAACAGAGCCATGATTGCTTGTTCTTCGAAAGTCCCAGAGTGAGCTACAACGAAACTGAATAACGCTGCGCAGATCACACAGTGAACAAACGTGGACCACGATGCATCTGCCAGATGGTGCTCACCATATGTATGGCCTACTGCACGTAAGCGGTGAATTTCACGACGCGCAGAGCGCGAGACAACGTACCCTAGAAAAATACCAACTAATAGCCACGCCAGAATTTGCACGCACAGTGTGTAACCACTCTGCAATCAAATTGCTAGTCGCGAAGTAAAGGCTTATTCCTGAACGAGTTCAATAAGAGTTCCGAAGCTGCCCTTCGGATGAATGAAAGCAACTGTGGTGCCGCGGCTACCAGGTCGTGGTGCTTTATCAATCGGCGTTGCACCGGCGGCAATCATGGAAGCCAAGGCCTCTGCACAATTGTTCACGCGATATCCGATGTGGTGCAAACCTTCACCACGCTTCTCAATTGCCTTCGCAACTGGAGAATCTGGGTTCGTTGGTGTCAACAACTGCACATAGCTCTCGGCCACTTTCAATAGCGCCTCTTCTACGCCGTCGCTCTCTACAACTTCGCGATGGTCGACAGTTGCGCCGAAAGCATCTTGGTAATACTTAATTGCTGCTTCAAGATCGCGAACCGCAATTGCAACATGGTCTATTTCAGTGAGAATCATTTTCTACTCTTTCTTAACGACGGAACCAGGTGAGCTTGTCAGCCACCTTTGCCCGCAACTCGTGATCGTCTACGCCAAGACCTTCTTCAGGTGAAAGGCACAAAACACCAAGTTTTCCTTCGTGCATGTTGTTATGAACTTGGTACGACGCTTCGCCGGTTTGCTCAAGTGTGAAGACTTGAGACATAACAGGGTGAATCATGCCTTTATTAATAAGGCGGTTTGCCTCGTACGCCTCTTTGTAGTTAGCAAAGTGCGAACCAACAAGTTTCTTCAAACGCATCCAGAAGTGACGGTTGTCGAACTCCATCATGAAGCCACTGGTTGCAGCACACGTAACAACGGTGCCACCCTTTTTCACAACATAAATAGATGCAGCAAATGTGCTGCGGCCTGGGTGCTCGAAAACGATGTCTGGATCCTCGCCGACTAGTCCGCGAATGTCTCCGCCAAAGCGACGCCATTCTTGTTCGTTATGTGAACCATCTTCTTTGAAGAACTGATAGTTCGCTTTCTTACGGTTAATGATGTGCTCACAACCCATCTCGCGAAGAATTGCTTCCTTCTCTTCAGAAGACACCACTGCGACAGGAATGCCACCGCCATTGAGTACGTACTGCACTGCGTATGATCCGATGCCGCCAGATGCTCCCCAAATAAGAACAACGTCACCTTGTTTCATGTTTGCGCCATTTGGCGAAACAAGCATGCGATAACTAGTGGAGTTACATAGTGCACTTACTGCTGCTTCTTCCCATGTGAGGTGCGCAGGTTTTGGCATAAGTTGGTTGGCCTTCACCACTGCAAGATCTGCAAGACCGCCGAAGTTTGTTTCGTAGCCCCAGATGCGCTGGTTAGAACCCATCATCGAATCGCTGTGCGACGAAGGATCTTGATCGTCCACATGATTGCAATGCACGGTGATCTTGTCGCCAGGCTTCCAGTTACGCACTGCGCTACCTACGCGCAGAACAACGCCAGATGCGTCTGAACCCAACACGTGGTAATCAAGATCGTGACGCTTCGCCCAAGTGCTTTCGCGACCGAGTCGAGCGAGGGCGCCGAAGGTACTGATGGGCTCGAAAATGCTGGTCCACACTGTGTTGAAGTTGATGGACGATGCCATCACGGCGACCACTACTTCGTCGGGAGCAATTTCTGGAACGGGAACCTGACTGATGTGGATGCTCTTGCGAGGGTCCTTCTCATTGCTTGGGACTCCTTCCCACATGGTTTGGTCTTCCTTGCGAACAATGGCTGCTCGGTAGGTGTCGGGCAATGGCAAGGCGGCGATTTCTTCGCCAGTGGCGCCATTGAGAATGGCCTGAAGGATGTGTTCCATTCAAATGACGATAGCGAATTTCCGTGATTCATCTCCTAGCCTGATTCCACCAACACCCATCAGGGTGTCCGATTTCACGGAGATACAAATGGCCGGTTCATACATCGTCGCAGGAGCACGCACACCCATTGGAAAAATGAGTGGTGCACTTTCTTCATTCAGCGCAGCAGACCTCGGTGGCTTTGCCATCAAGGCAGCCCTCGAGCGCGCAGGCGTCAAGCCAGAAGACGTAGAGCACGTCATCATGGGTCAAGTTCTCATGGCTGGTCAGGGTCAAGTACCTGCACGTCAAGCAGCTTCAAAGGGTGGCATCCCAATGAACATTCCTTCTATCAACATCAACAAGGTGTGCTTGTCAGGTTTGAACTCCATTTATCTTGCAGACCAAATGATCGCTTCCGGTGAAGCAGACATTGTGATTGCAGGTGGCATGGAAAGCATGACCAACGCGCCATATCTTGCACAGGGTGCACGTGGTGGTTTCCGTTACGGCAACACAGAACTTCAAGACGCAATTGTTCGTGACGGTTTGTGGTGTGCATTCGATGCGTGCCTCATGGGCCTTGGTACCGACCGTTACACCGACGGCAAGATCAGTCGTCAAGAACAAGACGACCTTGCAATGAAGAGCAACGTTCGTGCCGCAGCAGCAATTGCAGCTGGTCGCCTTGCAGATGAAATTGTTGAAGTTGCAGTTCCACAGCGCAAGGGTGACCCTGTCATGGTGAAGAACGACGAAGGTGTTCGCGCAGACACAACAATGGATTCACTCGGTGGATTGAAGCCAGCATTCGACAAAGAAGGAACAATCACTGCTGCAAACGCAAGTCAGATTTCTGACGGCGGTTCTGCAGTTGTCATGATGAGCAAAAAAGCAGCTGAGGCTCGCGGCATTAAGCCACTCGGCGAAGTTGTTTCATACGGCATGGTTGCTGGCCCAGACAACGCTTCTCTTCTTCATCAGCCAAGTCGCTCCATCATGAAGGCACTTGATCGTGTCGGCATGAAAGTTGGCGATGTTGACTTGTTCGAATTGAACGAAGCATTCGCAGCAGTTGGTATCGCATCTATGCGTGAACTTGGAATTTCCGACGACATCGTCAACGTAAACGGTGGCGCTATTGCATTGGGTCACCCAATCGGCATGAGCGGTAACCGTCTTGCTCTCACCATCTTGCACGAACTTCATCGTCGTGGTGGCGGTGTAGGTGCAGCAGCATTGTGTGGCGGCGGCGGACAAGGCGACGCAATCATCGTTCGCACCGTTTAAGAACTACATGTTCCAAGAGCCACTCACTCGTGCACTTCATGTTGCACGGTGGGTGGCTTTTGCAATTGTGGTCGGCGTTATTTCCGGCCTTCTCTCGGCAGCGTTCATCGAGTCACTGACGTGGTCTACGAACACACGCGTGGACAATTCATGGTTCATCTGGACATTGCCAATAGCGGGCTTAATCGTTGGTGCCTCGTATCACTACCTGGGTCGTGGTCTTGAACGCGGCAGCAATTTGCTCATCGACGAGATCCACTCTCATTCCGAATGGGTTCCCTTTCGAATAGCTCCACTCGTATTCATGACAAGTGTTATCTCTCACCTTGCTGGTGGCTCCACAGGTCGTGAAGGCGCTGCGTTACAAATTGCCGCAGGAGCAACAGACCCCATCAGCAAGCGACTTGGTCTAAACCCTGGAGATAGATCACTCATGCTCATCACAGCAATCGCTGGTGGTTTTGGTTCCATTGCCGGAGTTCCCATTGCAGGCGCAGTGTTCGCACTTGAAGTTCAACGCGTTGGGCGTATTCGCTACGAGGCCTTAGTGCCGGCGTTCGTCGCGAGTTTTGTAGGTCACGCAGTTGTTCGTGGTCTCGGAGTTAACTACACCATCTACCCACAAATTCCAGATGTGACATGGTCCCCCACTATCGCGTGGCAAATCTCATTGTTCGGATTAGTTGCCGGACTCATCGCACTGACATTCGTGCGACTTACTCAATTCATTCGTGGCCTGATGAAGAAACACGTTGCGTGGTATCCGGCTCGACCACTCATCGGCGGAATCATCTTGCTCGTACTCATCACAGCATGTGGCTGGCGCGATTACCAAGGCTTTTCCTTCCCACTCATGTTGAGCGCAATGAACGGCGCAACATCTGGTCACTTCGAAGTGAAACTTCTACTTACTGCCATCACTATCGGTACAGGTTTCGTCGGTGGAGAAGTAATTCCGTTACTCACAACGGGTGCGTTGGCCGGTGCAACTTTTGGCAGTTTCGTTGGGGGCAACATTGCCGTTTTTGCAATTGTTGGCGCGGTTGCAGTTCTTGCGGGGGCAACCAACACACCGTTGGCGTGCGCCCTTATTGGTATCGAGTTATTTGGTGGCGGCGGTGCGATGCTTTTTGCTGTTGCATGTGTTGCGGCGTATGCAACAAGTGGCCACACCGGTATCTACCATGCTCAAAAAGTATCGGCCCACAAGTCGGGCGAAGTTACTTCTTAGGCTTCCATGCGTTGGCGATTGCCAAACGCGCGGCCCAACGTGACTTCGTCGGCGAATTCAATATCGCCACCTACTGGCAGACCGCTTGCCAAGCGAGATACCTCTACGCCAACGGGCGACAACAAACGAGCCAAGTACATCGCCGTAATGTCACCTTCGGTGTTGTTGCTTGTGCACACCACAACTTCAGAGATTTCTTCAGGCTTGATACGTGTTAACAACTCGCGCACTTTGAGATGTTCTGGGTTCACACCTTGTAGCGGATCTAACAGACCAAGCAGTACGTGATACCGACCACGAAATTCGCCTGTTCGTTCAATGGCAACAACGTCGCGCGAATCTTCAACAACACACACAATGGACGAGTTGCGCTTGGTGTCGGAACAGATGTTGCACAACTCAGAATCGGTGAGATTGAAACACACTGAGCAAAACTTCACTCGTTGCTTTGCGTCGACTAATGCTTGGGCAAGTCGAGTGACATCGTGTTCGTCAGACTTAATGATGTGAAGCGCTAAACGTTGCGCGCTACGTGGCCCAATGCCAGGCAAGCGACCGAGTTCATCAATCAGTAACTGAACTGGAGGCGTGTAGGGAGACGCCATGAATTATTTCCGACCGCGTGGTGACTTCGGCGCTGGAGGGGGTTCCGCCGCAGGGGTTTCATCCATGATGACACCTTGCGGAAATGAAGAGGTAAGTGCTTCAAGCATTGGATCGATTGCGTTATCTACAGCAATTGTTTCCGAAAGATCAATCTCTGCATACGGATCTTCAGCAACGACAACATCAATTGTCTTTGTTTCGGTCTCGTCGACTTCAGCAATGACTGGGCGCTTCATGCCGGTGGGGCTTGTGGGGTCTGCCTGCACCAAAGTGACTGCATATGTAGTGCCACACACTTGCTTAATTGCAGCAACAACCGTGGCTACTTGTTCTTGTGCGCGTTTCACTGGTGTGTTGTTTGGCAGACGAATGACAATCTTCTTGCCTTCAACAGATTCAATGACTGCTGGTTTAAAGATTGCTTTGGCAATACCGCGCATTGCATCCGTAATTTGTGGCCATGCTTGTGCAGGATCAACGCCAGTAGTTGCGGGCGCATCAGTAACGACTGGTGCACTCTGAGCGGGTGGAACTGGAATCTCCGAAGTATTTGCCGACTCGCCTGCAGGTACTGGCTCGACAGGTGCGGCTTGTGCCGGCACTGGAGCCTCGGGGGCTGGGCGCTCGGTGCCACCAGTTGCGTGACCACCAATTTTGGCTCGGCCAGTTGTGGGGTTCACTGGTGCTTGTGGCGCTGCAGCAGCAATACCTTTTTCACGCAACACTTTGACAGCTTCTTCAAGTTGACCCACGCGCGCAAGCAAGTTTTCTGTGCTGTTGTCGAGAATGGGTGATGACAATTGCACCACTGCTACTTCTAACAACAATCGTGCATCTGGTGCATGGCGCATTTCCACCATGGTGGTGCCGAGAGTTTCCATCACACGCACAATTCGTTGTACACCCATATCGCGTGCATACGTATTGAGTTCTGCAATGCGCGAATCTGGTAACTGCACTAGTTCGGGAGACATAAGCGACAGGAAACAGTCGCGCATAGTGCGCACTACATCCTCTGCAAACGTGTGTGGGTCGCGACCTTGTTGCATGGCGCGAGCAACTGCGGCAAGTGCTGCTGCATGATCACGTTCAATGATGGCGCGCACAATGTCTTCAGTGTGCATTGCTTCTTCAGGTTCGCCTCCACCAGAGACGACAAGTTCCAGGGCAGACAATGTGTCACGCGCACTACCCGCACCTTGACGCAACACCATGTTGATTGCGTCATCGTCAACCGTGAGTTCTGCTTCTTTGATAACAAAACGCACATACTTTTCCAGTTCATCAACGGGAAGTAAATGAAACTGCAAATGCTGAACACGACTACGAATCGTTTCGGAAATTTTCTGTGGGTCTGTAGTTGCAAGAACAAACACCACTTGTGCCGGCGGCTCTTCCAATGTCTTTAGCAACGCAGCTTCTGCACCGCGAGTAAGCATGTGCACTTCGTCCAAAATAAACACTCGGTGTCGACCAGGGCTAGTGAGAGCAGCCGCTTCGATAATGTCGCGAATTTCTTGAACACCGTTGTTGCTCGCAGCGTCGAGTTCCAGAACGTCGTAACTGGTGCCAACTTCTACTGCTTTGCATGAATCACATACACAGCACGGCTCACCCTCGACGGGGTTTTCACAGTTCAGAACCTTGGCCAAGATGCGCGCGGTGGTGGTCTTGCCGGTTCCACGCGGGCCTGAGAATAAGTAGGCCTGGCCTTCACGGCCGTTGATGACCGCATTGCGCAAAGCACGCACCACGTGGTCCTGCCCGTACAGCTCGGAGAACTTCCGAGGTCGGAATCGTCGATACAGGGACTGCGTAGCCATCGGAGCGACCCTACCAATGAGGTGCATCGCCGCCCTGCGTGTGCGAAGGTGAAACACCCCCGGCGGTCATTCCTTGGCTACCGTTTCCTTACCTCATGCGTCGCCTACCCACATTCCTGCTCGCGCTCATCGCGTTCCTCGCCATTGGGGCGGGGCCTGCCTCGGCAGCCGGCGACAACACCCTCGCCAGTTCCAGCCCAGCGGCTGGCGAAGTCATTGATCTTGCCCCCACCCAGATTCAATTGAAGTTCACACTTCCCTTGGGAGGCGCTGACGCCGCAGGGAAAATGGGGCTCTCGCTTTCCTGTGAATCACAATTGGTGAACCTTGGACCACCAGCACTGTCAGCCGACGGAGTCACCGTGTCGGCTGCTCTCACCCAAGCTCCACCAAATGGGAAATGTGTTGTTAGTTGGTCGCTGCCCGACACCAGCACCGGCACATTTAGTTTCACTGCACAAACTCAAGCCACCACCACAGTGCCAGGCACAACGCCTGGCGGAACAGACACCAGTATTCCTACCGATGGTGAGACTGCAACCAGCACGCCACGTGTTGGTGGCCCACTCGGATTGTTCCGATGGATTGCTTTCTTTTTTGTCGCTGCATTGTTTGGCGGAATTGTTTTCATTCGTCTGATGTGGCCAGAGGGAGTTGAGTACCCGATTACTGAAAAATATTTCCGACAGATTTCAATACTCGCCTTTGTCTCTACATATTTTGTTGCTGCAGCAATGAACGCACAAGAAGGATCCACTGGAATCGGATCTTCATTGTCACCTACTTCGTGGGGACCATTGTTCGGCACCAAAGAAGGCAATGCAGTTATCTTGCGACTTGTATGCATCGCAGTGTTAGGCAGCCTCACGTGGATTACAGAACGTATTTTCGTTCCATCACTAAATGCTGTTGTCATTGGCTCTCTCAGTATCACAATGTTGACTTACGGTTTCGATAGAGCAACGGGACGCGCCGTGATCATCGGCATTGTTCTCGCTATTGCACACATGGCCCTGATCTCTGTATGGGTAGGTGGAATCGCCCTTATTTGGCGGGTTGTTTTGCATGGTCCAGGCGACATCGATCTTGTGCACGCATTGCGCACATGGAGTCGCAGCAATACTCCACTCACCATTGGCATTGTTCTCACTGGCTTTGCACAAGTGTGGCGTCTCGACGGTCTGAGTCTCATCAATAGTGGTCACGGTCGAGTTGTACTTTTGAAAATACTCATCGTCGGCGCACTGCTGTTTGTAAGCGCAGTCATTCGACAATTCGTTATGCGCGGAATGCAACGAGCAAACTCGCTGAACGAAAAAGTTGTCTATCGTTTGAAACGACCAGTTGGTCTTGAACTTTCCATCAGCATCATTGTTCTTGCATTGTCATCGTGGATGCTGTCAATGCGGCCACCATATATTTTGTTGCGTGATCGTGGGCCAGTTGTTGAATACGCAATCGTGCAAGACCTTGAAGGAAAGGATGACTTTCACGTTCGGTTGTCCATCACACCAGGCAACGTTGGCGCCAACAAAGTTCTTGTAGAACTCTTTGGTCCGGAACGAATTCAAAACTTCACCATTAAGTTCACACCAGAAAATCCAAACTTCCCTGGGTACACATTGTTTGTTCCCATCACTCGTCCAGGTGGTGCACTCACCACTGAAGAAGCTGGAATGAACTTCAAGGCACCAGGCGTGTGGACCGCCACCATCACAGGTGTCACCACCACCGGAGACCTCGAACCACTCACCACCACATTTGTGATTGCCGACGGCACCACGGTGACCACGCTTCCCCAACAAGGATTGAAAGTGGGCTCCACCACAACCCCACCGACCACGGTGCCCCCCACCATGGCTCCCACCATCGCGCCAACTATTGCTCCTACCGTGCCGCCCACTGTCGCGCCTTCGGTGCCAGTGGCCCCGGTGGTCACTACGCTCCCACCCGGATAACGGCATTTCACCCCGTTTCGCCCATCAGATAGGCAGAAGCCCTCAATGGGCACTAGCGTTTCGCAGGTGACTGATACCTCTGGCTCTTCGATGCAGAACAAAATTGACGACCTTCGGGACCGTCAGCAGCAGGCGATCAACGCCGGAAGCCCGCGCTCCGTGGAGCGCCACAAGGGCAAGGGAAAATTGTTGGCCCGCGAGCGCATCGACTACCTCTGCGACCCAGGCTCTTTCCACGAACTCGACATGTTGGCTCGCCACCGTGCTCATGCTGCAGGCCTAGAAGAGCGCCCATACACAGACGGCGTTATCACCGGTTGGGGCACCATCGAAGGTCGCAAAGTTTTCCTTTTCAGTCAAGACTTCACCGTGTTCGGCGGAGCGCTTGGTGAAGTGTTCGCCGAGAAGATTCATAAGTTGATGGACCTTGCACTCAAAGTTGGTGCACCCGTAATTGGTTTGAACGACGGCGCTGGTGCTCGTATTCAAGAAGGTGTTGTTTCGCTTGCTTCATACGGCGGCATCTTTTATCGCAACGTGCAGTCCTCTGGTGTTGTTCCACAAATTTCTGTCATTCTCGGACCATGTGCTGGTGGCGCTGTGTATTCGCCAGCAATGACCGACTTCATTTTCATGGTGCGCGAATCAAGCCACATGTTCATTACTGGCCCAGACGTTGTAAAGACAGTTACTGGTGAGGACGTGACATTGGAAGAACTTGGTGGCGCAATGAGCCACGCTTCGAAATCTGGTGTTGCAACATTTGTATCTAATGACGAACAGTCATGTCTTGACGATGTGCGCTTCTTGCTTTCGTTCCTTCCACAAAACAACCTTGAAGAAGCTCCACTTGTAGAAACTGCTGATGATCCAGATCGTCTCTGTGAATCACTGCGCGACATTCTTCCTGCATCACCGAACCAGCCATACGACATGAAGAAAGTCATTCGTGAAGTTGTAGACGACGGTGAATTCTTTGAGTATTTCCCACATTGGGCAAAGAGCATCGTGTGCGGTTTCTCTCGTGTTGAAGGAAAAACTGTCGGCGTAGTGGGCAACCAGCCAATGGCGTTTGCTGGTGTTCTCGACATTGAATCATCTGAAAAAGCAGCGCGTTTTGTACGTACCTGCGACGCATTCAATATTCCACTGCTTACTTTCGTAGACGTACCTGGCTTCTTGCCAGGCGTCAACCAAGAGCACGAAGGCATTATTCGCCATGGCGCAAAGTTGTTGTACGCATTCTGTGAAGCAACAGTTCCACGCATTCAAATCATCACGCGTAAGGCTTATGGCGGTGCGTACGTGGTGATGAACTCAAAGTCCATCGGCGCAGACCTTGCTTACGCATGGCCTACTGCAGAACTTGCAGTTATGGGACCACAAGGTGCCGTAGAGATTGTGTACAAGCGAGAACTGCAACAAGCAGCAGACCCTGTTGCGCGACGTGCAGA
>Ga0208481_1000539_pt1 | contig 11135 bp, 13 predicted proteins | sample LakMenEpi02Jun10_FD_150662 | JGI IMG/M metagenome (GOLD analysis project Ga0208481, IMG submission 150662) | Freshwater microbial communities from Lake Mendota, WI - 02JUN2010 deep hole epilimnion (SPAdes) | ecosystem: Environmental > Aquatic > Freshwater > Lake > Epilimnion/Euphotic zone ... | reverse complement strand
TTGACATACTCACCGTCCTAAAGGAGCGGTGATTCTTGACACTTCACTGGAACACGCCACAAGTGGTCTTATCGTCCCTCTATGTCCGTTTAAAGTCTCCCAATGCCATAAGGCGACTATACCCAAATTATAACATAAAGCGGTCCTAGAAGGACGGGGCTGGTATCCCAGATTTTTGGTCAGGTTTTGTTTATCTTCATGCTTCAACTTTCATTTTGGATTACTGCCTGTGGAACTATCGTGTAAATCTGAATACGCAATTTTGGCGTTATTAGAGATGGCTACTCATTATGAAAATGGTGAACCGATGCAAATTCGGCAAATCGCTACGCAACAAAATATACCTGATCGTTATCTAGAACAACTGTTAGCAACTTTGCGGCGTGGGGGTATAGTTAAAAGTCAACGGGGTTCAAAAGGCGGCTATTTATTGGCGCGAGAACCTCGGAAAATTAGTATCTTGGAAATTTTAGAATGTTTGGAAGGTTTAGATGTGCAGACTGGTGAACAAAATACTAACCTTAGCAGTTTAGATCATACTGTGGTGTTAGAAATTTGGCAAGAAGCACGTCAGGCGGCCAATTCAGTGTTACACAATTATTCACTTCAGGATCTTTGTGAAAAACGAGATTCCCGAAAGCAGTTGGATATTATGTACTATATTTAAGGAGAGAACAATTTATGATGCGAATTGTTGAGAATATTACGGAATTGGTGGGACGGACACCTCTGGTACGCTTAAACCGGATTCCTCAAGAATTAGGTTGTGTGGCGAAAATTTTGGTAAAACTGGAAAGTATGAACCCCTCGTCATCGGTAAAAGATAGAATTGGGGTAAGTATGATTACTGCAGCTGAGAAAGAAGGATTAATTGCGCCCGGTAAGACAATTCTAGTAGAACCAACATCGGGAAATACGGGAATTGCTTTGGCAATGGCGGCGGCGGCCAAGGGGTATAAATTGATTCTAACAATGCCGGAAACCATGAGTGCGGAACGGCGGGCGATGTTAAGGGCTTATGGGGCCGAATTGGAACTCACTCCGGGGATTGAGGGGATGGGTGGGGCGATTCGTCGGGCGCAGGAGCTTGTGGATAGAACACCGTATTCTTATATGTTACAGCAATTTCGTAACCCGGCTAATGCCCAAATTCACCGGGAAACTACGGCTGAGGAAATTTGGTCAGATACGGATGGCCAGGTAGATATGATTGTGGCAGGAGTGGGGACTGGAGGAACGATTACTGGGGTGGCGGAGGTGCTGAAGGCGCGGAAATCAAGTTTTCAAGCGATCGCTGTTGAACCAGCTAATAGCCCTATATTATCCGGTGGTAAACCGGGTGCTCATAAAATTCAGGGTATTGGGGCGGGGTTTATTCCCTCGGTATTAAAAGTAGAATTGATTGATGAGGTAATTACGGTTACTGATGAGGAGGCGATCGCTTTTAGTCGCAAATTAGCTAGGGAGGAGGGTCTACTATCGGGAATTTCCAGTGGTGCAGCCCTGTGTGCGGCGGTTCGGGTCGCCCAACGTCCTGAAAATCGAGATCGTTTAATTGTGATGATTCAGCCTAGTTTCGGTGAAAGATACTTAAGTACACCTTTATTCCAAGACCTAGAAGCAAATACAGCAACTAGTGTCAGTTAACAATCTATGGGATTATGTCCAATTTTAACCACTACGAGACCCTAAAGGTTAGTAATCATGCCAGTCAAGCGGAGATTAAACAAGCTTATCGCCGCTTGGTGAAAATTTTTCATCCTGATAGTAATCAAGACATTACAGATAATGAGCAAATTATTCGTGTTAATGCTGCCTATGAGGTTTTAAGTGATAGTAAAAGTCGTCTTGATTATGATGAAAAACTTCGTCACGGTCAGGAAAAATTCCATCATGTTCGCCAAAAACGCGCGGAATCTGCCCAACAAGATTACAAAGCAGCGAGGAAAACTAGAAAAGATATTGATGAAAATATTGAGGAATGGTTACGTTTAGTTTATAAACCAGTAAATCGGATACTGTCGACAATTCTCAATTCTTTAGAAGCACAAATTGAGGAATTAGCAGCAGATCCTTTTGATGATGATCTTTTAGACGAATTTCAAGATTATTTAGCATCTTGTCGAGAAGATTTGAAAGACGCACAAATTAAATTTCGTTCTTTACCAAATCCTGCTAGTTTTGCACCAGCAGCGGCGCATATTTACTATTGTATGAGTCAAGTGGGAGATGGAATTGAGGAATTGGCATACTTTCCATTAAGCTATGATCATCGCTATTTGCACACGGGACAAGAGTTATTTCGGATAGCTAAAAGATTGTATCGGGAAGCGCAAGAGTCGGTTAGTTGATGAGATTAAGGAATGCTAGATTTAGGTCAGGATGAAGATTACGATGATTTAGTTTATTTTGAGTACGGTGTATGGCATTCTTATAACAAAAGCAGTGAGGGTAAGTAATGAGTCAGCAAGAATCTAATTATATTCCGTTCACCTCTAACCAAGAATTAGCAACCCCGATAGAGGTAAAATAATTGGAAGTGGCGCACTCCGTTATCACAAATCAAAAAATGAATTGACAAGTCAGCGATTGCCCTATCGCCCTTTATCTCAAAGCAATACAAGTTTAATTTTGCTCGTCTAATTAAGGTAAAAATATGCGATTAAATGGTTGCTTGCGATAGCGGCGATAAATATTAAAGTCTTTATCTAGAGTGGCAATAGCAGAAATGTTTAATCTTTCGGAAATGGCAATAAGCGATAAATCGGTAAAATCTGCGGGTAAATCTTGATAAATTGTGTTAAGTTCTTGGATTCTTTGATAGTCTGATGGCAGTAAATGTTCGCATAAGAAAACTCTTATTGATAAGGCAGATAAAAATTCGTTTTGCACTTTTGTATTTGGAGCAAGTAACCACATCACTTCTGTAACAAAGGCAATTGTTGTGATGAGTTGACTGGTACAGGTGCTAAAAAAGTTAACAACTTGTTGGTGATACTTGTCTTTACGGTCATAGAAGGCAACAAGAATTCCAGTATCAATTAAAATCAGGGGATAATTATTCATGAGTTCTTGTCTGATGTTTTGCCTGAATTCTGTCAGCGATCGCTTTTTTGCGTACATCTCTATCTGACAAATCTCCTGATCCTTCTAGTAAAAATTTGGGATAACCACCCATTCGTTCTAAAACTGTTTTAGCTGAAGTTGGATAATTGTTAATAGATGTTTCTAGGGATGAGATAAATTGTAAGACAAGTGGGATTTGTTGATCACTAAGGTTAGCGATCGCTTGTAAGAGTTCTTGGTGTGGATTGGTGGAGTACATAGTGATTAATTGGTGTTGTGATGATTGTAATTTTAGCAAATGTATCGCTCTTTGGGAATTGGGGGTAGGATAATCATACAATGATACTGAGGAAATTTAGTAGTTGTCATAAATGTGCAAATAGAATTATTAATACTATGGTAAAATAAATACACTGTGACCAAACTGAAGCGCAAACAAAGCTCTCAAACTCGCTCTTGGGAAAACCTGACAGACCGCCGTAAACTCCGCCATATAGAAAACACTCTGGATAAAGCGATTCCTCGGTCGCGCTGTATGCTATCACTGAATCAATTCAGAACTCTAGGACAAAATAAAGCTATAATTTTCTCAAGAATAAAGAGGTAAAAACTATTTATGTCACAGCTTGAACAAATTGAAACTGCAATTCTCTCACTTCCATCTCATGATTTTGAGAAACTGAGACAATGGTTTTTAAACCTAGATTATGAACTTTGGGATGAGCAGATAGAACGTGATATTGCAGATGGTAAGTTGGAAGCATTAGCAGCAGAAGCGATCGCTGAGTTTCAAGCAGGACATAGCCGCGAAATCTGATGCACTATACAACACAACGATTCTGGAAATATTATAATGCCCTCCCTGAAAGTGTACAGCAAACGGCTGATCAATGCTATGAGTTGCTCAAGGCTGATAAATCTCATGCATCGTTACATTTTAAAAAGCTAGGTAACAAATATTGGTCAGTTCGAGCAGGTTTAAATTATCGTGCTTTGGGTGTTGAAGTCGAAAACGGCATTTCTTGGTTTTGGATTGGAACACACACAGAGTATGACAAACTGATCGGTAAGCTGTGATTTATTCACTTAAATACTCCTGTCTGCGTTCCTGGATGAGTTCATCTACCAAGTTTCTATCAGGTGATTTATCTTTTAATAAACCTCTTAATTTTTTAACTTGTTGTTTGAGGCTTACTAATTGGATTTTTCCATTATCTTCAAGTGTTAAAATTAATTTATCTCCTGATTCTAAATGAAGTATTTCTTGGATTTCTTGGGGTAAAGTTAAACGTCCTTCTGGTTCAATATCAAGTGTATATTGTTGAGGAATTGATAAATTAGCAAGTGTCATAGCTGAATATTTCCTTGTTTTATAGCCATTTACATTTTAGCAAATTAAAAATCTCAGTAAGAGGCGATCGCTTCTAACTCACCAGTGACCTTTGGTACAGAACGAGTGGTAAATACTTGATTAAAAACTTCGACGGTTCTACGGTTCATTAGAGAATCCTCATATTAACCGATAGGATAACATCCCGGATTAACTGCATGAATAAATTCACTCCCCGCTAGTGGTCTTCCCCGTTTATAGGTGGCTTCTTGGGGTTGTCCCCAACCTAATTGTAAAATGAGTTCTAAAAAATTCGGGTTTTCCCATTTTAATAAAGTTGACCATTCTGTTCTTTGGGTAATTCTTTCTACATCTATTTTGGCAATTTTTTGATGTTGTTTACCATTACTAAAACTTAAATATAAATCCATTTCTTCTGTCACTAAATACCAAAATTCTAAAATTGAATTTTTGGCAAGTTTCAATATTTGGAAATCAATTTCTAAAGCAATTAATTCGGGATCAATTTCTGGATAATGGAGATTTTTATTCTTAATAGTGATATCTTTCCAGATAATTCCAGAAACTTGATTTTCTCGTTGATATTCATGAATAGAGGTTTTAAAATCTTGATAAGCAGTGAATTTTTGTAGCCCGTCGGTTCTGATAAACTGATCTATAATGGGATTACCAGAAACAGTTATATCTAATTTTAACCGTTCTCCTTTTAGACAAGCTTGGCGTTCAGTTGCCAAAATTTGAATTAACTCTTGGGTATTGTAAATATTTGACATTAGAACAAGACCTAATTAGTTATTAGTTGTGAAACTAATTGTTAATTTTGGATTAGATAGTAATCAAGACTGATTGAATATCTAATTATTATCTCTTGATAGTTATATAAATGTCGTATCATAACCAACGATTTATCTCATTGTTTATTTCATAGTAAGAATATGCAGATAATTCTATTTTACCTTTAGGAGTAACCTTAAAAAAGGGCTGAATAAGTAGAACCCAAAGTTTAGGAGTATTGTGTATAAATCTTGACAAAGCATTTATAGGCATGATAAATTACAGATATTAATCATAAAACCCTTATAATGTGAGCATTCTATCCATCAATACTCTTTTATCTGAATCTGTGCGCCACGAAAAAAATTTCCCGCTTTATGCAAAAAACGCAAGTAGTACATCCGCTTTCTACATAATCACCAAAATTTAGTAACCTACTATACGAACTATTATCAAAAATTGGATTAAGTTATCAATATCGCAACTGTTACACCACCGACAAAGAAATTACTATCAGTTATTTCCTCAAAGTGGAAAACACAGAAGCGATAAGAACACGGATACACAATTAATTAAGTCCTGTTCCCTAAAAAAAGATCATGACAGAAACAGCAACTACCACAGACAAACTGAATAAATTCGAGAAATTCAAAGCCGAAAAAGACGGACTCGCAGTTAAAAACGAAATCGAGAATTTTACCCAAATTGGTTGGGAAGCAATGGACGAAAATGACCTTAACCATCGCCTAAAATGGTTAGGAGTGTTTTTCCGTCCAGTGACCCCCGGTAAATTCATGATGCGAATGCGAATACCTAATGGTATTCTCACTAGCAATCAATTGTCAGTTTTAGCACAAGTAGTACAGTGTTACGGTGACGACGGCAGCGCCGATATTACCACTAGACAGAATATACAACTACGCGGGATCAATTTTTCAGATATTCCCGATATCTTTAATAAATTTCACAAAGTCGGATTGACTACTATCCAATCTGGGATGGATAACATACGCAATATTACAGGTGATCCTGTAGCAGGTTTGGATGCAGATGAATTTTATGATACCAGAGAATTAGTCCAGCAAATCCAAGATATGCTGACTAACAATGGTGAAGGTAATCCAGAATTTAGTAATCTTCCCCGAAAGTTTAATATTGCAATTACTGGGGGAAGAGATAATTCAGTTCATGCAGAAATTAACGATTTAGCCTTTATTCCCGCTTTTTTGACAACTCAAGAGCAAATCCCAGTCTTTGGCTTTAACGTCATTGTCGGTGGTTTATTTTCTGCTAAACGTTGCGAAGCGGCCATTCCTTTAAATGTTTGGGTATTACCGGCTGATGTTGTATCATTATCCAAAGTCATTGTTGAGATATTCCGAGATCATGGTTTACGCGCAAACAGACAAAAAGCCCGGTTAATGTGGTTACTTGATGAATGGGGGATAGAAAAATTCCGTTTAGAAGTAGAAAAGCGATTTGGAAAATCATTATTACCCGCAGCAGCGAAAGATGAAATTAACTGGGAAAAACGGAATCATCTGGGGATATATAAACAAAAACAAGCGGGGTTAAACTATGCGGGTTTAAATATTCCCGTCGGGAGATTATCCGCTAATGATATGTTAGAAATTGCCCGGTTAGCAGAAGTTTACGGAAGTGGAGAAATCCGGTTTACCGTCGAACAAAATGTTATTATCCCCAACATTCCCGATAGTAGTTTAACAACATTTTTCACAGAAAGGATATTAGAGAAATTTGCAGTTAACCCTGGCTTATTAATGGGATCATTGGTATCATGTACTGGGGCACAATTTTGTAATTTTGCCTTAATAGAAACCAAAAATCGCGCCTTAGCAATGATTAAATCATTGGAATCTGAATTAACTTTATCACGTCCAGTGCGAATTCATTGGACAGGATGCCCAAATTCCTGTGGACAACCCCAAGTAGCAGATATTGGCTTAATGGGAACTAAAGTCCGTAAAAATGGGCAAATGTTAGAAGGTGTGGATATTTATATGGGTGGAACAGTGGGGAAAGATGCACATTTAGGAACTTGTGTTCAAAAAGGTATTCCTTGCGAAGACTTACAACCCATATTAAGAGATTTACTTATTGACAACTTTGGTGCAAAAATTAAAGAACAGGCTTTGATTCCTCTTTAAATTAATTAATTTAATCGCCAAAATCCAGAGATAACTGCAAACCCAAATTAAAACTGATTAAGAGTTTCCCATGAGCAATATTTCTCGCAGAAAATTTATTATTACCTCAAGTGTAGTAGCAGTAACTTCTATCTTGGCACACGGCTGTTCATCTAGTAAATCTGATTCAGCAAAAACAGATAGTGCTACTTCTTCCAATAGTAAACTAGCTAATAATTCCCCAAAAGTTGAAACAACCACAGCCAAATTAGGATTTATTGCTTTAACAGATTCCGCACCTTTAATTATTGCTAAAGAAAAAGGTTTCTTTACTAAATATGGTATGACTGATGTGGAAATCAGCAAACAAAAATCCTGGCCAGTCACCCGCGATAACTTAAAAATTGGCTCATCTGGTGGTGGTATTGATGGCGCACATATTCTTAGCCCTATGCCCTATTTGTTGACCATAAATGATAAAGTACCAATGTATCTGTTAGCGCGGTTAAATATCAATGGTCAAGCAATTTCAGTTGCTGAAAAATTCAAAGATTTGAAAATTGGTTTACAAAGTAAATTACTAAAAGAGTCTGTTAATAAAGCCAAAGCCGATAAAAAATCTCTAAAAGTTGCTATGACTTTTCCCGGTGGTACTCATGATTTATGGATGCGTTATTGGTTAGCAGCAGGGGGTATTAATCCAGATCAAGATGTAATTTTACAAGCAGTACCACCACCACAAATGGTAGCAAATATGAAAGTTGGAACTGTTGATGCTTTTTGTGTAGGAGAACCGTGGAATGCTCAATTGGTAAGTCAAAAATTAGGTTATACAGCTTTATCTACAGGTGAACTATGGAATGACCATCCAGAAAAAGCCTTTGCTATGCGTCAAGATTGGGTTGATAAAAATCCCAATGCTACCCAAGCATTATTAATGGCAATTATGGAAGCACAACAATGGTGTGATCAGGCAGAAAACAAAGAAGAAATGTGTAAAATCTGCGCTGATAGGAAATACTTTAATGTGGCCGTAGCTGATATTTTAGAACGGGCTAAAGGTAATATTGATTATGGTGATGGACGTAAAGAGCAAAACTTTGCATATCGTATGAAATATTGGGAAGATAATGCTTCTTATCCCTATAAAAGTCATGATACTTGGTTCTTAACTGAAGAAATTCGGTGGGGTTATTTACCTAAAGATACAAAAGTGAAGGAAATTGTTGATCAGGTCAATAGAGAAGATCTATGGAAACAAGCTGCTAAGGCTTTGGGTGTGGCTGCTGCGGAAATTCCAGCAAGTTCTTCTCGCGGTGTGGAAACATTTTTTGATGGGGTTAAATTTGACTCTGAAAAACCAGAGGAATATCTAAAGAGTTTGCAAATTAAGAAGGTGTAATTTACATTTAGTTAAATTTGGTTAAAATTGGGTTAAGCGAAATTGCAACCCAACAAAATTTACTAAATTAATTAGATTTTCGAGTCTCACACAGAGGCGCTAAGAAGAGAAGAAAAAGAGATTTTTAATAACTTACTCAGGAGAAAAAAATGGCTGCTATTGTTGGAAGTCGTAGAGTTAGTAGTAAACAGCAGAAGGTAATTAATAAGTTTTTGATTAAGAAGGTTATACCACCGCTGTTTGGATTATTTGTTTTTTTGATGTTGTGGGAATTACTTTGTTTAATTCCTAGTTTTCAATTACCAGGACCGATAGAAACAATTCGGGAAACTTGGGACCCTTTTGTTATTCATCCTTTTTTCGATAATGGTGACAGTGATAAGGGTTTAGGCTGGCAAATATTGACCAGTTTAGGACGGGTGGCTTTAGGTTTTTCTCTAGCAGCAGTTGTCGGGGTTGTTTTAGGAATATTAATTGGTTCTAATACTTTTCTTTATAATGCTGTAGATCCGATTTTTCAGGTGTTAAGAACTATCCCTCCCTTAGCTTGGTTACCAATTTCTTTGGCGGCTTTTCAACAAGCTAATCCTTCGGCAATTTTCGTGATTTTTATTACTTCAATTTGGCCGATTGTCATTAATACGACTGTGGGAGTACAAAATATTCCTCAAGATTATGTAAATGTGGCTCGTGTTTTGCGTGTGCAGAAGGGTAATTATTTCTTGAAGATTGTGTTTCCGGCAACTGTGCCTTATATTTTTACCGGTTTAAGAATTGGCATAGGTTTATCTTGGTTAGCAATTGTCGCAGCGGAAATGTTAGTTGGTGGTGTGGGTATTGGTTCATTTATTTGGGATGCCTATAATACGACTACTGAAACTAATATGAGTGAGATTATTATTGCCTTGGTATATGTCGGTTTAGTGGGATTAGTTTTAGATAGAATGGTGGCTTTTGTTGCTGATAAAGTTGTCACAACAGAACAAAAATAATTCTGAGTTTGTCGTAATTTATGAGATTGCTAATTATCCATTACCATCATGAATACTTTTTTAGAAATTGATCATGTAGACCGAATATTTGACCTCCCCAATGGTGGTAAATATATTGCTTTAAAAAATATTGAATTGAAAATTTCTGAAGGTGAATTTGTTTCTTTAATTGGACATTCTGGTTGTGGTAAATCCACCTTACTAAATATTATTGCTGGCTTAGATCAAGCTAGTATTGGTGGTGTAACTTTGGCAGGTCGGGAAGTGAGAGAACCAGGTCCCGATAGGATGGTGGTTTTTCAAAATTACTCCTTACTTCCTTGGCTAACTGTCAGGGAAAACATCGCATTGGCTGTAGATGAAGTCCATCAAAATCTACCTAAAGGAGAACGTCGGGGAATAATAGAAGAACATATTGATATGGTGGGGTTACGACGGGCAATTAATAAGCGTCCTAGTGAATTGTCCGGGGGAATGAAACAACGAGTTGCGATCGCTCGTGCCTTAGCTACCCGTCCCAAGTTATTATTGTTAGATGAACCTTTTGGTGCTTTAGATGCCTTGACAAGGGGCAATTTACAAGAGCAATTAATGATAATATGTAATCAACACAGAATTACCTGTGTAATGGTGACCCATGACGTTGATGAAGCTTTATTATTGAGCGATCGCATTGTCATGTTAACCAATGGACCAGAAGCACACATTGGCCAAATTATTGAAGTACCTATTCCCCGTCCCCGTCACCGTTTAGAAGTAGTTAACAATCCTTTTTACTATAACTTACGCAATGAAATAATTTACTTTCTCAATCAACAAAAACAAGCAAAAAAACGCCAGAAACAACCTACCGCACCTGCTATTATTTCTAATAACAACTTAGAAAAAGTTCATTTGGAAATTGGCTATATTCCCTTGACTCAAGCTGCACCTTTAATAATTGCCAAAGAAAAAGGTTTCTTTGCCAAATATGGTTTAGAAGTCAACCTAAACAGCCAAACTAGCTGGAAAGACATAGCCAAAGGTGTAGTAACTGGTAGACTTGATGCAGCCCAAATGGTTGCAGGTATGCCCCTAGCCCTGACATTAGGTGCAGGAGGTAAAAATCCGGTGTCAATGGTAACAGCCATGACCCTTTCCCGCAACGGTAGTGCCATTACTTTTAGCCAAGAATTGTTCAACGCTGGAGTCAGAAACTTAACAGACTTTCAAGGCATTATTAACGCTGACTTAGACAAAACCTATACTCTGGGAATTGTCCATCCCGCATCCATGCAAAACCTATTATTGCGCTACTGGTTAGCAGAGTCTGGGATTCAACCTGATGTAGATGTCAGCTTGATAGTAATTCCACCACAAAATATGGTAACTTCTCTCCAAGAAGGAAAAATTGATGGTTACTG
>Ga0208481_1000534_pt1 | contig 11209 bp, 11 predicted proteins | sample LakMenEpi02Jun10_FD_150662 | JGI IMG/M metagenome (GOLD analysis project Ga0208481, IMG submission 150662) | Freshwater microbial communities from Lake Mendota, WI - 02JUN2010 deep hole epilimnion (SPAdes) | ecosystem: Environmental > Aquatic > Freshwater > Lake > Epilimnion/Euphotic zone ... | reverse complement strand
CCTCGCATCGCAATGCGCTGATGCGCGCAACATAGAGTGGGCGTATGCGCACCACGTTCTCAACGTCAAAGTCAGCCCCTTCAAAAGCTGAAGCAGTCATCATTCCGGTTGCAAGCTCGGGCCCCGTCGGAGCTGGCGTCGGTTTAAACCGTGATCAACTCTCGGCTCTTGGTTTTGAAGGCCGCACTGCTCAGACCGTCACGCTTCCTGGTGACAAAGGAAAAGTTCGTGTCTTGGTCGGTGTTGGTGATGTTCGTGATCTTGATGCCAACACAATGCGCACTATTGCTGCAGCCGCTGCACGTGCATCGAGTCGATACGCATCGGTTGCAACCACGCTGGCATCTGTTGGTCGTGGCGCAACAAAAGCAAACGCACAGGCTGTCGTCGAAGGCATGGCCCTTGCGCTTCATCGCTGGGCTGACCTCAAGAACGACAAAGGCAGCCTTCCAAAGCTGACCTCGGTGACATTGGTGTCGTCGACAGAAACAACGGCAGTAACTGCTGGCATGAACGCTGGTGTTGCAACAGCAGGGGCTGTGTGTAACGCACGCGATTTCGCAAATACACCGCCATCACACCTCACTGCTCGCGCATTCGCCGAGCGTGCCGTAGCAATTGCTGCAGAGTCAAACCTTGTCTCCACTGTGTATGACAAAGACCAGCTTGCAGCGATGGGTTGCGGTGGACTTGTCGGTGTCAATGCGGGAAGCGTTGAGCCTCCTCGCATGGTGAAGTTGGAATACAAGCCAGCAAATGCAAAGTCTCATGTCGTTCTTGTGGGCAAGGGCGTGATGTACGACTCAGGCGGTATCTCGTTGAAGCCGAGCGACCCCAGCCATGCTTCGATGAAGATGGACATGAGCGGCGCCGCTGCAGTTCTTGCAACAATGAGTGCGCTGAGTGCTTTGAAAGTGAAGACACGCGTTACCGCTTTCCTCATGTGCACCGACAACATGCCGAGCGGAAGCGCTCTCAAGCTTGGTGACGTTCTCACCATGCGCAATGGCAAGACAGTCGAGATCCATAACACCGATGCCGAAGGTCGTCTCATCCTCGCTGATGGACTGTCTCTCGGTGCAGAACTCAAGCCTGATGCAATGCTCGACATTGCAACTCTCACCGGTGCATGCATGGGCGCATTGGGTAAGCACATGGCGGGCGTGTTGGGAAATAACGATGCCGTTCTCGCGCAGATCAAGCAGTCCAGCAGCCGTACCGATGAATTGGTGTGGGAACTTCCACTTCATCGTCCGTACCGTGCCCTTCTCGACTCCAACGTTGCCGACATGCGCAACATTGGTGGCCCACTTGCCGGTGCAACAACGGCAGCGTTGTTCTTGAGTGAATTCGTTGGGTCCACGCCGTGGGTTCACATCGACATGGCAGGCCCAATGGATTCTGATGGCGACAATGGTTGGCTGAATCGTGGTGCAACTGCATACGGCACGCGCCTCATGATTGACTTCTGCGCGAACTTCACCAAGCCAGGTCGCAAAAACAAATAACCCAACGGTGTCGTACAACGACGCTGTTTAGTTTTGAAACGGATTAGTTCTGCAGAGGAATTAGTTTCTCAGCAGCCTGAGCTAAATGGTCATTCCATTCATTGACTGACGTCGGTTCCACTGAAGGAATCACAACGAACTTTGATGCACCGACGGCAACAAACTGCTCAATGTTGGCGACTAACTTTTCCCAACTGTCGGGAACCAGAGTTGAGATGTCCGCAATGTCTGGTCTGCGAGCCTTGAGCCCGGCAAGAAGTGCGGCTGGAGGCTCGCCAATCACATAAGGGATGAGAACTCCGAAGTGCTCGTCTTCAATTTCTCGTTGGTGCTCGCTGGCAACTGCATTCACAGTCTTCCAACCGGCAGCAGCTTCATCTGGTGTGATGAATGAAGGGAGCCAACCATCTGCGAGGCGACCGACGCGCTTCAGTTCACTCTCGGCAATGCCACCAAGCCACACTTCGGGTGGACTCTGCAGTGGCTTTGGTTCCACTTTGAGATTGTCGTAGTTGTAGAAATCTCCGTGGAACGTGACGGACTCTTCTGTCCAGCATGCACGAAGAACAGCCAATGCTTCATTGAACATTTTTGCGCGCTGTGAACGCTCGACGCCGAAGGCTTGTTGCTCGTGTGGGTCAGCAACACCGAGACCAAAAGCGGGGAGAAGCCTTCCGCCCGACATGCGATCGAGTGTGGCGAGTTCTTTGGCGAGGACAATGGGATTACGGCCAGGAAGAACCATGACACTCATGCCAATTTTCAACTTCTGTGTTCGTGCAGCAGCCATTGACATTGCAACGAGCGGGTCGGGCGCAACGCCACCGATGCGCTCACTGAGCCACAAGCTGTCAAAGCGCAGACGCTCCAATGTGTCGACAACCTCAAGAAAACTGGTGTCATTGAGCTTTGTTCGAACTCCGAGGCCGAATCCCACGCGTACTTTCACGGTCCCATGCTGTCATATCTGCTGTCGCGCAATAGCCTCGGCACATGTCTGAAACACAGGTTCTTGACCCATTTGCTCAATTTCGTCTGGACGGCAAAGTCGCCATCGTGACAGGTGCTTCTTCTGGGCTTGGTGCTCGCTTTGCAAAGGTTCTTCATGCTGCAGGTGCCACGGTTGTGATGACTGCACGTCGTCTTGATCGTCTCGAAGCATTGGCAGCCACGTTGCCTGGTTCATTGGCCGTGCAGTGCGACGTTGCTCTTGCATCTCAACGTGAGGCAATGGTGCAGAAGGTGGTCGACACTTTCGGAACTGTGGACATCTTGGTGAACAACGCAGGCATCGGAGTGGTGAAGGGTATCGAGCAGGAAACACTCGAAGACTTTGAAGAAGTACTGCAAGTCAACACCACTGCTGTGTGGCATCTCGCAAAGTTGTGTGGCGAGCACATGGTGAAGCAGAAGTCGGGCGTTGTCGTCAACGTTGCCAGCATCTTGGGACTTGTGGGTTCTACTCCCATCAAGCAGGTGAACTATGTCGCGAGCAAGCATGCAGTCATCGGCATCACCAAAGAACTTGCATTGCAGTGGGCTCGCAAGGGTGTGCGCGTGAATAGTTTGTGTCCCGGATGGTTTCTCACAGAGATGACAGCGGGAATGGAATCTGATGCTGGTGCACAGGCTCTTATTCAGGCGAACTCTCCAATGCCTCGCATGGGCGAAGAGCATGAACTTGATGGTGCGTTGTTGTTTATGGCGAGTGATGCCTCGTCTTTCATGACTGGTCAGTCGATCTCTATCGATGGTGGTTGGACGACTCGATGACAAATCAACCTGGCGCGATGAGTGCCCGTGATGCAATCACTTCTCCAGGTGTTCGCCCGCTGCTGATATCGGGCATGGTGCTGACTATCGGAGTGATGTTGCAGGCCACAACACTCGGAAAACATGTTTATGACATCACTGGCTCAGAGATGTCAATTGGCTGGCTTGGTCTCGCAGAGTTCTTACCCGCTGCTGCACTTGTTCTCGTCACAGGAACCGTTGCGGACAGGCTCAATCGCAAAAGAGTTTCCTTAGTCGCACAATTCGGCGAGTTCACGTGCTCCATTCTTCTGATGGTGTACGCGTTGAACATGACAGAGCCCGATGGTGGTGGCTCGGCCGTTCCGATTTATGCAATCGCTTTTTTGTTTGGTGCCTCACGTGCGTTTCTTGCGCCTGCTCTTCGTCCGATTGCCGCCATGATTGCTCCCGATGGTGGTTTGACTCGCGTGATTGCTTTTTACAGTGCAACGTGGACGGGTGCAGCCATTATTGGGCCCGCAATTAGCGGCTTTCTCTACGCAGTTGACCCGGCGCTTGCGTATGGCGTTGCGGCAGTTCTCATTCTCTGTGGCATGGCGAGTTTGTCCCTTGTGACATTGCCTGCAGTCGTGACATCAGAAGTAAAGACTGAACGGCCCACATTGCGTGATGCGGTACAAGGTCTCGTCTTTATTCGTCGCACGCCAGTGTTGCTGGCAGCAATTTCGTTAGATCTCTTCGCCGTGTTGTTCGGCGGTGCAGTGGCGTTACTGCCAGTTATTGCTGAGGAGCAATTGAAGGTCGGGGATGTTGCATACGGATGGCTGCGAGCTGCTGGCGGTTTAGGTGCTGCTGCAATGGCTGTCTTCCTTGCGTTCCGACCTGTTCGTCGCCATGTTGGTCGAACCCTTTTGTGGGTTGTGGCCATCTTTGGTGCGGCGACAATTGTCCTTGGAACGACTCGGTCGTACTGGATCGCATTCTTGGCACTCATCATTGCCTTCGGAGCTGACATGGTGAGTGTGTTCATTCGTAGTTCTCTCGTACCGCTCGTTACCCCTGATGACAAGAGAGGGCGTGTCTCTGCAGTGGAGAATGTCTTTATCGGCGCATCAAATGAACTTGGCGCATTCGAATCTGGTGCAGTTTCTAGCGTTGCTGGTACGCCAGCGACAGTTGTTGGTGGCGGTATTGCAACAATCGCAATTGCTGGTATCTGGTGGTGGGCTTTCCCATCCCTCCGTAATGTCGATCGGTTCGAGGACTTGGAAGACCGCGCCGAGTAATCTCGCCACATGGCAGAAATTCTGAGCAAAGTTGAAGAAAAAGTCGGGAAACTGACGAAGCGAGGAATTGTCGCGGAGTTCAAGGAATTCGTAAACCGTGGCAATGTGGTTGATGTCGCAGTTGCTTTTGTGATGGGCGCGGCATTCAAGACGGTCGTTGACTCTTTTGCAGGAAGCGACAAGAGCCCTGGCATTCTTGGCGGTCTGATTGGTGCCCTCTTCGGAGGTCAGCAACCCGACTTCTCCAAGAAGGTTGTCTCACTCAACGGCAGCGACCTTCCCTTAGGTGCATTCGTGACTGCTTCGATGAACTTCTTCTTTGTTGCTCTCGTACTGTTTGCTGTGGTCAAGTTGTACAACCGAGTGAGAGATACATCTGACGAGGAAGCGCAGTCCGGTCCGAGCACCAACGACCTCCTTGCCGAGATTCGTGATGAGTTGCGTATTGCTCGTGGCGGCGACAACCAGTAACCACCCCTTACTTACTGAGGACTGTGAAGAGTTCTCCCTGTGGGATTATCCAATAGGTATGGGGTTGCCCCAAGAAGCGTCCCGTTTGCCAATAACCTCAATGGTTCATGTTCTCGCCCCGCACCCGCTCTCTTCTTGGATTTTGTGTCTTCGGCGGTCTGCTGTCGGCATGCTCCGTCACAGGTGGCAGTAACGGTCAAATCATTCTGCAAAATGTCGGTCGTATCCCGGGAATTGCAGCATCTGGTGGCGAAGTAATCATTGATGGACAACGATCCACGTTGTCAGCACTCGAAGGAGCTCCTTTGGGCGCCAATGCCCCAGGGAATCGCCTGTTGATTATCGGTGACTCGATTCTGTCCGGCACTGCAAGTCGCTACGGCGGTGCAATGTGTTCGGCACTCGTTCCTCTTGGTTGGCGAGTTGCTGTGGAAGCAGAAGCAGGTCAGATGGTCGGCTTTGGTCGCACCGTCTTGAAAGATCGCATCTATGAAGGCTGGGATGCTGGTGTTGTCTTCCTTGGTACCAACTACGGCGGTAATCAAGAAAAGTATGAACGCGACCTCACTGCAATTGTTGAAGCACTTGCGCCTCGACCCACATTGCTGTTGACAGCAACACTGAACCGTCCAACGATGCAGCAAGTCAATGAAACCATTCGTACGGTCGCATCAAAGTTCTCAAATGTTTCAGTCCTCGATTGGGGAACAACGTCAATTCAGCCGGGCCTGTTGAACAGAGACCGCGTGCATCCATCAGATGCGGGGCGCAAAGTTCTTGTTGCGTCAATTGCATCTGCGTTGGGAACAGCACCAGTCAGTCCTGGTGCATGCCTTTCTTCGAAGTACACCGACGATTCACTGGTGACAGATGACGTCTTGCCAGGGACAACGGCACCAGGGCAGACAATTCCTATGAACACCACAACGGTGCCGGGCGTAGCGACAACTGTTCCGACGGCAGCAACAACGACTGTGGCTCCTAGTGCGACCACAACGTCGGCCCCTCGATAATGCTGCAGGTTCAGAACCTCACTGTTGAAGTGGGCGGGCGCAACGTAGTGCAGGGTGCAACATTCACCATCATGGCTCGCGACAAGGTAGGCATTGTTGGCCGTAACGGTGCAGGCAAAACATCAATGTTTAAAGTGCTGGGTGGCGAGGCTGAGGCTGCTGGTGGCAAAGTGACTCGTACTGGCATGTATGGCTATCTATCGCAGGACCCGCGCGTTTCGAAAGAGACTGAAGCGAAGCCAGCAATTGCTCATGTGTTGTCGGGTCGCAACATTGACGGTGACCTAGAACGCTTGGAGAAATTGCGTATTGCGATGGAAGCCGACGCAGACGAACGCAATGTCAGCCGTTATGTGAAAGCAGAAGAAGCCTTCAATCTCAAGGGTGGTTATTCCGCAGAGAGTGAAGCACGTTCGATCGCTGCAGGTTTGGGTTTACGTCCCGATCGTCTTGATCTTGCGCTCGGAGTTCTCTCTGGTGGTGAGCGTCGCCGTGTTGAGCTTGCGCGCATCTTGTTCGCAGGTAGCGACATGTTGTTGTTGGATGAACCAACGAACCACTTGGATATTGACGCAAAGACATGGTTGTTGAACTTCTTGCGCAACTACAAGGGCGCATTGCTGGTGATTAGCCACGACCTTGAATTGTTGGACGAAGCAATCACACGTGTGTTGCACTTGGATCGCCCTGATGAAGATGACATTGGTGCGGTGTACGAATACCGCGGTACATATAGCCAGTACAAGCGCTCTCGCGCGGAAGATGAATCTCGTGCAGAGAAGAAAGCGATGATGCAAGCCAAAGAGGTTGCACGTTTGCAAGATGTTGTCGATCGCTTCGGCGCAAAGGCCACGAAGGCAACGATGGCGCACAGCATTGAAAAGCGCATCGCTCGCATTGAATCTGAAGGCACTGGCATGCGCAAGAAAGATCGTGTCCTCAATGTGAAGTTCCCCGATCCGCCACAAAGCGGAGTCACCGTGTTGACGACCAAGGGTCTCAGCAAGGGCTACGGTGGACCTCCGGTGTTTGAGGATGTTTCCTTCGACATTGGTAGGGGAGACCGCATGCTTGTTCTTGGCTTGAACGGTGCAGGAAAGACATCGCTCTTACGCATTCTTGCGGGAGCAACCGAAGCGAACGTGGGCGACTTCGAATGGGGTTACCAAGTCAACGTTGGCTACTTCGCGCAGGAGCACGACACCTTGGATCCGAAGCAGTCTCTGATGTGGCACATGCGTCGCGAACTGCCGGTTGGCAGTCCTCTCACGGAAACTCAACTACGTGCATTGCTGGGCATGTTTGGCTTGCAAGGCGACAAGGTGTTTCAGGAATCTGGTTCATTGTCCGGTGGAGAAAAGACAAAGCTCACGCTTGCCATGTTGATGGTTGGCCGCAACAACGTGTTGTTGTTGGACGAACCCACGAACAACCTCGACCCACATAGCCGTGAAGCAGTGGCTGGCGCATTGGAGTCCTGGAAGGGCACCATCATCATGGTGAGTCATGACGAAGAGTTCGTGCAGCGCCTCAGTCCGACCAAGGTGGTTCTGATGCCAGATGGCCAAGTGGACTACTTCAGCCAGGAATGGCTGGACCTCGTCAGCCTCTCGTAGCCCTTACGTAGTAGGGAAATAACGCAATCCTGCCGGCACGGGTATTGTGGTTCTTGCAGTATTGTGGAAAGCAGAGTAGTGTCGACTGCATGGGAGACGCCTCGGACCGCCGGTTAGACCGCAGTCAATTGCTGAAGGGCGTTCTCGATCTTGCCACGCTGTCTGTTCTGGCAGAAGAAGACGGCTACGGGTACGACGTCGTGCGACGATTACGAGTACACGGGCTGACCGATGTCGCCGAGGCGTCGGTGTACGGCACATTGCGTCGCCTCTTCTCGATGGGTTTATTGACGAGCTACGTGGTTCCTTCGGAAGAAGGCCCACACCGCAAGTACTACGGCATCTCGCCAACAGGGCATGAATGGCTTCGCGAACAGAAGAGCCAGTGGATTGAGTTCCGTGATGTCATCAACACGATTTCAGAAACCAACAACAAAGGGGACAAATAATGTCTGACCATTCTGATCATATGAAAGAGGCTGCGACATTCGCAGAGAATGTTCGCCGTGAACTGCGCTCACATCCTGCTGATGTTGTTGCAGATCTCACGGATGGACTTGAATCCGATATCGCTTCCTCGCTTGCAGATGGTGCGTCTCTTTCATCGCCCGAGAGCTATGCGCACGACTTATTGCGCGGTGCCGGACTCGAGCCATTGTCAATTAGCGAGAAATCTGAATCATTACTGATGCAGACATTCGCAAAAGTAGAGCCTCTCTGGCGCAAAGTACGAGATCTCACCGAAGGACTTGCGCCCGCTTGGTGGATTTTCCGAGCATGGATTGCAACACAGTTGCTGGGAGCGATGATTAACGAGGTTGATTCTTCATTCGGAATTATTGGTCAGTGGGGAGAAATGCCCATTGGTGCCGCAATTGTTTTTGTCGCTTTTGCAGTCGTTTCTGTTCGAATTGGAAAGTTGACTTCGACGAAGTGGAAGAAGGCAACGCTGGTCTCACATCTTGCATTTGTTGCACTGACGGTCATGATTTTGAGCAACGAGACATATCCAAGTTTCGAACGTTATTGGCAAACCCATGATGGGAACCCTGCCAACTTTTCGAATAACACCTGTGTCAAAACTCAAGTTCCTGATCTAACGAAAGTTGCGGCAATAACGGCCGAGGCAGTATTGAGAGATACAGCCTTAAACTTTGTGTATATCGATCAAACGACGAAGGTTCGAGTTGATCGAGTCTCCGCAAGCACAGAAATTCTTGGACAGTCCATTCGGATGGGCACAGAACTCTGTATGGGACAAGAGGTGGAATTGTTCATTGATGATTCATTCACGTCAGCGCCAGGGGCCACTTCTCTTGTTCCGGAAGGTCAAACGGATGCTGATGGAGAAATGATGAACACCACAATTCCTGCTAAATCTTCATCAACTACGGTCCCTAAGGCAACGACAACATCGAGCCCCTGATACCGTCAAGGCTTATGAAAATTGGCATTTTTGGCGGAGCAGTAAACGATGGAACAGTGGACGATGTCGTCGCTGAGGCCCGTTCTGCAGAGCAAGACGGTTTCGCGAGCTACTGGGCTCCCAACATCTTCGGGCACGATGCGCTGACCGCATTAGCCGTTGTTGGTCGTGAGGTTCCTCGTATCGAGTTGGGCACCTCAGTTGTTCCTACATACCCTCGTCACCCACATGCCATTGCGCAGCAGTGCCACACCGTGGCGGCCGCTTCCGGCAATCGCCTCACATTGGGTATTGGCCTGAGCCACAAGATTGTGATTGAGAACATGCTGGGTATGTCCTATGACAAGCCAGTGCGTCACCTTCGCGAATATCTCAGCGTGCTCATGCCCTTGTCGCGCAATGAACCCGCCAACTTCGATGGCGAGACCTACAAGGTGCACGGCGGCATCGCTGCTAAGGGTTCCAATGGTTTCGGTGTTGTTGTCGCAGCCCTCGGTGAGCAGATGCTTCGCGTGACTGCAGCAATGGCTGACGGAACACTCACATGGTGCACCGGCCCTGCCACTCTCTCCGATCACACCATCCCCACCATCACTCGTGCAGCGGACGAACTTGGTCGCCCGACACCTCGCGTGATCGCAGCATTGCCAGTGTGCGTCACCAGCGACAAGGCCGCAGCTGCAGAGCGTGCCGCCAAGGTATTCGCTGTGTACGGCACATTGCCGAGCTACCGCGCCATGCTCGACCGTGAAGGTGCAGCAGGTCCAGCCGACATCGCCATCACCGGCACAGTGTCGGAAGTACAAGATCGCATTTCAGCGCTCGCTGCAATCGGAGTCACCGACTTCGCTGCAGTTGAGTTCGGTGCAACACCAGACGAAATTGCTGAGACTCGTGCAGCAGTGAAGGGCCTTCTCTAATGTCGACACTTTTTGACACCGTCACATTCGCCCATGGCCCTTCATTGAAGAGCCGCTTTATGTTGGCGCCGTTGACGAACTCTCAAAGTGCTGCAGATGGCACCTTGTCTGATGAGGAATACCGCTGGCTCACTATGCGTGCCGAAGGTGGCTTCGCACTCACGATGACATGTGCATCGCACGTGCAGGCAGTGGGTCAGGGTTTCCCAGGTCAGCTTGGTTGCTTCGATGACGCACATATTCCTGGTCTTGCGCGCTTGGCGGAAGGCATCAAGCAACACGATTCACTCGCTGTTGTGCAGTTGCACCATGCTGGCCGTCGTTCACCGAAGGAACTCATCGGTACAGACCCCGTGAGCTCGAGCGCCGACGAAAAGATGGGTGCTCGTGCAATGACCACCGCCGAAGTCGAGCAGTTGATTGAAGATTTCATCTCTGCTGCGATTCGAGTGCAGAAGGCTGGCTTCCAAGGCGTGGAACTTCACGGTGCTCACGACTACCTCATCTGTCAGTTTCTCAATGAAGAACTCAACAAGCGTCGCGACAAGTTTGGTGGCACATTAGAGAACCGCGCACGCGTTCTCTTCAACATCGTTGCTGGTATTCGCGATTGCTGTGGTGAAGATTTCCACATTGCAGTACGTCTCTCGCCAGAGCGTTTCGGCATGAAGACATCCGACATCGTGCAGGTGTACAAGCGTCTCGTCAAGGAAGGCAATGTCGACATGATCGACATGTCCCTGTGGGATTGCTTCAAGCTTGGAGCCGATGAAGACTTCGCTGATCAGCGCCTTATTGACATCTTCGCCAACCTCGAGCGCGGTGATGTGAAGTTGGCTGTTGCGGGCAAGTTGTACACAGCAGAAGATATGCAGAAGTGCATTGATGCTGGCGCCGACATCGTGGCTGTGGGTCGCGCAGCTGTCACCAACCATGACTTCCCACTGCAGACTCGTAATAACCCGAAGTTTGTAATGCGTGAGCTTCCAGTTCCTCGTGCAACATTGCGTGAAGAAGGTCTTAGCGACACCTTTATTGGTTACATGGGCAACTGGCCAGGCTTCGCCGAAGCCGAATAGTCACGCATCGATAACAGTTACTTGTGGAGGTGGACGGGTGTTCCCGTTCCGCCAACCTGATCAAAGAAGTCATTGCCCTTGTCGTCAACAACGATGAAGGCAGGGAAATCCTGCACTTCAATCTTCCACACCGCT
>Ga0208481_1000525_pt1 | contig 11291 bp, 9 predicted proteins | sample LakMenEpi02Jun10_FD_150662 | JGI IMG/M metagenome (GOLD analysis project Ga0208481, IMG submission 150662) | Freshwater microbial communities from Lake Mendota, WI - 02JUN2010 deep hole epilimnion (SPAdes) | ecosystem: Environmental > Aquatic > Freshwater > Lake > Epilimnion/Euphotic zone ... | reverse complement strand
AGTGACATTAGACATCCTTAATACAGGACAGGGTGAGGTCTAAGTGTAAGTCGCTCGGGGTTAGGGTGACTAGGTGCAGGTGTGAACAGAAGGGGTGAAACTTTCTCAGTAACCCTCCATTAACTCAGAATTAATACTCCCGAAGCGTTGCTAGCACTGAATCAAGATCATCTGGCTTCACCAAGACGGTGCGGGCCTTGGAACCTTCGGAAGGTCCGACAATACCGCGAGACTCCATTAAATCCATCAGGCGACCAGCTTTAGCAAAACCAACCCGCAACTTTCGTTGAAGCATTGACGTGGAACCAAATTGTGTTCCAACAACAAGTTCTACTGCTTGGCACAAAATATCTAAATCATCGCCAATTTCTTTATCAACCATCTTCATTTGATTAACTGGCGCTGTCACATCTTCGCGATAGCGCGGCTTAAGCTGCTTCTTCACATGACTTGTAACTGCTTCAATTTCACGTTCTGAAACATATGCTCCTTGAATACGTACTGCCTTACTTGCTCCCATTGGCAGGAATAAACCATCACCTTGTCCAACTAATTTTTCAGCCCCAGGTGTATCTAAAATAACTCTTGAATCAGCCAAGCTACTAGTTGCAAAAGATAATCTAGATGGCACATTTGCTTTAATTAAACCAGTAACAATATCAACGCTAGGCCGCTGAGTTGCGAGGACTAAGTGAATACCAGCAGCTCTGGCTAATTGAGTAATCCTTACTATTGATTCCTCAACCTCTCGTGCTGCCACCATCATAAGATCTGCTAGCTCATCAACAATTACTAATAAGTAAGGATATGGTTCAAGGGTTCTTTCACTACCCGCAACTGCAGTTATTTTTCCAGATTTAACTGCTTTATTAAAATCATCAATATGTCTAAAACCAAAGACAGATAGGTCGTCATAACGCATCTCCATCTCACGAACTACCCAAGCTAAAACATCTGCAGCTTTTTTAGGGTTAGTAATAATTGGCGCAATTAGATGGGGCACGCCCTCATAATTTGTTAGCTCAACACGTTTTGGATCAATCATTACTAGTCGAACTTCATCAGGTGTTGCTCGCATAAGAATTGAAACAACTAAGGAATTGATCATGGAAGATTTACCAGCACCCGTAGCACCAGCAACTAATAGATGGGGCATCTTGGCTAAATTTGCACACAAGAAAGAACCTTCAACATCTTTACCTAACGCAATTAACATTGGGTGCGGATCATTACCTGAAACTGAGGAGCGCAGGACATCTCCTAGTGCCACTATTTCTCGATCTGAGTTTGGTATCTCAATTCCAACCGCTGATTTACCAGGAATAGGTGAAAGTATTCTTATCTCACCACTTGCTACTGCGTATGCAATATTTTTAGAAAGAGCAGATATCGCCTCTACTTTAACGCCATTACCTAGTTCAACTTCATAACGAGTAACTGTTGGCCCGCGCATAAAACCAGTAACTTGGGCATCAACTTCAAATTGATCAAATACCTGCTTAAGAGCTGCAACTACAGTTTCATTTACCTTTGATTTACCTTTTGCAGTAGGCCCAGTTCTAAGTAAATCAGCTGGTGGTAATTCATACTTAACATCTGAGGATAAGAGCAGTTGCTGTGGTCTTATGTTTTCATTCTTTACTGGTTTACTAATTTTTGGAATCGCCTGAGTCACTTCATCAAAATCTTCAAGTTCTACTTCATAATCTAATTCAGATGGCTCATACTCCTCGACTAAATCTTTAACTAGTGGAGTTTCAAAAGGAGGAGTTTCACTTACCTCAAAATCTTCATCAACTAAACGCTGTGCTCGCCTTGCTCTAACACTTCCTATACCAGCTGTTCCTATCTTAAATACTTTCATAAACTGCCTGATTAGTTTTGAAAATGAGGTCTTAGTTATTACAAGTAAACCAAAAATAAGGAAGATAATTAAAATTGGAATAGCTAAAATCTCGGTGACTAAAGTAATAAGTGGAGTTGAAACACCATAACCAATCCAGCCACCACCTTCACGGATAGCTGTTGCACCCCTACCAACTGATCCATTAATAATGTGAGCAAGGGAGGTAGCACTAACTAAAATTAAAATAGTTCCGATTGTTATTCGCCCAACTGCGGCAGGATCATCTGGTGATTTGAACAGTCGATATGCAAAATAGATAAATATCAATGGCGTTAGGTATGCAAGAACTCCAACTGCTCCAAATAAAAATGCATAAATACCTCTACCTAATACATTATCTAAGCCAAACCATGTCCCAGATCCTGCAAGTAGCGCCAAAATAAAAAGAAAGAATGCAATGCCATCTCGCTGGTGTTCAGGATCTAAATCTTTTGATGACCGGAAAACAAACCTAACTGCGCTTCCTATAATTTTAGAAATTAAACGCCAAACAGAGCTAATTGCTCTTATGAGAGCCGAAAATATTCCGGATTTCTTTGACGAATTTTTCTTCTTTGCCATAGAAGATAAGCCTAAAGAATAAGTTAATTACTTGGTGTAATCGGCGCGCACTTTATCCTAAAACTTAACTAAATCTTGATTACTAAACCTCAACTACTAATGGAATGATCATCGGTTTTCGACGATGTTCCTCCCCCACCCAGCTTCCGATTGTTTTGCGAACAACTTGAGAGAGTTGGTGTGTGCCATTAAATCCGCCGGCCACCGCCTTACTTAATGCCTTTTCAATATCACCTTTAACATCATCAAATAATGTTTTATCCTCTGTAAATCCCCTGGCATGAATATCTGGGCCTGCCACAATCTTTCCGCTTTGAGAATCAATTACTACAACAACTGAAATAAATCCTTCATCACCTAAAATTCTTCTATCTTTTAATGAACTCTCAGTTATTTCTCCAACACTTTGACCATCAACATAAACATAACCACATGGGATTGATCCTGAAATATCAGCATGGCCATCTGCAACATCTATAGTGATTCCATTTTCAGCAATTACAACGTTATGTTCAGATAAACCTGATTGCATAGCAAGATCTGCATTTGCTCGCATATGTCGCCACTCACCGTGAACTGGTAATACATTTTTTGGCTTAACTACTTCATAACAATGCAGAAGTTCTCCAGCTGAAGCGTGACCAGATACGTGCACCATTGCATTTCCTTTATGCACAACATGGGCACCAAATCTAGTTAATTCATTAATTACTCGGTAAACAGATTTTTCATTTCCTGGGATCAAGGAAGAAGCCAGCACAACTGTGTCACCTTTTCCAACCATAATTTCATGATCACCATTTGCGATCCTAGAGAGAGCGGCAAGTGGTTCACCTTGAGAGCCGGTGCAAATTAATACAATCTTGTCGCCAAAACTATCAATATCCTTGTAATCAACAACTAATCCATTTGGTACTTTTAAATATCCTAAATCTTCAGCCAACTTCATATTCCGAATCATTGACCTACCTACATAGGCGACTTTGCGGTTTGCTTCTTGGGCAGCATTTAGAACTTGTTGAATTCGGTGCACATGAGATGCAAATGAGGTTACAACTACTCGGCGAGGTGTCTTATCGATCGCTTCTTTAAGTGCTGGATAGATATCTTTCTCAGCAACTGTTAGACCTGGCACATCAGCATTTGTTGAATCTACTAAAAATAGATCAACTCCTTCTTTGCCTAATCTTGCAAAAGTTTCTAAATCAGTAACCTTTCCATCTAGTGGCATCTTGTCCATTTTAAAATCACCAGTATGTAAAATAACTCCGGCTGGTGTTTTAATTGCAACAGCAAGTGAATCTGGAATCGAATGATTTACAGTTACAAATTCAAGTGTGAACGGACCAACTTTTTCTATTTGACCAGCTTTAACCTGCGTCATAGGCGCACTCATTCGTCGTTCTTTAAGTTTTGGTGCCACAAATGCAAGAGTTAACTGAGAGCCAATTATTCGAATATCACTACGTTCTCTTAATAAATATGGCACCGCTCCTATGTGATCCTCGTGCCCATGAGTTAAAAAGATTGCTTCAATATCATTCATTCGATCTTTAAGATATGAAAAATCTGGCAAAATTAAATCAATTCCAGGTTGATCATCGCCTGGAAATAAAACACCGCAGTCAACAATTAACAATCTTCCTTCATACTCAAATACGGTCATATTTCGACCGATCTCACCTAAGCCACCAAGGGCCACAATGCGCAGAGTTTTTTTAGCTAATTTTGCAGGGTAAGGCAGACCAGGATGGGGATGATTCATTTATTTATTTTAATTTAACGCCGCCTGCTTGCAGATCAACCTTTAATTGGGCAACTTGCGCCTCGGTTGCATCGACAAGTGGCAATCTAGTAAATCCACCAGGAAGACCCATTAAATTTAATGCAGCCTTTGTAAGTATCGCACCTTGTGTACGAAATGTTCCAGTAAATACTGGAAGTAATTGTTGATGTATTTCAAGAGCTTTATTTGAATCTCCTTTAAACCATGCATCTAACATCGCTCGTAATTGCGAGCCAACGGTATGGCCACAGACTGAAACAAAGCCAACTGCTCCGACTGAAAGAAGTGGAAGATTTAAAATATCATCACCAGAATAAACTGGAATTGCGCATCTTTTAATTACCCAAGAGGTCGCAGCTGGATTTCCTTTTGCATCTTTAAGTGCTGCAATATTTTTATGCTCAGATAACTTAACAATTGTGTCCGACTCAATTTCAACACCTGTACGGCCAGGAATGTCATAGATCATTACCGGTACATCAGTGGCATCAGCCATCGCTTTAAAGTGAGCTTCAATTCCAGATTGAGGTGGCTTGTTGTAATAAGGAGTTACAACCAATAAGCCATCTGCTCCAGCTTTAGCGGCGCGCTTTGCTTGCTCAATTGAATGTGAGGTTTCATTATTTCCAGCTCCAGCAATAATTTTAATTTTATCACCGACTACTTTTCTTACTGTCTTAACTATCTGATCTTTTTCATCATCAGATGTAGTTGGTGCCTCACCAGTTGTGCCATTAACTGCAATTCCATCATGTCCTATTGAGACAAGATGATCGGCAATCTTTTCTACCCCAGCCCAATCAATCTCACCTGATTTAGTAAATGGTGTGACCATTGCGGTAATTAACCGTCCGAATGGTGGCGTAATTTGCATGGCTTAAGGCTACCGCTTATTTATGGCGCTATGCGGCCAGATTTTTCAAATGCTCCATAGGTGATCGGCATTAGCTTGGCGAATTCGGCTTCCATCTTCTCTGCAACCATCTCAATCTCACGTTGCGGGTATGACGGAAAGTGTGAACCATCACGGGCTGTTCGCAGTGATAGAAAATTCATTAAGGCCCGAGCATTCATAGTTACATACATAGATGAATAAAGTGTTACTGGTAACACTGCTCTTGCCACCTCACGTGCTACGCCTGCATCAAGCATCTTTTGATAATTTGCATATGCTAATTTGCATGTCTCTTTAATTGCTTTAACAGTTATTTCATATTGTTCAGCATTGCCATCAATAAATGTATAGGAACCAGCTTTACCAATCTGAACTAATTTACGCTCTTTGCTTGGAACATAAAATACTGGCTTTAGTTCACGATAGCGACCACTTTCTTCATTATATGAAGCAATCCGATGTCGCATAAATTCTCTAAAAACAAAAATAGGAGCTGAAATAAAAAACGTCATTGAGGTGTGTTCAAATGGTGAACCATGTCGCTCTCTTGCTAAATAATTTATCAAACCTTCAGACTTAGAAGCATCGGAACCAACATCTTCTAATGATTTATCCCCTGCAGTTGATACACGTGCAGCCCAAATAACATCGGCATCACTCGCACTAGATTTAACTAGCTCAACTGACATATCCTCACGAAAAATGATCTCATCACTCATGACGGTGACCCTATCTTTGGTGATTGATGATTACTTGGATTAAGGTATCGGCGTGTTCATTAATCCAAAGACAAATCCGGTAGATCGAACCTCTTTAAGCGTTGCTTTTACCGTTGGTCTTTATGGGGCAGCCTTTGGCGCAGCTGGAGTAACTGCAGGATTTTCAATCTTACAAACCTGCCTACTTTCACTTTTACTCTTCTCTGGTGCATCACAATTTGCAGTTGTTGGGATTATGGGCGCAGGTGGATCTGCAATTAGCGCCATAGCAACTGCTACCTTGCTTGGTTTTCGTAATTCACTTTATGGAATACAGATGGCTCCTATCCTAAAAGTTATTGGGATAAAAAGAATTCTTTCTGCTCAGATAACAATTGATGAATCAACTGCGGTAGCCACTATGCAAGAGAATGACTCTGACAAGCGCCGTGGTTTTTATGTCACAGGTATTGGAGTTTATGTATTTTGGAATTTATTCACTTATCTAGGCGCCCTAGGGGCCAGTGCAATAGGTGATCCAGCAGCATGGGGATTAGATGCGGCAGTTCCAGCAGCATTTTGTGGATTAGTTTGGCCACGAATTAAAAAGAAGCGAGAATTTTTAATCACAGCAGCAGCAATTGCATTGGCATTGCTATTAACACCAATCGCTCCTGCTGGAGTGCCAATAATTACTACTGTGATACTTGCTGTGATTTTTGGGTGGAAAAAATGACCGCAATTTGGATAGCAGTAATTGGATCGAGCTTGACCGCATTCTTAAACAAATATATTGGTCATAGCGTTCCAGAAAAGTGGCTAGATAGGCCAAGATTTAAAAGAATTAATACCCTTGTTCCAATTGTTTTACTCAGCGCTTTAGTTGGTATTCAAACATTTGCTCAAGGTAGTGAGCTAGTAATTGATCAAAGAGTAGCTGGAGTAGCCGTTGCGCTGATAGCTTTAAAGTTTAAAGCGCCATTTCCAGTAGTTGTAATCTCAGCAGCAATAACCTCTGCTGGAATATATAACTTGTTTTAAAGAACCTTTAAAGACTCAAGTTTTTCTTTTAGAGCAGAATCAGATGGCTCAGTTAAATGGGTTCCATCTGAGAAAATAATTACTGGAATTGAGCGCATACCACCATTAATTTCAATTACTTTATCTGAGGCCGAGGCATCAGCTTCAACATCTATATAGTTGTATTTAACATTATTTGAATCTAAAAACTTCTTTGAACGGCGACAATCTTTACACCATTCTGCTCCATACATTGTTATTTCACTCATTTCATATCCTCCATGTAATTTTCAAGACCAACTGTTAGTCCTGGGTATTTTTTCACATTTCTAATTCCAATTAAAAGGCCAGGCATAAACCCTGCTCGGTTAATTGAGTCATGGCGAATAGTTAATGTCTCGCCCATATCGCCAAAAATTACCTCTTGATGGGCAACATAACCATGGGAGCGAACTGAGTGAATTGGAACATCACCAACTTTAGAACCACGTGATCCTGGTAATGCTGATTTAGTTGAATCTGGCATCGCAGGTTTTTTGGTTAGTTTTCTAGAATCCGTAATCATTTCAGCAGTTCGAATTGCTGTACCAGAAGGTGCATCTACTTTATTGGCATGGTGTAACTCTATAATTTCAGCACTTTCAAAGTACTTTGCGGCTGTTTGTGAGAATTGCATCATTAATACAGCGCCTAGCCCAAAGTTAGGAGCAATTAGTGCGCCTACTTTTGGATTCTTATTTAGTAGATCTTTTAATTGCGTTAGTCTTTTTTCATCAAATCCAGTTGTTCCCACCACAACATGAATACCATTATTTATTGCAAACTCTAAGTTTTTCATAACTGAATCAGGATTAGTAAAATCAACAACAACTTCAGTGTTTGTCTTAATCAATTCTTCAAGTGAATCTCCAAGGTCAAGGGATGCACTTAGTGTTAAGTCAGTTGCTGCGCTAATTACAGAAACTGCTTCTGTGCCCATTTTTCCTTTAGCACCAAGAACTGCAACCTTCATGAAATTAACCTTTCAAACTCAGAAGTAGATCTAAATGGTCCCACTACCGCAAGGGTAGGAGATATCGGCAAGCTTTCGCTGGCAATTTCCTTAATTTGTTCAGGTGTTACTGATGAAATCTCGCGCAATATTTCATCAAAGCTAAGGACTTGCCCATAAACCAACTCACTTTTACCAATTCGAGTCATTCTGGAGCCAGTGTCCTCTTGGCTTAATACTAAAGAGCCAGAAACTGCCCCTTTTGCCCTACTGATCTCATCACTAGTTAATCCATTCTCGGCAACATCGTAGAGAATACTTTGAATTATTTTTATTGCTTCCTTTGCTTTATTTGGTTTGCACCCAACATAAAAAGATAAAACTCCACTACCTGCAAATTGCTGACTGTAAGCATATGTTGAATAAGCAAGCCCGCGTTTTTCTCTAATCTCTTGAAATAATCTAGATGACATACCGCCACCAAGTGCTGAGGATAAAATACTTAGTGCAAACCTGCGTTTATCATCTCTAGCAACTCCAGGAACGCCATAAACAATATGTGCTTGCTCAGTTTTACGTTCTAATAGAGTTACCTCACCTTTTCCTGCAACCTTAACCTGGGGTGAGTTTCTTACCTTAAAATCTTTCTTGGGCTGATCAAGAAAATCATCCTTTGAAAGTGCCTCTTCAACCATTGCCACTACATTTTTATGCTTAATATTTCCAGCAACTGAAACAACTAAATCCTCTGGTTTATATCGATTTCGATAGTAATTAAAAACAGTATTACGACTCATACTTTTAATTGATTTTACTGTTCCCAAAATTGGTCGACCAAGTGGGGTGTCACCATAGTATTTTTCTAGAAATAAATCATGGATTAAATCACTTGGATCATCATCGCGCATTGCGATTTCTTCAAGTACAACCTTGCGTTCAGCATCGACATCAACTGCTTTAACTACAGATGATGTAATTAGATCACTTATTACATCAATAGCTAGTGGTAGATCTTTATCAATAACCCGTGCATAAAAACAGGTGTACTCCTTTGAAGTAAATGCATTTGTCTCACCACCAACTGCTTCAATAGCGGATGAAATTTCTAAAGAAGATCTCTTTTTTGTTCCCTTAAATAATAGGTGCTCTAAAAAATGTGAGGCTCCCGCAGTTGAAACTGTTTCATCGCGGGAGCCAACATTGACCCAAATACCAAAAGCTGCAGAGCGAACAGATCTTTCCTCTTCAGTGACTATACGTAGGCCACTTGATAAGACCGTTCTTGCCAAATTACTCGCTCTTTGCTTCTTCAGAAAGATTTGCTGGAACTAATGAGTATTTACCCTTTGGATCAATCTCATTAATAACCACTTCAATCTTCTCTCCTACTTTCATTACCTCTTCAAGGTTTTCAATGCGCTTTCCACCATGCATCTTGCGAATCTGGGAGATGTGTAGCAAGCCATCTTTACCTGGAGCTAGGTTTATAAATGCACCAAATGTTGCAAGTTTTACAACTGCGCCATTGAATTTATCACCAACAGATAGTTGAACTGGATTTGCGATCGCATTAATTTGTGCTTTCGCAGCCTCAGCAGCTGATCCTTCAGTTGCTCCAATATAAATAGTTCCATCATCTTCGATGGTTATATCAGCGCCTGTTTCATCTTGAATTTGATTTATCATCTTGCCCTTAGGCCCGATAACTGCACCAATCATGTCTACTGGCACCTTAATTGAAATAATTCGAGGAGCAAGTAATGACATCTCATCAGGTGATGAAATTGCTTGGTTCATAACATCAAGAATTGCAAGACGTGCTTCCTTTGCTTGCAGCAGTGCTGCTGAAAGAACTGAAGCTGGAATTCCATCTAGTTTTGTATCTAATTGCAGGGCAGTAACAAACTCTTTTGTACCAGCAACTTTGAAGTCCATGTCACCAAAAGCATCTTCGGCTCCTAAGATATCGGTAAGTGCTACGTACTCAGTTTTACCATCTACTACATCTGAAATAAGACCCATAGCAATACCGGCAACAGAGGCCTTAAGTGGCACACCTGCATTTAGTAATGACATTGTTGAAGCACAAACAGATCCCATAGATGTTGATCCGTTAGAACCAAGAGCTTCTGAAACCTGACGAATTGCATATGGAAACTCTTCGCGAGTTGGTAGAACTGGTAGCAATGCGCGTTCAGCGAGAGCACCATGTCCAATTTCACGACGCTTAGGAGAACCAACTCGACCAGTCTCACCAACTGAGTAAGGCGGGAAGTTGTAGTTATGCATATAGCGTTTGTGATCTTCTGGTGAAAGTGTGTCTAGTTGTTGCTCCATCTTGAGCATATTTAAAGTAGTAATACCCAGAATCTGAGTCTCGCCACGTTCAAATATTGCAGAACCATGAACACGAGGAATTACCTCAACTTCAGCAGTTAACGCACGAATATCACGAAGTCCACGACCGTCGATGCGAATCTTCTCGCGCAATACTCGCTGGCGTACTAATTTCTTAGTAACAGAGCGAAGTGCTGCTGATATCTCTTTAGTTCTTTCTGAGAAATCAACGCTTACTTTCTCTACAACAGACTTATTAATCTCATCAAGTTTTGTTTCACGATCTTGCTTACCTGCAATAGTTAAAGCCTTTGCTAGATCATCTTTTGCAGCTTTTTCTACTACTGCATAAATATCATCTTGGTACTCAAGAAATACTGGAAACTCACCCGTTGGCTTTGCGGCCTTCTTAGCAAGTGCTAATTGAGCCTCACATAGGATCTTAATAAATGGCTTAGCAGCCTCAAGACCTTGTCCGACAATTTCCTCAGTTGGCACAGTTGCGCCATCTTTGATTAATCCAATTGTCTTAACGGTGGCCTCTGCTTCAACCATCATAATTGCAACATCATTATCTGAAATACGACCTGCAACTACCATATCAAAGACTGCTTTTTCTAAATCAGAATGATTTGGGAAAGCAACCCATTGACCCTCGATTAATGCAACACGCACACCACCGATTGGACCAGAAAATGGTAAGCCAGCTAATTGTGTTGACATTGATGCAGCATTAATCGCAATTACGTCATACATATGATCTGGGTTTAAAGCCATAACCGTTACAACGATTTGAACCTCATTACGTAATCCTTTAATAAAGGATGGGCGCAGTGGGCGATCGATTAAGCGGCAGGTAAGGATTGCATCCTCGGAAGGACGGCCTTCTCTACGAAAAAATGATCCAGGAATTTTGCCAGCGGCATACATTCGCTCTTCCACATCAACTGTAAGTGGAAAGAAATCAAATTGATCTTTCGGATTTTTTGATGCAGTAGTTGCAGATAGCAACATGCTGTCATCATCTAAGTACACAACAGCGGTTCCCGCTGCTTGCCGAGCTAGTCGGCCAGTTTCAAAGCGGATCTCCCGCTTTC
>Ga0208481_1000524_pt1 | contig 11292 bp, 9 predicted proteins | sample LakMenEpi02Jun10_FD_150662 | JGI IMG/M metagenome (GOLD analysis project Ga0208481, IMG submission 150662) | Freshwater microbial communities from Lake Mendota, WI - 02JUN2010 deep hole epilimnion (SPAdes) | ecosystem: Environmental > Aquatic > Freshwater > Lake > Epilimnion/Euphotic zone ... | reverse complement strand
AATATTTCAGACCTCTAGTGATACTGAAATTAAGACCTTGGAAGAGTATTTTCAAGAGATATTAGAGGAGGCAGAGATTGCCATACAATTTGTCAAGGAAAATAAAATGGACAAGTTTAGAGATTGGGTTTTATCGTAAATCATTTTAATAATTATTTTTCAATCCCAAATTTTAATTCCTCTTTGCGCCTCTGCGTCTCTGCGTGAAAAAAAAGAAAGGGTGTATTAATAAGACACACCCTACAAAATAATTAAATTTCTTTCTTCGTGTTCTTCGTGCCTTCGTGGTTCGTTTCTCTTAAAGTTGCTTCACCTCACTAACCAACTTAGCCACCATATCCTTAGCACTACCAAACAACATCGTCGTTTTAGCCTTATAAAACAACTCATTATCAACACCAGCAAAACCAGCACTCATACCGCGCTTAATCACAATAGTTTGCTTTGCGCGATCAACCTCCAAAATCGGCATCCCATAAATAGGACTATTCTTATCACTACGCGCCGCCGGATTGACCACATCATTAGCACCAATCACCAACGCCACATCAGCCTGTTCAAACTGGGGATTAATATCCTCCATATCATACAACTGCGTATAGGCCACATTAGCCTCCGCCAATAATACATTCATGTGTCCCGGCATTCTCCCCGCCACCGGATGTATCGCATATTTCACATCTACACCCATGCGTTCCAGTTGATCAGCCAACTCCCGGACGCTATGCTGTGCTTGAGCAACCGCCATACCGTAACCTGGGACAATCACCACAGAACGGGCATAACCCAACATCATCGCCCCTTCCTCAGCATCAATACTGCGAACAGGTTGATCACTAGCACCAGCAGCCGCACCACCACTAGAAGTAGAGACAGAACCAAAAGCACTAAATAAGACACTGAACAAAGAACGGTTCATAGCCTTACACATAATTTCCGTCAGGATTAAACCTGAAGCCCCCACCAAAGCACCGGCGATGATTAACATATTGTTCATCACCACAAACCCAGCCGCAGCCGCAGCCACACCGGAGAGGGAGTTTAACAGGGAGATAACCACCGGCATATCACCCCCACCAATGGGGAGGACGAACATCACACCCAACACCAAAGAAACAGCCACCACAGCTAAAAATACGGGGAGGCTATCTGGTGTCATGATTAAATAGGCACTTCCAGCTAAATAAGAACCCAAAAGCAGGATGTTAAAAGGTTGTTGCAAAGGAAAGGTAATGGGAGTACCGCTAATTAAACCTTGCAATTTGGCAAAAGCGAGAAAACTACCTGTTAAAGTCACACCACCGATTAACACATCTAACAACATAGAAATGTTGACATCGAGGGGGATAGGTTGAGAACTATCTAATAACCGCCAAAATTCAGCAACGGCAATTAATGCGGAAGATGCTCCACCTAAACCATTTAGTAAACCCACCATCTGCGGCATTTCTGTCATTTGCACTTTGTAAGCAATAACAGCGCCAATTACCGAACCAATAGCCAAACCTATCAAAATCATCTCGTAATTTAATACGTGCTGATCTAGCATTGTAGCGACAATAGCTAATAGCATTCCCACCGCAGCGACAAGATTACCATTTCTAGCACTAGCGGGAGAACCCAGCTTTTTCAAACCTAAGATAAATAATGACGCAGCGACTAAATAAGTTAGCTGAATCCCAGTTGGTAAAAAGTCGCTCATGCTTTAACTTCCTTTTTTTTAAACATTTGCAGCATTCTGTCAGTGACTAAAAAACCACCGACAACATTCACCATTGCCAAAATTACGGCAATTAAACCGAGAATTACCGATAAATTCGTGTTTTTCTCCCCCGCAGCCAGAATTGCACCAATTACCGAAATCCCGGAAATGGCATTTGAACCAGACATTAACGGAGTGTGTAACGTAGGGGGAATTTTGTTAATCACTTCAAAGCCAATAAAAGAGGCTAAGACGAGTACAAATAGAGCCGGAAGTAATGCTTGTGTCATGTTAATTTTGGATTTTGGATTTTTAGCTCACGCAGAGGCGCAGAGAGAAGATTTACAACAATCATGGAAAATATCCCTCAAGCACTCATTTCTCTGTGAACTCTGTGCCTCTGCGGTTCGTTATTCCGTGAAATTTATTCATGTCAACTAAACCGCTACTGCTTGCAAAGCGTCCTTTACTCGTTGGTTTCTAATTTCTCCACCATGAGTAACACAAGCAGCAGCAACTATGTCGTCATCAAAGTTGATTTGCAAGGCTTTGTCTTTTATTAAAAGTTGCATTAATGAGGTAATGTTTTTTGCGTACAGTTGGCTGGCGTGTACTGGCATGGATGAGGGTAAATTAATTGGTCCGATAATTGTGACACCGTTCCAAATTATATCTTTACCCGCTTCTGTACAAGCGCAGTTTCCACCCTGTTCTGCGGCTAAATCCACAATTACTGAACCGGGTTTCATTTGCGCTACCATTTCCTCTGTCACCAGTCTGGGGGCTTGTCTTCCTGGTACTTGGGCGGTAGTAATAACGATATCGGAGTTTTTGACGTGGCTGGCTACTAGTTCTTGGGTGCGCTTTTTACTGTCTTCTGAAATTTCCTTTGCGTAACCACCGGCTGCTACGGTTTCTTCTTCGAGTTTAACTTCGACGAATTTCGCTCCTAAGCTTTGCACTTCCTCTTTGACTGCTGGACGGATATCAAAGGCTTCTACTACCGCTCCTAGTCTTCTGGCCGTCGCTATGGCTTGCAATCCTGCTACACCTGCACCCATAATAAATACCTTGGCGGGAGCAATTGTCCCCGCAGCGGTGGTTAACATGGGGAAATATTTCGGTAATGCTGCTGCGGCAATCAGTACGGCTTTATACCCTGCCAGGGAGGCTTGGGAGGATAGGGCATCCATGCTTTGCGCTCTGGTGGTACGGGGGATTAATTCCATGCTCAAAGCGGTAATTTGCCGATTTGCTAATTGTTGGACTATTACGGGATTTCCCAGAGGATTTAGGAAGCTAATTAATACAGAACCTGATTTAAGTAATTCAAGTTCTGTCCGGCCATCTTCTCTCGTCTGCGGTGGACTAACTTTGAGTAATATGTCTGCTTCACTCCATAATTGGGCAGAATCACTGATAATTTTAGCCCCTGCTGCTTCATAGTCAGCATCACTAAAAAATGCTTGTTCTCCCGCTCCCGCTTCTACCCAAACCTCTAAATCTTGTTTGACTAATTTGGCTACGGTGTCGGGAATTAATGCTACACGCCGTTCACAAATTTCTATTTCTTTCGCAACTGCTATTTTCATACAATCTCCTGGATATAAATACTTGTTGACATCACCGGTTAACTATTAATTAGGCTGTTAACCATGAATTACCCTTGTAGATAGAATTTTCAACTTGTACGTTCTTCTTTCTCTAGTCACAACCTCAACTTGACAGTATACAGATATCATCCTTGTAAAATAGCTATCAGTAAAATAAGTTATCGCACATCCTAGGACAATCTTCACATTTTGTATATTGTTCTTTAGATTATTTTATATTTGGGAAAATTTCTACCCCTTTTTTCTGATTCATGATTAAAAATTCAATCATTTGTGATATATGTGAGTGTTGGGAATTACCAACGAAAATTATTCTTTTAGATCATGAAATTAAGAATGTTACACTAAATTCTAAATGATAGTAATACTTTATAACATAGTCCAAGTGCTGTAGTTATAAAAACTAAGTACAAGCCCATACTCCTCTTCTCTCCCCACGCCAATAAATGCAGAATTCAAGTATGATTATTATATATGGAATGTTTAATAACAATGGCACTTTTATTTTTAACTAACGTCTATTGTCAAGCTTATGTTTAGTTAGAAATACTAACACTTAGTTAAAAACTATCAACTAGAGAGAACCTAATTTATGAAACGCTTACTTTCTACATTGGCTATTACTAGCTGCTTATTAACAGGTTTTTCGGCTACGACTTGGGCGCAAAGCTTACCCGGTATAACACTTTTTAGCGGCGTTGATAGAAACGCTCAACTACCCTACCGCTTGGATTTTGGTGGACAAGCTAACAGCACAGATCGTTATACACTCAAAGTACCTGCTAAAAAAATGCGGTCTGCAGTGACTAAGTTTGAGATTACTTATCCTGATTATTACCGTGGAACTTTTGATACTAAAGATATTGAAGTCAGAGTTAAGGGCAAAAGCGTTCCTCTATCTGAAGTAAAATGGGACAAGGAAGGTAGGGTGATTGAAATATTTCCTCAAGAACCAGTTCCAGCCCGTGCCAAATTAGAGTTAGTATTATCCAATGTTCAAAATCCCACTTATAGTGGAATGTTCAATTTTGAATGTAAAGTTCTTTACTCCGGAGATGTGCTATCACGTTACATTGGTACATGGATTATCAGTATTAGTTAGGAAGTTGTTAATTAATACTCTCAGAGGCTAAAATCTCTGAGCTTTTACCAGATGTCTCTATAAAACTGACTAATGACCAAAACAATTGTTGTTAAAATTGGCACTTCTAGTCTCACTCAAGCAGAAACGGGACAATTAGCCCTTTCTAGTATTGCTTCTTTGACGGAAACCCTTTGTGATTTGAGACGACAGGGACATCGAGTAATTTTAGTTTCATCGGGTGCTGTCGGAGTTGGTTGTGTGCGGTTAGGTTTAACGGAACGTCCCAAAACTATCGCTTTAAAACAAGCTGTAGCAGCAGTAGGACAGGGTAGATTAATGCGTATATATGATGATTTATTTACTATTCTGCAACAACCTATTGCCCAAGTATTATTAACTAGAGCAGATCTGGTAGAACGTAGCCGCTATCTTAATGCGAATAACACTTTTCAAGAATTACTAAATTTGGGAGTGATTCCTATAGTTAATGAAAATGATACAGTGGCTGTAGAAGAACTAAAATTTGGAGATAATGATACCCTGTCTGCACTAGTAGCCAGTTTAGTAGAAGCAGATTGGTTATTTTTACTAACGGATATTGATAGATTATACTCAGCCGATCCTCGTTCTGTACCTGACGCGAAACCGATTAGTTTAGTTAGTAGTATGCAAGAACTAACAGAATTACAGATTCAAACTGGTGGACAGGGATCTAGATGGGGAACTGGAGGTATGATAACAAAAATTTCTGCAGCCAGAATTGCGATCGCTGCTGGTATCCGTACAGTCATTACCCAAGGACAATTTCCCCGGAACATTGCAAAAATTATCGAAGGGGAACCCATTGGTACACACTTTGCACCCCAACCAGAACCAACTTCAGCCCGGAAACGCTGGATAGCTTATGGTTTGATTCCAGGGGGAAAATTATATTTAGATGAAGGAGCGATTACCGCTATTGTCAAAGCCGGAAAATCCCTATTAGCAGCAGGAATTAAAGCCGTAGAGGGGGAATTTAACAATCAAGACGCGGTGCAGTTATGTGATATTAGCGGTCATGAAATTGCTAGAGGATTGGTGAATTATAATAGTCAGGAATTACAGAAAATTTGCGGAAGACATTCCCGGGAAATTTCGGCAATTTTAGGTTATGAGGGTGCGGATACTGTGATTCACCGTGACAATTTAGTATTAATTTAAATATAGCATTTCTCATAGCAGAAATCGTCGAGTCGGGAAAAGAGACAAGAAAATCACCAATCACCAATTACAAATCACCAAATTGTGAATTTACTGCGTTTAATCCCAATTTTTGATAATTCTGTTTCTAGCTGGGGTTTAGAAGCTCGATTATTGCGCTGGCTAACATTAATATGGATGTTTATTGGCTTAGTCGTCCTCTTTTCTGCATCCTATCCTGTCGCTGATGAACGTCATGGTGATGGTTTATATTATTTTAAACGTCAAATTATTTGGGCTATAGTTTCCTTAATTATTTTCAACATCATTGTTAATCTACCATTGCGGAAAATCTTAGGGGTATCTCATTGGTTTTTGATATTTTTCTTGATGTTGATTTTTATCACCTTAATACCAGGATTAGGAAAAAAAGCCTTTGACGCAGCTAGGTGGATAGCTATTGGACCAATTCCTATCCAACCATCAGAATTAATTAAACCTTTTTTAGTTTTACAAAGTGCTACACTTTTTGGACAGTGGGAAAAACGACCTTGGGGAATTCGTTTATTTTGGTTAGGTGTTTTTTGTCTTGTTCTCTTAGGAATTATCGCTCAACCTAACTTAAGTACGACAGCACTTTGTGGGATGACAATTTGGTTTATTGCTTTAGCAGCAGGAGTACCTTATAAATACTTGGGAGGAACAGCCGTCGGTGGTATACTGTTAGCAATAATCAGTATTAGCATCAAATCATATCAACGTAAACGCATTATGTCCTTTATGAATCCTTGGGCTGATGCTACGGGAGATGGTTATCAATTAGTACAAAGTTTATTAGCTGTAGGTTCAGGACAAACTTGGGGAGTTGGATTTGGACTTTCTCAACAAAAGTTATTCTATTTACCAATTCAAGATACTGATTTTATTTTTGCAATTTTTTCGGAAGAATTTGGTTTTATTGGCGGTGTTTTGCTATTACTAATGTTAGCAATATTTGCCACTTTAGGCTTAATTATTGCCATTAAATCCAAAAATCTCACATCCAAACTAGTAGCAATTGGTGTAATAGTTATTATGGTCGGACAATCATTATTACATATTGGTGTAACCACAGGTGCATTACCAACTACTGGTTTACCTTTACCAATGTTTAGTTATGGTGGTAATTCCATGATTTCTAGTTTAGTATCTTCTGCTTTACTAATTCGGGTAGCTAGAGAAAGTAGTGAAGCCGAAGTAGTGACTTTACGAAAAAACCAGTCTAAAAATCGCCGCAGAAGATGATTTTTTTAGATTAATTCTTATCACTTAATTATGATGAAATGAGGAAAATAACATGAAAACCATTTTGATTATTGAAGATGAACCTCAAATTAGAAACAATATTCAAGAATTACTATATTTATCAGACTTTGATACATTAGTCGCAGAAAATGGTTTACAGGGTTTGGAGTTAGCTCAGGATAAACATCCTGATTTAATTATTTGTGATTTAATGATGCCTGATTTAGATGGTTATGGTGTATTAATTCGACTGCGACAGAATAGTTATACTGCCACAATTCCCATAATTTTCTTAACTGCTAAATCAGAATGGTCTGATTTACGTCGAGGAATGGAACTCGGCGCTGATGATTATTTAACTAAGCCTTTTCAGCCGGATCAATTACTACAAGCTATCACAGTTAGACTGAATAAACAAGCAATATCTAAACAACAAACTCAGGAAAAATTGAATACTTTAAGTCAGTGTATTAGTCACTCAATACCCCATGAAATTAATACTCCTCTTAATCATATTCTGGGAATATCAGAATTATTAATTCAACAACATCGAGAATTTTCCCATGAGGAAATTTCAGAAATGCTAGAATCAATTTATAAAGCTGGTAAACGATTACATAAATTAACAATTAATTTTCTCATGTATGCAGATATAGAATTATTAGCATCTAATCCTGAAAAAGTAGAGGAGCTTAGAAACAATGGAGTCAAAACTTTTGTAAAATCAATAATTGAAAATGTAGCTTTAAATGTTGCCAAAAATTCCAACAGAGAAGCGGATTTAAGTATTGATATATCCGATGCAATAGTGAAATTATCTTCAGCTAAATTGAGTAAAATTGTTGAAGAAATAATTGATAATGCTTTCAAATTCTCCGAGCCTAATACACCTATAAAAATCATCGGTTCTAGCTATAATAACACCTTCCGTCTATTTATAATAGACCATGGACGGGGTATGACTGAGGAGCAAATTAATAATGTTGGGGCCTATATCCAGTTTGAGCGCAAAATGTATGAACAACAAGGTTCTGGTTTAGGATTATTAATTGCTAAAACCTTAGTAGAACTGCACGGAGGAGAGTTTTTAATTGAGAGTATATATGAGAAACAAACTATTATTAGAATTGTCCTTCCTCGGTAGGTTAACTTATAATGGTTATGTACAAAACAAAATCCTCCCGGACTAGGGAACAGGGATTGTCTCAACTTCCCAATTTAGCATAACAAGTACCGAAGAGCCAAATATTTTGATTGTTTGTGTTGCATATTTTCAAAAAACGTTATAAATTATGAAGTTGTAGGGGAATAATTTATTTTTTGATATCAATAGCCAATTTCTGATCAAGTAGGTATACTAACCTTTTAGTTATTCTACACAAATAATTGAGTGTATTTTCAGGAACAGGGAAAAACTGCTAAATATGATGCAGTTTGTTTTTTATATTGACTGAGTTTGAATATTTTGGCTAGATTAATATTAGCTATTTCAAAGTGACGATGAAAATGGCATCAACAACAATTAAAGGTATATCTACTGCCAACAAATCTACTACCTGGAGTTAATCTGATCATGCAACTAAACAAATTAGAGATAGGTAAGAATATAGAAAATGAGGCATGGCAAGCATTAGAGAATTCAATTCTCTACTATAAAGGTCAGCCTGTAGGTACTGTAGCAGCTTATGATTCATCTGTAGAAGCACTAAATTATGACCAATGTTTTGTCAGAGATTTTGTTTCTTCGGCGTTGATTTTTCTCATTAAAGGTAGAACAGAGATTGTCAAAAACTTCCTAGAAGAAACATTAAAGTTACAGCCTAAAGAAAAGGCATTAGAGGCTTATAAGCCCGGTAGAGGTCTAATTCCAGCCAGTTTTAAAGTAGTTTCTGCCAATGGGGAAGAATTTTTAGAAGCTGATTTTGGTGAACACGCCATTGCTAGAGTTACACCTGTGGATTCTTGTTTATGGTGGTTAATTCTATTACGTGCTTATGTAGTTGCTACTAATGATTATTCCCTAGCTTATCAACCTCAATTCCAAACAGGAATTAGGTTAATTATGGATATCTGTTTGGCTAATCGTTTTGATATGTACCCGACGCTATTAGTTCCTGACGGCGCGTGTATGATAGATAGACGCATGGGTATTTATGGACATCCTCTAGAAATTCAAGTTCTATTTTTTGCGGCCTTACGTGCAGCGCGAGAACTACTAATTTGCAAAGGTAATCAAGATATTGTCCAAGCAATTGATAACCGTTTACCTTTATTATGTGGTCATCTTCGTCAGCATTATTGGATAGATATTCATCGTTTGAATGCAATTTACCGCTTTAAAGGGGAAGAATATGGTAAAGCTGCGGTTAATCTTTTCAATATTTATGCAGATTCTTTACCTTATTATGATTTAGATAAATGGCTACCCAGAAAAGGGGGTTATTTTGCAGGAAATGTTGGACCATCACAAATGGATACTCGTTTCTTCACTGTCGGAAATTTGATGGCTGTAATTTCTGATTTATCTACAGAAGAACAGTCTGAAGCAATTATGAATTTGATCGAAGAAAGATGGGAGGATTTAGTAGGAGATATGCCTATTAAAATCTGTTATCCTGCTTTACAAGGTGAAGAATATCGAGTTGTGACAGGGTGTGATCCAAAAAATATTCCTTGGTCATATCATAATGCTGGTAGTTGGCCTGTTTTAATCTGGATGTTAGCAGCAGTAGCGGTAAAAACCAAAAAACCAGAATTAGCAGCAAGAGCAATCGACATTGCTGCTAATAAACTAAGTGAGGATCAATGGCCAGAATATTATGATGGTAAGAAGGGGAGACTAATTGGTAAACAAGCGAGAAAATACCAAACTTGGACAATTACTGGTTATTTATTAGCGTGGGAATTAATCAATCATCCTGATTATTTATCATTGGTTAGTTTTGATAAGTTACCCCCAGAAACCATTTCTAGAGCTTGTGAATTTGAAATTGGTAGTATAGATCCTTACATGGATCACTAACAGACATGAATTAATCAAAGTCCTCCTTTTTCAGGGGGACTTAGGGGGTTATTTGAAACTTCTATTTATTCCCTGTTCCCTGTTCCCTAAAACTAAAAAACTTTGTACCTCACGAACATTATATCAAAAAATTGATCGCTATATTCCCAATTAAGGACTAAGAACCAATTGAAAAGAATTTAAATAGCCTGTAATAGTTTTATTTAAAGTATCATGCTGTTTTTTAGAAACTATTGCCATCACTTTATACAATCTACCATGAGCGACAAACATTCTAGTTTTAGTAATTTTGCCAATAACATTGACATATTCGATTTCTCTACCGGGTTGAAAGTTAGAACTGCGAATATTTCGCCGATTTAATAATCTACTTTTAGTAGCTGTTAATTCCACATATTGAGCTTCATCCATAATTTTCTCAGGGCTATTCATCTGCACATAACTATAAGGAAATTCATTATATGTGACTAGATATGCAACTTCTTGTTTCAATGGTTGGGCTAAAAATATTTCTAATTTGATTTTCCCCATATAGGTTTTTTGAATTTGAGTTTTCCGCCTTGGTATTCCGGGCATTAATACTGTAAAACGTCCGTCTGGTGATGTAAATGTCCGCCATTGAGATTTTACTACTTGGGGAATTGTCGGCTTTTTTTGGGAAGTTGTCGGTTCAGGTAAATGCACTTTAGCAACAGCATAAGTGCCAGATAAAAAAGTGGTAGCAATCAAAGATAGTAAAATTTTGCCATTCATAACTTAAAAATTTGTAGATGCAGATTTTACCGTTGTTGCTAGTTATAACCTAGAGGCAGAAAAAGCCGCACCAATTAATCCAACCTGTTGATTAAGAATTATATGCACGGGTATTTCTTCAAGAAGAGAACCCATTCTGCCTTTTTGGGTAAAATTCAAGAGAAAACTACCATTTTCCATTAAAGGTAGGATTTTGGGAGCGATACCACCGGCAATGTATAATCCACCATAGGGTAGGAGTTTGAGGGCTAGATTCCCGGCTTCTGCACCGTAAACCTCTATAAATAATTGCATAGTTTGTTCAGAAAGGCGATCGCTTTTTTGTAGCGCCGCACTGCCAATAAATGCTCCAGGATCAACGGTTTTTTCGGCTTTCTGTGCTTCTTGTTCCCAAGTTCTGACTGCTTGGGCAATTTCTGGAGATTCGGGGGCTATTTGCCTATCTCGTAAAAATTGGTAAATAGAAGTAATTCCTAAACCAGAAACCACCCTTTCCACAGAAACTCGTTGAATATCATGCTTATCCACAAGATATTTTAACAGTTGAAATTCTAACTCATTGCGGGGGGCAAAATCCGCGTGTCCACCCTCAGAAGGAAATACTTGATATTGGTTGTCCTGTCTAATCAAAAATCCCTGACCTAACCCAGTTCCA
>Ga0208481_1000522_pt1 | contig 11326 bp, 9 predicted proteins | sample LakMenEpi02Jun10_FD_150662 | JGI IMG/M metagenome (GOLD analysis project Ga0208481, IMG submission 150662) | Freshwater microbial communities from Lake Mendota, WI - 02JUN2010 deep hole epilimnion (SPAdes) | ecosystem: Environmental > Aquatic > Freshwater > Lake > Epilimnion/Euphotic zone ... | reverse complement strand
CAGCGCTGCAAATCCGAAAGAAAACCATGCGTAAAAAACCATCGATGCCACCACCAGCAAAAGCTTTCTCGAAAATTGGCAACGAGACGGAATCAAATGAAATGCCACCACCGTCAACGGCAGAAAATACAAAAGAAAGTCCCAAGAAGTAAAAGGCATGTGTGTGAAATGGGCAAGAAATCAGATGCCCTGGTTTATTGTGTTACTTGAAGTTGTCGGCAAATCTGATCGTGTCCTTATAGACTCAAATGCCATGATCAATCGCTTCTTGTGGCAGCGCATTTTTGCGAGGATCGGGTTAACACGCTCGATCAGGCTTAAGCGCACAGAATTACTTCGAAAGATCGTCCATGTCATGCTCTCCTCGATATTTGATAGCGCAGATTTGTAACCCGAGCAACCAGCCATGAAGTCGTACATTTTCAACCCCCGATCCGCCATCACTTGCATCGCAAGTACATGGCACACAAGGCCCGGCATGGAGTTTTTCTCGACCATTTCATAATCAAATCCGCATTGATAAAGGTAGAACCTTTCATTGTCAGCAAATCCGTAAAGATAACCTAGAGCAGCGTCTCCAACATTGACACGCATCACAATCGCGCGGCCATTTCCATGGTTGCGAGCAATCATCATGCGGTGAAATCGAACGAAACGCGGATTGCTAAAACAACCAGGCTCACCTTTTGCAACCCAGCGTTTCTGGTGCAGCATCTCGAGTGAATCCAGCCACTCAAGGCCTTGCACAACTGAACTGGCAGTTTCAACGCACAGCTCACCCAAAGCAGAATATTCACGCATTGCCCGACGAATTTTTGCCCGTGTTTTGGCATCCAGAAGCGACACAGGGTCTCCTCCACTCCGTTTCACCTCTCCGAGATCCATCGCATGCGACTTCATGGTCATGTCAAATCGCTGCATCCCATATTTGCCCGGATCAATCGCATCAGACAACCATTCACCACGACTCGTGCCAGGAACACTCAACTCACTAACACGACGGACTTGCTTCAACCATTGACTGATCATTGCAGACCTGATCTCATCTTCAGAAGAGGCCTCTAACAGAAAATCATTGTGCTCAATAACCATGTCGAGCTCTCTCACACCGGTCTCATGCAAGTGCTCGGTATCACAATATGGAACATTGCATATTTTCTTGGATTCACCGCCCGCGAGAATGCCAAGACCCACGATCCGTCCATCCCGCTCCGCTCGCATCAATCGCAAAGGCCATGCCTGTGGTAAATTCGCCAACCACACACCTATCCATGACCATGTAACAAAAAATCTCGCTCTCGAACGGCACTCGAGATCATGCCACATGTTTTCCAATTCCGCGATCTCAGGAAGCCCGCCAATCTTCACTACGATACTCATTTTGTATGAAATTAATTCAAAATTGCTATCTCCCCCTCTACCTGTTGCCATGTGTGTTCGACCAATACCATATCGCGCCAACCTTCATGACGCAGCTTGCCCGAGCCATGAAAATCACCGTCGATCACATCAATTGACACAGCATCTTCGACATAATCTTCCATCACGCCATTGCTTCCCACATATGTATTGATGTGATAAGTACCCTCCATCAATGGCCATTTAGGAATTATGAAATCAACCCTGCCATAGCCAGAAACAATCAGCTTTCGGCTATCGACAAGCGCAGTTGAGAGAGCGATGTATGATCTCGCTTCTTTTTGAATCTCAATGCAAAAAATACAGTTTTCAACCGTCATGCCGTCACCAGTAAAATACTCAACAGAGAGGCGAACTTCGGATCCGGAGATTGCTTCACGCATTACACTTCCACCCGCATCGCGCATGGAGACACCAATGACTTTCACCCGACCTTTACCAGAACGATCCTCGCGTTCTTTGAGCGCGACCTTAACCAAAGATGCACCATGGGATATGTAGGTAGAGATTACATCTTCGGTTGGACCATCAGCAATAATTTGCCCCTGATCCATCAGGACGCATCGGGTGCAGAGGTTTTGAATGAGCGGAAGTTGGTGACTCACGAGAAGCACTGTCCGTCCTTCGCGTGATGATGCGTTTTCCATTTTACCAACACATTTTTTTTGAAACTCCGCATCGCCAACTGCAAGCACCTCATCAATTATCAGTATCTCAGGCTCAAGGTGTGCAGCCACCGCAAATGCCAATCTCACATACATCCCGCTGCTGTACCTCTTCACCGGGGTATCAAGAAACCTCTCGACCTCGGAAAAATCCACAATTTCATCAAAGCGGCTTTTGATTTCTCGGCGACTCATGCCAAGGATAGCGCCATTGAGAAAGATATTCTCTCTGCCAGTTAGCTCGGGATGAAATCCCGTGCCGACTTCAAGCAAGCTTGCCACTCTTCCACGCAAACGAATACTGCCACTTGTTGGCTCGGTTATCCGGCTCAACAATTTAAGCAAGGTCGACTTGCCAGCACCGTTGCGCCCGATGATTCCCACCATGCCGCCACGCTCGACCTCAAGGTCCAGTTCCTTCAAAGCCCAAAACATCGATTTGTTTGCTTCCCTTTCACCAAACACTCCGCGCAAGATTCCCATAGGCTTGCGCACCGCATTTTCGAGTAAATGTCGCAAGCCATCAGACTTATCACCCTGCCTCTCAAGATGGTACGCCTTGGATAGCCTGCTGACCGAAATGATTGATTCACTCATGCGATAGTTCGCTCGTCTCTATGGGGATTAAAATACAATCAAGCTTTGATCACCCGACAGCCGTTATGCTTGACACCGGCCATCACGTTGCGTGTGTCGACAACACATTGGGCCCAATCGGCCAACTCCTGGAAGTCGATGCAATCATGCGCAGTCGCTATGACGACCACATCAAACGCGCTCACCACCACCTCCTTCCATTGCACGGATTTTGCCCCGGCCCACTGCGCATGTTCACGCGTCATGCCAATCACCGGAATATATGGATCATAGTAGGAGACCCTAGCCCCATTGGCCTTGAGCTGATCCATGATACGGTAGCTAGGAGACTCCCGTTCGTCATCGACATTCGGTTTGTACGCAAGGCCAACAACCAAAACGCTCGAATCCATCATTGGTCGATGGATTTTATTGAGCGCTTCAGCCACTTTTTTTACCACATGGTTAGGCATGGACGTATTGATCTCGCCCGCAAGTTCAATAAACCTAGTCGAGCTGCCAAATTCATGAGCTTTCCAAGTGAGATAAAACGGATCAATCGGAATGCAGTGCCCACCCAAACCGGGACCCGGGTAGAATGACATGAATCCAAAAGGCTTGGTGCTGGCGGCATCAATCACTTCCCAAATGTCGATCCCCATTGCCTCGTAAACCATCTTGAGTTCATTCACGAGCGCGATGTTGACGCTGCGAAATATGTTTTCCAAAAGCTTTGCCGCCTCGGCAACCCGACACGATGAAACCGGCACCACATCCGTCACGGCCTTACGATATAGAGAGATGGCTTTGTCGAGACAGGCGTCGGTATAACCTCCGACAAGCTTCGGCACATTGCCAACACAACTCGAAGGATTCCCTGGATCTTCACGCTCCGGAGAATATGCCAGATGGAAATCATCTCCCGCACACATGTTCGATCCGGATTCCAAAACTTCTCGCAACAACTCATCGGTTGTCCCCGGAAATGTCGTCGACTCGAGAACCACCAAACTACCCTCACGCAAATGCGGCGCAATGGACTTGCCGGTTTCAAGCACATAGGAAATATCGGGGTCACGGTTCCTGCCCAATGGCGTCGGCACGCACATGATTACCGCATCCGCATCAGATACTTCGGAGTATTCGACTGAAGCTCCGAACAAACCTTTTTTTCGTAAATTTAAGATTCTTTTGGCGTCAATGTGACTAATGTGACTTCGACCTGAGTTCAAACCGTCGACTTTTCGAGGGTCGATATCGATACCCGTGACCTTTACGCCCGCCTCAGCAAATCGCAACGCAAGAGGCAGACCTACATAGCCCATGCCGACCACTGCCACTTCATCAAATTCACGTGGCATTTCCAATTTTTTCATCTGCACCTCCGCTTCGGTAATGTCCAGTGTTGATTGCATACGATACCTTTTCATTTCTATCAATGTTTCCTCTATTAGCGCCGCTCAAATTATGTCGGCAAAAGTTTTTTCCGTTTTTCTGAAATAATATAATCCACTTACGATCAATGCGGTGATGGATATGACCGAGAACAAGAGTTCCATGCCACTAAGGCAATTCTCGCCTAACAATGCGTATCTGAATCCATCGATCACACCAGTCATCGGGTTGATGTCGTAGAAGAATTTCCATTTATCAGGAACCTCTGTGCTGCTGAATCCTACTGGCGATATATATAATCCAAATTGTACGATGAACGGAATCACATATCGAAAGTCGCGGTATCTTACCATCAATGCCGACACCCACACACCCGCACCAAATGCAGCACCGAAAGCCAACATGACAAAAATCGGCAGCGTAAAAATCCGCAGGTCAGGCATATGACCGTAATAAAGTAGCAATAACGCTAGCAAAACCGCACTGATCATAAAGTCGACAAAGCTCGTCACGACACTGCCGATCGGTACCACTAGCCTCGGGAAGTACACTTTGGTGATCATTCCCTGATTCGACACAAGACTGTTGCTACTTTCGGCAAATGCGTTTGCAAAAAACTGCCATGGCAACATTCCGCACAAAACCATCAGCGGATAAGGAACACTGCCCGATGACATACCGGCAAATTCACCAAACACAATTGTCAGCACGATCATCGTCAACACAGGACGAATTACCGCCCAGGAAACGCCAATGACAGTTTGCTTGTACCGTACCAGTATGTCGCGCCATGCCAGAAAATAGAGCAGTTCCCTGTATCGCCACAGGTCACGCCAGTACTGACCGCCGCTTTTTCCGGCTTCAATCGTGATCGAACTCATCGTGTCTTAGTCGTTTTCTTTAACAGTCACCTTTTGGGTCACTGCTTCTGGAATGGTTCGTCTTGCGATGAAATTGCCGATACTTGACTGTATGCGCCCGATCCTGCCAACAAATCTATCCATCCATTCCGGGCTCAAAAGCCGCTCCTCGTTTAGAATCTCACGAGCGTTGCGGAGCAGGCGTGTTGCTATGTTTCGCCGCATTTCTACAGCGCGGATTAATCCTGACTCAAGGACACCAGTGAGCGCGATTCGTTGCGCTCGTGCATGCTCTAGAGGATTTTTGACACACTCGACACCAATCCCTTTTGTTTCATTTGACTTGATGACCATCGGCGTCGTGATCATTCCCCAAACTCCACCAAGCGAAGCTAACTTGAGAGCAAGGTCATGATCTTCCAATAAAGTGATACGCGGGTTGTATCCGCCCACCTTCACGAAGGAATCGCGCCTGATCGCTGCAACTTGGTTGAACAATAAAAATCGACTGGCGAGCACCTCACCCGGGTTATGCCAAACAGCTTCCTCATACTTGCTTTCGATCCCGGCAATGCCAAATGCGTTGGTATTTATTTTGACTGCCCCGTCGATAATCTGCGCGTTACAAACGCAACAAGTCATTGCATCACCATAGGCCTCCATCAATGCGACCTGACGCGCTAATTTATCGGATGTCCAAACATCATCGGAGTCCAGGAAAGCTAAAATATCGCCACTTGCATGACGCGCGCCATGGTTCCGCGCCGCTGACGGGCCGGCGTTTTTTTGACGCAATAGTTTGATTCGCGGCAAAAAAATTGAAAGCCGCTCCGCAGAATCATCGGTTGACCCATCGTCGACCACTATGATCTCGATCGACGGATAGGTCTGATCCAAACTGCTTTGGACAGCATCAATTACCGTTGTAGCGCGGTTGTAGGTGGGAATGATTACCGAAACCTTCTTCACAATTTTTTATGATTTGGAATATCTTTTCAGATTTCCACAGATTAATCATCGATCGAGAACCGACGCAAAATCTTAGCAGGCACACCGCAAACGACGCTACCTTCGGGAACACTCTTGGTGACAACCGCATTGGCACCAACCACTGATCGCCGCCCAATGCGCACACCTTTCAGTACCACACATCCCTCACCTAACCACACGCCATCCTCAATGATCACTGGTGATGAGACCAGCTCCCTACACAAGCGCGGCGGTAGTTCGCATTGATCAAAGACATGATCATGATCAGAAATGTAAACCCTACCGGCGATCAACACATCCCTGCCGATGACCACTCGATCAGCAGCGCCGCAATGGAAATCGAATTGAATGCTCGTACCATCACCAATCTCTATCGCTGCACAATCTCTCACGACTTCGATCCTCGATCCCCTTCTGATGCTCACGCCCTTCCCGATCCGCACACGACCGATGTTAGTCAGTAAAGCGGGCGAAGAGAGTCTCGATCTAAATCCGAATCCACCGAAACGCCACGACCACCTTACATAGTGCGCCACGGCGCCAACGCCGCGCCACATTCTATGGCACTTACCATTCATGTCATGATCGGCATCGCAGCCATACGTCGATCGAAATTTTTCTCCTCCAATCCGATGAATCCACTCATCCCACCAATGAGTACCCAGTAGAAAACATGCATCTGGTCAAAATACGAAATCGATAAAAAAGTCACCGCGTGAGCAACCAACGCGGATGCCAAACACCATAGCCGGAACTTTTCGCGGTTTTCACTTTTTCCTGTATATGGGCTACGCATAATTTCATGACCCAGCAGACGAAATGACCGCCACTGGATCGCAAGCAAAGCTCCAGTCAAACCAAGACCTCCAGTAATCCCGAGTTGAATGTAGTAATTAGTGATATCGCAATTATTCGGATCGTTCGCGAGCCCATATGGCATCCAATGACGGGTAAAGTCGGTGCCAAATGCCCACCATTCATCGAGATGCTGCAATGCCATGTCGATCAGATACGCGCGGTGCCAACCAGTACTCCCACCGACGAAGTCCATCAGTGCCATGAGATACCACACCGGACGGTTCTTGATAAAATGCAACACTATCAAAGCAACCACCAACCACACTAAACCCACACCTACCCGCGATCGCCATTTCCATACGCACATGACCGCTACCGCAACCATCATTGTACCGATCGGGCCACTCGATGATGTCGAAAAAATTATCACCAATGCCGCAATCATTGCGGATAGTGCGATATTTTTATTATCACGCCAAATCGATACAAGAAAGGGTAGCGCGGTGGCGGCAACTGTCCCGGCGAGAATCGGTGTTCCAAATGAACCCTGCGCACGTATCTTCCCGTCACGCACCATTGTCACTAACGATTGATCTCCCAGTAGCCGATACGGGTTGTGACTGGTAATTCTCTCATACAACATCATGAGACCGAAAGGAATTAGTACCGCAGCAAGGCCGATCGCGAATCGCTCAAGCGATTCCCTCTCCGCCAGATAGGCGCGAGCAAAAAGATATGTGCCAGCTACATCCATCGAGATTCTCAATCGCGTGATGAACGCATCTCCCCCATTCCACGGATACGCAAATCCACTTAGCATCACGATCATGATGAAAAGTCCGACGATACGGTCGATTGGGTGTGCGATATCAATTTTAAAATAACCACCAGACCACGCCCTAAGAACACCTACGATTATAACAATGCGTACGACCGTGAACGATCCTACAAAAGGCACAAACGGCGTATGACACGCTGCGATCAGCAATGGTAGAAACGCCCATCGATACGGCAAACAGAACTGCAGACCTGCGAGAATCAGGCCTAATATGAGCAAATTTGCGTTCACTCGCTATCTTTTCCCGCGCTTATTCGATGTTGAAACAAGATCACTCGGTCTTAAGCCCGGTTGGTTTGCTTGGCTTGACGGCCGGAATTTTCACAAAGTTATCCTGACCACTCCAACCATCGACACCCGTGTCGTAATCCATCTGCCACCAGGTGATGTTGTTCGCGTCCTTGCCGACAGGACCACCTATGATCGTGCCCTTGGCAAGTGCAACTTGAGCACCGAGCAATGTTCCTGTCAATGCACCGGTCGCGCGGACATTGGTGCTGCTTGATAGTTCGACACGATCCCCGATGACAAAGGTCACCGGTGGCGGCGGCGGGGGTGATGTACTTTTTACCAAATTGTCCTGTCCGCTCCACCCATCAACTCCAGTGTCGTAATCAATCTGCCACCATGTGATGTTATTGGCATCCTTGCCGATTGGTCCGCCTATGATCGTGCCTTTCGCCAATGCCGGCTGCACTCCAAGCAAGGATCCGGTTAGCGCCGCTGTCGCACGAACATTGGTATTAGTTGAAACCTCGATCCGGTCGCCAATCGCAAAGGTCACTGTCGGCGGCGGCGGTGTGATCACAGTGCCAGGCGTGTAGGTTTTGAAGGTATTGTAAAATTGTTTGTGAAAAGCCGGGGTCGGGTTGTAGTTGAACTCACCTTGGTAAGTAGCCCCCTGCTCGTAGTTGAGGTGGCGCTCTTGATAAAGATACATTTGCTCCCATTTGCTCAACGATCGTATGCCCATGACCCTGGCAGCCATTGCCGGCGCGGTGAGCTGACCACCACAAATATCACGATAATAGGCGTTCCAATTATTTGCATCACGAGTTGGGTTGTCGGTATGTGTTTCCCCCCATTCCGGCATCCCGATGTTAGCACTGGTGTATGGCAGGCGTGGCCTTCCATCCGCCGTGTAATGCACCCGATCCACATCCGCCTGTGTCACGAAAAATGTTTGGCAGTATTCCGAAAAGCCGAGCTGCGCACCATCAAGCCGCGCTTTGAGCGAAGCATCATCAAGCGCTGTCGCAGCAACCATCAACGGCGCCAAGCGCCCAATATTGTGCCCCCCGGTGTCATACCAACGCCCGCCTGCCGCACGAATCCCAGCTATGTCGATGCCATACTGCACATAGCTGATGAGCAACTTGCGCTTCACAGCGTCCGTATAATTCATGTTCAACATCAACGCGACATCGCCAGTCTTGATCGCCATGTCCTTGCCGTAGCCATTCGCGGCCTGATACGGCGTATGAAGGTATCGCCCGGTCCAAGTAAGATCCTTCTCAAACCAAAGTTTTTCAAAATCCGCCTCATAGCTCGTCAAATTTGGAATCGTCGTAAAACCCGTGGTCGGAAGTTTCTGCAATTTTGCGAAATTCAGCGACGACGCATTCCACGGGCTCGTCTTGATTGGCGCTCCCATATACGCAGGCCGGAAGCTTCCCGTAGCTGGTGCCGATGTCACACAGGTCAACACCGCATACATTTGCGTAAGACCCCATTGCTGGTAACTCGCCGCCGAAATACTCGAAATAAGCGAGCTGTTTGCGGACACGGTGAGTGGCATTTTGATGCCAACATTGAGTGTGTTATCGTAAGGATTGTATGTGGCGATGTATCGATCATCGAATGCCTGACGGCTGCCGAGCGTAGGATTGAGCATCGAACCGTTACGTCCAACGCTCGGTTTGGGCGTGATCGCCGTAATGACCACCGGCCCGACGACCCATGGATCGCCATTGGCGTAAACGCCGGTGACCCTATCGCGGTCAAATGTCCAGGTGATGCCATGGCGACTCACCGAAGTTGCGGCACGTGCATGGGCCACAAGCGCGACGGCCACCAGCGTGGCATGAATATAGCGGCTGATCATTTTCATATAGTTTCCTTTAAGTTTCCTTCGTGTCTCAAGCATTGCAAATCACGCGTCTGGGGGTGGTCGTGAAGTGATGACTCGCCCACTTTTCCGCGCCAAAACACCAACGCAGCACTAGACACCACTTTTGAATGACGCCATCGAGTCGCTCGCGAGAAGAACGCCCAGAGAACACCCGCGCCGCAGATGCAGCCGCCAATCTTGTCAACGCCGACACAGCCATGAGCGCGCGACAGAAAAATGCTGTAATCGGTCCATGGTGAATATGCATGAAGACATCAACAGCCTCACGGATCATCACTTGCGAAAAACCATTGCCCCGATTTGCGGAGCTCACACCTCCATGATGAATCACCTCGGCCATCGGTACATGGCACACCTCATGGCCTGATGCTCGCACTCGCTGGCAGAGGTCGACATCCTCACCATACATGAAAAATCGCGGGTTAAATCCGCCAATTTTTTTGAACAACGAAGTGCGCACCATCATGCATGCACCGGATACGACGTTCACCGGAAATGGCGATCTCCTGCGCGATCGGCCCGTAACACGCCATACAAGCCTTCTGATGAAAGCACAGTCAAACACCGTGTTAAAAATTCCCGGCAAGGGATGCGTGCTGGATGTCTGAAATGTCCCATCCGGATCAATCAGCCTGGCTCCGACGAGCCCGATTGTTGATTGAGTCTTCAGCGCCGCCATCATCGCGCCAACCGCTCCCGGTCTCAACTCTGTGTCCGGATTGAGAATCAACAGAAACTCACCGCGCGCGGACCGAGCCCCAAGGTTGCAACAACGTCCATAGCCAATGTTTTCCGGGCTCTGGATGAAATCGACCTCTGGAAATCGATCCCACACCAAGGTCTCAGACCCGTCAAAAGATGCGCCATCGACCACAACCACCTCGGTGTCACGGCTCAATCGCTGATGGCGAATCGACTCAAGGCACTTGGCGAGATAATCACGCGAATTCCAATTGATGACGACGATCGAGATATTCATGGAAATGAATTTTCTGTTTTTTCTATTCACTGATTTTCGCCACAGGTCGCGATCAGCGACTTGGGCAAGAACAGGAATCGTTCCTTCAAAATTTTAGCTTCGGGAAAGAGTTCTGCCATCATCGGAGCACTTAGCAAACGTGCGCTCTCTGCAGTGGCCACGGCCCCATCAACGCTCCTCCTCCCACGCCAGTAACCAAGGTCGAAATGCCTCAACAACCACACTCGCGAAGCAAATGGAAGCCAATGGAAAAATGGCGTGACACAGTGAGGCTCGACCGGGAACCAAAAGTTCGGCGTCTGCACGAAATAGGCCTTGGCCACTCGCCTCACCTCGTTGGCAAATCTGCGCATCCGTTTCCAATCACCCACATGTTCAATGACTGAATTGGAAAAGGCGATGTCATATGAACTATCCTCGTACTGCGACAAATCACATCCATCCGAATCCTCAAAAGTCATCCGACCTTCGCTTCGTGGCTTTTCCACTCCAGGCAAATTGACGACCAAAACATTGGCGTTGAATTCATCCAGCACCGGACCTATCGCTGTTTTCCAAAATCGGCTCGTTCCTCCGATGTCGATGATGTCAGCCCGCCCATTCTTCAAGTGGCAATCGGACATCATTCGGATGAGCGGCGACATTCTTCTGCGGCGCATGACCGGCCCAAAGCGT
>Ga0208481_1000516_pt1 | contig 11389 bp, 9 predicted proteins | sample LakMenEpi02Jun10_FD_150662 | JGI IMG/M metagenome (GOLD analysis project Ga0208481, IMG submission 150662) | Freshwater microbial communities from Lake Mendota, WI - 02JUN2010 deep hole epilimnion (SPAdes) | ecosystem: Environmental > Aquatic > Freshwater > Lake > Epilimnion/Euphotic zone ... | reverse complement strand
CTGGGCCACGAGCCATGAATGTGACTAGTTCCGAATAGAAACCCTTGCCTACGTGCTCTTCATAATGACGAGCCAAGATGTCGGCGTCGAGAGTACGGAGTTCCATAGCAGCGATACGCAAGCCTTTGGTTTCGAAACGAGAAGTAATGGCGCCAATCAGGCCGCGTTCCACGGCATCGGGCTTCAACAGGACGAGAGTGCGGTTTGACATGGTTATTAGGCTACGCCGTTCGCCTTCAGAATGCCCCAGACCCTTATGGAATCAGGGCAAAACCCGTCGAAGATGGGTGCGTGCGGCCCCCACAACGTATAAAGACCCAGCGACGAGGATGGCATCGTCACTACCAGCATCGGCCAAGGCCATGTCGCAGGCGCGTTCCACAGAATCTGCCGATGAGACATTGGTGCATCCCATCTGTTCGGCCACAGTTGCAATCTCTCTACCCTGGCGCGCTCTGGGAGAAGGAGCCGTGCAACAGATGACCACGTCGAACTCATCCACTTTCAATGCAGACAAAGTGTCGGCAATATCTCTGCCACCCAATGCGCCCACAATCAAGATGCGCCGACCATGTGGATCGAAATCGTCAAAGAAAACGCTGGCGCACACATCTGCGCCTGCCGGATTATGTGCACCGTCCAAGATAACTAACGGTTGATGACCCACAACTTCGAATCGTCCAGGCATCACTACATTGGCAAAACCTTCGGTTACAACTTCATGAGAAAGCGCCGAACCAAAGAAAGCTTCGACTGCTGCAATTGCAACCGCGGCATTGTCCCCTTGGTGCCAACCATGTAACGGCAAGAAGAGATCAACGTAGTCCCCGCGTTGAGTACGAATATGTAGTGCACGACCACCAAGAGCCAAGTGATTATCTACAACTTCAAATTGTTCGTTAACAAAAAGCATTTCTTCGTGGGGTTCTGCACGAAAGATGGGCCGCAAATCTTCATTGCTTTCACCAATGATGGCGACTGAACCTTGCTTGATAATTCCAGCCTTCTCGGTTGCGATGTGAGCAAGTGTTGGTCCAGCAAACTCCATATGGTCAAGTGCGATGTTTGTAATGACAGACACATCTGGTTGTACGACGTTGGTTGCATCCCATCGACCCAACATTCCCACTTCAATTACGGCCACATCAACAGCAGCATCAGAGAACCAACGAAATGCTGCAGCAGTCATGATTTCGAAATAGGAAGGCCTGATGGCGGCAATTCCTTCAGCATTAGCAATAGCTGCGACGGAATCAGCGAAGTCATGTTGGCCGATTATCTCACCATCTACTTGTATGCGCTCACGAACATCTTCTAAGTGAGGACTCGAATATGTGCCCACCTTGACGCCATGTGCCATGAGCAACTTTGTGATGATCTGAGAAGTAGAACCTTTGCCATTGGTTCCAGTGACGTGAATAACTCGAAAATCATTTTGTGGACTTCCGAGAACTGACAAAAGCAATTCAATGTTGCCAATCGATGGCGAAGTTATACGACCAGTTTTTTCATATGAGGCGTGCTCATCTAGGTAGACGAGCGCTGCTGAATAGTCCACTGCTCTACGAAGCGGCGCGACGCTGACGCGGTGCCCGTGCGGTGGCCTTTGAGACCATCTCTGGCATGGTGTGATTCGTTACACACTCAGCGTTGACAATTACTTGAGCGACATCGGTGCGACCAGGCACTTCGTACATCACATCAAGCAGGGTTTCTTCGAGAATGGCACGCAAACCACGTGCACCAGTTCCTCGAGTAAGAGCTAAATCTGAAATTGCATCGAGGGCTTCAGGCGTAATCACCAATTCAACGTCGTCAAATTCAAAGATCTTGGTGTACTGCTTCACAAGAGCATTCTTCGGCTCGGTGAGAATCTGCATAAGAGCAGACTTGTCAAGAGCGTGTACTGCACCCACCATTGGCAAGCGTCCGATGAATTCCGGAATCATTCCGAATTTCAAAAGATCTTCCGGGAGAACTTGAGAGAAAAGTTCGCCAGCATCTTTGTCTGCTTTAGAAGCAACAGTTGCGTGGAATCCCATGCCCTTATGCCCAATGCGTTGCTCAATGATTTGTTCAAGACCAGAAAAAGCACCGCCACAAATGAAGAGAACATTCGTGGTGTCGATTTGAATGAACTCTTGATGCGGGTGTTTGCGGCCACCTTGTGGTGGAACCGATGCAACTGTGCCCTCAAGAATCTTCAGGAGCGCTTGCTGCACCCCTTCACCTGAAACATCACGCGTGATGCTTGGGTTTTCTGCTTTACGCGAAACCTTGTCGATTTCATCGATGTACACAATGCCTTGTTCGGCTTTCTTCACATCAAAATCTGCTGCCTGCAAGAGCTTCAACAAAATGTTTTCAACGTCCTCACCGACATAGCCAGCCTCGGTAAGAGCAGTGGCGTCAGCAACAGCAAACGGAACGTTCAACATACGAGCAAGGGTTTGCGCCAAGTGTGTCTTTCCGCAACCGGTAGGGCCAAGAAGCAAGATGTTGCTCTTTTGCAGTTCCACTTCGTCGCGTCGGATACCAGTGTTCTGCTGCATGTACTGGAGCCGGCGATAGTGATGAAACACAGCTACCGACAGGACTTTTTTGGCACGCTCTTGACCGACGACATACTCATCGAGGAATGCACGAGTCTCTACTGGAGTAGGAAGTGACTCCAAACGAATATCGCTTCGCTCACCCACTTCTTCTTCGATGATCTCATTGCAGAGTTCGATGCACTCGTCGCAGATGTACACGCCAGGGCCGGCGATGAGCTTTTTAACTTGCTTTTGGGACTTGCCACAAAAGGAGCACTTCAGAAGCTCTCCTGTGTCCGTAAATTTGGCCACGAAGGCCCTCCCTCGACGATGTGTTGCTAGCGGATAGGACCGGTGCGGTCCGTCAGCTCGCGTGAAGAAATCACACTGTCGATAATGCCATACTCAACGGCCTCATTCGCTTCAATTACGAAGTCACGGTCAGTATCGGCATGAATTCTTTCCATGCTCTGGCCCGTGTGCTTGGCAAGAATCTCCTCGAGGAGGTCACGCATACGCAGGATTTCCTTGGCTGCAATCTCGAGATCGGTGACTTGGCCGTAGCCCACCTGGCCGTACGGCTGGTGCAAAAGAACTCGCGAGTGAGGCAAGGCGAGGCGCTTGCCTTTGGTGCCGGCGGCCAGAAGAACTGCCGCAGCAGATGCTGCCTGACCAAGACAGATGGTGGCAATGTCGTTCTTGATGAACTGCATGGTGTCGTAGATAGCAAACAACGATGTGATGTCTCCACCAGGACTGTTGATGTAGATGTTGATATCGCGGTCTGGGTTTTCACTCTCGAGGTGAATGAGTTGCGCACAGATCAAGTTCGCAATGGTGTCATCAATGGGGGTTCCCAAGAAGATGATGTTCTCTTTCAGCAAACGTGAGAAGAGGTCGTATGTGCGCTCTCCACGACTTGTCTGCTCGGTGACGTTCGGGACGTAGTAATTCTGGAAGTTCATTCTGCGTCCTCCGCATCGTCGTGATCATGATCGTGATCATGGTCGTGATCACCCAACACCGTGTCAGTATCGAGTGCAGCACCATTCTGGTCTACATAAGAGATGTTATGCAGCAACCACTCGAGTGCTTGTGACTTACGCATCTGAGCGATGAGGTCTGTGACTGCATCGTTCTGCTCGTAGGCCTTACGCACCTTGGCGGTCTTTTCATTGACGCGCACGCCAATTGCTTCGTATTCAGCCTCGAGGTCTTCATCAGTGACTTCAATGTTTTGCGCAGTAGCTACTGCACGCAAAGCAAGGTCGACCTTCACTGCCTTTTCTGATTGCTCTTTCATACCTGCAATGAACGAATCGGTGTCCTGTCCCGTGGCAGATAACCACTGGTCGAGAGCAATGCCTTGCTGTTGGAACTGCTGAATGGTGTTTTGAACACGTGCCTGCAAGTCTCCGGCAACCATTGCTTCTGGAGCTTCAACTTCTACAAGCTTCGCCAATTCATCGGTGACGCGGTCGACAACGGTGCGGCGCATTTGGTTAACGCGCATTTCGCTGTAGCGATCACGCAACGATTGACGCCACTCTTCAACCGTGTCGGCATCGGCGATGTTTGCAGCAACCCACTCGTCGTTCACTTCAGGAACTTCAAGCGTCTGCACGCGATTTACCGTGACAACGAAATCTGCTTCTTCTTCTGTTCCGTTTGGAACAGCACTGAACTTCAGAACATCACCCTTTTTGGCACCTGTTAGTTGGTCGTCGAATCCGGGAGCAACCCAACCGCGCCCAATTTCATAGGTCCATTCATCAACATTGAGACCAGGCACTGGCTCGCCACTGCGAAGTCCTTCGAGGTCTACAACAACGTTGTCGCCAACTGCAGCTGCGCGATCAACGTCGACAAGATTTCCGAAACGACGAAGCTCGGTAGCAATCGCCTCTTCAAGCTCTTCTTCTGACAGAGAAGGATTCAACAACTCAACACGAAGCCCGCCGTAACCAGGAACAGTGATTTCTGGGCGCACTTCACAAGTGGCTTCGAACAAAACTGGGAAAACGAATTCGCTTGGAGTGGGGTTTTCCTCGTTAATCGGATCGTTGTTGTTCAGCAACTTCACATCTGGTGTGGCGATGATGTCGACATTGTGCTCACGCACTGCCTGACTGAGATATTCAGGGATGGCGTCTTGCAATGCTTGACCACGAGCTGCGTCGAGACCAATACGGGCCTCCAACACTTTGCGCGGTGCCTTGCCAGGCCGAAACCCGGGCAGACGAATATCGCGAGCGATTTTCCGAAATGCGGCATCGACATTGCGATCGAATTCAGATTCATCGACTTCGATGGACAGCTTGACTTTGTTGCCCTCTAGGGCTTCGAGAGTGCTTTTCACAGGGTGCGAAGTGTATCGGCGCTCCTCCCCCTGTTACCCCCACAAGAAAAAGGTGATGGGTTCGCTTCCAGAGGGTGGTTTCCAGCAATAATGGAGACATGACGCTTTGGAAGCCACACGCTCTCGCCAACCCCCATAAGGGTCAGATCAATCTGAGAAATGGCGACAAAGTTGCCACCAGTGTTGACCTCGACGGAGCTCCAGCAGGTACTGAAGGAAAAGTCATCTTGTCTAATGGCTTCAACTGGCTGCGTTATCGCGTGCTATTCACCAACGGAGCAGAGATTGGCGACCTCGACCATCGTCATCTCACGCCAATCGGACGTACCGCCAAGCGACTTGCTCGCGAAGCGAAGCGTGCCGACTAAGTCGCCGATAGCATTCACTACACACCACGGGGTGTGGCGCAGTTGGTAGCGCGCCTGGTTTGGGACCAGGAGGCCGGGAGTTCAAGTCTCCCCTCCCCGACCAATAGATTCAGATTGTCTCCAATGCAAAGCGAGAGCAAAATGTCAGCAGACTTAGACAACGCAAAGTACGTGTCGTTCACTTCTTATAAGAAAGACGGCACCACCGTTTCTCTACCAGTGTGGGTTGTTCCTTTTGAAGGTGGCTACGCATTCACCACCGACCCTGGCGCATTCAAAGTAAAGAGAGTGCGCCGCGATGCCCGTGTTTCTCTCGCAGTGTGTTCCATTAGGGGCAAAGTCTCACCAGATGCCGTCACGTATAGCGGTGCTGCTGTGATCCTTGAGGGTGAAGATGGCAACCGAGTTGCACGAGCCATTCAAAAGAAATACCGCATTGGCTACACACTGATTACTCTGCAGTCCCGCCTGAATCGCTTACGTGGCAAGGAATCCCACGCCGCCGAGACCGCCATCAAAGTGATGCTCTCCGAATAATTCCAAGAAATCTAGAGTTATCCCTAGGTTTTCCACAGGCTGTCGGCTAGTCTGCTCAAGCACTTCGAGTGCGTCCATGGGTACACACCGGTATCTATGGCCCTTACAAGGGAGATACCCCCATGGACCCCCGTCCTACTTTTGCCGACCTTGGTCTGCCCACGCCCCTGGTTGATGAACTGACCTCACAAGGTCTCATCGAACCGTTCCCCATCCAACAAGCCACCATTGCTGACGCATTGGCTGGCCGCGACACACTCGGGCGCGGACGCACCGGTTCAGGCAAGACACTTGCTTTCACCTTGCCGCTTCTTGCTCGTCTTGAAGCCAGTGGAAAACAACGTGAGCGTTTCGCGCCACGTGCACTGATTCTTGTTCCTACTCGTGAACTTGCAAACCAAGTGTGCGATGTTCTGTCGCCACTCGCTAAGCGTCTCGGCATGCGCACCACCACCGTTTATGGCGGCGTTGGGTATCCGAAGCAGATCGAAGCAATGCGCAACGGTGTTGACATCGTTGTTGCATGCCCAGGACGATTCATCGACCTCATGGAATCTGGACACGTTGATCTTGACGCAATCGAAATCACTGTTCTTGATGAAGCTGACCACATGGCTGAGCTTGGATTCCTCGAGCACGTCACACACATTTTGTCAAAGACTCCAAAAGAAGGACAGCGCTTGTTGTTCTCTGCAACTCTTGACCGCGGCATCGACAAGCTTGTTCGCAAGTTCTTGAACAACCCAGTTACTCACGAAGTTGAAACAAACTCTGAAGACGAAGCTCAGATGACTCACTATTTCTTCAACGTGTCGCAAGCAAGTCGCTTCGATGTATTGCAAGATTTGTGTGCAGCACCTGGTCGTTCACTTGTGTTTACTCGCACCAAGCATGGCGCACGCAAACTCACAGAAGCACTCATCAAAGCGGGAGTTCCTAGCGTTGAATTACACGGTGACTTGTCACAAAATGTTCGCGCACGCAACCTTGCTGCATTCTCAAGCGGTAAAGCAGACACTCTTGTCGCAACAGACATCGCAGCACGTGGTATCCACGTTGATGACATTGCGTTAGTTATCCACGCTGATCCACCAGAAGAGCACAAAGCTTTCCTTCACCGTTCGGGCCGTACGGCTCGTGCCGGTGCTGAAGGCACAGTCATCACAATGGTTACTGAGAACATGCGTCGTCATGTGAAGCGCCTTGCAAAAGATGCAGGCATCGATCCAATCTCGAAGACCGTTGCCAAGGGTGATGCGATTCTTGAAGAGATCGCACCTGGAGTACGTGAATTCCGTGAAATGCCTTCCATCGAAGAGCGCCGTGGTGGCGGCGGTGGCCGTAATGGCGGCGGCGGTCGCAGCGGTGGCCGTTCATACGGTGGCGGTCGCAGTGGTGGCAAGTCTTATGGTGGCGGTCGTGGCTCACGCGATGATCGTGGACCTCGTGATGATCGCCCACGTGAAGACCGTGCCCCTCGTGGTGACCGCGATTTCCGTGACCGCGCTCCTCGCGAAGACCGTGGACCTCGTGATGATCGTCCTCGTGATGACCGCGCCCCTCGCGGCGACCGCGATTTCCGTGACCGTGGACCTCGCGAAGACCGTGGCTCACGTACCGATCGCCCCCGTGGCCCTCGCACCGATTCTCGTGATGACTCACGTGCGCCCCGCTCCGACTTCCGTGGAGGCCCTCGCAGCGATTCACGCGGCGGCGGTCGTCCCGACTCTCGTGGCGGACGTCCCGATTCACGTGGTGGACGCCCAAGTGGCCCACGCGGTGGCTCCTCTTCAGGTGGCAACAAGCGCCCAGCGCGCAGTTACTGATTGATCTGAGTGGTCTGGTCTCATCCACTAGACCACTCACCAATCACTCCCACTAAGGTTCGTGTAATCGGACACCAGATGGGGGCATTGTGGAACGTTTCGTTGACATCACAGTTGTAGGAGCCGGCTTTGCTGGCATGTACACCATTCACCGTGCCAGACAAATGGGTCTCTCCATTCAAGTTTTTGAAGCGGGCGACGACGTTGGTGGCACGTGGTACTGGAACCGCTACCCGGGTGCGCGTTGTGACATCGAGAGTGTCGAATACTCATACAGTTTTGATGAAGATCTGCAACAAGAGTGGGAATGGAAAGAGCGTTATGCGCCCCAGCCCGAGATTCTTGAATACGCACAGCATGTAGCCGACCGATTCAATCTTCGTTCCGACATTCAGTTTTCTACTCGCGTTGTTTCCTCACATTTCAATGAGTCCAACAATCAGTGGGTAACGACCACCGACAAGGGCGACATTGTTACTTCAAAGTTTGTGGTTTTTGCCACTGGATGCCTCTCTTCTGCAAACACTCCTCAGTTTGCGGGTGCCACATCATTTACTGGCGACGTGTATCACACAGGTCAATGGCCACATGAAGGTGTTGACTTCACCGGAAAAACCGTTGGCCTTATCGGTACGGGCTCTTCTGCAATTCAGAGCATTCCGATCATCGCAGCGCAAGCCAAGCACCTCACAGTTTTTCAACGCACAGCCTCGTATTCAATACCTGCTCGCAATGACACCATCGACCATTCGTATGTCAAAGATGTCAAGAACAACTACAAACAATTTCGTGATGCGAATCGCCAACAAACGGGCGCCTTTGGTTCCAACATTCTTCGTTACGACATTTCTGCACTTTCAGTGACTGAAGAAGAACGCCGAGCAGAGTTTGAACGCCGCTGGGAACAAGGTGGATTTGCTTTCCTGTCGGCATACAACGATTTCCTTCTCACCCCAGAGGCAAATGAAACCGTTGCCCAATTTGTGAGAGAGAAAATCTTCTCCATTGTGAAAGATCCTGCAACTGCCGAGAAACTTGTCCCTCAACAAGTCATCGGTTGCAAGCGGCTGTGTCTCGACAGTGGCTACTTTGAGACTTTCAATCGAGAAAATGTGTCACTTGTCGATGTTGCCAGCTCCCCTATTGACCACATCACCTCTAAAGGCGTGGTTGCAGGCAATGTGGAACACGAAGTAGATGTTCTTGTGTACGCCACAGGCTTTGATGCAATGACAGGGTCCCTCCTAAAGATTGATATTCGTGGTCGCCAGAACAAGACACTTTCTGATGCCTGGGAAGCGGGGCCGGTTACATACTTAGGTCTTAACACTGCTGGTTTCCCCAACATGTTTATGGTGTCTGGTCCAGGAAGCCCATCTGTACTCACGAACATGATCATGTCAATCGAGCAGCATGTGGAATGGATCACTGATTGCATCTCCCACATCGTTTCGTCTGGAAAAGCCACAATTGAGACCACCGAGAAGAATCAAGACGAATGGGTCGCTTTCGTTAACGCAGTTGCGGATATGACTCTGTATCCCTCATGCAACAGCTGGTATCTCGGCGCAAACGTTCCGGGCAAACCACGAGTATTCATGCCCCTCATCGGGTTTCCCACGTATGTCGACAAGTGCAACGAGGTTGTAGCGAACGGATACGAAGGATTCGTTCTGGCTTAATACGCGTGCACTTTTCCACAAGGTGACAGCACACGAACTTCTCGCCTAGCCTGACCAAGGCGATGCATATCGCTCATAACTAGGAGAGTCCACATGAACGCATACGACAAGATCTACATCAATGGCCAATGGGTGGCTTCAGACGGCAAGAAGACCATTTCCGTCTTTGACTCGACCAACGAAGAAATCATGGCCACCATTCCTGAGGGAACTGCGTCAGATGTAACAAAGGCAGCCGCTGCAGCCAAGGCTGCATTTCTTTCATGGAGCAACTTGCCAAAGGCTGACCGTGCAAAATACCTGAACGCGATCGGCGATGCTCTAGTCGCACGCATGGACGAAATCTCATCTGCCATCTCTCGTGAAACCGGAATGGCAAAGCAACTGTCCAACATGATTCAAGTGGGACTCCCCATCAACTCGTTCAAGCAAGCAGCTGCTCTTGCAGAGTCATTTGAATTTGAAAAAGAAGTTGGAAGTTCGCTGATTGTTCGCGAGCCAATCGGAGTTGTTGGTTGCATCACACCGTGGAACTACCCACTGCACCAAATCGCAGCCAAAGTTGCGTTCGCCATGGCTGCAGGTTGCACCGTTGTATTGAAGCCAAGTGAAGTTGCACCAATCGATGCATTCATGCTCGCTGAAATCATTCATGCAGCAGGTCTCCCTGCTGGCGTGTTCAACTTGGTCACAGGTACAGGCCCAGTTGTCGGAGAAGCAATTTCAGCTAGCCCCGACATCGACATGATCTCATTTACAGGATCAACTCGCGCCGGAAAGCTTGTGATGCAAACTGGTTCAGAGACTGTAAAGAAAGTTGCGCTTGAACTTGGCGGAAAGAGCGCCAACATCATCGGTGAAGACCTTGACGAAGCAACCTTTGCAAAAGCAATCATGGGTGGCACTGGCCAGGCTTTCCTCAACAGCGGTCAAACATGTTCACTGCTGAGCCGCATGCTTGTGCCTCGTGCACGTCTTGCTGAAGCAGAAGGCCTTGCAGCCGCAGTTGCCACTGGTATCAAAGTTGGAGATCCGTTTGCTGAGGGAACCAACGTTGGGCCTCTTGCCTCTGCTGCACAACGCGACCGCGTGCTTGGGTACATCAATAAGGGCATTGAAGAGGGAGCAAAACTCATTGCTGGTGGCCTCGGCGCGCCTGAAGGCCTCGAGAAGGGCTACTACGTGAAGCCAACCGTGTTCTCTGAAGTCAATAACAAGATGACTATTGCTCAGGAAGAAATCTTTGGCCCTGTGCTGGTTCTCATTCCTTACGACGGAATCGACAATGCAGTCGAAATTGCAAACGACTCTCCGTACGGACTTGCAGGCGCTGTGTTTGCTGCCGACAAGGAAACGGGAATTGCTATTGCTAAGCGCATTCGCACAGGACAAGTCACCGTCAACGGTGGCGCCTTCAACCCAAATGCACCTTTTGGTGGTTACAAGCAATCAGGCGTTGGTCGTGAACTTGGAGAATACGGTTTCGAGGAGTTCCTTGAAATCAAGAGCTTGCAGCTCTAATCGTTAATTCATTTCTTGAATTATCTCTGACAACTCAGATTCACTAATCACCCCAGTGCGTGTGGTGACGGTTCCGTCTGTGGCTACAAAAACCCATGCAGGCTGATACGGCACTTTGTATTTGGAGTAGATGTCGCCGGGCGTGTCGTCAAGATTGACAAACGTCAACCCATGCCGATCGACAAAAGATTGATACGAGGCGTTGTCGCCTGCCCATGCAACACCGACGACACTGACTGATTCAGCGAATTCTTTGTGGACCTCCTCGACCGAGGGGGCTTCAGCATTACAAGTGCCTCAACCAGGCGCCCAAAACCACAAGACCACAGGCTTGGCAGTGAGTGCTTTCGATAACACAAATGATCCTCCACCCACCACAGGTGATGTGAAGTCATCGATGCCCACCAATTCAGTATTAGAGGGTGCGGGAGTCGTGGATTGGGAAGTGTCCTGTAACGACGACGTCGACGTGGTGGCATCTTGACCACAAGCGCCAAGCAGCACAGTCATAGCCATGGCACCAACGACAACCAAACGTCTCATGTCGTCATCTTAGAGTCTC
>Ga0208481_1000515_pt1 | contig 11422 bp, 8 predicted proteins | sample LakMenEpi02Jun10_FD_150662 | JGI IMG/M metagenome (GOLD analysis project Ga0208481, IMG submission 150662) | Freshwater microbial communities from Lake Mendota, WI - 02JUN2010 deep hole epilimnion (SPAdes) | ecosystem: Environmental > Aquatic > Freshwater > Lake > Epilimnion/Euphotic zone ... | reverse complement strand
AATCACCTCTCACATATCCACAAAAACTCAGCGCTTTCCTCCGCGCGCTCTGCATCTCCGCGTTTCGCTGAAACAGTCATTTTACCCCCTTGGCAACTTGACTTGGCATCGACGCCAGCAACCCAAGATAGTGCCCGCATCTTCTCTTGATTCTTGATTCTTGATTCTTGATGTCTTGCGTCTTCCTCCCACCTCAGTGAAACGAGCGAAATTCCTCGCGCGGAGTTCTTCCGGTGAGCTTCTTGAAGGTCTTGGCAAAGTGAAACTCGTCGTGAAAGCCGAGGAGGTCGGCGAGTTCCTTGTTGGTGAAAGGATGGCGCGCAAGCAACTGCCTCGCTCTTTCGATGCGTCTTTCCAAAGCATAGCGCGCGGGAGGCTTGCCAATCATCTGGGTGAACTTCTTGCGAAAACTTTCGTAGCCCATGCCGCAGGCGCTGGCTAAGGCCTCGAGTGAGGGACCATCCGCCGCACCAGAGTCCGGCTCCAACAGATCCAAGGCCCGCACCAACCACTCGGGCCGCGCAGTCGCAGCACCCGCCGCGTGCGTCGCACCCCCCGCGGGCATCATGCGCGCGAGAACACCTTGCCACTGAGCCACTGTCTCGCGCATCGACTTTCCAGGCCGGTTCATCTGCGAAAAAAATTCCTGCATCACCGCAAGCCCCTTGCTTGGTGGCTGCCATTTGAAAACCGGTCGCCTCACATCAAAAATTCCGGCGCTGCGCCAGACCTCGAACACCGGCCCGTTGAAGCACACATACAATTCGTTCCAAACGCCACCGGGGGGCGGGCCATACGAATGCGCCAACTCGGGAAAGACCACGATCACATCACCGGCACGCACCGACACATCCGTGCCACGCTCGTCCTGATAGCTCCCAGATCCTCCCACCAGATACACAATCGCCCATTGACCAAATGTCCGTGACTGGTCCCGACGAATGCCGCGCGATCCGGAAATCGTGCCGCAATAGCTTATTTCGCCGATTTCTGAGGGTCCACGCCCGCGCATGAGCGAGGTTTTCCAGGCGTCCACCCTAGGCAGCTTCATGCCAAATTTTACATAAACAATACCATTCCGTCTATTTCTTTTTCCAGGCTTTTCAGGCACATTCATGACCTATGCAAACACTCGCATCGCCACCAAGCAGCGCCGTCACCACCCGCAAGCTTACCTCCATCGGCCACGAGCTGGAGCTCGATGAGAACTCATTCGGCTGGCTCGAAGATTCTTCCTCCATCCGCGGCGATGCCGCCGCCCTGCAACAACGCATGGACGAAAACGGCTATCTTTACATCAAAGGATTTTTCAATCGCGATATCATTCTCGAAGCCCGCCAAGTGCTCCTCGCAACGCTCGAGAAGGACGACATCTTCGAGCCTAGCAAGCCGCTGAGCGATGGCATCCTCAAGCAAGGCATTCACCCGCAATTCAACACCACCGCATGGCGCGACCAACCAAGCATTAACCGCGTGGTCTTCGGCCCCGAGGTGCATGACTTCTACTCGCGCTTCCTCGGTGGCACGATCCGCCACTTCGATTACATCTGGCTGCGCACGATGGGCTGTGGTCACGGCACACCTCCGCACTGCGACATCGTTTACATGGGCCGCGGCACACATCGCCTCTATACCGCGTGGATCCCTTACGGCGAAGTTCCGCTCGAAGTCGGCGGTCTCATGATCCTCGAAAAATCGCACCTGCAAGCCGAGCGCATCCGCCACTACCTCGAGTCGGATGTCGATACGACCTGCACCAACATCCCCGGCCACGACGGATGGAAAAAAGGCGGCGCACTCACCAACAATCCGGTCTCGCTGCGCAAAAAATTCGGCGGACGCTGGCTCACCTCGGAGTTCCAACCCGGCGACCTGCTCACCTTCCGCATGGACACGATCCACGGCAGCATCGACAACACCACCCAGCGCATCCGCCTCTCCACCGACACCCGCTATCAACGCTCGGACGAACCAGTCGACGAACGCTGGGTCGGCGAAAATCCGATCGGCCACGGCCCGGATGCAAAAATCGGCCGCATTTGTTGAACGCGTCGAAGCCCCATCACTCCTCGCTGATCCACGATGCGATGGCATCGTCGATGGCGAGGGACTGCCGCTGACGGTCGATGAAGTAACTGATCTCCGAATAGCCCGCCGCTTGCAGCTTGCGCATGGCCGTGAGGTAGCCGTCACCGACGCGTTCGGGCACATGGGCATCGGCGCCGAGTACGACAGGGATCCCACGCTCGCACATCATCGCGAGTTGCGCGGGCGAAGGATTCATTTCCGGCAAGGCCTTTTGCACACCGCTGGTGTTGAGCTCCATCGCGACGCCGGTGGCGGCGATGCGGTCGAGCGCGCGGGCAATAATCGGACGCATGCGCTCGAAATCCCAATCGGCCGGCGATTCGTTTTTGATCAAATCCGGATGCGCAAGCGTGTCGAAAAGCCCGCTCTCCGCCGATAGCGCGAGGTGCTCGTAATAAAGCTCCTGATAGCTGAACACATCGCCAGTGTAGAAAAGTTTGCGATAGTCGCTCACCTGATAATGCACCGATCCCAGCACATGGCTCAGCGGCGCCCGCGCGTGAAGTTCTCTGAGCCACGGCTCAACACCCGGGTAAAAATCGCTCTCGATGCCAAGCCGCACATCAAGTCTCCCGGCAAAGCGCGCACGCGTGCTATGGATCATCGCCACATACTCATCGAACTGCGAAGGGTCCATCCGCACCGATGCGGAAAAACCATTCGGCAAAGGACAATGACAAGTGAAGGTGATGCCCTTGAAACCTCTCTCCAAAGCCACCTCCGCATATTCATCGGGCTCACCCAAGGCATGCTTGCACAGCGGCGTGTGACAGTGGGACTCGTATAGTAGCGGGATTTTCAAAGGCGCGGACTTAAAATTTCAAACTGCCACCGGTGGCGGGAAGGGCTGTTCGGAGATGATCCAGTCCTCATTTTTTTCGGTGAAGGTTTTCATTGCCCACTCGCTTGGCAGCAATGCCACCAGCCAGCCGTTCGAATCACGCGCGAGCGTGGCGCCGAGCGAGAGCGAAGGTCGGGCATCGGGCGCAAGCGGGTCACCTTCCTTTGGCTTGAGCCAGCGGGCGATTGACCATGGTGCCTGCTCGATGCGCGTTTCCGCCGCGTATTCGCCTTCGAGGCGATGTTGCAAAACTTCAAATTGCAGCGGACCGACCGCACCCAGCAGCGGCACTTGCGAAGGTCCGGCATCGAGTAGTTGAAACTCGCTGGCGACACCTTCCTTGAGCAACTGCTGAAGACCATCGCGGAAGCGCTTGTACTTCGCGGTGCTCTTGTTGTGAAGGTAGGAAAAGCACTCCGGCGCGAAGCGCGGGATCTCGTGAAAGGTCACGCCATTCTTCGAGGCGAGCGTGTCGCCGATGAGCAAATCATAGTTGCCGACGAGGCCCACGACATCACCGGCGTAGGCATCATCGACGGTTTCGCGATCGCGCGCAAAAAGCCGCTGCGAGTTGCCAAGCCGCATGCGTTCGCCGCTGCGTGTGTTGAGCACATTCATGTCGCGCTCAAACTTGCCCGAGACAATGCGCACGAAGGCCACGCGGTCGCGGTGCTTGGGGTTCATGTTCGCCTGGATCTTGAAAACAAAAGCGGAAAATTCTTCCGACGCCGGATCGATCGTGAGCCCGTCGCTCTCACGGGGCAACGGCGGCGGCGCGAGTTCAAGGAAACGATCGAGCAACATCTGCACACCAAAGTTGTTGGCGGCGCTGCCGAAAAATACCGGCGTCAATTCACCGGCGAGAACCTTCTCCACATCGAAGTCCGCGCCCGCGCCTTCCAGTAATTCAAGCTCGTCGCACACTTGCTGATAAGTCGCCTCTTCCATCGCGGCCTTGACGCTTTCATCCTCGATGCCGGTCACCGACACCGGCGCGCGATAGGCACCATGCACGGTGCGTTCGAAGAGATGCACCTGCTTGTGCTCGCGATCATAAACGCCCTTGAAGCGCGGCCCGTCACCGAGCGGCCAATTCAACGGATAAGCATGAATGCCGAGCACGCTTTCTAGTTCATCGAGCAAATCGAGCGTCGGTCGCGCCGGGCGGTCGAGCTTGTTCATGAAAGTGAAAATCGGCACGCCCCGGCGGCGGCACACTTCAAACAATTTCCGCGTCTGGCTCTCGATGCCCTTGCCCGCATCGACCACCATCACCGCCGCATCGACTGCGGTCAGCACGCGATAAGTATCTTCCGAGAAATCCTTGTGACCCGGCGTGTCGAGGATGTTGACGACACAATCCTTGTACTCAAATTGAAGAACGGTCGAGCTCACCGAAATGCCGCGTTGTTTTTCGAGCTCCATCCAGTCTGAAGTTGTTGCGCGTTGGTTCTTGCGCGCGGTGACGCTGCCGGCGAGTTGCAAAGCACCACCGTAGAGCAGGAATTTTTCCGTCAGCGTCGTTTTGCCGGCATCCGGGTGCGAAATGATCGCAAACGAACGACGGCGCTTCACCTCGCGTTGCAACGCGGGCGAGGGAACGGCATAGGAGGAAAGTGACATGAAATCGCGCCGCAGGGCTAAACCCGCAAGGGCACGGAAGCAAGCGCGGATGAGCTGCCATGCGCACATTGCACGAGCATCATCTTGCCCGCGGGGCGATTGCGTGAGAAACCAGCGCTGTGAATGCCCTCTTTGATCGCGACGGACCTTTCAAAGGGCGCAATGCGCGGCTTTTTGTCGTCTTCACGACTCTCTACAACGCGCGGGCCTACTACCCGGTGCTGGCGGTCCTTTTCACCGACCTCGGCCTGCGCCTCGAACAATACCTGCTGCTCAATGCCGTGTGGGCCGCGGCGATCTTTCTCTTCGAGGTGCCATCCGGTGCGCTGGCCGATACGCTTGGCCGAAAACGCCTGCTGGTGTTTTCCGCCGCGTTGATGGTGTTGGAAATGAGCGTGCTGCTCTTCGCGCCCAAGGATGGCGGCACCCTTTTGTTCGCGCTTTGCCTGCTCAACCGTTTTCTCTCGGGCACTTCCGAAGCCGCAGCCAGCGGCGCGGATGAGGCGATCGTTTACGAATCCCTGCCGGAAGAAAATCGCGAGTCCGCATGGGACCAAGTCATGGCCACCGCGATGCGTTGGCGCTCGGCCGGCTATCTCGTCGCGATGACTCTCGGCGCCTTGCTCTACGATCCCTCGTGGTGGAACCACCTCACGCCGGATGCTTTCCATGTCGACATCGATGTTGCGCGACGCCTGCCCGTGTTGCTCGTCCTGCTGCAAGCGATCGCTTGCTTGTGGATCGCGCTGCGCTTTGAGGAAACCGTAAAACCATCCGATCACGCAGGCGGCCGCTGTCGTGCGGCCTTGAGTCTCACCATCCGCACCGCGACCTATGCGTTTACGACCAAGAGCATTGCGATCGTATTGATCGGCGGACTGCTCATCGATGCGGTCGCGCGAAATTTCGCAACGATCAACAGCGAATACTACCGACTCATCGGCATTCCCGCTTGGGCCTTCGGGTTCATCGGCTCGATGGTCGCCGTGACAAACTGGTTCATTCCAAGCATTGCCGCTGCGGTGAACCAAAGATTCAAAACAACGACCAGCCTCGCCCTCGGCGGCGCAGCGGCGGCGATTGCCTTGATCCTGCTGATCCCCGCATGGCCGTGGGCCGGCCTCTTGCCCGCGATGTTTCTGATGACCATGCTCGGCTTCGTCGGATTCACGGTCAGCCGCTTTTTGCACGGCATCGCCGAGTCGCATCAGCGCGCGACGCTGCTCAGCGTCAAAGGGCTCGTTTTTAATCTTGGTTACGGCGCTTATTCACTGCTGTTTTCGCTGATGCTTGCGGGCATGGAAAACCGCGGTGCGGCACCATTTCAAGAAGCGCTGCTCTGGCAGGCCGGTGGTTTTGCTGCGGTGTTGTTGATCTTCATCGCCGCGAGCCGCAAGGCATGAGGCGGATCAAAATTCCGCTTCAAATCCGGCGAAGATCATCCGCGGCGCGTTGCCCCTGGCACCCAGTGGCGCGCGGCTGATGATGGCGCGTTCGTCCAACAGGTTTTGAATGCCGCCGACGAGTTTGATTTGATCGGTGAGTTGGTAGTGACCGGTCAAATCGAAGAGGAGCAAGGCGTCGATTTTGCCATCCATCGCGCTGGCATTACCGCTGCGTGCATCGTCGTTGTAACCCGTGCCCCACGAGGTGGAATTGTAAGAAGCATCGAGATTCACTCCCCATTTTTCAAACGCAAGCCCGATGCCGGTGCCGAGTTTCCACTCGGGAATGTAGGGTATCTCATTGCCATTGCGACCGCCAGCAAAGGTTCCGGCGTTCGACGCCAGCGTGCCGCTCATGTCGGCAAACTCGGCGTTGGTGTAAGTGAGGCTGAGATAAGTGGGCAGGCCAAAAGTCCAATTCGACGCGCGCCCGTGATCGTACTCAACCAAACTTTCGACGCCCCAGACTTCGGCGGATCCGCCATTCTCGCTGGCAATCGATCCGGCGCCACCGGGCACTTCCGGAGCAATAAGCTGATCGAAGTCGGTGACGAAACCGACGAGTTCGGTTTTCACGGCGTCCTGCTTGTGACGGACGCCAAGCTCGAATCCGAGGCTTTCCTCGTTGTCGGTTCCATTGACATAGCCGGACGGGTTTGCGGGTGAGGCACCTTGGTAGACGCCGCCAAAGGCCGAGTTGCGATCGTCGAAATCATAGGTCGCACCAAGGCCACCCATGATGAGATTTTCATCAACCGACCCTGAGCTCGCGGGCTTGCCCGGCGCATGGGCTTCGAGTTCCAGCCACTCGTAACGCAAGCCCGGACGCAGCGTGAGCTTGCCGATGCGCATCGCATCCTCGATGTAGGCGGCGGTGGCGAAAGCCTCTTGGCGGGTGATCGGAGTCGCGGGATTTTGTACACCAATGCCAAAACCGCCCGCGCTATTGGAAGCATAGCTGGTCTTGATGTCGGAGCCGTCTTGCTGGTCGTAGTGAAGTCGCAAACCAACGGCGATGTCATGCTCTACGGGTCCAGTGTCGAACTGATAATTCACCTGATTCTGCCAACCATATGACTCGTGATCGCGAAAAGCGTCGGTTGCGGTGATGGTTCCTGCGCCAAGGCCTTTGAGCAAATTGATGCCGCTGTCGGTGAGCATTGCTTCGGCGACATTCGTGATACCGGAGCCTGGGATGCTAACCGATGAAAGCTTGTCCCAATTCCGCCGAAAGGTGTTGAGATAGACCGCGCTTTCAAGGCGAAGCACATCGCTCGGCTCGGCGGTCCATTTCAAGTAAGTGCGCCATTGCTCGGAACTGAATTCATCATTGAGCGTCGAGGCATAACGACGATCCGGGTTCTGCTCAAAATCGGCATCAGTAAGCCCAGTGTAAGTTTCGTTGGCATCAAAGTTTGAGAACCCGACCTTGAACTCAAGGCGTTGCTTGAGCGCGGTGTTTGGCTCCCAAAACATCTTGAGCATCGGCTCGAGCAAATCATAGCCGGTGTCTTTCGATGATCCATCGATCTCACGATAACCGTCGGAATGCTCACCGTGAATTTCCAACAACCAACCGATTTTGCCCGCGGCGGTGTCCTGCTCGTCGCCATGCCATGCGTGCTCGAAGAAAGTATTGTGACTGCCATAAGTGGTCCTGTTGTAAAACTTCGGACCATCCACTTCCGGAAAGCCGGTGGAGCGGTAGTTGACCACGCCGCCCGTGGTTTGCGGACCGTATTTCACCTGACTCGATCCTTTTAGAAATTCGATGCCCGCCATGCGCCCGGCCTTAGGAGCGTAGTAAGCGTTCGGCGCGGAGTAGGGCGCGGGTGCGGTCAGAATTCCGTCCTCCATCATCGTCACCTTCGTGCTGCGATTGCCATCCACACCGCGCAGCGAAATGTTCGGAAAATTTCCAGACCCATCCTCGTCGCGCACATACACGCCCGGCACCCGCGCCGCTATTTGGGCAATGTTGGTATAACCCCGCTCGCGAAACTCTTCAGCCGCGGCGTAGGCCGCCGACCCCGGCAACTCAAACACCGCCTCCTGACTGCCAACCACGGTCAGCGGCTGCAAAGTCTCGGTCGCATCCTGCGCGTGCGTCAGCTGCGAAACGGAAATCGCCAGCGCAGACGAAAAAGCTACAGGACAGAGGGCAGTGCGGATTTTCATGAGAAAGGGCAATTGTTGTTATTGAGACGCATTCGCAATTACGTGCGACGCAGAGAAACAAGGTCCGAGGCATGGGTCAACGAAAAATTGTGCTATTGCCCCAAGTTTCGGCAGCAATGCGAACCTTTGATGATCCGCAATGGACCTCCCGCTCGCAATGGGCCATACCGCGGGCGCCGCATGTCCACCCTTCTATCAGCCAACGAAATCCGCCTCACCTATGGCTACCAGACACTGCTCGATGGCGTCACGCTCGCTGTCGCCGCCGGTGAAAAAGTTGGCATGGTCGGCCGCAATGGATGCGGCAAAACTTCGCTGCTGAAAATTCTCACCGGACAGAATAAGGCCGACTCTGGCGACATCGCGCTGCGCCGCTCGTTGCGTGTCGGCTACCTGCCGCAGGAGTTCGAGCTCGATCCGGAATTGAGCGTGCATGAAAACATCGCGGCCGGTGCCGCCGACATCGTCGATGCGGTGCGGCGATATGAAAATGGCGATGGCAGCGAAGCGGAGCTTGCGGACCTGCTGCACCTGATCGATCACGCCGATGGTTGGAACCTCGACGCGCGCATTAAGGCGACGACCACCGCGCTTGGCGCGCCACCGCTCGAGGTTGCGGTCGGCCCGCTTTCGGGTGGCGAAAAACGTCGCGTTGCCTTGTGCCGCGCGCTGGCGTGCCAGCCGGATTTGCTTTTGCTCGACGAACCAACGAACCACCTCGACGCCGAATCAATCCGCTGGCTCGAGGATTATCTGAAAAGTTTCCCCGGCGCAGTCATCTTCGTGACGCACGACCGTTACTTCCTCGATGTGATCGCCACACGCATCATCGAGATCGACCAAGGCCGCGCGTTTTCGCATCCGGGAAATTACACCGCGTTTCTCGAATCGAAGTCCGTGCGCCGGCAAATCGCCGAGCAAACCGAACGACGCCGCCAACGCTTCTTGCGCGAGGAACTCGAGTGGGTGCGCTCGGGCGTGAAGGCACGCGGCACGAAGTCGCGCCACCGGATGGAAAAATTTTACGAAATCGAAGGAATGGAAGCGCCGCCCGAAGAGCGCGAAATGGATCTGCTCATTCCACCGCCGCCCGACCTCGGCAACATCGTTGTCGAGTTGGAAGACGCGGGCGTGAATGTTGGCAGCGCGACTTCGCCTCGTTGGCTGTTTCGCCACCTTTCGCTTTCACTCAAGCCGGGCCAATGCACCGGCATCGTTGGCCGCAACGGCGTGGGCAAAACCACTTTGTTGAAACTTTGCCTCGGCCAAATCCCGCCCAGCGAAGGCAGCGCCGTCACCGGCAAACGAGTGAAGGTGAATTACATCGACCAAACGCGCATGCAACTCGATGGCACCGGCTCGCTGCTCGACGAAATTTCCGATGGCAACGAAAAGCTGATGTTCGGCAACCAGCCGCTCGGCGCGCGCAATTATTTGCGGCGCTTCCTCTTCAACGACCAACGCATCAACGAACGCGTCGACCTCCTTTCCGGCGGTGAGCGCGCAAGGCTCATGCTTGCCAAGGTGCTCAAAAACGGCGGCAACCTCATCGTGCTCGACGAGCCCACCAACGACCTCGACCTGCCCTCACTGCGCATGCTCGAAGAAGCTCTCGCCGACTTCGACGGCTCGGTCATCTGTGTTTCGCACGACCGTTATTTCCTCGATCGGATCTGCGACCAGATCATCGCCTTCGAGGACGACGGCGTCTTTGTCCAGCCGGGCAACTACTCGTACTACCTCGAGAAACGCCAAGCCCGCGAAAATGCCATGCGCATCCAATCGCAGGCCGCGGCCAGAGATGCCGCCGCACGGCAAAAAACCGCCAACACCAAACCGCGCAAGCTGAGCCTCAAGGAACGCACCGAACTCGATGGCATGGAAGCCATCATCCTCGTCGCGGAGCAAGAAGCCGAAGCCATCGAGACCAAGCTCAACGACGCGGAATTCCAAGCCCAGCACTACGAGGAGATTCCCGAGCTCGCTGCAAAACTCGATGCCGCAAAGGCCGAAGTCGCGCGCCTCTATCAACGCTGGGAAGAACTCGAGGCCCTGCGCGAAGCGCTTGAAAAATAGGGGCCGTCGCAACATCAAGCCATGTGCCCCCGCCGGGAATCGAACCCAGATTTAGAGTTTAGGAAACCCTCGTTCTATCCATTGAACTACGGGGGCTTATGGTTGCGGGCCAACCCATAACGCCACCCAGTCGCCGCCGCAAGCCGCATGTGACCGAAGGTAAGGAGCCACGATACTCTTGTCGTGCTCTCCCACCGCGCAGATTGCACGACAGGAGTGTCGTGCCTCCTTAGGGCGAGATGCATTCGATTTTCGAGGCTCACGGTCCGCCTAAAAGTCGGTGCCACACTGGTTTCATGGTGGCAATGCTCTAACGCCTTACGGAAGCCGAATTTCCGGGTCATCTGCTCTACGCAGATGCTGGAAGTCATCAATGTTGAGGGTATAGATCACTGAGGCCTGACTCTTTTTTGCAGCCGAAAGGTGCATGTAGTCATAAACACAGCCGCCTCGCACACCGCAGGATTGAGCGACGCTGATAGCAGTCATGATTTCTGCGGCTGTGAGCTCGGTAACGATCACCCGTGGAAGAATCGTTTCTGAGATCATCTGTGACGCAAGATCAGGAGTCACCCGGACTCCCAGTTTTCCGCCGGTGAGCGTCGAGAAGGTTTCAAGCAATGCGTGGGAATAGATGCAGTTGCCGCCATTCAGTACGAGCGCGAGGCTATCGGCGTGTTTGAGCTCATCCGAGACAAGCGCCGCAACAAGAATCGAACTATCGAGAAAGGCGCTCATCGCGGAAATGCGCGGTCGGCCAATTCATCACGGTCAGCACGCACAGCAGCGGCAGCATCCATGCGAAAACCTTGCCGAGCTATCACCAGAACACCATTTTCGGTTACGCCTTGAGATACAACGCGAGCCTCCGGACAAATGTCGATTCGGTTCGGGCTGACATCGGCGCGAACCTGGTCTCCCGGCTTCATTCCTAGCACCCGCAGGGCCGTACTTGGCAATACCAACCTGCCGGCTTCATCAAGGCTGAGAGTGGCATTCATAGGTATCCTATGCCACATTCGAAGACCCTTGGCAAGTCCGAGTCCTCCGTTGCTTATTGGCTGCATCCTTCGCCGCCGCAAGCCGCATGTGACCGAAGGTAAGGAGCCACGACACTCTTGTCGTGCTATCCCACCGCGCAGATTGCACGACAGGAGTGTCGTGCCTCCCT
>Ga0208481_1000507_pt1 | contig 11469 bp, 7 predicted proteins | sample LakMenEpi02Jun10_FD_150662 | JGI IMG/M metagenome (GOLD analysis project Ga0208481, IMG submission 150662) | Freshwater microbial communities from Lake Mendota, WI - 02JUN2010 deep hole epilimnion (SPAdes) | ecosystem: Environmental > Aquatic > Freshwater > Lake > Epilimnion/Euphotic zone ... | reverse complement strand
GATTGAGGCGCGGCATCGTGCGGTCCGGATGAAAGCCGAGGATGCGGTTGGCGATGCGTCGCAGCACGGGCGTTTGCAAAATGGCATTGTACAGCCATGGCGCGAGCGAAGCGAGGCGCGCGCTATCGGCGAAGCGGGCGATGATCCACGAGCGCAAGGGCACGCCGTGCATTTCCTGGTAATGCTGCAGAAACTCGGCTTTGAGTTTGCTGATATCGACACTCGATGGGCATTCCGACTTGCAGGCTTTGCAGGAAAGGCAGAGGTCCATGACCTCTTTGATTTCCTCGCTGTCGAAGGGGCGCGTGGCGTCGGCGGGATTGGTCAGCATCTGCCGCAGGATGTTGGCGCGGGCGCGAGTGGTGTGTTTTTCCTCGCGGGTGGCCATGTAGCTCGGGCACATCGTGCCACCTGCGAGCGGGCCTTTGCGGCAATCGCCGGAGCCATTGCATTTTTCCGCCGCGCGCAGCATGCCTGCGGTGTCGCTGAAATCAAAAATCGTTTGGGGCTCGGGTGTTGCGCGATCGGGCGAATAACGCAGCGCGCTGTCCATCGGCGGGGTGTCGACAATTTTGCCGGGGTTGAAAATTCCCTTGGGATCGAAAAGCGCCTTCACATTGCGCATCAGGCCATAGCAGTGGTCGCCGACCATCAGCGGTATGAACTCACCGCGCAGGCGACCATCGCCGTGTTCACCGCTGAGAGAGCCGCGGTATTTTTTCACCAGCAAGGCGATGTCGGTGGCGACTTCGCGAAACATCTTGAGGCCTTCGGGAGTCTTGAGGTCGAAGAGCGGACGCGTGTGGAGTTCGCCGGATCCGGCATGTGCGTAATAGACGCAGTCGATGCCGTATTTGGTGCGCAGCAGTTCATCGAATTCGGCGATGTAGTTCGGCAGGTCGCGCACATCGACCGCAGTGTCCTCGACCACTTCGCGGGGTTTGGCGTCGCCGACGACATTGCTCATCAATCCCTGGCCGGCGCGGCGCAGTTCCCAAACCTTGTTTCCATCGGCACCCCAAAGCACGGGAGCCGCGTAGCCCATGGCGGCATTCTTCCAATCATTGGTCAGGGCGTTGACTGCGGCCTCCGCTTCTTCGCGCGAGTCGCGGCGGATTTCCACAACGAGGATTGCTCCCGGGTTGCCGACGACGAAGTCGCGATTGCGTTGCTGTGCGAGGTTCGACTTGGTGCATTCGAGAATGTGGTGGTCGATCAGTTCGCAAGCGCTGGGGTTGTGGGGCAGCGCGAGAAGGTTGGCGTGGAGCGATTCGTGGACGGATTCGAAATGCCCGCAGACCAGCGCGGCGTGGGGTGGGGGAAGCGGTGAGCAATCGAGTTCGATTTCCGTGGCAAAAAAAAGCGTGCCCTCGGATCCGGCAATGAGCTTGCAGAGGTTGAAGGGTTTGTCGGATTGCGGGTCGAAGACATCGGCATCCATCAGGAGGTCGAGTGCGTAGCCGGTGTTGCGGCGCGGGATCGAGGCGAGGGGGAAATTGTCGCGGACTTGTCGGCGGTTTTCCGGATCGGCGAGCAGGCTGCGAAGTTCGCGGTGGATTCTGGTTTCCAGCGTGTCGAGGCCTGCGCATTTGGCATCGAATTCCTCGCGCGTGAGCGGGCCGAAGGTGGCCTCCGAGCCATCGCTGAGAAACCCGCGCAGTGACAACACATGCTCTCGAGTGCTGCCATAGACGATCGAGTTCGAGCCGCAGGAATTGTTGCCGAGCATGCCGCCGATCATGGCGCGGTTGGCAGTGGATGTCTCTGGGCCGAAAAGCATGCCATGCGGTGCGAGTGCGTGATTCAGCTCATTTCTGACCACGCCGGGTTGCAGGCGGACGCGGCGATTCTCCGGATCGATGTCGATGATCGCGGTGAGGTTTTTTGAAACATCGACCACCAGTCCGCTGCCGACGCATTGCCCGGCGAGCGAGGTGCCGGCCGCGCGTGGAATGAGGCCGATGCCATGGGATGCGGCAAAGCGGATGATTTCCCCGAGGTCGGATTCGTTTTTTGGAAATGCGACGCCGAGAGGCATTTCCTGATACTCGGAAGCATCGGTGGCGTAGAGGCGGCGCAAGGTGTCGCCCGTGTGCAGCTCGCCGGAAATGCGCGCTGCAAGTTGCTCAAGGTTGACGTGTTTCATTTCACGGTTTGCTGTCCAGTGTGCCATTGGCCCAGTGGTGCATGAATTCGATCAGTTGTGTGTGAGTGGCACTGTGTCCGTTTCGCACGAAGTAGCCTGAGACCGCGCATGCGAGTACGAGCGCATTGGCATCGCTGAGTTGCAGTGCCAGTGCCGTGCAGAATCCAGCATTGAAACGATCGCCCGCGCCAGTGCTTTTTGCTGGGAACTGGCAATAGGGTCCGTATTGGGCGGTGCTTGCCTCCTCGGAGGAGCTCACCGCGTAGCGGATGCGGTGCACGACGACTCGGCTGATGCCGAGCAAATCGCGCAATGCGGATGCCTGGCGCTGCGTTTCTTCCGGCGACGCATCCGCGGGAACGCTGGGCAACCCGTGCAGGCGGCAGAGGATGTTCGCTTCGTTGCCATTGAGGCCGAGTGTCAGCGGACCTGAAGGCTCGAAGTCGCGCAGCATGCCCGCCATTTCGAGAATGTCTTCGGCTGCGCGGCTGGATGGATCGACCAGGTCGATGAAAAAATGCGGACGATGCGTGAGCGTCGAAAAGACCTCGCGCTGCAGCATCTTCCACACGGAGGTCATGTGAGGATAGAGCGTCCAGTTGGTGAGCGCGATGACTTGTGCATCGGCGCAGGCCTTGGCGTAGGCCCCGTTGGCAAGCAACCCGCGTACCGCATCGGGTGTGAATTCGGCCAGTTGTTTGACCGAGCTGAACATGAGTTTGCCGTCATTGAACTCGAAGGCGAGCGTGCGTCCGGGCTCGCGGCCCCATGAGTGGAAGCCATGGCACTTTGCGGCGATTTCGCGGTAGGCCGGGTGCACCGGTTCGCCGAGCGTGGCGAAGCATTCGACCTTTGCGCCAAGGCTGGCCAGACCGTCCGACAGGTTCACGGCGCAGCCGCCGGGATGCACGTCGTGCACGACGATTTCACGCAGGCTGCTGTGACCCGCCGAGGCGCTGACCAATGAGCCAAAGGTCGCGATGTCCGGCACGGGGGTGAAATCATCCAGCGAGCGGCGTTCACCAACGAGCGATATCATCTCATCGACAAAGCCATCGAAGCCCGTGACTGCCCGGCATGCACTTGGATCGATCGACTCGATGACAAGCGCGCTTTGCTTGAGGTCTGCGGCAGAGGTCATGATGGATCGCTGAGGAGTTTCACGATTGCGGGTTCATCCTCATCGACATGCGGGTATCGGCCGACATCGGGGTTTGCAAAAAAATTGTCATTGGCATCATCGTTTGCCGTGGAGACCTCGCCGATGATGCATTCGTCGGAGACGGGTGCGAATTCATGCCAAACGCCCGGCACAAGGGTGACGCGGTGGCCGGACTCGAGCACGACAATGTCGCCACCCTTGAACTGCTGCGTGCGGTTGTTGACGATCATTTCGAAAGGCTGCCCCGTCGTTTTTTCCGGATGTCCCGGCCACACTTGAATCTGCAGTCGTCCCCAGCGGCTGATGATGTCCTCCTTTTTCTTTTGGTGGCAATGGGCGGGGGTGGTCATGCCTTTGCGCGCATACATCAGCTTTTCGCAATACTCCGGGTATTCCGCAAGGTTGACGAGCACGAGCCCGTGAGCGCGCCAGTCGCCGAGGCCGAAGTCGGTGACGTCCCAGCGAGGCTCAGGTGGAAGAGTCCAGCCGTGCGCTTCGTAGCATGCGGTGGCGGAATTGACGAGGTTGTTGATTTCGCTGCGTTTCATGATTTTGAATGTGGGAAAGGGTTGGTGATCGGCGGCATGAGGAGGCTATTTGTAACTCATCTTGTTGGTGGTGAGCTGCAGGTCCTGTTGCAGTGATCTCTGTGGCTTGATGCCGGTATGTTGGAGTACGCCGTGGTAGGCCTTGACCGCATCGACTGGTGTGATCTCGCCATCAACCACGCGGCGCAGGAATTCGATGAACGCGAGCGGGCTTTCCGAGAGGTTGATCTTGCGGCCGAAGAGGGCGACTTTGGCGCCGTGCTTGCGGGCATCGTGAATGAGCTGGAAGGCATCGAGTGTGGTGCCAGCGCTGCCGCCGAGGATGCCGACCACAAGTTTGGAATCGTAGGCCACCAGTTCTTCAAGCGGCCCCGGCCCGTTGTAGGGGATTTTCAAAAACACCGGCCTGCCGACTTCGGTGACGCCGGCGAGCGTGCGGATGATGTGGTCGTTGAGGAATCCGGCCACCTTCTTGTCGGGAATGCCAGGGTTCACATTCGGATTGAAGACCTCGAGAAAGTAGCGGAAGCCCTTGCGTTCGGCTTCGATCCGGAAGTCCTGGAAATCCTGCAAGGCTTTGTAATCCCAATCGATGTTGTTGGTGAAGGTGATTGAGTAAAGGCCGAGGTCGGCACCGGTGTAGGCCAGGCTGTGGTTGTCGGTGAGGCGGCCGTATTTGATGTGGTCGATCGAGGCGGTACGAAACGAGCGTGATGGATGATCGGTCGGGTATTTGCCACCGCGCACGGCCCAGACATCCGAGGTGTCGTTGGCGCGCGCCGCGGGTGTGATGGCGGAGTTGCGGAAAAGGCCTTCCTTGATGCCGAGTTTTTCGACGTTCGATGCCGAGAGCAGCATGATGTCGACAATGTCTTGGGCGATCACAGCGCGGATTTGTTCGAGGTACTGCGACAGGGTTTTCCAACAGCCTTCCGACTCGTTGTAGCCGTGGCGGCAGGAACCTGTTTGCGGGCCAGGAGCGGTGATGCCGAAGGCCATGTCGGCATCCTTGGCGTCGGCGATGATGAAGTCTTTGGCCGAGGTTGAGCCGTTGATGATGTTGTTCAGTTTGATGTCGAGTCGTTTCATGAGATGATGATTTTGAGCTTCTTGTGGTTGAAAGTGGCGGGTGGGGTCTTGTCGGTATAGAATTCGGTGAAATCGTTCCACTTGGCGAAACGGATTTCGGCATTGGAGCGCCATTTGGTGGCATCCGCCAGCAGGCAGTTGCGCCTGGCCCGTAGGATCCATTCACGCTTGACGGCGGTTTCAAGCAGCTCGGTGGTACTGGCGCCATCGCTTGGATGCAGGCCCGAGGCACCGATCAGCGCGATGTCGGCACGAAGCTGGCACAGGGCCTCAATCGCGAGCGTGCCGACCAGCGCGCCACTGACCGCGCGTCGCTCGCCACCCAGCACGATGAGTTTTGCCTCAAAGCGATCATGCCCGGCAATCAGCGGGAGCGAATTGGTGATGATGGTGAGGTCGGCGCGTTGTCGCAGCAGCAGGCCTGCTTCGAGGCAGGTGGTGCCGCCATCGATGAAAACGCTTGAGCCACGCGGGATGCTTTCGGCGACGGCCATGGCGATCCCTCGTTTCGCGCGGATTTCGCGGTCGGATTTTTGCCTGAACGAGGCTTCACCATCGGCCAGCCCGGGAATCATGACCCCGCCGTGCACACGCAGGACCTGATCGGTGCGGTCCAGGTGGCTGAGATCGCGCCGCAGGGTGGCCGGAGAGATCCCCAGTTGCTCCGTGAGAGCTTGCACGTCCATTCGGCGGTGCTTGCGCAACAGGTTGAGGATTTCGCGGTGACGCTCTTGAGCGAACATGAGCGAAATTTGCAAATCCGCTCAATAACGCGCAAGCCAAAAAAAGTGGCGCGCTCACGTTCGTCGAAAATGCCACCCCAATACACCGCTGGCAGCGGGGGGCGGAGCTTCACGGAGCCCAAAAAGCGCCGAAATTTTGTTATAATTATCTTGAAATCAATGAGTTAAATACTTTTTGGCGCGATCCAACCCGACGCGATGAAGTGGGTGTGTGCCGATGAAAATAGGCTTGCAATGCCTGCACCTTGTATTTACATTCGCCTTAACGTTTTGCGTTAAAGCTCATGAAAACCTCGCTGCGACAATCCACCGGCTTTCTCACGCCCGTCTCCAAACTCGTGAGATCTGTGGGCGCGCCTCCATCGCGAAAAGGGTCGCCCCGCCATCTGGGCTTCACGCTGGTCGAGTTGCTGGTGGTGATCGGCATCATGTTGATCTTGCTTTCGGCCAGTATCCCCGCCGTGCAGAACCTGGGCGCCTCGCGCGGCATCGCCTCCGCTGCCTCCCAAATTTCTTCGGCTCTCGAGTTGGCCAAATCCACCGCCGTGAGCCGCAACACCTATGTCTGGGTCGGCTTGGCCACGGTCGCCAATGAAGAGGGGAACCTTGAAACTTGCGTCGGCGTCATGATGTCGAAGGACGGCACATCCACAAATACGCCCGCAAATCTCACTGCGGTGAGCAAGCTGACAGCCATCGAGCATGTTGCCTTGGCCAACGCATCCGATCTTCCCGCTTCGCTTCAAGCAAAATTGCCATCGGATGCTGCCACTGAGAACACGACCAACAAGTTCGCATTGAATCTCAACAATAGCCTCGCCACATTCGACTTCAAGAAGCCCAATATGCCCGGTGGCAAGATCAGCTTCGGGTCCGGCACCTATAATGACACCATCCTCATTTCGCCGCAGGGCGAGATCATCTCCAGCGCGACATCCCAAAGCTTCGTGCCGCAGATCATGATCGGGCTTACCCAGTCGCGCAAAGGCACGAGCCTCAAGGACCAAGCCAAGGATGGCGCGGTGCTGGTATTTTACGGAGGAACCGGGCAGGTCCGAGTTTATCGCCTATGACTATGAAACAAAAAATCCAATACAGGGCCGGCTTCTCACTGGTTGAGGTGATCGTAGCAATGGGCGTCGTTGCTTTCGCCTTTGTCGGGCTGCTGGGCATCATTCCATCCGGACTCAACAGCTTCCGACAATCGGTGGACCAAGCCCGCGCGTTGGCCGCCATCAACCAAGTGGCATCGGCGGTGAGGAATTCGCGATTCGTTGAGATCAAATCGGGTGATGCCAACTACGCGTTTCCCCAATTCTTTTCCGACAGTGCGACTGCGGCGAGTGATCCTACCAAGTATTATGTGAGACAGCCGGATTGGGCGGCGCGTTTTTACCTGCTCGAAGATGGGACGATCCGTTTGAAAACCGCAAACACTCCCGCCAAGGCGGTTCTGTACCTGCAGGTCGACCCTCCAGGGAAAAACGGAGACCCCGCAGGAAACAACATGGTGGCCGGGCCCTTAAAGATCAACGCCTTCGTGGTTTGGCCTTATCGACCTTCACTCGACGATCCGGCGTCCATACCCACCACCCGCACGGCACTTGCGGCGCGCATCGGCACCCGCTCCTTCCTTGATACCGTGATCACCCATTACCCAGAACCCGTGAAATGAACCATGCGCTGACTATGCCCAGGAAATTCCAACGCGGCTTCACCTTGGTTGAGCTGCTGGCCTCGATGGTCCTGTTTTCAATGATCATTGGCTTGACCGCTTGGGCCGTCATCGGCGCAACCGACACCACCTCGGGAGCGGAAAAGCGAATGGATACCGCATCGCAGGCAAGAGCGTTCTTCGATCGCTTTGGCGCCGACCTCAACACCATGATCACCGATGGCGGGATCACGGCATTTTATGACGAGGGTGGTGGAAGTGGCGGCAACTCGGCGATTGGCTTCATCTGCCAATCGAGGCCGCGGGCGACGAGCGGCGACAGGCGAGGTGTGGTGGTTGCCTATCGGATCAACAACACCGAAGACATCGACGGACAGGATTACCCCATGGCTTCGCGTGGCGATGGCAGCCTGCTGTATGTCGACCCGATCGGATCAATCATTGAAAAAGCCTCCAGTGACTTGTCCGACGGAGGCAATGACATTCTCAACTGGCAAGTGCTTGGCACCGGCATCATCCGCCTGCACATCAGTTTTCTGCTCAACAATGGGAAAACCGTCCAGACCCCGCCAGGTTATAAGACGCCAACGGATCAGGTTTTTCCCAAGGGGGTCAACATCGCATCTTCTTGCAAGCTCATTCCCTTTCGCGCGGAAGACTCGGTTGACGGCAGCACCTATGTTGTCGGCATGACGCTTGGCATCGCGGTGTTGGACACGCGCACGCGAAATCTTGCATTCAAAAGCACGCCCTCTTTTGCCGATCAATTCTCGCGTCCACTAAACGATGGCGAAACGCCGATCGCTGTTTGGAATAAAAAATTGGAGACGCTTGGAGACAGTCAAATCAGCAAACCCGTGCGCGCCAACATTCGCTTTTACGAGCGCATGTACACCGTTAGATGAAATCCCCTATGAAAACTTACGCCAACAACACACACCGTATCGCCAGCCGTCACTCCGGCGCGGCATTGGTCATCACGCTCGCGATGCTGATTTTGGTGAGCTTTGTCGTCGTCGCATTTCTCGGTCGCAGCACTCGCGAGGCCGTGTTGGTCGGTGGCACAATCGGCGGCCAGAAGGCCGAGATCCTCGCCAACAGCGCGGCCGAGACGATCATCGCCGATCTGAAAAACGAAATGCGCGCGGGGTCCACGGAAAGCACCATTGACGGCGTCACCATCATGGAGCCCTCTTCGGCCAGTACCGTCTTTCCAAGTCAGAACCGCCTTTTGGCGACGACCGGCACGGTTTTCGATAACCTGATCAAGCAAAGTGGCGCGTCGGGAGGCATGTTTTCGGCAAGTTCAACCAACAAGCTGATTTCTGCTGCGACCACCACCCCAACCACCACCGCCTCTGTCGACGGGCGCAAGGTCAGCGAAGACCGTTGGAATGCGCCCAAGCTGCTGGTTGGTGGAAATTTCACCGCTACCAATGTTCCCAACTGGGTGCTCGTCGATCGCCTCGGCGTGGCTTCCTCACAGACGTGGAACAACCTCTTTCGTGACAGCAGGCCAACCAACGACCGCTTCATCGTCGGCCGCTTCGCCTACAACATTTACGATGTGAGCGGTTTGCTCGATATCAATGTCGCGGGGTATCCCAATAGCGTCACGACGGCGGATTCGGCACGCAAAGGAAACTTGGCCATGGCGGCGCTCGAAAACATTCCGGGCATCACCTCTGCGGCTAATGCCAGCCTCTTCGTCAAAGACTGGCGCAACAAAGTGACCGGGACGACCGCCACCAATTTCCTGTCCTTTCTCGGGTTGGGAAATACCACCAACAACACATATTACAACTTTGGCCCCAAATACGGATTCCAAAAAGTCGCCAGTAGCGGGACGGACTCCGACAACCGCATCCTTAGCCGCCAGGACTTGATCAAGCTCGCCAGCAATGGCAACTTCGGCATCACCACCGCCGCCCTGCCGTACCTCACCCATTTTTCGCGCACGGTCACTTCGCCCACATGGTCGCCCACGACGCCCGCCGGCAGCACGATCAATTACGCCGCCGATCGCAACTCAGCAGGTGCCGCCAACCGCTTCCTGCCGAATGTGCGGGTGCCTTCTTCGGGGGCGGGCTTCATTCGCGCCGATGGCACGGCCGCCCAGCAAGGCGAACCTTTGCTCAAGTCCCGCTTTCCGCTCTCGCGTCTCGCCGGGCTCGGTCGCACGGGGATCAATACCACGGGCAACACGACCATCCTCAATGGCAATCCCTCCACCGCCACCGCCACAAGCGTCCAGCGCGACTTCGGTCTCGTCTGGAACTCTGACCGCTGGGTCTACGCCGGCCCCTCGGGATCGACAGCAAAAAGCTCCATCGACAAGCTCGGCGATATCTCAGGACGCGAGCCAAACTTCTTCGAACTGCTCAAGGCCTCGATCCTGAGCGGCTCGCTCGGCAAGACCGCTGGAACTTCGTTTATTAACAACTCACAGACTGTTGACGCGGTAACCGACACCCAGATCATCAGGATCGGGGCCTGCATCATCGACCAATACGATGCGGACTCTTTTGTGACGAGGATCAACTTCGGCGGCAACGATATGGCCGGCGTTGAGAACCTTCCCTACCTCAATCGCTTGTTCACCCAAATGTATCGTCCCACAAGCAGCGCGATCAATAACCGCGGCTACTTGATGGTCGAGCTATGGAACCCCCATCAACCCAAGGAAAATAAAGGCACATCCCCCACGGAATTCCGCGTCTTTTGCTCCCAGGGCAGGGTTCGGCTTCAGACGGGATCGCTTGAGGATCCGACCAAGGCGCCGCAAGTTTACGGTTACGGAATTTATCAACCACCAGGCACGCCGGAGATTGCGCGCAATACGGATCCCAGCATCACGGCGCCAATCACCCGTCCGAATGGCCTGAAATCCAGCTCTTGGGTATCGATCGCCGGGAATTCCCTGACCTTCTCAGTGGCATCCAACAAATTTGATGAACTGTTCACATGGCCCACCCTTCTCACCCAGCGCGTGAGCGGAGCCAGTGTGGGCTCCCCATCGTCTAGCAATCGTGTCGTCGATGGCCCTGTCCAGTTTGTCGGCTTCTACGTTGGACAGGTTGCCTCCAGCGCCAACACGGTTGGCAATTACATGGGTTCTATCTGGAATCCCTGTTATGGTGGATACATGGAGAACAACCCCATCGCCCCTGTGACTTTCTATTTGCAGTACAAGGATGGCACGAGCTGGGTGAGCTACAGTGATTGGCAGAATGTCACTATTGCAGGCATGTGGGATGGTGGTGGCAATCGCCCGGTTGGTGACTCCACCTCGCCGGCAATTTATCTCCAGACGGCGGATCCACGCTCGTCGCGTTTTGGGCTTTTCCTAAATTATTGCCATTTTCGCACTGGGGATCCCTCGTGGAAGGGGCCAACCTATCAGGATTCCCTCGGCATGACCATGCGGCCGGATTCCACCCAAACCATGGACACTGTCTTTGCAGGACTTCCCTATGGGGTAGGACTCCAGGCGCAGCTTCCTCTTGGACCCGGCTGGGGCCCAAGCTCCTTGGCCATCAACCCTGATAACGTTCCTAGTTACCGCTTTGGCTACCTTGCCGAAAACAAGGACACCCTTCCCACGTGGTACAAAGACAACGATGGCATCCTTCGCAATGGCGACGCGGCCTATGCCTCAGGCGTATGGGGGCAAGCCTTGGAACAGGTCAGCCCCGCTGCAGGTCAGGTCAGCCGTCCCCTGATCCTCGACCGCCCCTTCCGTTCGGTTGCCGAAATGGGCTACGCCTTCCGCGACCTCCCCTACAAGAGTCTCGATTTCTTCACCGCAAACAGTGCCGACGCCGCCTTGCTTGATGTCTTCTGTCTCAATGAGACTCCCGCCTCCGGAGTGGTAGCTGGAGTCATCAATCCCAACACCCCGCACCAACCCGTTCTCAAGGCAGTCCTTGCCAACGCCTTCAAAAATGAACTGGACGCCTCATCAACCATCGCCGTTTCGGAGGCCGAAAAAGTCGCCACCAAAATCAAAACCACTACGACAAGCTCGTCCATTAAGAATGTGAGCGAGCTTGCGACAAGCATTCCCAAGGCGCTGGCAAATGCCGACTTTTCCGACAACGGCGGGG
>Ga0208481_1000505_pt1 | contig 11487 bp, 8 predicted proteins | sample LakMenEpi02Jun10_FD_150662 | JGI IMG/M metagenome (GOLD analysis project Ga0208481, IMG submission 150662) | Freshwater microbial communities from Lake Mendota, WI - 02JUN2010 deep hole epilimnion (SPAdes) | ecosystem: Environmental > Aquatic > Freshwater > Lake > Epilimnion/Euphotic zone ... | reverse complement strand
AAAAAAATCTCTCGCTGCTCGGCACTCAATCCTGCCGCAGCATGCTCAAGCTGCTTGGCGCTTTCCCATGTTTCAACGTTCAAGGGCCTTGGAATCTCCGTCGAACTTTTCGGCAACTTCGCATCAAGCTGCGTGATCCATACCTGCTCGACCGGACGCCGCAAAAGCTCCATCAGCTGCTTCTGAAACGCAAAGCACACGACCATCGAAATCACCAGCGTGATCACGATCCTCGTAATCATGGTTCGCAGGTCCTCAAGATGCTCGAGAAAGGGCTTCTCGTGATCCGGATGCGAACTCTCTCGGAGCTGGATGACCTTTTTAATCAGATTCATGCCGTGAGGCGCGCATTCAAACCGCAGCCCCGCTCAACCGCAAGGGCGGATGTGATGCACACGCAAACAATCGCGCGGAAAAATCAGGCCCGCTGCAGGTAACCCGACGCCAGATCCACCGGCTCATAAGGCACACCGAAACGGTCGCAAATGAGGTTGGCACTGATCCGGCCCGATTCGTAAATCGTCGGCAGCCCACTGCCTGGATGGGTGCCGCCACCGACTAGGTAGCAGTTGTTGAAGCCCGCATAGCGGTTGTGCGGACGAAAATAAAGCATCTGCGTCAGCGTGTGCGAAAGATTGAAGGTCGCACCAATGAAGATCGACGAACTCTCCCAATCCTGCGGTGAAACGATCCGCTGCTCAACAATGTGACTGCGCAGATCCTTCATCGAAGTGCGTTCCTCGATGCGCCGCAAAATTTTCTCTGCATACGCTTCCTTGTTCGACTCCCAGTCATAACCGTGACGCGTGTTGATCGTTGGCACGAGGATATAGAGACCCGACTTGCCCGCCGGCGCGACATGCGGATCGGTGATGCATGAGTTTCTGACATAGATCGACATGTCATCCGACACATGCCGCTCGCTCTGGATGTCGGCCACATTCGCTCGGTAGTCATCGGCAAAGATGATGTGATGGTGCGGCTCGTTTTCATACACCTTGTCGAGCCCGAGGAACATCATGAAGGTCGAGCAAGAGAAACGCTTCGCACGCATGCGCTCCTCGCTCACCGAGCGACCATTGAACAAACGCGTCGCAGCATGCCCGTAGTCGGCATTCACCACCACCGCATCGGCATTGAGCCTGCCGCCATTTTCAAATTCCACTCCGCTGATGTCGCGGCCTTGGTGGAGCAGTTGTTTCACCGGCGACTGCAAGCGAAGCTCACCACCCATCGCGGTGAAAACATCGGCCATCGCTTGGGAAATCCGGTTCAGGCCACCCTGCACATGATACACGCCATAGCGGTACTCGGTGAAGGAAAGGATGCTGAACAAGGCCGGGCAATGCCACGGCGACATGCCGAGGTACTTCGCCTGAAAGGTGAACGCGAGCTTGAGCCGCTCGTCCTCGAAGTAATCGCCGAGCACATCATGCACGCTGCGGGTCGTGAGCACATGCGGCAACGCCTTGATCAGATCCGGACGCAAAAACGCGCTGAGTTTGTGATAGGGATACTGCAAGCACGGATAGATCGCGCGGAACTTTGCGCCCTGCTCATCCATGTAGCGCAAAAACCCGCCACTGCTTCCGGGAAACACCCGCTCGACCTCACCCGCCATCTTCTCTTTGTCGCTGAAGGTGTGCATCGAGGTGCCACCCCAACTCAACTTGGTCATCGGGTTGAGATCGACAAACTCCATGTGGTCCTCGCTCTTGCCACCCAACTCGGCAAAAATCTCATCGAGGCAAAATTTCTGGTGCAGAAAGGTCGGCCCCAGATCGAACGAATAATCACCCAATCGCACTTCCGAATTGCGACCACCAACCCGATCGTTTTTCTCGACAATCGTGACCTTGAATCCCCGATGCGCCAGCAGCATGCCGGCAGTCAAGCCACCAGGCCCGGCACCCACTACCACCACATGTTTTTGCTTCGCCGCACGCGCATTCCGATCGGACATGCGCCGAAGCTGTGGAATGATCCCCACGGGGTCAAGACCCCAGCCACTTGATCGCGTCATATCTCCATAACAAAAACCGCGCGATGCGTTCACGCCGTTGGCAAAATTTCGGTGGACATTCCCGCGGCAGCAAGCTAACCCTCGCCGCCCCGCGCCACGGACCCACTCCCAGCGCAAGGAAATTTTCGGCAGAGTAGCTCAGCGGTAGAGCAGAGGACTCATAAGCCTTTGGTCGGCGGTTCAAATCCGCCCTCTGCCACCACTTTCCACCCCGAGGGACTCCACCCCACCCTCACGCCGCCCGATCGGCAAAATCACCGCGGTAAAATCATCGCTCTTCCCGCTTTCTTTTTCGGCCCGGGAATGGAACAAATCCGCCATGCCGGATGCGATCTTATCGACCCAATTGATTCTCCTCACATCGATCCTTGGTGTGCTCCTCATCCTCGCGCTGATTCTCACCCGCATTTCCAACCTCCTCGCGCGCGTTTCACGGCACCTGAACGATGTCACCAAACGCATGGATGGCCCGGCCACCAGAGAGATCGAAACCCGCCAGGAAAGCCTCGGCGCGTACGAAACATTTCTGAGCGAAGACCCCGAACGGCTCAAATTGCCGAAAAAGGAATGTTTCGACCTCTATCGGATCTGGCGCAAGGAAAAAGGTCTCAATTGGACACCCCCTAACAGCAGGGCGGAAGCCCGGGACTGAAATTCAAAAAATCCGAAGGAATTTCTTTTTTTCGATTGCATGCGCGTTGTCGGTTTGCATGCTCGCCCCGCACCGGCGGCGCCCTGAATCCGCTGGTTTCATTCGTGATAAAACCACGAACTCTGTAGCACACGCTCCGTCAACACCATGGCAAATATTTTTCCCCGTTGGTCCAATCTGTTGCCGCTCAAAATTGCCGTCTGCATCGGATCTGCAGTCGCCGGGGTCGCCCTCGCGTTCAATTACTACGCCACCCCAAAAGCCCTCACCGTCGGCTATCAACCCTCCCAGCCGATCCCCTTTTCCCACAAAATCCACGTCGACCAACTCGGGCTCGACTGCCGCTACTGCCACTCGTTCGTGGACGTCTCCGGCCACTCGAATGTCCCCACCAGCAACACCTGCTGGAACTGCCACCAACACGTGCAGCGCGATAGCCCCAAGCTCGCCCCGCTCCACCGCTCGATGGACCCAGCCTTCCCAGGCTACGACGGCAAGCCGATTGAATGGGTGCGCATCCACAAATCGCCGGATTACGTTTATTTCAACCACGCGGCCCACGTAAACCGCGGGATTTCCTGCCAAAGCTGCCACGGCGATGTGAACAAAATGGAAGTGGTCTATCAGGACCAAAGCCACTCGATGGGCTGGTGCCTCGACTGCCACCGCGCCCCCGAAAAGCACCTCCGCCCGCTCGAAGAAGTGTATAACTTCGACTACAACGCGGAGACCTACATCTCCAACAATCCGCAGTTGGGCGTCAAAACCACCAAGGATCTCGGCCTGAAACTCAAGGAGCAGTTTGATGTGAAACCCAAGGAAAGCTGCGCCACCTGCCACCACTGATCCGCCCCCCAACCCGATTTTCCACACCTTTTTCCGCAGTCACCCATGAGCAAGCGCATCTGGCATCACCCCGAGGTCCCCGCAAGCGAAACCACCACCGCTTGGCGCAGTCCCGGTCAACTCGAAAACAGCCCGATGTTCCGCGACTGGCTCGATCGCGAATTCCCCAACGGCACCGCCGAAATGTCCGGCCCGGAAGAGGCCGAAAACACCCGCCGCTCGTTCCTCAAGCTGATGGGTGCCTCCTCGGCGCTCGCCGGTTTCGGCATGGCCGCCTGCCGCCGCCCGGAAACCTACATCGTCCCCTACACCAAGGCCCCCGAATGGGTCATCCCCGGCAAGGCGACCTACTACGCCTCCTCGATGCCGCGCAGCGGCGGTGCCACACCGCTGGTGATCACGACCTTCGAAGGCCGCCCCACCCACCTCGCGCCGAACTCGCTCCACCCGGACGCCAGCGGCACCGATGCCTTCGCCCAAGCCTCGATCCTCGACCTTTACGCGCCGAACCGCTCGCGCCAATTTCTGAAGTCCGGCAAGGCCGCCAAACGCGCGGATTTTGAGGCCGCCCTCGCCGCTCTCGCCATCAACCCCGCGGCAAAAATCGCCTTTCTCAGCGGCGCTGACGACTCACCGACCCGCAACCGCCTCCAGCGCGCCCTCGCCGCAAAGTTCCCCGCCGCGAAGTTTTATCAATACGAGGCCCTCACCGGCGAGGCAGCCAAAGCCCTCGGCAATGGCGTGAAAATCGCCGCCGATTTCACCAAGGCCGACCGCATTGTTTCTCTCGACTGCGACTTCGCCGGCACCGACCCGCAAGGCCCGGTCACACCGTTCTTCGATCGCAGGAAACCCGAAGGAAAAGCCTATGATAAGGCACCCGACGCGTCCTCGATGAACCGCCTCTATGTGGTCGAGGCAGCCTACTCGCTCACCGGCGGCATGGCCGATCACCGCCTGCGCTCGGCACCAAGTCGCATCCTCCACATCGCCGGCCAAATCGCCCGCGAACTCGGCATCCCGCAAGCCGGCGGCGTCGATAAAGTGAACGACGCAAAAACGCTCTCCTGGATCAAGCCACTCGTCGCCGACCTCAAGGCCCACAAGGGCAGCTCGATGATCCTCGCAGGATCCCGCCAACCCGCCGCCGTTCACCACCTCGTTCTCGCGATCAACCTCGCCCTCGGCAACATCGGCGAAGGCAAGCCGCTCGTCGCGCTGCAAACGGAAGCCACCGGCAAAGGCAGCCTCGCCGATCTCAAGAAGGACATCGACTCCGGCGCAGTCGACACGCTGGTCATCACCACTCCGGCCAACCCAATCTACGACGCCCCCGCCGACCTCGATTTCCCCGCCACGCTGGCAAAACTCAAAACCAGCATCCACCTCGGCGAACGCACCGACGCGACCGCCCACGCGGCCACTTGGCATGTTCCCAGTGCCCATTACCTCGAGTCATGGACCGACACCCGCAGCGCCCGCGGCACCTACACGGTGGTCCAGCCGATGATCCTACCGCTTTATCCGGACTGCATCTCGGAAATCGAACTCCTCCTCGCCCTACTCTCTGCCGATGGCAAATTGCTCAATGGTGAAGGCACGAACGCGGCCCCCTCACCTGCCTTCAACGCCGTGCGCGAGACCTTCACCGCCCTCGGCAGCGCCGGTGATGCGGCATGGAAAAAACTCCTACGCGACGGCTTCCACGCGGAGTCAACCTACCCACTGGCCAATCCAAGTATCAGCGCCTCAGCCGAGGCCGACATCGCCGCCGCCAACATCCTTGCCGGCAAAGCAAGCGACCCAACCCCGAAGGCCCTCGAAGTGGTCTTCGCGACCGATGCCTCAATCTACGACGGCCGCTGGATCGACAACGCGTGGCTCCAGGAAGCACCCGATCCAATTTCAAAAATCACCTGGGACAACGCCGCCCTCATCGCTCCCAAAACCGCCAAGGAACTCGGCATCTACGACATCATCGTCAGCCCCGAGCCAGTCACCAAAGTCCTCGGCGTCGAAAGCAAATACGCCGATGTCGGACCCGACGGCGAGGCGAACAACCGCAAGCACCCGGTCATTTCGATCACCCTCAACGGCCGCAGCATCGAGATCCCCGTCATGGTCTCCTTCGGTCAGGCGGAAAACACGATCATCATACCGCTCGGTTACGGCCAAGGCACCGACAAGGACGACCAACTCGGCCGCAGCCCCAGCAACGCTTCGCATGTCGGTCTCGTTGGCGTCAACCGCGGCGTGAACGCCTACCCGCTCCGCGACGCCTCCACGAGCTACTTCGCCACCGGCGCCAGCATCTCCATCACCGGCAAACGCTACCCGATCGCCGTCACCCAAGAGCATAGCGCGATGTACGGACGCGCCCTCGCCCGCGAGGTTTCCACGATCGATTCGCACGACGACAAAGGCGGCTTCAAGCAACAGCTCTCCAACGTCAAAAAGCAGGGCAACGACTCACACGCCCCGCCGAATGTCTACCTCTACAAACCCGAAGACCGCAAAGGCGAGGCACTGATCAACGACCCGCTCCACCAGTGGGGCATGTCGATCGACCTCTCTTCGTGCATGGGCTGCAACGCCTGCCTCGTCGCCTGCCAATCGGAAAACAACATCCCGATCGTCGGCAAAGAACAGGTCGCAAAGGGCCGCGAAATGCACTGGATCCGCATGGATCGCTATTTCGCCACGCAAAAGGACAACGATTTCGATGCCGACAATCCGGCACTCGTTCCGCAACCGGTCGCCTGCGTCCATTGCGAATCCGCCCCCTGCGAAGTGGTCTGCCCAGTCAACGCCACGATCCACACCGAGGACGGACTCAACGCGATGGCCTACAACCGCTGCATCGGCACCCGCTACTGCGCAAACAACTGCCCGTACAAGGCACGCCGCTTCAATTTCTTCGATTACAACAAGCGCAACCCGCTCATCACCAACAACCTCTACCACGGCCCACTCGGCAAGAAAGCGGTCGGCGATCCGGACCACCTCCAAAAGAATCCAAACGTCACCGTCCGCATGCGCGGCGTGATGGAAAAATGCACCTACTGCGTGCAACGCCTCAAGGATTCGGTCATCCGCCAAAAGCGCGGCCAAAAACAGGAAGCACTTGTCGCCGGCAAACCGTCCACCGAAATGCAGGTCTCGACCTCAACCCTGCGCATCCCGGTCGATTCGGTAAAAACCGCCTGCCAAGACGCCTGCCCCGCCAATGCGATCACCTTCGGCAACCTGCTGGATGCGGAAAAATCCGCCCTCGGCCGCAGCAAGAACATCGAGCGCAACTACGACCTCCTCAACTACATCGGCACCCGCCCACGCACCAGCTATCTGGCAAGGGTCAAAAACCCGAACCCGGAAATGCCCGATGCCAAGTTCGTCGGCAAGGCCACTATCCACATGGTTTGATTTCAGCATCTCAGCTTTTCACCATTTCAGCATTTACCCACCATGGCATCCTCAACCCCAACCGCGAACGAAAGCCACCCGGAGATCAAACTCCCGGTACTCGAACGCGAACAGCTCATCCTCAACAACCGCTCCTACAACTGGATCACCGAGCGGATCTGCGGCGTTCTTGAAAACCGGCAACCGCTCCTCTGGTGGCTGCTCTTCATCCCATCCGCCCTCATCGCCCTGATCGGCGTTGGCGGCGGCCTCACCTACCTCGTCGCCAGCGGCGTCGGCGTCTGGGGCATGACCAACCGCGTCTTCTGGGGCTGGGACATCACCAACTTCGTGTTCTGGATCGGTATCGGCCACGCCGGCACACTGATCTCCGCCGTGCTCTTCCTCACCCGCCAAAACTGGCGCACCTCGATCAACCGCGCCGCCGAGGCGATGACGATCTTCGCGGTGATCTGTGCTGGCATTTTCCCGGCCTTCCACGTCGGCCGCGTGTGGTTCGCATGGTTCCTCGCCCCGATCCCGAATGCCAACGCAGTCTGGCAAAACTTCAAGTCCCCCCTGCTCTGGGACGTCTTCGCGGTCTCGACCTATTTCACGATCTCCCTGATTTTCTGGTACCTCGGCATGGTCCCCGACCTCGCCACGATCCGCGACCGCTGCAAACCCGGCCTGCGCAAATTCCTCTACGGCATCTTCGCCATGGGCTGGCGCGGCGGCAACCGCCAGTGGAGCCACTACGAAATGGCCTACCTCCTGCTCGCCGCCCTCTCGACCCCACTCGTGCTCTCGGTGCACTCGGTGGTGTCCTTCGACTTCGCCACCTCAGTAGTCCCCGGCTGGCACACGACGATCTTCCCACCCTACTTCGTCGCCGGCGCGATCTTCGGCGGCTTCGCGATGGTGCTCACGATCATGGTCCCCGCACGCTTCATCTATGGCCTGCAGGACCTGATCACGATGAAGCACATCGACAACATGGCCAAGATCATCCTGCTCACCGGCACGATCGTTGGCTACGCCTACCTGATGGAGCTCTTCGTCGCATTCTACTCGGGTGCGATCTATGAAATGGACGCCTTCAAGTTCCGCATCGCCGGCCCTTACTGGTGGGCCTACGCCGCGATGATGTCGCTCAATGTGCTCTCGCCACAGCTCTTCTGGTTCAAAGCCTGCCGCGAAAACCTCTGGGTCATCATGGCCGTCGCCATGTGCGTCAATGTTGGCATGTGGTTCGAACGCTTCGTCATCATCGTCACCACCCTCGCCCGCATGTGGCTGCCCGGCGACTGGAAAACCTACAGCCCCAGCGGCGTGGAAATGATGACCTTTGTCGGCACGATCGGCCTCTTCCTCGCACTCTTCATGCTGTTCCTCAAATTCCTCCCCTGCATCAACATCGCCGAGGTGAAATGGACACTCCCGCAGTCTGACCCTCACCACGACGACAAGGAACACCACCCGGACCACGGCATCGCCAGCGAAGCCGCCTATCAGAAGGAATTGGTCTCCTCGAAATAAGTTTCACCCAACCATCACCCAACCTTTTCACCCGTGAGCACCACCCGCAAACGCGTCTACGGCTACCTCGCCGAGTTCAAGAGCGCCTCCGCCCTCTACAAGGCAGCGGAGAAAATCCGCGACTCCGGTTTTCGGAAATGGGACTGCTACTCGCCTTACCCGATCCACGGCCTCGATGGCGCGATGGGCATGAAACGCTCAATCCTCCCATGGTTCGTATTCTTTGGCGGCATGACCGGAACTGCCACAGCCTTCGCCCTCGCCTACTCGACGCAGGTGGTGATCTACCCGACGATCGTTCAGGCCAAGCCCGCCAACATCTTCACCATCCCGGCCTTCTTCCCGGTGATGTTCGAGCTGACCATTCTCTTCTCCGGCTTCACCGTGCTCTTCGGCCTGCTTGCGCTGATCCAACTCCCGCGCCTCAACCACCCGCTCTTCGCGAGCAAACAATTTCACCGCGCCACCGACGATGGCTTCTTCATCGCCATCGAAGCACGCGACCCAAAATTCAACCCGGAAAAAACCCGCAGCCTCCTCGCCGAAATCGGCGGCGACAACATCGAACTCGTCGAAGAAGAGGATGCCTGATGGCCCAAGCCAAATTGCCGAAATCTGAAACTTTGAATCCAACAACCTTCTCCTGATGCGCTATTTCTTCCTAGCCTACGCGATCATCGCACTCCTCGTTGTCGGCATCTTCGGCATCCGCGGCCAGAAGTTTTCTCAGCCGCCAGTCCGGATTTTCCCCGACATGGATGAGCAGGACAAACTGAAGGCCCAACAGCCGTCCGCATTTTTCGCCGACGGCCATGGCGGCAGACTCCCTGTGCCCGAGACCCAGCCCCGCGGCTTCAACCCTGCAGGCGAGTCCAGCATCGGCGGCATCCCCGAATACGAATTCGGCGGCACGCCAGACTACTACCACACCGGCCAACTCAACGGCTTCTTCGGCACCGGCATGCCCGAGCAACTCCAACTCACCGCCGAGAACGCCCACGAACTCATCACCCGCGGCAAAGAACGCTACGGCATCTACTGCGCGGTCTGCCACGGATCCTCCGGCGACGGCCTCGGCATGACCAGCCGCTACGGCGTTCCCGGCATCGCCAACCTCCTTCTTCCTTCCTTCGGCGAAGAATCCTACCCGGACGGCCGCCTCTACCACACGATCAACAAAGGCAAGGGCATGATGAGCGGCTACGGCTACAACATCCCAGTCAAAGACCGCTGGGCGATCGTCGCCTATGTCCGCACGCTCCAGGCCGCCAAGGCATCTTCCAAATAATTTCCCCATCCAGAAATGGCCCACCATCCCGTCACTTCCGCAGAAATCGCCATCCACGGCGATCATCTCGATAGCTCAAAGGTCGCCCGCGTGAAAGGCATCGCCTTCTTCATCGCGCTCGTCGGCACCGCCGCCAGCCTTTACCTGCTTTTCCTCGCCCCGGAAAAAACCCGCGGCTCTTTCGCCTATTCGTGGCTCTTCGCATTCTACTTCTTCCTCACGCTGTCGATCGGCGGATGCTTCTGGACCCTCCTCCACAATGTCTCGAACTCCGGCTGGGGCACCTCCGTCCGCCGCACCTTCGAGAACCTCGGCTCGACCTACCCATGGATGTTCCTCTTCGGCATCCCGCTGCTCTTCCCGCAAGTTCAGCAATACCTCTACGAGTGGATGAACATCCAGCGCGCCGGCCACGGCAATGTGAAGGAGCACCTCCACCATGTCGACCACCTGCTCTACAACAAGTACTGGTTCATGAACCTGCCATTCTGGTACGGACGCGTGATCTTCTGGGGCCTCGGACTCTCGCTCGTCATCATCGGCCTGCGCAAACTTTCCACCGCTCAAGACACCGACCCAAACCCCGGCACCTCGCGCCTCCTCAAGGCCCGCTTCCACTCGACCTACACGCTCATCATCTTCGCCCTCACGATCACCTTCACCGGCTTCGATTTCATGATGGGCATCGACTACAAGTGGTACTCCACGATGTGGGGCGTCTACCTCTTCGCCGGATCCGCCCTCAACTCGATGGCAGTGATCATTCTCGTCTGCGCATGGCTCAAAAGCGCCGGCCACCTGAAACATGTCACCAGCGGTGAGCACTTTCACATCATGGGCAAGCTGCTCTTCGCCTTCACGGTGTTCTGGGCCTACATCACTTTCTCGCAATACTTCCTCATCTGGTACGCCGGCATCACCGAAGAAACTTCCTACTTCCTAATCCGCAACACCGGCAACTGGAACATCGCGATGATCGCCCTGGTCTTCGGCCACTTCGTGGTCCCCTTCGTCATCCTCCTCCAAGCATGGCTCAAGAAAAACCCGAAGGCCCTCGCCATCATGGCCGCCTACACGCTCTGCATGCATGTGCTCGACCACTACCTGATCACCATCCCCGAGCGCGGCATCTCACTCGGCAACATCAAGCCCGAAGTCTTCGGTGAAATCCAAGTCGCCATCCCCGGCGCGTTCTGGGGCGACATCCTCGCCTTCGTCAGCATCGGCGCCGCCTTCGTTTTCTTCCTCCTCCGCGCCATCGGCCAGCACTCGCTCTACCCGAACCGCGACCCACGCATCCTCGAATCCGCCAACCTCTCCAACTGATCCCGCCAATGTCCATCGATCCGTCACGCGACAACCCGCTGATCCGCTTTGCCTCATTCTGGTGGGGGCTTGCCACCTTCTTTGCCTTCGCATTGATCCTGGCGCTGGTGGTTCTTTTCAACCGCAATGCTCCCGAAACCCTTGAGGACGAAGCCGCCAAGGCGCGTTACCAAACCAAGGCCGAGGTGATCGCCGCCCAAGCCGCCAGCCTCACGCCCGAGGCCATCGAGGCCGCCATCCCGGCAGTCGCCGCCAAACTCGCCGCTTCGAAACCCGCCGCCGTGGAAAAACCCGAGCAGGCAGTCCCCGGCGCTACCCCGCAAGCAGCTCCCGCAGCTCCCACCGCAGAAGCTCCGGCCCCCGCCCCAGAGGCAGCTCCCGCTGTTGCTGAACCCACCCCAGCCGCCAACT
>Ga0208481_1000504_pt1 | contig 11568 bp, 12 predicted proteins | sample LakMenEpi02Jun10_FD_150662 | JGI IMG/M metagenome (GOLD analysis project Ga0208481, IMG submission 150662) | Freshwater microbial communities from Lake Mendota, WI - 02JUN2010 deep hole epilimnion (SPAdes) | ecosystem: Environmental > Aquatic > Freshwater > Lake > Epilimnion/Euphotic zone ... | reverse complement strand
GCTCGATGTTTTGAAAAGCACATGTAAGCGCCGATTCTTTTCTTCCGTATTCCCCCGGTAGGGCGATGCGGCCTCGCAGCGCCGAAACTATCGCCGCAGGCGCCAAAGCGGGCAAGATGCCCGCGCTCCCTTGAAAATGTCGCTTGTTCAAATGCGCTTCGGCTCACGGACCTTTGGGACAAAGGTCCCTGCCAATGAAGAAGCCGCTTCTTCTTTCAGCTTTTCAGAATTTCAGTTTTTCAGCTTTTACCCCTCGCCCTGTTCCGCGGCGAGAAACGACTTCCGACACAACTCCGCATACTTGCCACCCTTGGCTAGCAGCGACTCATGCGAGCCCTGTTCGATGACCTCTCCAGCTTCGAGCACATAGATCAGGTCGGCATTGCGGATGGTCGACAAGCGATGGGCAATCACAAATGCCGTGCGATTGGCCATGAGGTGGTCGAGCGCGTCCTGAATCAACCGCTCGGTCTCGGAGTCGACCGATGCCGTGGCCTCATCGAGCAACAAGATCGGTGCATCCTTCAACAAGGCCCGCGCAATCGAAAGCCGTTGTTTCTCACCGCCCGAAAGTTTCACCCCACGCTCGCCGACATGGGTGTCGAGCTGTCGCGGCAAAGCACTCACAAAAACCTCGGCATGCGCCGCCTTCAAGGCCGCCCATATTTCACTTTCCGTCGCATACCTTTTGGCCAGCAAGAGGTTCTCCCTCACCGTGCCATTGAATAAAAACGGCTCCTGCGTGACATAAGCCATGCGCCCACGCAACGAAGCCTTTGACAGCTCGCCGATCGACACACCATCGATGGTGATCCGCCCAGAGTCGATTTCATAAAACCGCGCCAGCAACGATAGCACGGTCGACTTTCCCGCACCGGTCGAACCCACCAGCGCGATGGTGCGCCCGGGCTCGGCCTCCAGCGTCAAGCCGCGCAAGGTCGGTTGATCCTGATAAGAAAACGAAACCCCTTCGAAGCGCACATGACCCTTGATTCCCGCCGACAATTCCTTTCCTCCCACCGCATGCGGTTCGTCCTCGGAATCGAGAATCTCAAACACGCGATCCGCCGCCGCACGACCGGAAAGCAGCATTTGGTTGAGTGAGTTGAGCCGGTCGATCGGCTCGTAAAACAACGCGAGAAACAGCAGAAATTTCGTGAAGTCGCCAATCGACAGCTCGCCCCTCATCACCGCCGCGCCACCAAAGCCAAGCACCAGCACATATCCCACCATCCTCAAAAACGACATGCCCGGCGAGTACAGCGCCCACCACTTCATCATCCGTAGTGTCGTCACGCGGAGTTGGTCGGAAAACTGGTTGAATCTTTCATGCTCCGCAGCCTCCGCGGCGTATGCCTTGATCTGTCTCACCCCCGAGATGTTATCGTGCAACAAGGCATTGAGGTCCGATGCTGCATCTCGCTGATTGCGGTAGCGGTCCCTTCCCTTGGTCGAATAAATCCACGCACCCACCGCCAGAAGCGGCACCGGCAGCGTCGCCCATGCCGCAACCGCTGGGTTGAGGATGAAAAGAAAAATCCCGACGCCCAACACCTGCAGCGCCGCGACCAAGCCCTGCTCGATACCATCGATGAGCACGCGCTCCATGTTGGTCACATCCTCGACCACCCGCGTCATGATGTCGCCCGTGCGTTTTCCATCGAACCAACTGAGCGGCAATTTCTGGATCTTGCCGTAAAGATCCGAGCGGATGTCGAAAATAACCTTTTGCTCAAATGCGTTGTTCACGAAAATCCGCAGCGCGTTCAATCCATCCTTGAGCAAAAATCCCGCCAGCGCCACCAGCGTCCAAAACAAAAACTCGTGATGCCGCGACGGGTCCGGGATCACCTTGTCGATCACATGACCCGTGGCATTCGGGAACACAAAAACCGCCAAGGTCATGCCCACCGCGCAAAACAACTGCACCAAAGCCATCACCGGATAGCGCCGAAGATAGGAAAAAACCCGCAGGATCGATTTCATGCCACGCGAGCGATGCCCGCCGCTGGGGGATTTGTAAAGCACCGCGCTCGGGGAACTTCCAAACCCCAAATTTTGCATTGCAGGTACGCCATGCCTTGCCTAATTTGTTCGCCACAGCGAATTTCATCAACCCACCCCGCAACCCTTTCAATCCCATGGCTAAAATCCTCGGCATCATCACTGCAATCGTGCTCGCATTCGCGGCACTCGTCGCCAACAAAAACAAAGCCGCATTCGAAGCGGAAATCACCGGAGTTGCCGCCGAGAAAAGCACACTCGGCAATGAGAAAAAGCGTCAGGAATCCGCGCAAGCTACCTACAAAAAAACCACTCCGCTCAACGAAGCGGAGGCTGAAATCGCTCAACTCGAAGAAAGTGTCGCCTCACAATCGAAAAGAAATGACGAACTCAAGCAGGACTTCGAAGCAAAAACCGCCAAAGTCGACACCAATAAACAACAACTCGACCTGATCCGCGAAAAGACCAGTAAGATCGGCGACCTAAGCTCGCTCGCATCCAAAATGAGGACCACCAAGGCCGAAATGGAAGAACTCACCCAAAACATCGGCACCGCAGAGGCAAAACTCGCCAATCTCACCGCCCAAAACAAACAGTGCGAAAATCAGACCAACGCCCTGAAACAAAAATTTGAGACCTTGAGCAGCGGTCAGTCGCTTCCAAGTCTCAACACCAGAATCCGATCGATTTACCCCGCTTGGGGCTTTGTCACCCTCGGCACCGGCAGCTCCGGGGGAGTGGTCGCCAATTCCACCCTCGATGTCGTGCGCGGCGACAACACAGTCGCCAAACTGCTCGTGACCTCCGTCGAATCAAACACCGCCGCAGCCAGCATCATTCCCGACTCGATGGCGAACGACACCAACCTAATGATCGGCGACCGCGTAATTGCATCCGCCCAAAAAGCCGCCACACCACGCAACTGACGCTGCAAAAGCCCAATTTCAAAACAATATATCACCATCATTTCATGAAAAGCATCCTCTACATCATCGCCATCCTGCTGGCCGGTGGCGCCGCATTTTTCTCGATCAAACAATCCGGGAAATTCAAAGAAGCCCAACAAACCCGTCTCGAAACCATCGCCGAACACAAACAGGTCGCCAGCGCTGCCGATGCAACCGAGAAACAACTCAAGGACCTCAAGAGCTCGCTGGTCGCCGCTGATGCCAAAAAAGAGGAAATCACCCAAAAACTCGACGCCCTCAAATCTGCCGGCGCCACCATCGAACGCGATGTCGGAGGCCTCGACAACACCCTCAAAAATCAAGAAGGAGACTTCGAAGAACTCAACAAAACCAAGGACGAGCTCAGCCGCATTATGTCCGACCTTGGTGGCGATGTGAACATTGAAACTCTCGGAGACAAAATTAAGGAGTTCGACGAAAGTAAAAAAACTCAAGAAACGAAGCTCGAGGAACTCGAAACCCTCACCACCGCCGCCGAAAAACTCCTTGCCACCAATCGCGCGGAACTCGACCGCCAAATGAAACGCGACATCGAAAGAACCTCACGCCAAGGACGCGGCTCAATGGAGTCGGTCGTCAGCGCGGTCAACCAAGACTGGGGCTTCCTCGTCATCGCCGCCGGATCCAACTCGGGCTTCACCCCGCAAACACCACTCATCATCGAGCGCGATGGCAAAACGCTCGGCCGCGTCCGCCCCTCATCGGTCGAGCCAACCCAGACGATCGCCGAGATCGACTTCAACACGCTAGCTACTGGCGTGCGCCTGCAACCCGGCGATCGCGTGATCACCGCCAAGCCGTCCTCAAACTAATTTTCCTCCTCGGCCGCTGTCCGGAATCCACCCCCTCCTGCACCGCCATGAAACTCTTCGGCCTCAGCCTCACCGCCGCAATCTTCGCTCTCTGCTCCTGCGCCGAAACGCCGGAAAAAAAACCGGTCGGGCCCTCGTCGGAAACGAGCAAGATCCCATGGAACACGCAAGTCCCGGGTCAAGGCATGGGCCAGTTCGGCATGATGCCGCAAAACCAGCATCGCAGATAAAAGATACACTCGTGCGGTTGCGAAAATTTCCCGCAACTTGCAGCCTTCAGTCGCGGTGATACGGCGACCCGCTCCTCAGCGTCTCAACGCGGTAAAGTTGCTCGAGCAACACCACCAAGGCCAATTCGTGCTGCATCGTCAGCGGCGAAAGCGAGAGCACCATGCCGCACGCATCACGCAACTCCGCGCTGTGACCATCGGATCCGCCGATCAGAAATGACAGCGACTTGATGTCACCTCGCAGCGCCAAGGCATCGAGCCGGCCGGCAAACTCACGCGTCCCGAGCAATTCACCACGCTCATCAAGCGCGATCCGGTACGACCCGCGCGAGCGTTCCAGCAAACGCTCGGACACCTCCTCGCGAGTGCCGGATTTCACCAACTCCATGCCATAAGCCCCGTATCGCCCGAGCCGCTTGAGGTATTCATCCACCCCAAGCCGGGCATAAGCGAGAGCCGGACGCCCGGCTGCGATGATTTGCACTTTCATGACGGCCATCGGAGCTTGCCCGATCATCCGACGAGAGCCAACATCAATCATCCATGAAACGCATCAGCACCCTTGCACTCGTCGCCCTGAGCGCATGCTCGCCATCGATCGGACCCGTCGTTCCGGAAACTCCGGTCGAACGCAAAATGATCGGACTCCTCCAAAAGTTCGATCGCTGGGACGATGACGGCAACGGCCAACTCGACCGCAATGAACTCGCCGAAGGCCTTGCCGGCAGTGGTCACTCACCCGATGGGGTGATGGAATTTTACGACACCAACCGCAACGGGCTGATCTCGCTCAAAGAGGCACAAAGTGCATACAGCCGCGCGCCGGAAGCCGACGCACGCATCAAGTCACGAGCCGCTGGCAAGCAATGAGCGACACCTACGAATCATCGAGGTTGCTCGACGAATATCTGCTCTTTCACTACGCTTCCGCCGACGAAGTGTTGCCACCGGATATCGAGTGGCCCGCTGCGATGCGCGACGCACTCGGGTTCACCCGCCGCACCGTGTCGCATTTTTCAAAAAGCCCGGCCACTAGCGCACTCGACATCGGCTGCGCGGTCGGCGGCTCGACCTTTGAAATGTCGCGCTTCTGCGAGAGCGTCATCGGCATCGATTTTTCAAACTCGTTCATCAATGCCGCCGAAACACTTCGCCTCGGAGAAAGCATCCCCTACCGGCGTCTTGAAGAAGCCCAGCTTACCACAAAGCTCCTCGCCCACACCCCGCCAGACATCGACGCCAGTCGCATCCGCTTCTACCACGGCGATGCAATGAATCTCTCCACATCGCTCGGCAGCTTCGATCGCGTTCACGCCGCCAACCTCGTTTGCCGCCTGCCCGAGCCACTTCAATTTCTCAAACGCCTGCCCTCACTGGTCAATCCGGGCGGCGAACTTGTGCTCGCCACACCCTGCACCTGGCTCGCAGAATTCACCCCGCCACAAAACTGGCCGACCGGCTCAACATTCGATTGGCTGCACGAATTGCTCAGCCCTGACTTCGAGCTTCAGCACCAATGCGACGAACCTTTCCTGATCCGCGAAACCGCCCGCAAATTCCAATGGTCGCGATCACTCGTCACCACCTGGCGCAGGAAATAAGGCACCTTCTTCCCCGTAGCTGGGACTTGCAGTCCCAGTCCGTCCTTGGAGCATTCTGTTCCAAGTTTTGAGAAGCCAACGCGCAGGCCCAATACCCGTGGCTGGATCATCTTGATCCAGGCCGTCCTTGGAGCATCCCGCTCCATGTTTTGAATCACTTAGAGCAAGCAACTTCTTCTCTTGCGTCTTCCGCGGTAGGGTGACGCGGCCTCGCGGCGCCGCAATTTCCGCCGCAGGCGTCAAAGCGGAAAGGATGCCCTCGCTCCCTTGGAGCAGCCACTTCTTCATTTCCGCTTTCTGCTCCTCTCAAGGAATAAACAACACCTTGCCATTGCGATCAGCATCTTTGAGCCGCTCCAAAGCCGCGGACCATTCATCGAGTGAAAAAACCGAATCCACCGCCTGCACTAAGCGCCCGGCATTCACCAGCTCCGCCAACTTTTCATAAGTCGCCCGCACCTCTTCGAATGGCGCCTGCTCCAACCACTTGGTGACCCATAATCCGCGCAAACTGATGTCGCGAAAAATCAGCAACCCGTTTGGCAGCGTGAGCGGCTTGCGCGACATCGCGCCGTAAGTGATGTGCGTACCGCCTTCTTCGAGCAACTTCATCAAGCGCAGCGCGCTTTCACCGCCCACCGCATTGAATGCCAAACGCGCGTTCGCTCCACCGAGATGCTCAAGAGCCTGCGCCACCGCTTCATCGCCATCGGGCAACACCACATCACCACCCAGTTCGCGAAGTTCATCCACCAAGTCAGCACGCCGCACCAAGGAAACCGTGCGCACACCACACTCACGCGCCAACTGGATCACGCAGCGGCCGACCGCGGAATTTCCCGCATTCTGCACCACCCAATCACCGGGCTTCAACGCGGCAAAGCCATGCAGCAACCTCCACGCGGTCGCCGGATTCACCTTCAGCATCGCCGCCTGACGCATATCGATTCCCTCGGGCAAAGCAAACAACACATCCTCGGGCACGATCGCATGACTCGCCCATGTCGACGCACGCCGCAAAAACATCACGCGCCGGCCCGCTTCAAAACGCCCAGACCCGCTCGACACCACCACCCCGCAACCCTCAATCCCCGGTACGGCCGGCAGCTCAGCCTTCACGCCGTAGGTGCCCTCGATCAGATTCAGATCCGCCGGGTTGATCGGTGCCGCCTCGATGCGCACCAGCACCTCACTCGCCGCAGGTTCGCGCGGTTCAAATTCCTCGACGCCAAGCACCTCTTCCGGTTTTCCGCACTTCGCAAAAAACAGACGCCGTGCCCGCAAATCAGTTCCGTCATGTTTCACGCCAGCCATGATGAGACATCTGAAATTTCAAGCCAAGTCCCAAGGCTATCAACCCGCCCCCAACAAATCATCCAAGGCACTCTCGAAGTCCGCATGGCGAAAACGAAATCCAAGCGACTCCAACACCGCAGGCCGAACCCTTTGACTCGCCAGCAACACACCACCAAATCCACCCAGCACCAACTTCAACGCAAAGGCCGGCACCGGTAACACTGCCGGACGCCGCAAGCGTTTCGCAAACTTTCGCGTGAAGTCCGCATTGCGCTCGCCCATCGGCGCCACCGCATTGACCGCGCCAGACATCCGCTCATCCGCCACTGCCTCAACAATCGCGCCGCGCAGATCATGAACATGAATCCACGGCATCCACTGCCGACCATGGCCAAGCTTGCCACCTAGACCGGTCTTCATCACGCGCACCAATTTCTCAAACGCCGATCCTCCCCGTCCCATCACCACGCCGATGCGCAAGCATACAACCCGCACGCCCAAGGCCTCGGCCTCCATCGCCGCCTCCTCCCACTCGCGGCAAAGATCCACCAAATACCCATCGCCCATCGCCGATCGCTCATCGAGTTCCTCCTCACCACGATCCCCATAAATCCCCACCGCCGACGCATTCACCAAAACCTTCGGCCTTTGGTCTACCGGCAAATTTCGGATGAGCTCCACCACCCGCCGCGTCACGCCAATCCGGCTTTCATGAAATTTTTTCCGGTTCGCCGCCGACCATCGCCGATCGATCGACTCGCCCGCCAAATTCACCACCGCGCGGCACCCGGCAAAATCCATCGCCGCCACCGATTGCCATCGCTCCACGCCCGCCACCTCACCACCACCAGAGCGACTCACGCCCACCACACCAAACCCATGCTCGCAGAGCAACTTCGGCACCCCACGACCAACGAAACCATTCACCCCGATCACCGCCACCACCGACTCTTTTGACATCGAAAAAACATGCCCGAAATCCCGCCTCGGTAAACCGCAAACTCTGCCTTCAGCCGCTTTCCACTTTACTTCACCCGCCGGGGGATTTGTGATCCTCCCAATGTTGAAATTCGGCGCATGGCTGGCATTCCCGCTCCTGCTGATTCCTGCGCCCGGCCAGGACATGACGGACCCTAGCCTTCTGCCCGACCTGTTGATTTCCACACCGGTCGACACGATCACGCCGGTGCCCTCACCCGCGCTCCCGCCACTCCCCAACACCGGCGGCCCCGTTCCCAAGGAACTCGATATCGAAAACCTCGGCGGCACAATGAGCGGCAATGTCCGCGATCAAATCATCCTCGGCGGCCCCGTCAAAATCACTGGCGACAACGGCCTCGAAATCTTCGCCGACACCGCAGTGATCGACCTCGTCGCCAAGTCGGTGACCCTCACGGGAAATGTCGCGGCCTACGAAGCCAACAGCCTCCGTCGCGGCCACCGCGCAGTTTATTACTACGAGAGAAAGTTCCTCGATACATCCGACATGCGCGCGTCGATGGATCCGGTCATCCTCGAAGCGGGCAAGTTCACACTCGAGGAAATCGATGGCGAAAAAGTCTATGTCGGCACCGACGGCGGCATGACGACGCATGATTACGAAAAACCGAATTTCTGGCTCCGCGCAAAGAAGACCCGCGTCTACCCGAACAAAAAAATCGTCTTCAACAACCTCAAGGTCTACGCCGGCGATGTCCCCGTTTTCTGGCTGCCCTATTTGAGCCAACCGCTCCACGAAGAACTCGGCTACCACTTCCTGCCCGGCACCCGCTCAAACTGGGGACCCTTCCTTCTCAACTCCTACGGCATCATGCTCGGCGGCAACACCGACCCGGTCACCGGTAAGTCCAATGACGGCTGGCTGCTCTCGCGCTGGCGCTTCGACCTCTACAGCGAACGCGGCATCGGCACCGGACTCGACCTCATCGACAAACGCCCCGACACACCCGGCGACCTCGCCAACCTCAGCCTCTACTACCTCAACGACATCGCACCGGAAACAACCCGCAACGGCTTCCCCCGCGATCCCATCGATCCGGAACGCTACCGCGCCAATTTGCAGCATCGCAAATTTTTCGGAAATGACGCCGACTCGAAATGGCGCGCCGACACCCAACTCAGTTGGCTCAGCGACCAATACTACCTCGGCGACTTCAGCCGCGATACCTACTCAACCGACCCCTACCCGGACAACACCTTCGGCATTTTCCGTCAGGATGATTCATCGCTGCTCTCATTCCTCACCCGCTTCCGCATCAACGATTTCTATCGTGCCGATACCCGCTTGCCGGAAATCACCTTCGACCAAGCACGCGGACCGCGCTTCGGGCTCCCTTTACTTCACGAAGGCACGACATCGCTCTCGGTTATCACAGAAAGAGCACCAGATACTGATTATAATGATTTAGCGGATGCTACATCCAGCAACGCAAAGGCTATTAATTACCTTAATAGTAGCCAAAACCGAGGTCAAATTGATCCTTACGAAAGGAGATTAATCGAAAGCATGATCGCTCTCCCTGACAGCGATCCGAGACGCGAGGACATCCGCACCCAGCTTCTCGATTCGGGCTACGCCCGCTTTCACACCTATCAGGAATTTTCCCTCCCACGCACCTACGGCGATTTCTTCAGCGTCACACCCCAGGCCGGCGTCGGATACTCGGCTTACGAAATCACCGAGGGCAATGCCGACAATCTCGACCGCGCCACCATCCACGCCGGCGTCGAATCCGCATTCAAAATTTCCAAAGACTACGGCCATGTCGGCGGCCGCGACTGGGGCCTCAACGGGCTTCTTCACATCGTTCAACCCTACAGCAACATCTCGGTCCTTCGCACCAACGATTACGAGCCCGGCGACCCGTCAGTCGATCACCTCAGCCCCAGCACCCGCCCGCAACCACTCGACCCGCTGCGCTTCACCGCCATCGACGAACTCCAAAGCTGGGAAATCGCCCGCCTCGGCGTGCGCAACCGCCTCCTCACCCGTCGCGACAACCAAAGCATGGAGTGGCTGTTCCTCGACACCTACATCGATGCCTTCCTCAACGAACCGGAAGGCGAACGCAACCTCTCGAACCTCTACAACGACCTGCGCTGGCAGCCACTCCCATGGCTTGGCACCAGCATCGAAACCCAAATGCCCATCGGCACCTCAGGCCCCGGCTTCACCAGCATCAACAGCTCGATCAACTATCAACCGGTCGACTGGTTCGAATGCTCGCTCGGTTTCGTGCGCCTCGATCAACACCCCTACCTCACCGACACCAACCGCGTCACACTGCGCACCTACACCAGCCTTTCGGAAAACTGGGGCTTCGGCACCCAACACACGACCGAACTCGATGACAATGTGCTCGAACTCCAGCAATACACGATCCATCACAATCTCGGCAACTGGGTCTTCACCCTCGGCCTCAACACCCGCGACAACCGCTTCGAAAAGGAATACGGCGCGATCCTGCTTTTCACCCTCAAGGATTTGCCAATGATCTCCCTGCCGCTCGAAATGGATGCCGGCTACTGACCCTCTCCCACATGAACACCTCCACCACCTCCACCACCTCAGTCCTCAACGCGCTGCAATGGCGCTACGCCACCAAGCAATTCGATGCCACCCGCAAAATCGATGCGGATCATTGGAACGCGATCGAGGAATCCCTCATCCTCACACCCTCGTCGTTCGGGCTCCAGCCATGGAAATTTCTCGTCGTTGGCGATCCCGCCATCCGCAGCGAACTTCGCGCAGCATCGTGGAACCAACCCCAAGTCACCGACGCCTCACACCTCGTCGTGCTCACCACCCGCACCGACCTCACCCAAAACGACATCGACGCATGGATCAACCGCATGGCCGAAGTCCAAGGCTGCCCGACGGAAAATTTCGCAACACTCGCCGGCATGATCTCCGGCTTCAGCTCATCGATGTCGGCCGATGCACGCCGCGCATGGAACTCACGCCAGGTCTACATCGCACTCGGCCAACTCATGACCAGCGCCGCCATGCTCGGCATCGATACCTGCCCGCTCGAAGGCATCGACCCCGCCGTCTACGATCGTGCGCTCGGCCTTGAAAATTCCGGCTACGCCACGGTCGTGGCCTGCGCACTCGGCTACCGCGATCCAGCGGACAAATACGCCGCCGCCCCCAAGGCCCGCTTCGGTCGCTCACGCGTGATCGCTCATGTAGGCAAGGCCTGAGCCATCACGGCTTCTTCGGCGGCTCGATACCCAATGCTTTCCACACATCGGGCAGCAGGGCCTCAATCATGGCATAGGAAATTTCACGGTCGCGATTGGTCCCTCGAAATCCGACATGGATCGCCGGGACGCTTCCCATCGGCGTATCCATCTCACCGCGCTTCACATAAAGCCTGTTGCCAATCTCATCGGCCACCTCTTCGTCGGAAGTCATCTCCCACTTATTTTTCAAATCAAGCCTCCGGCCGATTCGTATTAGATTGTCGCGATCGGAGAGTTTTGAAGTCAGCGTGCGGACGGTCTCATCGAGAAACCCAAAAGGCGCCTCGGGGTTGACAGGAATCGGCACCCACACGGGATGCGGACGGCTTTGTTTGTAGAGATGGCAAGCGGTCGGCAGACCAACCCCAAAAAACAGCAACAAGGCCGCACCACCAATCAAAAGCCATCGTTG
>Ga0208481_1000500_pt1 | contig 11622 bp, 9 predicted proteins | sample LakMenEpi02Jun10_FD_150662 | JGI IMG/M metagenome (GOLD analysis project Ga0208481, IMG submission 150662) | Freshwater microbial communities from Lake Mendota, WI - 02JUN2010 deep hole epilimnion (SPAdes) | ecosystem: Environmental > Aquatic > Freshwater > Lake > Epilimnion/Euphotic zone ... | reverse complement strand
GGACATGATGGAGGTCAAGCTATGCACGCGATGCGAATGGTTGATTGCGACGGTCTGGGCAATCATGCCTCCCATTGACGCGCCGATGACATGCGCTTTCTCGATTCCGAGATGATCAAGAACACCAATCGCATCTGCTGCCATGTCGTGCAACGTGTATGGCACTTCCACAGTGACGGTGTCGCCCATCATGGCTTCCATGGTCACCTTCGCCGTATCGACGGTGACGCCATCATGCTTGTAAGAAAGACCACAATCACGGTTGTCAAAACGCACCACATGGAAACCCGCGTCAACGAAAAGGTCGAGGAATTCTTCACTCCACGCCGTCATCTGAGCAGTGAATCCCATGATCCACAAGAGGGTCGGATTCGCGGCATTTCCACGGGTATCGAATTCAATATTGATGCCTGACGGCAGAGTCACTTGAGCCATTCACCCATTCTTTCAGGTGTCAGCAATTCTCAAACAAGTGGGACTCAGCCCAGCAGACGGCGCTTCTGAGCCTCAAACTCCTCATCAGTGAGGGTTCCGCGCTCCCACAAAGCCTCAAGCCGCTCCAGTTCACGGGCAACACCTGTAAACGACGGGGCGCTCTCAAAATCCCCCATACTGCGGGATCGCTGAATTGCCTCGTGGATCACCTTTTGCACTTCTTCAGGACGCGCCACAAACGGAATGACCTGCTGACCCTCTCTGCCACCCGATTCAATCAAGATCTTCCCCACCCCGACGAAACGTTCAAAGAGTGACTGGCTGAAGTTGACGTTGTCGACGCTCTTGATGGGGATCTCAACACCAGAGCGGGCAACAACACCTTGGCGGTCAATCAACCGATGGTTGGTCACCACGAAGTACGTGGTGCGCCATTTCACGACCTGCACGATGAAGAGAGCTGCAGCGACAATTGACGTTGCCACTCCGAGATACCCGACAATCGTTCCCAGGATTCCTGACGTTTTCCCCAGAAGGAACACGGTGCAAATGATGGAACCCAGCAAGAAAAGTGCCGAAGGACCATAAAACCACCAATGAGGATGTACGTCGAGCATGAAGTGCTCACCGTCGTTCAATTTCTTTGCGGGGAAGGGCATGGGAAGAACCGTAGCAACCGCCTAGTTTCAAGGGGTGCGTTTCATCGGCTCTGACAACACGAATCCGGCTCCCACGCCCGACTCTGTGCTTGCCGGGCTCGATTCTGACCAGCGAACAGCCGTGACTGCGCCCGTTGGCATTGTTGTTGTTCGAGCCGGAGCCGGATCTGGAAAAACAACTGTCCTCACACGACGAATTGCTTGGCGGGCCCTGAACGACACAGCCGACATTGAACGAACACTGGCCATCACATTCACTCGACAAGCAGCAACTGAAATGCGAGCCCGACTTGCACAGTTCGATCTAGACGGCCGCCCCACGATTGGCACCTTTCACGCTGTTGCCCGCCGCATCATGATGCAGCACTACGAAGACAGAGGGCGTCGTGCCCCTGTCATCATCAACAATCGATCTTCGGTGATGTCTATGTGCATGGGCGACGATGCCCGACGCGGTGGTGTGAACGATGTTCTGAACGCCATCGACTGGGCTCACTCCCGCATGCTCTCCCCCATTGAGGCTGGAGCAGCACTGAAATCAGCAGGTCAAAATGTTCCGCTTGGCGAAAAGCGATTCTTTGAAGTCTTTGATGCATATGAGAAGGCGAAGAAAAAACGCGGCGTCGTCGACCTCAACGACTTCCTCACTTATGTCGTCAATGAAGCATCCAAAGACCCTCGATACGCAGAGTCCATTCGCTTTCAATTCCGTCATATCTCCGTTGATGAAGCGCAAGACATGAACCCGTTGCAATATGCCTTCTTGCAAGTCGTGACCTCAGAGCAGCCTGATCTGTTCCTTGTAGGAGACCCCAACCAGGCCATCTACGGATTCAACGGTGCAGACAAGACATTGTTTGACACATTGCCGAACATGAATGGAACTGCACATGTTGTTTCACTGCCATCGAACTATCGATGCACGCCCGAGATTGTTCGGATGGCTGTCAGCACCCTCGCAACAGACGGTCAAATCGCTGACGCAGAATCCAGACGTTCCATTGGCGAGCCAGTAGTCCTACAGCGCTGTTCCACCGAGACGGACGAAACAGCATTCATCACCAAAAGTGTTCTCCGTGCAAAGAGCGGCCGTTCCTGGAATGACATTGCAGTTCTTGTTCGCGTGAATGCTGTTGCCGATCAGGTCCGTGAAGAATTGTCCAAAGTAGGCGTACCCATTCGTTCATCTCGTCGGGGCGGTGCATGGGCACGAGCAGTGGCCGCGGCAACAGATCTCACCGGCCGCGAATCACTCTCTGCATGGGCTGCAGACATTCTTGATACCGGCGAATACGAACCTGAAGATGTTGATTTCATCGTCGCAAAATTCGTTCGCCAGTTTCTCGATGAGAATCGTGTCGGAACAGTTGATGGGCGAACATTTGGATCGTGGCTCGCGACATCTGCAGACGTATCTGAATCTGATGGAGTGGAAGTTCTCACATTCCATGCCGCAAAAGGTCGAGAGTGGTCCTATGTGATTGTTGCGGGTGCAGAAAAAGGAATGCTCCCCCATCGTGGCGCTCGTGGAGCCATGGCGCGTAGCGAAGAGGCCCGATTGGCGTACGTGGCACTCACCCGTGCTGCAGATGAGCTCGTGATTTCATGGACAGATTCACGCAACGGCAAAGCTTCGGGTCCTTCACCGTTTCTTCCGACTGTGACAACAGAGGTACAGACTTTTGATCCGCCGCCAGCTGAGCTCCGTCGTCGCGCGCGTGCAGCAAAGAGCGGAAACCCCATTCAGAATGCAATTGAAGAATGGCGTAAAGACACCGCTCGTTTCGCACGCGTGGAACCCCATGCGGTGCTCTCCACGCGAAGTATTCGGATGATGGTCCGCGAGGTTCCAACAACTGTCGACGACATTGCTCGAATGTCTGATCCAGTTTTCGCTCGCCGTCACGGCGCAGAACTACTCGAGATAATTACTGAGGCGGCTTCGCACTGAGGTCACGACCCTTGCGCAACATGTCCATCATTTCTGGCGGCATGGACAAAAACAGACCTTCTGCTTCCGCACACAACGTGTCGCCGTTATAAGCGGTTCCCTTTGTGAAGATCTTGCGTCCATCGATGCGCTCCACCCATCCTTGAAACATGATGTTCGTATGCAGCGGTGTCGGAGAACGATACGTAATTGACAGCTTCCCTGTCATTCCTGGCCGACCGGTGAGCGACTGGGCCATCCCGAGCACTTCATCAAACGCGGCAGCAATAAACCCACCGTGGCAATGACCCGGAGGACCCTCATACGGTTCTGTAAAGACAACATTGCCCGTGATGGCGCCGAACTCTCCGACCGATTCGTCTCGACCCATCTCCATCGGCATCGAGAGTGGGTTCATTAATCCGTAGAACGGACTGCGGTCAGAAAAATGAGACTCCGCTGCCGCGCTTCCGGGAACATCATCAGCGGAGAGATGATCAATCGCTCGCTCTACTTCTGCGATTGCAGCGTCAACAGCGGAGTCCTTGGCCGTTGACATGAATGATGTGTAAATCAGCTCACGCATTCTTTCGGCGAGACGAATGCGGGCATGGTCAGAAGCACTGAGCTCATTTGCGCGTTCATGAAATGAAGGAAATGAAACAGGTTCGTTACTCATTAGTCGTCCACCCTTATGAGAACTGGTGCATGGTCGCTCGGGGATTCACCTTTGCGAGCATTACGGTCGATTGCTGTCCATGTCGTTCGCTCATCGACCGACTGTGACACCAAGTGATAATCGATTCGCATGCCGTGACCCTTGTGGAAACTTCCACCGCGATAGTCCCACCACGAATACAAACCGGCATCGTCATAGAAACGACGGAATGAATCCGTCAATCCAAAGTCACGCACATTCGCTAATGCTTCACGTTCGGGAACACTCACGTGCGTTGCATTCTCAAATTGCGTGACATCCCATACGTCTCGGTCTTCCGGTGCGATGTTGAAGTCTCCGCAGACCACAACATCGTCGGCGGGAGTACAGATGGCATCGAGGTGCTGGCGTAATCGACCAAGCCACGACAACTTGTATTTGTAGTGGTCGTGATCGAGTTCGCGACCATTTGGCACGTAACACGAACTGATCTGAATACCGCCACACGTTGCAGTAATGATGCGTGCTTCTTCGTCTTGCTCGATTCCCGGCGCAAAGTTCTGCATCACATTCTCAAGCCCCACCTTGGAGATGATGGCGACGCCATTCCACTGGCCTTGACCAAAATGTGCACTTTCGTACCCAAGTGCCGCAATGGCATCAGTGGGAAAGAGATCTTGCTTCAGCTTTGTCTCCTGCATACACAAGACATCTGGTTGCGCTTCCTGTAGCCACGCTTCCACGCGCGGCAATCGAGCCTTCAGAGAGTTGACGTTCCACGTAGCAATGAGCACGCTACGACGGTAGTCCCCGCCACAACCGCAGCAGAACTTGGCACTATTTCTTCTTTGAAACAGCCTTTTTTACAGCAGTTTTTTTGGCAGGTTCAGCCTTCTTGGCAACAACCTTCTTCGCCACGGACTTCTTCACGGGCGCCTTGGCAACAACTTTCTTCGCAGGAGCAGCTTTCACAGCAACAGCCTTCTTTGCCACGGCCTTCTTGACGACCGCCGCCTTCTTCGCTGGCGCCTTCTTTGTAGAGCTCTTCTCAACAACAGGCTTCTTCGATGGCGCAGCTTTTTCTGGTGCTGTCTTGGCAGAAGACTTCTTTGCACTCTTCTTAGCGACAGGATTCTTGATCAGTTCCGCAACAACTTCAGGAACGCCCAAGTCAACACTGCGCCGTGCAGGCGTGTATCCGGACACCATCAGTGTCACAACGTCGCCAATTTTGAAAATGTCTCGTGCACTTCTTGGCATTGGACTCGCCATATTCCGAAGTGGCACATATCCGGCGATGTCACCCATTCGTACAGTGACGCCATTAGCTGCATACGACTGCACTTCTGCTTTCACTTTTGTGCCTGCAGGATGCTTCTCAACAAATTCAAGATACGGAACGATGTCGTTGGCCATCGCCACAGGGGCCTTTGCAGCCGCCTGTGGCTGTGCAGCTTTCATTGGCTTGGCGCTCTTTTGTGGTGCGGCGTTTTTTACCCCACGAGAACTACGTGCATTAGGCGGCGGTGATTTTGGTATTGGCATCGGCTTGCTGGCTTCAGGACTTGCGGTGGGCAATTCCTTTTTCACAACCGTGCCTGTACGAACGGAGCGGCGACTTGTCGGTCCACGAACAGGAAGTCGTTCAACAAATACCCATCCCACAAGTGGGACCGGTTTGCCGCCAATCAAGCGACCTTCATCAAAGAGCCACTTGTACTTCCCATGAAATTCTTGGAAACTGTCATTCGAGAAGATGCTGGCGTTGGCTTTGTCTGCAATTGCAAGAATGAAGGCGTCTCCACGGCCCACGGCACCTGCAGGCGGTGCAACGAGCTCATTGTTCGCGATTGCGGTTTCAAACTCTGCGCGCTCTTTCTTGGCAATGCGATGACCAAAGGTGGCGTCAACGATGACCGAGATCTTGGCTCCCTTGAACTCATCCATGAGCGCCTGAACCGCTTCATCTAACTGAGCAAGGCTGGGCTCGGTCCGACCCTCGGTGGCGATGTTTGAGCCGTCAACAATGATGTGCTTAGTCACCCATTCATTGAACCACCCCCTGCCTGCTGGAACGGGGCAATCCGACCACGGAGCCAGATGTTCGTCCGCCTAGCCTGCAATCTGTGACAAATCAGCCAATTCGCGCCGTCCTGTGGGACTTTGGTGGGGTCATCCTCTCCAGTCCATTTGAGGCTTTCAACCGATACGAGGCCGACCGAGGGTTGCCCGTCGACATCATTCGTACTGTCAACTCCAAGAATCCCCATGACAATGCCTGGGCGCTTTTGGAACGCAATGACATCACACCCGTTGAATTTGATGCTCTCTTTGCGACCGAGAGCGAAGCGCTCGGACATCGAATCCCGGGGGCCGACGTGTTGGCACTGTTGTCAGGCGATGTACGACCCGCAATGGTTCACGCACTTGATGCAGTCAAAGAGGCTGGCTTTCTCATGGCATGTCTCACGAACAACGTTGTCACGACCGCACCTGATCCAACACCGCGACAAGCCGAAGTTGCAGCAATCATGCAGAAGTTTCACCATGTGGTGGAGAGCAGCAAAGTGGGTTGCCGAAAGCCAGAACCGCGTTTCTATGAAATCGCGTGCGAACTACTCAATGTCCAACCCACCGAATGTGTGTTCTTAGATGACCTTGGCATCAACCTGAAGCCAGCGGCTGCAATGGGTATGCGCACGATCAAAGTCGGTGACCCAGCGATTGCATTGAATGAGCTGTCAGCCCACATCGGGCTGCAGTTCTAACTGTTAACGATTGTTCGGCGGCTTACAAGCCGGCGAAAGTTTCGTCCATGAGATCGGCAAGTTCCTGATCATGAATGGCCTTGGAACCAGTCGCGGGACTTCCTGATTCGACACGTGCAACATGGCGCAAGTCGAACCCGCGATCCTTAACACGCCAGATGAGATGCTCGACGAAGTGCCATGGACCCATGTTCTCTGGCTCTTCTTGCAGCCACACAATTTCCTTCGCGTTTGGATACCGCGCGATGACGTCATGAATCTGCTGAATCGGGAATGGATACAACTGTTCAACACGCACCACAGCCACAGGAGCATTGCGCTTATCGCGCTCTGACATCGCGTCATGGGCAACTTTGCCGCTACACAACACAATGCGCTTCACAGCCGACTTGTCGGAGACACGTGGATCATCAAGCACTTCTTGGAATGAGCCTGATGTGAACTCGCTGACATGTGAACGGCTTTCCTTCATGCGCAATGGCGCCTTCGGAGTGAAGATCACGAGTGGCTTCCGAATGTCGCGGTGAATCTGACGACGCAACACATGGAAGTACTGAGCCGACGTTGTGGCATTAACAACTTGAATGTTGTCTTCTGCACACATCTGCAAGAAGCGTTCAATACGTGCACTGGAGTGCTCAGGGCCTTGGCCTTCGTATCCATGTGGCAACAAGAGGACAAGTCCGTTTTCCTGCTTCCACTTGTCTTCTGCAGCGACCAAGTACTGGTCGATCACAATTTGAGCACCGTTCACGAAGTCGCCGAACTGGCCTTCCCACATGACGAGTGCATTGCGATTTGCATAGGAGTATCCGTACTCAAAGCCGAGTGCTGCATATTCCGACAGAAGCGAGTCGTAGACCCAGAATCGACCGGTTGCACCAGGAACATGCTTCAACGGAAGGAACGTTGCTTCGTTCTCTACATCAACAAGTGATGCATGGCGATGACTGAATGTTCCACGGCGTGAGTCCTCACCCGCAAGACGAACATCAAATCCTTCAGAGAGCAACGAGCCAATTGCTAATGCTTCACCAACAGCCCATTCAAAATCACCATCGGCGTGATACGCCTTTTCTCGGGCTTCAAACTGACGCACCAGCTTGGGGTGCGGATTGAAACCTTCGGGATAATTCGTGAGTTGGAAGAACACACGCTCTAACAATTCCTTGCTGATTGCCGTGTTTGCCGGAGGCAACACACCAATAGGTGCGGGAGGCTTTGGCACTTTCACCTTTTCTGGTGCATGCGAACGCGTGTCATCAAGCGCTACCTGCAGCTTGCCCTGATAATCCTGCAATGTCTGCTCAGCAACTTCGAGACTGATGTCTCCGCGCTTGACAAGATGCTCGACATACAACTTGCGAACACTGCGCTTCTCTGCAATCGCCTTGTACATGAGCGGCTGGGTGTAGCTCGGATCATCGCCTTCGTTGTGTCCGTGCAAGCGGTAACACACCATGTCGATAACGACATCTTTGTGGAACTTCTGGCGGTACTCGTATGCAAGACGAGCGACTCGCACACATGCTTCAGGGTCATCACCATTCACATGGAAGATGGGCGCCTGGACTGTCTTGGCGACATCTGTTGCGTAGATGGATGAACGTGCGAACTGAGGCGATGTGGTGAAACCGATTTGGTTATTCACGACAAGGTGAATTGTTCCGCCGACGCGATATCCGTTGATGTCGCTCATCGCTAGACCTTCGTACACGATGCCTTGTCCGGCAAACGCTGCATCACCGTGCATCAGAACGGGGATCACGCTGTACGCCATCGCAGGCTGAATGCTGTCTTGCTTTGCACGAACCATGCCCAACACGATTCCGTTCACAGTCTCGAGGTGGCTTGGGTTTGCTGCAAGTTCGACGTCGATGGAGTTTCCGTTTGCTGAGACATATGAACCGTGCGCACCAAGGTGGTACTTCACGTCTCCACTGCCCTGCACCGAATCAGAACTCAAGTGACCTTCGAATTCCTTGAAGAGTTGCTTGTAATCCTTGCCCATGACGTTGACAAGCATGTTGAGGCGACCACGGTGCGGCATACCGAAGATCACGCCGTGCATCCCGTCATCAGCTGATGAACACAGAAGTTCATCGATAATAGGAATCATCGACTCTGCACCTTCAAGACCGAAACGCTTGGTGCCGACGTACTTCGTCGCAAGGAACTTTTCGAATGCTTCTGCAGCATTCAAGCGCTCAAGGATTCGCAACTTTTTGTCAAGTGTTGGAGTGAAAGTGACACCCTCCAACTTTGACTGCAGCCAACGCTGTTCTTCAGTGTCTTGGATATGCATGTACTCAACACCAATGGTGCGGCAATACGCATCGCGAAGAACTCCGAGGAGTTCATCAAGTTTCATCTTGCTGCTGCCAGCAACTCCGCCCGTCAGGAACTCACGTTCGAGGTCCCAAATAGTGAGGCCGTAATGCTGAGGGTCAAGATCGCGCGGAAGCTTTGGCTCCTTCCAGCGCAATGGATCAATATCTGCAATGAGGTGACCGCGAACGCGATGTGAACGCACGAGCAAGCTGACCTGCATTTGCTTGTGCATCATCGTTTCTTCACGATTCATTGGCGAGACGTCCGATGACCATTGCACTGCCTGGTACGGAATCTCAAGGCTACGGAAGATGTCGTCGTAGAAACCGTGCTCGCCGAGCAACAACTCATGCACGCGCTTCAAGAACATGCCGCTCTCTGCGCCCTGAATGATGCGATGGTCGTATGTACTTGTGACGGTGACAACTTTTGACACACCGAGCGCATTCAAGTTGGACTCATCGGAGCCTTGAAACTCTGCGGGGTAATCAATGCTGCCCACACCAACGATCACACCTTGACCCGGCATGAGGCGAGGCACGGACTGCACGGTGCCGATAGTGCCCGGGTTTGTAATGGACACGTTGGCGCCCTGGAAGTCAGCAATGGTGAGTTTGTTGTTCTTTACCTTGCGAATGATCTCGTCATAGGCAACGAGGAAGCCTGCGAAGTCAAGTGTGTCTGCATCGCGAAGAACAGGCACGACAAGATTTCGTGTGCCATCGCCCTTGTCGACGTCAACAGCAAGACCCACATTGACATTCGGATTACGAATGATCATCGGCTTGCCAGCCTCATCAACAGTGAAGGCGTTACGCATATTGGGAACAGCGTCAGAGATTGCGCGAACAATGGCGTGCGCGATGATGTGCGTGAACGACACCTTGCTCATGCCATGACGTGAGCGGTAATCGTTGATTTGCTTGCGGTTGACTTCCAACAAGCGAGCAGGAACATTGCGGAAAGAAGTAGCAGTAGGAACGGAGAGGCTTTTCTCCATGTTGGTGACAATGGCAGCACCAACTCCACGAATCGGCTCTGGCGTGATGCCTTCAGGAACTGGCACTACAACTGCACCGCTTGCGGCGGGTGTTACAGGCGTGGCAGGTGCAGAAGCAACAGGCGCAGATGCAACCTGTGTTGACGTTGTGGGAATGGCTGCAGGAACAACGATCGGTGCAGCTGATGAGACACCATTGGCTGCACTGCGGTAGTCGCTAAAGAACTCGCGCCATGCCTCACTGACAGAGTTGGGGTCTGTACGGAACTGTTCGTACATCTCTTCGACGAGCCAAGAGTTGGCTCCGAAGTCCTGCGTGCGGTCAGCGAGATCAGCCATGTTGTTGCCTTAGTTCCTTGCCCTCATGGGCGGTGGGGCGCCTGGGCGAGGCACCACGGACGCCATTGTCCGCGTGACCGATGGTACTTCTCAGGTATGCCCCAACCGTCCTTTATCGGTCCCGAGGGCAGTAAATTCGGTCTCATGAAGCGTGCACTCCCCATTCTTGTCGCAATCGGACTCTTGACCTCTTGTGGAGGAGGCACATCTGCCCCTGCAGAAACTCTTCCAACGGGGGCAATGGTGGTGAAGGCCGTATCGGGCTTGCGATTCGATGCAGCCGAATACGGTCCCGTTAAGGCCGGCGAAGTGCTGATCGGATACTCGAACGAGGACTCAATTCGCCACACTCTCATCTTGGCCAAGGACAACACAAAGGTTGCCAACTTCAAACTTGTAGTTGGAGCTCCTGGCTCAGTCGACTCTGGCACTGTGAACCTTGATGCCGGTTCATACCAAGTCATCTGTGATGTTCCAGGACATGGCAACATGCGGGCAACACTCACCGTTGAGTAATTTGAACTAGTTCCGAAGAACGCAAAAGGGCCGCCCCAATGGGGCGGCCCTTTCATTACGTGGTGGCTTAGAACATCACTGCCGAAAGCACGAAAAAGAGCGCACATAGTGCCGCGCCTGAAACAATCGCATTCTTGTGGCTCTCATATGGCCACAGCATCTTGTTGCCAGCCTTGATGCCACCGAACTTACCGAGAGCGTTGAGCTGAAGAAGAGCCGCGATTACAACAAAGATCAAAAGGAAAGTGTTTGCCGAACCGGAAGTCGTATTCTCAAAAGCGATCCCGTAGAAATGGGCAGAGCCGACCATTCCAAACAACATTGTCACTGAGAAAATCATGTTCTGACGAGACGCCAACATTGCACGGCGACCAGAGGTTGCTGCATCTGGATTTGCTTCGCCACCATTCAAAACATTGGCGGCGTTTGCGATAACAACTTTCTGGTTCTTCCAAATAACCATCCACACGTTGGCTGCCATCAGGGTTCCCAACAACATGCCAACAGCAATTACTGCGTTGGCTGCGTTAGCTCCACTTGGCTCGTGACCCAAAAAGTCCTCCATGTAGCCCTTGGTATACTGATTTCCTGTGTAGCTCGTGAGCAACACACCAGTGGCCAAAGTGGCAACGGATGCCCAGCGAAACCACCAGAGTGCGCGAGTTGCGATTTGAGTAATGGTGATGTTGCGGGCCTTGCCTTCGTCGCCATACGCGGCCAAGCCAGGAACCTGCACCAGGTTGAAGTAATAGAGCAAACCAATCCAGGCGATACCAGCAAGAATGTGCAGGTATCGGAACCAAAAGTTGTGCAACGTGTCGCCGTTGAAGAGAGCCGCAGCTGTCATGTGAGTCATTCCCCTTGTGTCAGCTCCCGAGGCGGGAGCAATAGTCAAGTTACCCCCGCAGAGCACGGGAAGGGTGGAATCAACCTCCCCGAACTAACCTTCAAGCACCATGGCGCACGAGTTCATTTACACCTGTTAC
>Ga0208481_1000485_pt1 | contig 11817 bp, 11 predicted proteins | sample LakMenEpi02Jun10_FD_150662 | JGI IMG/M metagenome (GOLD analysis project Ga0208481, IMG submission 150662) | Freshwater microbial communities from Lake Mendota, WI - 02JUN2010 deep hole epilimnion (SPAdes) | ecosystem: Environmental > Aquatic > Freshwater > Lake > Epilimnion/Euphotic zone ... | reverse complement strand
TTCAGAATTTCAGAATTTCAGCGTTTCAGCTTTTACCCCCAGGGGTGGGACAAATGTTGGTACAGGCAGAAAATTTCCGAAAAAAGTTTCGGTCCCTGCCTATCCCGCATTTGCGTATGCCCTTAAAACACGCCGCTCCCCTGCCCTCAAGCCATTTCGGCTTTTCCGCTCAGGCGCGTAAGCACCTTTTCCGGACTGCGTTTCCACTCCTTGGCGATTTTCAGAAGCTCCTGAGGCCGGATTACTCAGCAGCTTGAAACTCAAACTCACCCCAACGGACCAATCTCTGGAAAATCTGCGATTCTTTCCAACTTCACCCCATACAACTTCGCGATCTCCGGCGCGTCGGATGCGTGATAAACATCGCGGTAATAAATCTCGCTGATCCCATAAGCGCAAAGCGTTTGCATGCAGGCCGTGCATGGCATGGTAGTGGTCGCGACGAGCTTTGCCTCACCACGGCGAAACAAACTGCAGAGGTTGACCTCTGCATGCAGCATGAATTTCTGCCGCGCGTCGCGATCGTCCCAAAAACCACCTGGCGGATTGAAACCCGGCGCGAGTCCGTTGTACGCAGTGCCGATCACGCGGTTGTCGTGATCCAATGCCGCGGCACCGACTTTGCGATAGGGATCTTCCGAACGCAGGCTCGCCACATGCGCCAAGGCCATGGCATAGCGGGGAATGGACAAACGCTCGGCGGACATGTCGCAATGATGATGAAATTCCCGCGGATTCAAAATCCAAATTTCAGCCAAGGCACTTTCGCCTTCATCCGTCGGCAAATTCACCCATGCTCACCACCATGAATCCGCATCAAAAAGGCATTGCCGCAGCGCTCGCCGCCTTTTCGATGTGGGGCATCCTGCCGGTTTTTTGGAAGGCGCTGTCCTTTCTCGAGGCCCCGTCGATCGTTGCCCACCGCACCTTTTGGTCGCTGGTATGCCTGCTGACCATCGCGCTCGCCGCCAAAAATGCGACACCGCTCAAAAGCCTGTTTCGCTCCCGCGCCACGATCGCATGGGGCGCGGTCTCCGCCACGCTGCTTGCCTCAAACTGGCTGCTCTATGTCTGGGCCGTCCTCAACCACCGCATCGTCGAAGCCGCACTCGGCTACTACCTGAACCCGTTCTTCAACATGCTTTTCGGCACGCTCTGGTTTGCCGAAAAACATAGCACACGCCAACTCATCGCCATCGCACTGGCATTCACCGGCGTGCTGATCCAGATCCCAGCCAGCGGAAGCTTTCCCTGGCTCCCGATCGCGCTGGCATCAACCTTTTCGCTTTACGGAGTGGTCAGGAAAAAATCATCCCTCGACGCGCGCGACGGACTCACGCTGGAAGCCTCACTCCTTGCACCGATCGCTCTCGCATGGATCGCCGTTCATCCGTCCACATCGGGCATCAGCCCGCCCCCTGCATGGCCACAAGCCCTGCTCATCATCTCCACCGGCATTGCCACGACCCTTCCCCTACTCTGCTTCACCTACGCCGCCCGCAAGATCCGCCTCACCACCCTCGGCATGATCCAATTTCTCGGCCCCACCCTCCAATGGATCATCGGCTGGCGCTTTTACGGCGAAAGCATGGACTCATACCGCGTGCTATCCTTCGGCCTGATCTGGCTTGCGGTGGCGATGTACTTGATGGGCCGCCGCGGGGACGAAGCATCCGATGCCTGACCCGCCAAACGCGCAAAGAACTTGTCCGGGCCGCGCTCCCGCATTAAGCCTCTTCCATGCTCGAAGATGTCCGTGCCCTGTTGGTCCTCCAGGACCGTGATCGCCGCTTGCTTTCCCTCGCCAAGGATCTGGAAAAACTGCCGCAGGACGAAGCCCGCTCACAGGGCAAACTCGCAGCCGACAACAAAGCGGTGCAAGCGGCACATGACGCGCTGGTCGAATTCGAACTCCAACTCAAACGCATCGAACTCGATGTCGGCGCCCGCAAAACCACCATCCAACGCCTCAAGGTCCAGCAGTTCGAAACTCGCAAAAACGACGAATATCAAGCCCTCGGCAACGAGGTAGTCCGCTACGAAAAGGAAGTCGACGCGCTCGAAACCAAAGAACTCGAGCTGATGGAACAAATCGACCAGTCGCGCGCCGCCCACAAAGAGGCCGAAGCAAAACGCGCGAAAACCCAAGTGCTTGTCGACGAGGACCTCGCATCCATCCGCCAACGCGCCGAACACATCAAAGCCGATCAATCGGAACTCAACACCGAACGCGAAAAACTCGCCGCCGCCATCCCCGATTCAATCATCCCGCTCTACCAACGCCTCATGAAAACCAAAGCCGGCCTCGCCATCGCTCCGATGCATGAAGGCAAATGCGGCGGCTGCCACATGAAGCTCATCGCATCCACCGTGGTCGCCGTGCAAACAGGTAAAGAACTCGCCCGCTGCGAAGACTGCGGACGAATTCTTTATGCGGAGTGATCACTGCGCGGTGAAACGCGCATGATTGATCAGATCTCGTGCACAGGAAGATTCGCAACCTCCTCGCGAACCTTTTCCGCCAGCGGCGTCGAGAGGTAGCGCTCGGTCGATGAGCAACCAACCGTCACGATGCGCTTACCCTTGAACTCCGGGCGTTTGGCGATCTGCATCGCGGCCCAGACATTCGCGCCGGTGGAAATGCCTGCTGGCAGACCTTCCTGCTGTGCCAGTGCCTGCGCGGTGGCAAAGGCATCCTCGTTGCTCACTTGGATGACCTCATCGACGATGTCGACATTGAGGTTCTTCGGAATGAATCCGGCACCGATGCCTTGGATCATGTGCGGGCCAGGAGCACCGCCGGAAATGACCGGGCTCGCCACAGGCTCAACCGCGAACGCCTTCATCGCGCAGCGTGATTTGATGACCTCCGAAACACCGGTGAGCGTGCCGCCCGTGCCGACACCGGCGACGAAAGCATCGATTTTCCCTTCAGTGTCGCGCCAGATTTCTTCGGCGGTCGTTTCGCGGTGCACCTGTGGGTTGGCCGGATTGTCAAACTGACCCGGACCAAAGGCACCTGGCGTTTGCTCCAAAAGTTGTTTCGCCTTGGCGATCGCACCACCCATGCCACGGGCACGCGGCGTGAGCACGATCTCGGCACCGAGCAAACGCAGCAGCACGCGGCGCTCGATCGACATGCTCTCGGGCATGGTGAGAATGCAACGATAACCCTTCGAACGCGCAACAAAGGCCAAAGCAATGCCGGTGTTGCCAGAGGTCGGCTCAATGATCAATCCACCGGGCTTGAGCAATCCATCGCGTTCGGCCGCCTCGATCATGGCCTTGCCAATGCGGTCCTTGACGCTGAACAGCGGATTGAAGAATTCCGCCTTCACGCAGATCTCGGCATCGAGACCGGCGGTCACATGGTTGAGGCGGATGAGCGGCGTGTTGCCGACGGTTGCGGACATGTTGGGAGCGATAGGCATGGCAGTAGTATTCGTTAGATTCGCGGCATTGTGGCTGCGGCCACACCCCGGAGTCAAGACACGGAATTGGGCCTATTTCCGGAAAAAATCAACTCGTACGCCTGCTCCTCATGCTCAGCGCCACCGCTGCGCCCACCGCCACCAGCATCGGGCAACCCGGCTCGGGAACCGAATTCGACATGACCGGCATCTCCGTCGCGTTGAACTGAATGTTGTCAATACGGTTGTTGCCAGTGCTTGCAGTGGCGCCGTCAAAGGTCACACGCACATAGGCATCGTCGATATCATTCAATCCATCGAACGCCCCAAAGCCGAGGACGCCCGACCCCGCATATGTGGACGTGATCTTTCCCGCAATGTCTCCGGCAGAAAGCGTGCCGATGGAACGATAATTACTTCCATCCGCACTATACTCCCAAAGCTGGGTGGCAAACCCGGTGGCCGTTCGCTGCGCCGCCAATGAAATGCTCAGGCTCTGGTACCCCGCCATCGAGAACTTGAAGACCGCCATGTTGCCGTTTGCGGCAGTGCTCGCGCCAGCGATCAGCGCCAACGCCGAGGAGCCAGTGGTCGACGTGGAAAAACCACTGCCTGCATTGACCCCAGTACCGCCAAAACTACCAAGCTGATTCGAGGTAAGCCATCCGGATGAACCATTGCTGCCATCGAGGTAGATCGTGCCGGAACCGAAGTTGGCGTTGTAAACTCGCGGGCTATTGGGCTGCGTCGCAGCAGCTGTGCCGCCGGTGGCAGTAGTTTGGAAATCCCATCCCGCAATCAATGCCGAATGCGCAGGCAAGCTGCCAATGACAGCGAGAAGCAAATGCTTCAAATGGGCAGCATGCGTGCGGCTGAAGGAAGGACGGAGGACGTTTTTTGTAGTAGTGTTTTTTTGCATACGTCCGCTTCGACTGCGCGGGCGCGGCAAATCTTCAAAAAAATTACCTCTTCGGTAACATTGTCACAAAAGCGTCAGATCTGGAAGTCCGACGAAGCGGAGTCCAGATGCAGACCGCACTCGTATTTCGCGCCTCCAAAGCGCGATGACTCGGCATCGCCATTCACCGCCGGCACGGTGCTGTGCCAATCACCCATGGTGACATATCCCTTCTCCGCAAGCGGATGACGCGGCAGATCATTTTGATGGTAATACAAATCAACCTGCGCATCGGCCCAATCGAGAATCGGATAGGCCTTGAGGGTTTTTTTCTGACGCTCCACAAAGGACCTGTCCGAGCGCGTGCTCGACTGCGAGCGACGAAGTCCGCTCAGCCAAACATCGGCACCGATCTCGCTTAACGCGCGATTCATCGGCTCGATCTTGGTGAGCATCGCATAGCGGTCGGCACCTTCTTTGCCCTGCTCCCAAAGGTTGCCCCACAAGGCCTGAATGCGTGCAGCACTGATCGTGGGGTGATAGACCCGCAGGTCGAGATGCTTAAAGCGCGAGAGCAAGTCCTCCGCATAGCGATAGGTTTCGGGAAACAAAAATCCGGTATCGATGAACACCACCGGAATTTTCGGCGCGTGTTCATGGATCAGATGCAACATCACCGCCGCCTGAATGCCGAAGCTCGTGGTCGCCATCAGGCGATCGCCAAGCCGCTCATGCAGCAAACGAATCCGCTCACCCGCACGCAAAGGCGCGAGGGCGTCGGAAAGTTCGCCGGGTTCGGCATCGGCACTCATGATGCTTGGCATGGGATCGAGATCGGCCGCCATCAGGCGGTGGCGAAGGCCTCGGGCTTGATGTTCTTGTGGAAATCACCGCCCTGCACGGTTGCCGCTACATAGCCGGCACGGATGCAGAAATCACCAAAGCGCTCACCATCGTTGCGCTCCTTGGCGTAGCGGCCGATGATCGGTGCCAGCAAGGCCTTGATCTCAGTGCCGGGGACATTCTCCCGATAGAGTTTCGAAAGTCGCTGACCCGCAAAACCACCGCCGAGATAGACATTGTAGCGTCCGGGCGCGCGACCCACAAAACCGATTTCGGAAATGAAGGGTCTGGCGCAACCGTTCGGGCAACCGGTCATCCGCACGGTGATCGCGTCGTGACGAAGGCCGTTTTCTTCGATGGCCTCCTCGAGGTCGGTGAGTAGATCCGGCAGGTAACGCTCGGCCTCGGCCAGCGACAAACTGCAGGTCGGCAATGCCACGCAAGCGAGCGAGTTCAAACGCAGCGCGCTTTTCTCATGACTGTCCTTGATGCCGTATTGCTCGAGCAACTTTTCGATTTGCGGGCGCTTCTTCGGTGAAATGTTGGCGATGATGAGGTTCTGGTTCGCTGTCAGGCGGAAGTCGCCATCGTGAATCTTAGCGATCTCGCGCAAGCCCGTGAGAAGCGGGTAGCTCTCGGTGTCGAGCACGCGGCCACCTTGGATGAACAGCGTGAGATGCGAGTTGCCATTCTTGTCCTCAACCCAACCGTAGCGGTCACCATTGTCCTCGAACGTGAACGGACGCACAGGCCCGAGCTCGTAGCCGAGGTACTCGTTGAGCTTTGCCAAAATCCAGTCCGCGCCGCGGTCGTCGACGGTGTACTTGAAGCGCGAATGCTTGCGGTCGGTGCGATCGCCGAAGTCGCGCTGCACGAGCACCACCTTTTCCGCGACATCGACAACCTGCTCGGTCGTGCAAAATCCGATGATGTCCGCAATCCGCGGGTAAGTCGCATCGTTGCCATGGGTCGAACCCATGCCACCGCCCACCGCGACATTGAATCCAAGCAACTTGCCCTTCTCGACAATCGCGATGAAGGACAGGCAGTTGGCATAAATGTCGACATCGTTCGATGGCGGCACCGCGATGGTGATCTTGAACTTCCGCGGCAGGTAAGTCTTGCCATAGATCGGCTCGACCTCTTCCTCGCTCGATTCGATTTTCTCACCATCGAGCCAGATCTCGTGATACGCGCGCGTCTGCGGCGTGAGATGATCGGAAATCCCCTGCGCAACCTTGAGCACCTCGGCGTGAACCTCGGAAAGGTGCGGGTTCGGGTTGCACATGACATTGCGGTTCACATCACCGCAGGCGGCGATGGTGTCCATCGCGGTTTGGTTGATCTCTTTGATCGTGCGCTTGAGGTTGCTCTTGATGATACCGTGAAACTGAAAGGCCTGACGCGTGGTGAGCTTGATGGTGCCATTGGCAAACTGCGTCGCCATGCGGTCGGTCTCAAGCCACTGCGCAGGCGTGGCAACACCGCCCGGCACGCGGATGCGGATCATGAAGGAGTAAGCCTTGTCGAGCTTGTGCTTGCGGCGGTTGGCACGCAGGTCGCGATCGTCCTGCTGATAAGTGCCGTGGAATTTCAGCAGCTGCTGATCATCCTCGGACATCGAACCGGTCGACATGTCCGCAAGCCCCTCGGCAATCGTGCCGCGGAGGTAATTGCTGCGCGTCTTGATGTATTCGTTCGCGGAAAGTTTCTTTTCTTCGGACATAAAAATTTTCGTTGTTCAGTGGTTGGTTTGCTTTGGCGCATCAATACACATCGCGCTGGTAGCGTTTCGATTTCTTGAGGTCCTCGACATAGGCCTCGGCCGCTTCGCGCGACTTGCCGCCGTGTTTTTCGACGATCGAAACAAGCGCCTCATGGACATCGGCCGCCATGCGCGTGGCATCGCCGCAGACATAGAAATAAGCGCCTTTCTCGAGCCATGCGTAGAGCTCGGCGGATTGCTCGAGCATCTTCTGCTGCACATAGATTTTCTCGGGCTGATCCCGCGAAAACGCGACATCAAGACGGCTCAGCGCACCACTCTTGAGGTGATCCTGCCATTCGAGCTGATAGAGGAAATCAAAGAGATATTTTTGATCCCCCATGAAGAGCCAGTTTTTGCCGCTGGCACCGGTGGCCGCGCGGTGTTCGACAAAGGCGCGAAATGGCGCGACTCCCGTGCCCGGTCCAACCATGATCACCGGCGCGGCATCATCGGCAGGCAAACGGAAGTTTTTGTTTGGCTGCACAAAAATCGGCACCTCTGAACCGGGCTTCGCGAGATCGGCCAGATAGGTCGAGCACACGCCCTTGCGCGCGCGACCATGCGATTGGTATCGCACCGCCGCCACCGTGAGATGCACTTCGCCGGGATGCGCAAGCGGGCTGGAAGCAATGGAATAAAGACGCGGCGGCAACTTGCGGAACAAGCCCGCAAGCGCATTGGCTGAAAGACCCGACGGTGCGAAGTCGCTGATCGCATCAACGATCTCGCGACCGTAGTTGTACTCCTTGAGCTTTTCTTTGGCATCGTCGGCCAGCAGTGCCTTCAAGGCATCAGAGCCACTCGCCTCTGCCAACTTGGTGAGCACGCTGCGCGAAAGTGCGGTGATGTCGAAATCTTCGCGCAAGGCATCGGCCAACAACTTGCGGCCGGAGACCTTGGTTTCAATTTCCTCGTCCCCTTTCAACTTCGCCGCGGCAAGCACAGCCGCCACAACATCCGGCGCATTGACCGGCACCACCGCCAAGGCATCGCCGGGCTCATACGAAAGAGCCGATCCATCGAGCGAAAATTCCAAATGAATCGTCTCCTTGCTCGAACCCTCACCATTAAGCATCACACGATCATTCAGCGGCGATGGAAACGGATTCTTCTTTCCGTACTCAACACCACCCGCGGCGACTTCCGCAACCGCAGCCGTGGCAATCGCCCCACCCGCCGGCGCCAGCGCCGTCAAGGCAAGCCCCAGCCATTCGCTGAAGGCATCCTCGTAATCAACATCGCAATCACGACGATCGGCCACACGCTTGCCACCCAAGGCCTCAAGCCGCGCATCGACATCCTTGCCGGTCTGGCAAAATTTCTCATACGAGGTATCGCCCAAGGCACACACGGAATAACGCAGACCAGCCAACGCAATTTCCTCGCTCATCAAAGCTTTGTAAAAACCAATCGCCGTTTCCGGTGGCTCGCCATCGCCCCATGTCGAAACGATGACCAGCAAATTCCCCACCGCCGCCAGACTCGCCGGCTCGATCTCGGACATGTTCTTCATCACCGCCTGGAAACCACGCTTCTTGGCATCCTTCACCGCACGCGCGGCAAGGGTCTCGGAGTTGCCCGACTCGGTCCCGTACAAAACAGTCAGCTTCCCAGCGGAAACGACCGCCGGTGCCGCCGCGCCAGCCGGACCCATGCCCGCTAGAAACCCGCTCAGCCATGCGCGCTGCGAGGCATCGGTAGCAGAAAGCAATGATTCCAAAGACTGACGCTGTTCTTTGGAGAAGGGTGCGTGATCGGGAAATTTAAACATTAGTTTGTTACCTATCTTTATGAGGTTTCGGGAAAATACTCCCCTGATTCGGGCCCGCAAGCAACCATTTTGTGAATAAAATGGCAAAAAGTGACACCCCTTGGTGAGGCAGCAAACAAGCCTAAATCAGGACCAAATCCAGTTCATCACGACATCGATGTCGGGGTGAATGCTGTGATGCACCGGGCATCCGCGAGCGGCACTTTCGAGCAATTTTCGATCGGGATGATCTGCGGGAAGCGGCATTTGGAGATCCAACTCGATGCGGTTGATTCGACGCGGTTGGTCGTCGGACATGAATTTGCGGGCGTTGACGCTCATGCCGGTGACATCGATTTCCTTGCGCTTGGCAACGATGCCAATGACCGTGGCCATGCACGCTGCCAAGGCCGTTGCCACGAGATCGGTGGGAGAAAAGGCCTCGCCGCGGCCATTGTTGTCGAGCGGCGCGTCGGTTGCGATGACACTGCCCGAGGGCTGATGAACAGCCGAGCAATGCAGGTCGCCTTCGTAAGTAAGTCGGATTTCCACCATGATCTTGTTTGCTCACATGGGTTGTCACGCGAGGCGCCGAACCCATCGCCCATCGACGAACTTTTGGCAAGCCCCGCCGTGGCTTATTGCGCTTCACATCGAACTGCGAAGAGAAAACCTCGAAAGTCACGAAGGACACGAGCGGGGTTTGTCAGGAACCTTCAACCGAATGGGCGAAGTTTAAAGACGACCAATGATGGCACTGGTTGACTGATTTTTTGATGAGCATAGCTCAGCACCAAACCATCATCTTCTTTTCGTGAGCTTTCGTGTTTTTCGTGGTTGGAACGTTTTCATTCAAGTTCACCATCCCGCGCCTTACAGCCTTGCCGATCGTCACGATACGGGGAAAACTTTCCGCACGATGAACGACGATGTGGCTTCACTCCTGCAGGCATTGATCCGCATTCCTTCGGTGAATCCGGACAATTCTCCCGGCACCCGCGAAACTGGCGAGACGGCCATCGCCGAATTTCTGCGCGATTGGCTCGAAGAGATCGGTGGCACAGTCACGATCGAAGAAATCCAACCCGGTCGCCCGAACCTCATCGCCCGCTTTGCTCCGCTCGATGGCAGACCACGCATTTTGTTTGGTCCCCACCTTGATACGGTCGGCGTCGCCAACATGACGATCGATCCCTTCGGTGGTGAAATCCGCGATGGAAAAATTTGGGGCCGCGGAGCCTCCGATACGAAAGGCCCGATGGCCGCGATGCTCATCGCGCTCCAACGCAATCGCGATCAACTCGCCTCGCTCCCGATCGCCATCGATTTCGTCGCGTTCATGGGCGAAGAGTCGGGCCAATGGGGATCGAAACATTTCGCCAAACATCATGGCGCGGATTACAGCTTCGCGCTGGTCGGCGAACCAACCTCGATGGAAATCGTGCACCTCACGAAAGGCTCGCTCTGGGCCACCCTCCGTGCCACCGGCCGCGCCGCCCACAGCTCCCAACCTGAGCGCGGCGACAATGCGATCGTCAAACTCGCCAGCGCGATGCTCGAAATCAATCGCAAGCTCGGCACCTCGCTCGCCAGATTCACCCACCCGCAACTCGGACACTCGACCCTCAACATCGGCCTCATCCGCGGCGGCTCGCGTCCGAACATCGTGCCCGACCTCGCCGAGGCGGAACTCGACATCCGCATCACCCCCTCGCTCGCCGCAGCCGGGGGCGGACTCCAACTCCTGCGAGACTGCATCGCACGCCACCAACTACCGATCGAGTTGATCAACCCGCACGAAAATCCACCGATGGAAACGAGCCCGGATCACCCAATGATCCAACGCCTGCTCAACACCCATCCGGGCACCAAACTGGCATGCGCCCCATGGTTTTCCGACGCCGCCCACCTCTCGCACAGCGGCATCCCGAGCATTTGCATCGGACCCGGCTCAATCGACCAAGCCCACACGGTCGACGAATACATAAAAATCGACGCCCTGAATGAGGGCGCCGATTTTTTCACAAGCTTCGTGGCGGGGCTCATGCGTTGAAGCCCGCGCTGGATCGAATCAGCCCGCTTGGGCTTCACCGTTCGGGCCCTGCTGCACATGCACCACACGCAGCGGCAGGCGCACAAGGATCTCGCCGTCGCATCCGATGTCGATCGAGTAAATGCCATCTTCAGGGAAACGAAGACCCTGCAGGTTCATCACCACATTGCGCGTGAGGAAGGGCACATTCTTCGGCAGCTGCACATCGAACTCGGGCTCAATCGGCATATTGTTGGGATCAAGCGACGCACCGTCTTCATTGATGATGTTGATGGAAAGTTTGTGACGACCGGCATCTTCCTGCGTGAAGCAGAAACGCAGCGCCAAGGCGCATGACGGATGAACCACCGGCAAAGAACGGGCGGCAAGAGTGTCGAAGGTTCCGGAAATGACGAGCTTGCCGTTGTAGTCGGCAGCAAAGTCGCAAAGCGTGGCAATTTGAATGTCCATAATGATGTTGGGAATGAATGAGCCGTTGGCATCCGCCGTGGGCGCACGATCTTTTGATTCCATCGCTTCACGCCGTAAAGCGCAAAACTTACCACACAGGCTTCGTCACATTCACCCAACACACTCAGCACCCAAACGCCACGATGCGAATTTCGTCAAATCCGCCCCAAAAACCCAAACCCTTCATTTGCAGCAGGCTAAGCGCTTTTTCCGCACTTCTTCACCACTTATTCACAAGCAGGACGTCGAGAAAGACGCTTAATATGAGCGCAAATCGCGATACCCCCACCGATTTCAAACAGCCCTGACCCCCACCACACCGGCCGATGTGAACAAGCTGTTCAAACATGCGAACAAATGTGAAATGATATCGCAATCAATTGTATTTCAATGAATTAAAAAACAATCGTCAGCTTCAATCTTACGCTTCCAACAAAACCTCCAAGCAAACAAATCAGCCGAATTTTGGACGCAAGATCAAAAACCATTCCGAGCAGCCCACGATGATACGCAAGAAGCCAGCTCGACTTATCCCGACTTATTCACAATGCGAAAACAAGCGCGACATGAAACCTCATGCCTTTGGTGAAATTTCGTGTGTTTCGTGGTTTTAAACCCGAAATCCGAAGTCGAAATATCTTCGAA
>Ga0208481_1000484_pt1 | contig 11818 bp, 13 predicted proteins | sample LakMenEpi02Jun10_FD_150662 | JGI IMG/M metagenome (GOLD analysis project Ga0208481, IMG submission 150662) | Freshwater microbial communities from Lake Mendota, WI - 02JUN2010 deep hole epilimnion (SPAdes) | ecosystem: Environmental > Aquatic > Freshwater > Lake > Epilimnion/Euphotic zone ... | reverse complement strand
GGCTTACCATTGGCGCCAGAACTTTACTACGTTGGACCGCCTGATGCTGACAAGGTTGCCCAAGTTATTGACTTTGCAAAAGCCCAACTCGGAAAAGGTTACATTTTGGGTGCTGCAGGACCAAATTATTGGGACTGTTCTGGGTTGACGATGAAAGCGTACGCTGAGGTTGGAATCTCGGTTGGTTGGCATTCCGTGTCCAATCAATTTATTAACGCGATGGATCGGCGCCAGTTGGTTCCAATTCAAGAAGCGCAAGCCGGTGATCTGATTTTTTGGTCTAAGAGCAGAGATCATCTAAATCGATATTATGGAAGCAAATACCACATAGGAATATATCTCGGGGATGATCTATTCATTGAGGCTCCGAACCCATCATCGGTTGTGAGAATTAGAAAGCTAAGTGGCCGAACCGGTGAACTAGTTCCTTATGCCGCTAGGCCGACTGCTTAATCCATCAGCAGAAATTTAGTGCTTGTAGTTTGCCTTTGCTGCCGCAATGATTTTTTCAGCCTCAGCTTTGTTGGCCCACTTACCAAGCTTGACCCATTTGCCAGGTTCTAAGTCCTTGTAATGAGCAAAGAAGTGTTCAATCTCGTTTTTGGTCTGCGAAGGAACATCATCAATATCTTGAATGTGATCCCACCTTTTATCTCCGGCTGGGACACATAAGACTTTCTCGTCAATTCCACCATCGTCTTCCATTGGAAGAACACCAACGGCGCGAACATTTACTACAACGCCTGGGTAAACGGGAAACTCAAGTAGTACAAGAGCGTCTAGTGGATCGCCGTCCCCACCCAGAGTCTTCTCAAAGTATCCGTAGTCAACTGGGTAAACGAAAGGTGTGTAAAGCACACGATCCAGGTGCACTCTTCCAGTTTCGTGGTCTACTTCATACTTATTTCTTGAGCCCCGAGGGATCTCGATAACGGCTTCAAACATTGCTCTCCTCAATAGGCTTTACCTTATAAAGATTACCGAATCAAAGGATTGATTTTGCCTCAAAGGAAACGGCTCACCAAGGCCCAGGGTGAAATCCGCCATGAAATTCGAAAAGTCCTCGCTGAACACACTAAACCGGGCCAAAAACTATTAGTCGCGGTTTCTGGCGGAGCCGATTCCATGGCCCTAGCTTCAGCTACTTTGTTTGAGGCCAAGAAACTAGGTTTAGCAGTCGCAACCGTAACCGTTGATCACGGACTTCAGCCAAAGTCAGCATCAGTTGCCACTCAGACTCAACAGAAACTTTTGGCTCTTGGTTACAAGCATGCGCTAATCAAAAAAGTAAACGTTGGAAAAACGGGAGGACCAGAAGCTGCCGCCAGAAACTCTCGCTATCAAGCACTTGAGCAAGTGAGACTAGAAACACAATCAGATTGGATTGTCTTAGGTCACACTTCGGATGATCAAGCAGAAACAGTTTTACTTGGTCTAGCCAGGGGGTCAGGAGCCAGGTCTTTGTCTGGGATGAGCGAAGTAACCGGCAGGCTATTGAGACCGCTTTTATCGGTGAGCCGAAAAGTAACAGTTCAGTTTTGCAAAGACGAACAAATCCGAGTCTGGAACGATCCGCAGAATAAGAGCCTGAAGTTTCTTAGAGTTCGCGTGCGATCTAAGATCATTCCTTTTCTGGAAAAACAGCTGGGTCCAGGTATTGCATGGAATCTAATTCGAAGCTCTGATCAACTAAGACAAGACGATAACTACCTAAGCGCTGTGGCGCTCAAGGAGTTCAAAAAACTGGCCAAGACTACATCGAGCAGTGTGAGTATCGAGGTGGCCAAGCTTGAAAAGCTCCCTGAAGCAATTCTTCATCGTGTCCTGAAAGAGTCGATTGACTATTTTCAACTCGACTCATCCAGAAAGCACGTTCTGGCAGTTGCTGATTTGATTTCAAACTGGCATGGTCAGAAGCCTCTTTCGCTTCCAGGGATTAGAGTATTGCGTAAAGACAAAACCATCACCTTTAGAGCCAATCAGGAGAAGTAATTGGACGTCGAATCAGTAGCTTCTGAAATTACCAAGGTTCTCGTCACTGAGGAGCAAATCAAGTCTCGAGTTTCAGAGATGGCAAAACAGATTGACAGCCATTACACCGGTAAAGATCTGTTGCTGGTCGGCGTTCTAAAGGGCGCTGTAATGTTCATGGCGGATATTTCTAGAGCCCTGGAATCGCGAGTTCAGATGGACTGGATGGCAGTTTCTTCGTATGGATCAGGAACTACATCCTCAGGCGTGGTTCGCATTCTTAAAGATTTGGACTCTGACGTATTAGGTAAAGATGTCCTAATTGTTGAAGACATTGTCGATTCGGGTCTTACTCTTTCTTGGCTGGTTTCCAATCTTGAGGCCAGGGGCGCAAGTTCGGTAGAAGTTGTAACCTTGCTTCGAAAGCCAGAAGCGGCCAAGGTGGATGTTGAAGTGCGCTGGGTAGGCTTTGAAATCCCCAACGAGTTCGTTGTTGGCTACGGTCTTGACTGGAATGAGCGTTACCGCACCCTGAAGTGCGTGGCGGTATTGTCTCCTTCTGTATATTCCTAGGAAATCTCTCAGTTTCGCAGGGTAACCTAGAAGACTATGAATCTTAAGAAAATCCTCTCAGGCCCATTTATTTGGATATTTGTTGCAATTCTGATTTTGGTTGTTGGCACCAGCTTGATCAACGGTCAAACATTCCAGCAGGTAGACACAAAGTATGGACTTTCCCTAATCGAATCCGGCAAGGCCAAATCAGTCAAAGTATTCGATGGTGAACAAAGAGTTGATGTCGAACTAATCTCACCAGATAAAGAGTTCGGCTCTCAGATTCAGTTTTACTACGTTGCCCCTCGAGGTGACCAGGTTATTGAAACCATCACCAAAGCCACCATCACAGACGGCTATAACGATGAAGTGCCAAACACCCCTTGGTATCTTGCGCTGCTTGGTTCACTGTTGCCATTTATTCTCATTGGTTTGATTTTTTGGTTCTTGCTTTCTTCCATGCAAGGTGGCGGTGGAAAAGTTATGCAGTTTGGCAAGTCAAAAGCCAAAATGGTTACTAAGGAATCATCAAACGTAACCTTCAAAGATGTCGCTGGAATTGATGAAGCACTCGAAGAGCTCGAAGAAATCAGAGATTTCCTAAAAAAGCCAGAACGCTTCAAGGCTCTGGGCGCAAAGATTCCTAGAGGAGTTTTACTGTACGGTCCTCCCGGAACTGGTAAAACACTAGTTGCTAAAGCTGTCGCAGGCGAAGCCGGCGTCCCCTTTTTCTCCATATCGGGTTCTGATTTCGTGGAGATGTTTGTTGGTGTTGGTGCCTCCAGAGTTCGTGATCTTTTCGAGCAAGCTAAACAGGCCTCCCCGGCAATTATCTTTGTTGACGAAATTGACGCGGTTGGTCGCCAGCGTGGAGCGGGAATCGGTGGCGGTAACGATGAGCGCGAGCAAACTTTGAACCAGCTACTGGTTGAAATGGACGGCTTCGACTCCGATACCAACGTGATTTTGATCGCCGCGACTAACCGCCCTGATGTTTTGGACCCTGCCTTATTGCGACCGGGAAGATTCGATCGCCAAATTGGAGTTGGCGCACCAGACCTTGCCGGTCGAGAGCAAATTCTAAGAGTGCATTCCAAGAACAAGCCAATCGCAGAAGATGTGGATCTTGCACTAATTGCGAGACGAACCCCTGGCTTTACCGGTGCTGATTTGGCAAACGTGCTCAACGAGGCCGCTTTGCTGTCAGCCAGGGAAAACCTAAAGACCATCACTTCCGAAATTATTGACGAAGCAATTGATCGAGTAATCGGTGGACCTCAGAAAAAATCTCGTCTCATGAAAGACGAAGAGCGACTAAATACTGCTTATCACGAAGCGGGTCACGCACTAGTTGCCGCTTCTATGAATCACTCTGATCCTGTGACCAAAGTCACAATTCTTCCTAGGGGCCGTGCTCTTGGATACACTATGGTGCTTCCGATGGAAGATCGTTACTCGGTTACGAGAAATCAGTTACTGGACCAAATTGCCTATGCCCTTGGTGGAAGAGCTGCAGAGGAAATTGTCTTCCACGACCCAACCACTGGTGCCTCTAATGACTTTGAGAAAGCAACAAAAATTGCCAGGCAGATGGTTACCCTATTTGGTTTCTCCTCATCTGTTGGAACAGTCTCTTATGGCGGCGGTGCAGAGGTGTTTATCGGACGAGACATGGCACAGCAGCGCGAGTACTCAGATGAAGTGGCCCACCAAATTGATTTGGAGATTCGCAAGATATTAGATGCCGCTCACGATGAGGCATACAAGGCACTAAACGCAAACCGCAAAGCCCTTGATGCTATGGCCAAAGAATTGATGGAAAAAGAAACCCTTAATCAAGACGACATAGCAAGAATTTTCAAGGGGATAAAAAAATCTCCAAAGAGAAAGCCTTGGTTGTCCAAAGTTTCAAGACCTGGATCCAAGAAGGGCCCTATTCCAATTCCGTCCAAGGGCTCCACGACAGCAAAAGTTGCAGCGAAGAAAAAAGCTGAAGCGGCTGAAAGTAAAACGGCAAAATCTGCTAAGCCCGGCAAAGCAAAGTCCAAATCCGTATCCAGAACCGCTGGAAAAAAGACCACTCGGGTAGTCAAGAAGAAATAATTGGTTGACCTAGATCGCATAAAAGCGGCGGTGAATGAGCTACTCATCGCAATTGGCGAAGACCCCAATCGCTCTGAGCTAAAAGCTACCCCAGAAAAATTCGCTGACGCGTATCAAGAATTTTTCAAAGGTGTGGGTGTTGATCCACAAAGTATTTTGCAGGACGCTTTTCCCGCAGATCAAAATAATGCCGTGATACTAAAAGACATCGAGTTGGTCTCAATTTGCGAACACCACTTACTGCCATTTACCGGTGTTGCACACGTTGCCTACTTACCCAATGACCGGGTCGTTGGACTGGGCCGGATACCAAAACTTGTTGAGGTACTTGCATCCAGACCGCAACTTCAAGAGAACCTAACTGCGCAAATCGCAGAAGCTATTGAACTTGGCTTGGAAGCCAAGGGAGTAATTGTTGTTATTGAAGCACGGCATCACTGCGTAGCATCTCGTGGCGCAAGGCAACCAGAGGCCAATACAGTTACGGTAAAGGCGCTCGGTCAATACAGCCAGGCCGCAGACAGGCAAGAAATCATGGCGCTAATCTCCAAATGAGTATTTGATGGCATTTTTCCGACCACTGATCATGGGTGTAGTAAACATCACCCCAGACTCTTTTTCTGACGGAGGAAACTTTCTAGATTCGAATCAAGCGGTCAGCCACGCTTTGGAGTTGGTATCGCAAGGAGCCAATGTTGTTGATTTAGGAGGGGAGTCAACTAAGCCAGGCGCCCTTCGGGTAAAAGTTGAAGACGAGCAAGCAAGAGTAATTCCGGTGATAAAAACTCTCGCAGCTGACCCTGAATTCATAGCAAGCTCCGCCCAAATTAGCATCGACACCATGAATGCTGATACTGCAAGACTGGCTGTCTCGGCGGGAGCAAGCATTGTTAATGATGTTTCTGGTGGCTTAGCAGATGATCAGATGTTCCAAGCCCTAAAAGATTTGGATTGTAAGTATGTAATAAGTCATTGGCGAGGCTTTAGTTCCACAATGGATTCACTCAATAACTACGAGTCGGTTGCCATAGATGTTGCAAACGAGCTTAAGCAGCGTGTTGCTAAAGCCATCGAAGCGGGAATTTCCAGAGATCGTTTGATTGTGGATCCTGGCCTGGGATTTGCCAAGGACATAACCCAAAACTGGCATCTGGTTGCCAGACTCGATGAGCTAGAAAAACTAGATCTGCCAATCTTGGTTGGGGCTTCTAGAAAACGCTTTATTGCTGGAGCACTAGACCCAGAAAACTCAGCAGAGGTAAGTAACCAAAGAAGGGACCTGGCAACAGCTGTTTTGACCGCGCTGTTGCTCCAGCGTAAGTTGTGGGGGGTCAGGGTTCACAATGTCAGCACAACAGCCGATGCCATAAAGGTAGTCGAAGCCCTTGCAGTTGCAAACGAAGATACCGGCGGGCAGAGTTAAGCAATGACGCAGAAAATTCAAATCAAGGGCCTTCGAGTGTTTGGACACCACGGGGTTCTAGAACACGAACGGTCAGAGGGCCAATACTTTGTTATTGATGCCTCGATTTGGATCGATGACGAAAGAGCCGCTGCGACAGACGACATTTCAAACACAGCAAGCTATGCCGAGATTGCTCAGCTAATTGCTTCAAACGTTAACTCAAACCCGGTTAACTTACTCGAAACTCTTTCTCAGCGACTAGCCAACGAAGTACTTTTTGCCGCAAGCCCCTGGGCCAAGAAGGTGAAAATTACCGTTTCAAAACCTGATGCGCCAATTGAGCTCTACTTCGACACCATCTCCGTAACCGCCAAAGCAAAGAGGCAATCTTGATTGGCCGCTGGAAAATAGTTGTCTTAGCTCTTGGCTCAAACCTTGGAGACAGAAAACAGATTTTGGAATCAGCTGTTTTGCAGCTAGGTCTTGACAGAAAAATTCGAGTATTGGATCAATCCCCACTTGTTGAATCAGTAGCCATAACTGAGGATGGACCAGATGACTCCAAGCCGCAGTATTTAAACGGTGTTTTAAAAATCGCAACGAAACACAGCCCTAGGGGTCTACTGAAGAAAATTGCGCTGATTGAAAAACTACATGGCCGAGAACGAACCAAACGCTGGGAGTCGCGGAAACTCGATATCGACATAGTCAGCTACGAAGACAAGATTTTTTCATCTAAGAACCTAACCCTGCCTCACCCAAGAGCCCACGAGCGAGATTTTGTCTTGGTGCCCTGGTTACAAATGGACCCGGACGCATACTTACCAGGAAGAGGTAAGGTTTCCGTCTTACTGGAACAATTGCCACAAAATCTCAGGTTAGAAACATGAAGTCAACCAAGATTTCTACTTTGGCGCTTGTAGCTTCACTCACGTCAGTAGTTTCATTTTTTGCAGTTCGGTTGCTGGTGGCAAATGGAAACCCTTTGCCAGTTTCCCCAGTGAATCTTCTAATTACACTCGTGGCAATTGCGCTTGTGGTCCTTGCCCTTTCGCTCCCAATTTGGAATTACAAAAACGCACTAAAAAAGAAGCCGGCTCCCAAGAGAGTGGATCCTTTTTACGCGGTCCGAGTACTACTTCTTTCTAAGGCGAGTTCTATTTCCGGGTCAATTTTTCTTGGCTGGCATATTGGCGCCGTGACTTCACAACTAATCTCTCCGGTAACGGTTGGTTCTGCACTTATACAAAACGGAGCCGGAGTTGTTGCAAGCCTGGTTCTAATCTCTTCATCGGTAGCAACCGAACATATATGCCGATTACCCGATGACTCCGATTCGTCTGATCAGGCGGTCAGCACATGAAACAGGGAAGACTTTCCATTGGCGTGATTGGCTCAACCGTCACCGGAATTGCAATCGCGCAGGCACTGCAGGAAGCCGGACATTTGGTTTTGGGTCTATCTAGCTACGAACCTAAATTGCAGGAAGAACTTGAAATTAAGTTTCCAACTGCCAAGAAAGTCACTGACTCGGAAAACTTGGCAACGTCGGATCTAGTTCTATTGGCCGTAAAACCAAATGAAATTGAAACTTTGGTCGAAGAACTTGCAGCGGCGAAGTATTGGCGTCAGGGTCAATTGGTAGTTCACCTTGCCCCAGAGTATGACTATGACGTCTTGGCGGCGGCCGCTTCCAATGGAGCGATTGGAATTGCAATTCACCCAGCTATGCACTTCACCGGAACAAGTCTGGATCTTAGAAGAATGAAGGAAAGCTACTTTGCCGTTAATGCCCCAGCGGTTGCTCTTCCCATCGCTCAAGCGCTGGTAATTGAAATGGGTGCTGAACCCATAGTTATCGAGAAAGCTCAACGAGCCAATTACGCAGAGGCTATCGAAGTTGCCGGTAATTTCTCCGCGTTGATTGTCAATCAATCAGTCGGGCTTTTAGAGCAAGCTGGAGTAGAGAACCCCTCTTTAGTACTTGCACCTGTGATTCAAAGTGCAGTAGATCAAGCACTATCCAAAGGTCATCGGGCACCAGACCCCGAGGATTTACTGGGTGATGCTTAGATGAGAATTGCTCGAACAGTTGCTGACCTAAAACTTGAGCTAGCCGAAGCTAGAAATTCAGGTAAGAAAATATCATTTGTTCCAACCATGGGAGCTATCCATCTAGGTCACCTTTCGCTAGTCGAAATTGCCAAGCTTCATTCCGATTTTGTGGTTGCCTCAATATTTGTCAACCCACTGCAATTTGATTCAGCCAAGGATCTGGAGAGTTATCCAAATCACGAAACAGAAGATATCAAGGCCCTTGAGTCATCGGGCACGGATGTATTGTTTATGCCTACAGTTGATGAAATCTACCCAAACAAGAAAGCAGAGCTCACTCAGTCAGCTGGACAAATTGGCACCTTGTTTGAAGGCAAGTCCCGACAGGGCCATTTCAATGGAATGCTTACGGTCGTATCAAGACTTTTTGACTTAGTACAACCACATGTTGCAGTATTCGGCGCCAAAGATGCTCAACAGCTATTTCTTGTCAGGCAGATGCTTGTCGAACAAATTGGGTCTGGAATCAGAGAACCGATTGAAATCATTGAAGCGCCAACTGTTAGAGAGCCAAGCGGACTAGCTCTTTCAAGTCGTAACGAAAGACTGAGTGCTCACGAGCTGGCTCAGGCGCTTGCACTCTCAAAGGCCATCGAGTTGGTTGGCTCAACTGACAAACCAGGCGCAGCAGTTGCTCATCGCCTCGCCAGCTCCGTGTTTAGCGAGACTCCGGAGGCTAAACTTGAATATCTAGCCTTTGTGAATCCAGAAACATTCGAACCAGTATCAGATGGATTCACAGGCCAGGCACTGATGATTGTTGCCGCCGAAGTTGGCGGCGTTCGATTAATCGACAATGGGTTAGTAACCCTATAGGAGCATGATGAGCGATCAACTCGAGAACGAGGCAGAAGACCTCCCCGAGCAGATTGCTATTCGCATGCAAAAGCGCGAAAAGCTTCAAGAGCTAAACGACGCTTATCCAGTTTCTGTTCCAACTACTCACACAATCGCTCAAGTTCGAAAAGACTTTCCGGATCTAGAAATCGATGTTGCAACTGGCAAGAAAGTTGCTGTTGCTGGCCGTGTTGTATTTGCAAGAAACACCGGAAAGCTTTGCTTTGCCACTTTGCAGTCCGGCGACGGTGACAGAATCCAGGCAATGGTCAGCCTAGACAAAGTTGGGGAAGATGCTCTCGAGAGCTATAAGGAATTAGTTGACTTGGGAGATCACCTATTTGTCGAAGGTGAAGTTATTACCTCCAAGCGAGGCGAGCTAAGTATTTTGGTGGACAACTGGAAGATGGCGGCCAAAACAATAAGACCACTACCAAATATGCACAACGAGCTTTCTGAGGAATTCAGGGTTCGCCATAGGTACATAGATTTGATTGTTCGTGACCGCGCTAGGGAAGTAGTAAAAATTAGGTCCCAGGTTATGCAATCTCTTCGAAAGACTTTCTTAGACGAAAGCTATCTAGAAGTAGAGACCCCAATGCTACAAGTTATGCACGGTGGAGCATCAGCTAGACCATTCAAAACTCACATGAACGCCTTTGATGTTGAACTGTTTCTTCGCATTGCGCCTGAGCTTTACCTGAAACGTGCTGTAGTAGGCGGGCTTGAAAGAGTTTATGAAATCAACCGAAACTTTAGAAACGAAGGTGCAGATTCAACTCACTCACCAGAGTTTGCAATGCTCGAAGCGTATGAGGCCTACGGTGACTATAACTCGATGGCTGATATCACCCAACGACTCATTCAAAATGCCGCTCAGGATGTATTTGGAACACAGGTAGTAACTCTTGAAGATGGCGAAGTCAACGATCTTTCAGGATCATGGGATCGCATATCAATGTTTGATTCGCTTTCCAAAGCTGCCGGTGTTGAGATAACCGCAGAAACTTCTATGGCTGATCTCAAAAAGCTTGCTGATAAAGCGTCAATAGAAATCGATCACCCACTTCACGGTAAGTATGTTGAAGAGCTTTGGGAGCACTTTGTGAAGCCAGGGCTTACAAAACCAACATTTGTTATGGACTTCCCAATCGACACATCACCCTTGACTAGAAATCACCGAGACAAAGCGGGGGTAGTGGAGAAATGGGATTTGTATATTCGCGGCTATGAGCAGGCAACCGGTTACTCGGAGCTTGTTGACCCAGTCATTCAGCGCGAACGATTTGTGGCACAGATGGCTTTGGCTAAATCGGGAGATCCAGAAGCGATGAAGCTAGACGAAGAGTTCTTGACAGCTCTGGAATTCGGAATGCCACCATCTGGTGGAATGGGAATGGGAATTGACAGATTGCTAATGAGCCTTACAGGATTGGGAATTCGAGAGACAATTTTGTTCCCGCTGGTGAAATAGTTATGGAAAACGTTGAAACTCCAGAGCTAACTTCTTGGGAATGGGTCGCGGATTTTGCACTGTCCACCGTCCCGCCAATTCTGATGGGAATCATCTTCTACATAGTCATGCGCGCTATTTTTAGGGCTGATTCAACGGAGCGCAAGGTTTACGCCGAAATAGAAGCCGAAGAGCGCGCTAAGCGCAAGAATCCGCCTAACGCCTAGGGCGAACAAGCCCCCTATGGGCCTATCAAGCTGGTTAACATCGTTATCTAGGCCGATTTAGCGCCGTTTTGAGGAGCAGTAAATGTTTGAGAAGTTCACCGATAAAGCTAGACGCGTGGTTGTTTTGGCTCAGGAAGAAGCCAAGCTACTCAATCACAACTACATCGGAACCGAACACATACTTCTTGGATTGATTCACGAAGGTGAAGGTGTTGCGGCAAAGGCTCTCGAGTCGCTAGGAATCAACTTGGACGCCGTTCGCGACCAGGTCCAAGAAATTATTGGTCAAGGACAACAGGCTCCTTCGGGCCACATCCCATTCACCCCAAGGGCTAAGAAAGTTCTAGAACTCTCCTTGAGAGAAGCTCTTCAGCTGGGACACTCTTACATTGGCACCGAGCACTTACTTCTTGGATTGATCCGTGAAGGTGAAGGTGTTGCGGCTCAAGTGCTCACTCGACTAGGAGCAGACACCAATCGAGTTCGTCAGCAAGTAATCCAACTACTGTCTGGCTTCCAAGGCAAAGAAACTGTTCAAGTTGGTGGCGAGCAAGTTGCCCCACAAAAAGGTTCTCAGATTCTTGACCAGTACGGCAAGAACCTCACTCAAGCAGCAGCTGCTGGCAAGTTAGATCCCGTAATCGGAAGAGAGCGCGAGATTGAAAGAGTTATGCAGATCTTGTCTCGCAGATCCAAAAACAATCCAGTTCTAATCGGTGAACCTGGAGTTGGAAAAACCGCTGTCGTTGAAGGTTTAGCCCAAGCCATTATTCAAGGTAATGTTCCAGAAACTCTCAAGGACAAACAGCTTTACACGCTTGATCTTGGATCACTAATTGCTGGAAGCCGTTACCGTGGAGATTTTGAGGAACGCCTGAAGAAAGTAACCAAGGAAATACGTACCCGTGGCGACATCATTACTTTCATCGACGAGATCCACACCCTTGTTGGCGCTGGAGCAGCAGAAGGTGCAATTGATGCTGCTTCTATCTTGAAGCCGATGCTAGCTCGCGGTGAACTACAAACCATCGGTGCCACAACTTTGGATGAGTACCGCAAGCACTTTGAAAAAGACGCTGCTTTGGCTAGACGATTCCAATCGGTGCAGGTTAACGAACCAACGCTTCCACACACCATAAACATCTTGAAGGG
>Ga0208481_1000483_pt1 | contig 11855 bp, 9 predicted proteins | sample LakMenEpi02Jun10_FD_150662 | JGI IMG/M metagenome (GOLD analysis project Ga0208481, IMG submission 150662) | Freshwater microbial communities from Lake Mendota, WI - 02JUN2010 deep hole epilimnion (SPAdes) | ecosystem: Environmental > Aquatic > Freshwater > Lake > Epilimnion/Euphotic zone ... | reverse complement strand
ACCGCCAATCCTGGCCTCGTAGGCAACACGGTTACTTGGGCCAATGGCGGCAACATCCCCAGTTCCGCCTATGGCAGTCAGTTCGTGGTGCAAATTTTGACCGATCTGACAAACTGGACGGATGTTCCCAGCACCGGCGATGCCATGCGGCTATTTAAGTATTGCGCACGGCTTCTTGACCTACCTGTCACCATCCGAGCATCCGTCCCATTCATTCGGCTTCATTGCGTACCCGAACAGTTGTCCCGAGGAATTTTTGGAGAAGGGTGACCCCAGTCGGGTGAAAATAAACAATGGATTTGCGCATATCTTACTAACTATGCGCATGACCAAGCTTCCCACGCCCTCCGGAGTATTGCAACCTTCAACCACATGATTCATTACTCAGGCCTGAACTACCATGTGTCCCTCAACACGCGCTCCGGGACCGTGGATTATTTGCGTGCGGCGAACGATCCGTCAGGAGTCAATCTCGTGCACAAGGATGCGGAGACCGCCTTCGGTTCCATGGCATTTTCCCGGAAAGATGACCCTCCGAAAATGGAGCCGTCACAAAGCCCGATCGACGTCGAGGCGGTCCGCATTCCGGAATACAGGCTCTTTGCGGACCTGCTAAGCTCTGATGCCAAGAAGGCGCATTTCCACAACGTCTCCTCGGATCACACGATCACCTACCATTTTGAGGATACGCATTTCGATCTCTGGCTCGATGGGGATCTGCCGCATGTGGATCAGATCGGGATTGATTGCGGCGTGGCCTTCATGGATCTGCGGCAGAATGAGACCACCGACAACCAGTTCACCGCGAAATCCTTCTACCGTTCTGAAGATCGTTCCCTGTGCTACGTCTATCTGGAGCGCCCCAAGGGGCTCGGAATCCTGATCTGCAACCTTTCCCCTTGCGCCGGTTGGCGCCTGAGATACAAGGCCGACAACCATGCTGTGACCGGGCTGGAGATGCTCGACCGCTTTGATAGCAGGATGTCCGCCGTCGAACCGTCCGGAAAGGTTCATTTCGGCCTAAGGGTCTCGTTTCACGAAGGGCTTGAGCAGGCGAGGGAGTTCATCGCTTCATCGGTGGGCATCCCGGTGATCACCGCGGCCACTCCCTCGGTGCGGATGGGTGTCGAGATGGGCTTCGAGGTGATCGGTGAGGTGTGCGAGGTTCAGGTCACGGATCCGGCGGGCGGGATGGAAATCCTGCCCCTCTCCCGTGACGGGAGCGGACGGTGGCGAGGGATCTTCATGCCGCAGAGCGAGGGCTTCCATACCCTGAAGGCCATCGGTGAAAAGGGATCCAGCGATCTGGTCGCCCATGCCGCCGCTCCTCTCGACGAACTCCTTCACCGCTCAACCAAGGATCTGGATCCGTATCTCGGGGGATTCGCCGAGCACTGGTATTGGGCCCAGGCGTTTCTGATGTCCAGGGGAGTGCACGGTCCGAATTCCCGGCACGATGCGGCCCTTCATGTGGCCCTGAACATGGTCGGCATGCAAGGTGTCACCGATATTCCGGGGCCACCCGCTGCGCCGCCAGAGGAGGAGGTGATGCGTCTTCTGAGCCGTGAAAAGCCAGGCCAGGAAAAGGACTATCCGATGCTAGTGAAACACGATGGATGGTATCGCTATCAACCGGTCCCCGTCCCGCAGGAGTTTTGCGGGAGAACTTTGCAACCATTTCACATCTATCAATGGGAGCGCATCCAAGACCAGTTCGAACATGTCCGCACGTTTCTCTACGCTTCGCGTGCGTATGGAAACGACGCCTACTACGAGCATGCGATTTCCGTGGCCCTGAGCGCCGTGACGGACAATGTGGATGAAAACGGCCGGGTCTATTGCCGCCATCTCGGCGGAAAGGAAACCTTTGACTATACGACGGTGATCTGCCCCCTGCAGGCTCTGCTAGAATTGTACTCCGAGATGCAAGGCCGAGGCGACATGCGCGCGGCCCAGTTCGGTGAGGTCTGCTATCGGATAGCGGGCTATCTGATGCGGCGTGGATTCGAGTTCCCGACGGAGGGCGTAAGCGTGCACCTGCGCTGGACCGAGGACGGCTCCATCGCCTGCGCAGCCCTCGCCCTTCTGGAGGCCTATCACCGCTTGGAGCAGCGCCCGGAATGGCTCGAACATGCAGGGAAGATCCTAGCGTATCACGAACCTTGGCGCATTGACGTCCCCGATGCGCGCATCCTTGATTCAAGCTACCGCTACTGGGAAACGCAGTGGGAAAATGACGGCGAGGGGAGATCCATCAACTGCGGCCATCCCTGGAGCCTTTGGCAAGCGGAAGCCCTTTACCTGCTGGCACTCGCCACGGGAAATGCGCGTGCCCTGATCCAGTCCTATAACGGCTTCAGGACCAATGTCGTGAAAATCACCAAGGATGGCCGCACGTTCGGATCCTTTACCCCCGATTTTCTGCCGCAACGCCCCCGGAAGTTCAGCTTGGTGCATAGCTACCCCGACACCGAATGCTCCGGTATGGCCTTTTATTTTTGGCCGCGTCAGTTCCAGACATGGTGGAAAACCGCTGCCGTCGCGTCCATGCCGGGCAGCGATGGGCAGGGGGAAACCGCGGAATTCATCGCTCTGCAGGCATCCGCTGTGCTTGAAGGTGATCGCCTATCGGTCCGCCCCTTGGAGAATGGATTCTCGCGCTTCATTCTGTGCCATGACCATGTTGGGGAGATTTCCATAGAGTCCCCCGCGGGAGCCGTTGAAATAGTGGCGCCCGGATATGAGTTGTCCGTTCATATCGGTGAGTTGAAGGGTCAATCCCGCTCAGGAATCATGGTAGAGCCTGTGGACGGATCATTGATCGTTCGGGTCGCACGCAGTGAAGGAGGCAAAGCATGGAACTGAATTTTCTCGATTGGTTGATCGTTGCTATTCCCGTGCTGATCGTGGCAGCTTTGTCGATCTATGCGCAGAGATACGTGAAAAACGCGAGCGACTTCCTTGCGGGTGGTCGCGCTGCGGGACGCTATTTGATCTGCAATGCTGAAGGAGCTGCAGCCTTGGGGGCGATTACCATAGTGGCTCTGTTCGAACAGATTTACAATGGTGGGCCAGCAGTCGGTTTTTGGGCGGCGATTGCCACTCCGGTGGGGTTGATGGTTACCCTCACCGGATTTGTGATTTATAGGTACCGGGAAACCCGCGCCATGACACTCGCGCAGTTTTTCGAGATGCGCTACAGCAAGCGTTTTCGCGTATTCATGGGGCTGCTTGCGTTTGTTTCTGGCGTGATCAATTTTGGAATTTTTCCGGCGGTGGGGGCACGATTCATCACAAATTTCTGCGGATTTCCTGAATCATTGACGATATTTGGCACACAGGCCCCCACTTTTGCATTGGTGATGGCATTCATGGTCAGCATGAACCTTTTATTTGCGACTCTGGGCGGTCAACTCACGGCCATGGTGTCCGATTGCATTGAGGGAATTCTATCAACGATTTTTTTCCTGGTGATCGTGATGGTGCTGCTGTGGTTGGTGGGCTTGGATGACATTCGCGAGACCCTCGTGGCAAGGCCGGCGGGACAATCGTTCGTCGACCCGTACGACACGTTCAGCCTGCAGGATTTCAACATCTCGTTCATTCTGATCGGTATTTTCTTCAGTGTGTACCATACCATGGCATGGCAGGGAAACCAGGGTTTCAACGCCTCCGCACTTAACCCACATGAAGCACGCATGGGGAGAATTCTGGGTCAATGGCGGAACTATGTGCGCACGGCCATGATCGTCATCATTGGCTTGTGCGCATATGTTTTCATGCACCATCCCGATTACGCCGCTCAGTCAGCGAACGTGCAGTCCGATATCTCCGGCATCAGTGGCGGGGAAACGATTCAGAAGCAAATGACCGTCCCGGTGGCACTTGGTCACATGTTACCCATGGGGGTGAAAGGAATGTTTCTGGCGATCGTTGTATTTTCGATGATGGCGACGGATACCTCATACATGCATTCTTGGGGCAGCATCTTCATTCAAGACGTTGTCTTGCCTTTCCGTAAAACCCATCTCTCGCCAAAGGCGCACATCAGATTGTTGCGGTGGTCGATCTTTGGGGTAGCGCTATTCGCGTTTTGTTTCAGTCTTTTGTTCAAACAAACCGAGTATATTGCCATGTATTTCATCATTACCGGCGCGATCTATCTCGGTGGCGCGGGCTCGGTCATTATTGGAGGGCTTTACTGGAGTCGTGGCACGGCATCTGCCGCGTGGTCTGCGATGTTCGTGGGATCCGGATTGTCGGTGGCAGCGATCGTGCTCAGGCAGGTGCATCCCGAATTTCCGCTGAACGGGCAGATCCTAGCACTTGTGGCGACGCTTGCCGCCATTGGCGTTTATGTGACGGTATCCTTGGTCACCAGCCGCCGACCCCATGATATGGACAAACTGCTGCATCGGGGCCCTTACGCGTTGGCTGAGGATGGGGCTTCCTTGCCGGAAGTTATCAAGCCGCCCCGGACGTGGCAGAGCCTCATTGGGATCGACGAGCGCTTCACGCGCAGCGATCGAATGCAATCCATTACTCTGTTTGTCTGGAGCATGGTCTTATTTGGTGCGTTTGTCTGCATCGCGATCTGGAACATGTTATTCCGGTGGCCGACCGATTGGTGGTGGAACTATCTTCTGGTTACCGCAATCATTTTGCCGCTCCTCATCGGGGTGATCACCACCATATGGTTCGGGTGGGGCGGGATTCGCGACTTGGGAAGGCTCTTTTCTCGTCTCGGAAAGAAGAGGGGCGACTCCGACGACGATGGTGAAATGGTCAAAAATGACCTCAATCCATGAATTGGATGTGCGATCGCATTATGGATGACACTGGGGCTTTCGGATGCGGTTGAGCCAACTCGGACTCGGGCATCTGTTTGCTTGCTGGCAAAGTGATATCCAGTATTATTCCATACATGCCATTGACTCCCGCATTACGGGCAAGCAAGCGGGTTGAACTCAGGCCGCGGCGCCTTGGGATTGATTCGATTGAGATGTTTGGCCGCTACAACAACACGATAGCCAGAGATGAGCTCCTTGAACACAGTCATGGCGACGCGCTGGAAATTTGCTATCTCGTCCGAGGGCGACAGACCTACTCTTTGGGCGGGCAGGACTTTCACCTTCGTGGAGGCGATGTCTTTATCAGCTTTCCTGGTGAAATACATGGCACGGGTGGAGCCCCTCAGGAAAAAGGTATTCTTTACTGGATCATAGTTTTGAACCCATCCGCCACGGGTGGCTCATTGCTTGGTCTTCAGCAAAGCGAAAGTCGCGTGCTGTGGCGCGAGATAAAGAAAAAATCGCACCGTCACTTTCACGGCACGCCGGGGATGAAAGTTCAGTTGGATGAAATCCTCCAGATGTTCCATCAAGCGGGGCATGGCGTGATGAAAAAGACGGCTCTTTGCAACAGGATCGTTGCATTTTTGCTCGATGTTTTGGATGCGCGCGCGAGGTCATCCGCAGGGATGGGTGCCCGCCGTTTTGCAGAGGTCATTCACCACATGCGGTCGCATCTGGATGATCCCGACCAACTTACCATGGATGTTCTCTCATCGGTGGCGGGTCTTTCGCCTTCGCGCTTCAAGGCGCTCTTCAAGGAGATGTGGGGCATACCGCCTGCGGAATACGCCCTCCGCCTTCGTATCGCGGAGGCGCGGCGCCGTCTTGTCGAAAGCGGCGCCACCGTGACCCAGGTTGCCACGGACCTTGGGTTCTCTTCCTCGCAATATTTTGCCACTTCTTTCAAGCGGTTGATGAACATGACCCCGCGTGAGGCTGCCCGAAGAGGCGGGTTGTGTCGCCATGATTCGGGTATTTGATATGTTTGAAAAAATACTGAGGTTCGCAATTGAACGCATTTCGATGCCTATGCGTGTAGCGTGTGCTTGATGAACGAACCAGTACTCCAACAGGAACCGCCGCTTAATGAATTCACCGAGAGTGTCCGCAAAAATGTTGCCATCTCATGGTATCGCACCAAGCTGCCTCCCGGCGCCGTCAAGTCGCTTCATGCCAAGAGCGACCTCAAGGGGGGCTTTCAGACTCTAGGATACCTTGCGCTTCTGCTTCTACCGGCACTGCTAGCGCTCTATTGCTTTCTCCAGCGGGCATGGTGGCCAATGGTCGGCTTTGTCTTCCTGTATGGCATGGTGGCCGCCTTCCTCATCAATGCCGTTCATGAGCTGGGTCACGGCACCGTCTTCAAGACCAAATGGCTGAACACCTTTTTCTGCCATCTCTTCGCCTTCTTCGGACTCATCAATCACGAGACCTTCCAGTCGAGCCACATCAGACATCACCGCTACACGCTACACCCGCCGGATGACTTGGAAGTCGTCCTCCCCGTGAAGCTCATGCTCTGGCATGTGCTCAAAACAGGATTCTTCTACCCGCGCGCCCTTTGGGATGCGATCAAGCAGGTGTTTCGCATCGCGAGTGGAAAATTCGAAGGTGAGTGGGAGCTGACCCTGTACCCTGAATCTGACCCTGCGAGCCGCAAGGTTCCGGTGCGCTGGGCGCGGATTATGATCTGCGGTCACGCTGTGATTCTCGCGGTCTCGATCGTCTCGGGGCTGTGGATCATTCCGGTCATGACCCTTTGCAGCCTATGCTACGGCACATGGCTGTTCTTTCTGTGCAACAACACCCAGCATGTGGGCCTCAAGGACAACGTCGACGACTTCCGCCTCTGCTGCCGCACCTTCACGCTGAATCCGATTGTTCGTTTCCTCTACTGGCAGATGAACTATCACATTGAGCATCACATGTATGCCGCAGTGCCGTGCTACAACCTTGGAAAGCTGCACAAGATGATCAAACACGACCTCCCACCCACGCCCAAAGGGCTTGTCGGAGTCTGGAAAGAGATCGATGCGATCTTGCGCAGGCAGCTGAAAGATCCCTCCTACCAGTACGAGGCCCCGCTCCCGAAGTCGGCCTGATGCTCGAGATCGGGGGGGCGCGAAAGTTGTTACTCCTCTGCCCGATGATCATCATCAATCCATCAAACAACCGGTTGTTGATTGCTTGCGTGAAGTCACTGAAGGCACTGCCAAAAGAAGTCAGAAAATACGATGCCCCGAGCGTGAATTGGCGGTCACTTTCAAGGTCAGCCGCCCGACCCTGCACCTGGCCACCTCATTCCTGCTTTCCTGCGAAAGGTTGATCTGCTAAAAATCTCTTCATGGCGGTGAACGAGCGACTCATTCTTCCGGAGCATTTTCTGATCGAGCCTGAGCTGCGTGAGCAGTTGAGTGGCAGGCCCGGGCATCAGCGTTGCGTCGAGGGTAATGGTGAGTTGCTGTTGGTCGTGCACGAGGTGCCGAAGGCAGGGGTGCCGGAGCGGGATCCGCTTTATTTTTGGAAACGCGTCGATGGAACTTGGATGCAGGCATCGGGCGAGGGCTTGAGTGGTCTGGGAGATTTGATCGAGCACTATGCGAGGACCATCGATGCGCATGAAGAGACGGTTGAGGAGGCGGACACGGCCGCGGAAATTTTTGGGATTTTGCGGCATTCGGGTCCGCTCGCTCGCTCGAGCCGCAACCTTGTCGCTGCCCTTGAACAGGTGCTGGCGATCGATGCCGATGATCGTGGGATCATTGCTTATCGTGATCGTGCCAAGGAAATCGAACGCGCGGCGGATTTGCTCAATTCGGATGGCCTGATGACCCTTGAGTTTTGGCGAGCGCAACGATACGAAGAACAGGCGAAGTCGGCGAACCGATTGAACCGCATCGCGTTTCGTCTGAACTTGCTCGCCGGATTTTTCCTACCCTTGGTCGCGCTCGGTGGCTTGTTCGGGATGAATGTCGACCTGCCCGATTTTGTTCAGCCAATGTTCTGGGGGATTTTCACACTCGGTCTCTTCATTGGCGGCTTCCTGCTGTGGATGGTCGGCAGGCAGACCGGCAAGTCATGGGAGGATGAGGACCGCGAGTGAAAATATATTCGACCACTGATTTAACTGATTTACTGATGAAAGAGAGATGGTGCCTACGGCGCTGATCCTCATTTATCAAATCAGTAAATCAGTTTAATCAGTGGTCATTTATGCATATTGGTAGGTTGCGTTGGAACCTAACATGAAACCCTCGTGTCCTTCGTGAGTTTCGTGGTTTGTATTGAGATGGGCTTGGCGGTTAAAAATTGCGGAATTATTTGGTGATGATTTTGTTCCGCCATGTCGCTGCGCTCCATTGCCGCCACGGTTCGGAATCACCCAAGTGATGGTACCTTCACGGCGGTGTCGACATCGGCAGTGTAATCGACGCCGTTGAGGCCGAAGCCGAAAAGCTTGAGGAAGCCGGCTTGGTAGCCGTCGAAGTCGGCGATCTCGCGGAGGTTGTCGGTGTTTACTTCGGTCCAGCGTTGATCGACGAGTTGTTGCACTGCGGGGGCCATTTCCCAATCGTCGATGCGGATGCGGCCGACTTCGTCGGGTTGTGGGTTGCCGTTGTACAAACGGTCGCGGAAGAGGCGGTCCATTTGCTCGATGCAATCTTCGTGGGTGCCCTCGGCCTTCATGACCTTGTAGAGCAGCGAAATGTAAAGTGGCACGACCGGGATGGCCGAGCTTGCTTGCGTGACGAGTGCCTTGTTGACCGAAACCCATGCCTTGCCGTCGAGTGATTTGAGTTTGGCGTCGAGTTCGCGTTGTACGCGTTCGAGGTCTTCCTTGGCGCGGCCGATGGTGCCATTCTTGTAAATGGGCCAGGTGATTTCGGGTCCGATGTACGAATAGGCAACTGTTTGCACGCCCTTGGCGAGCAGGCCTTCAGCGAGCAGCGCGTCGATCCACATTTGCCAATCCTCGCCACCCATGACGGCGACTGTTTGCGCGACATCATCGCCCTCGGCGGGTTGGATGGTGATTTCATCAACGACGCCGGTGCTGGTGTTGAGGTTGCGGTTGGTGTAGCTCTGGCCGATCGGCTTGAGCACGGATTTGTAGACCTCGCCGGATTTCGGATCAGTGCGGCGTGGGGAAGCCAGGCTGTAAACGACGCAGTCGACTTGGCCGAGGTCGCTTTTGATCGCGGCGATGACTTCGGTCTTCATTGCATCCGAGAACGCATCGCCGTTGAACGAGCGGGCGTAGAGTCCGGCGGCGCGAGCTTCATTTTCGAATGCGGCCGAGTTGTACCATCCGGCGGTGCCGCACTTATCGGTTTCGGCAGGTTTTTCGAAAAAGACCCCGATCGTCGAAGCGTTCGAGCCGAAGGCTGCGGCGATGCGCGAAGAGAGGCCGTAGCCGGTGGAGGAGCCGATCACGAGGACCTTCTTCGGCCCGTTGGCGATGGGGCCGCGATTTTTCACGACGGCAATTTGCTCGGCAACATGCTTGGCGCAGCCGACCGGGTGAGCGGTGGTGCAGATGAATCCACGGACTTTGGGTGTGACGACCATATGGACGCGAAATTATCCGTCAGCCGCCTGATGGCAATCATGATTTGGCATCGATCCTCATGGCCAACGCGTGCTTGCCGCTGGCTGCCCGAGGGGTTAACCAAGGGCATGCCTTTGCTGCTCGGAGTGAACATCGATCATGTCGCCACGCTGCGTCAGGCGCGCTATGCGGGCAACGAATGGGCACACAACGCCGAGCCGAGTCCGCTCGATGCCGCGCACGATGCGGCGGCTGGCGGGGCCGATTCCATCACGGTGCATGTCCGCGGGGACCGTCGGCACATGCAGGAGGCCGATGTCGTCCGGATCCGCGCCGAGGTGCCCCTTCCATTGAATTTTGAAATGGGCGTGACCAATGAGATGCTCGGCATGGCCAAAAAGATCAGGCCTGATTTTGCGTGTTTGGTGCCCGAAACGCGGCAGGAAATCACCACTGAGGGTGGGCTTGATGTGGTTGCGGGATTTGCAAAAACCCGCGATGCGGTTGTGGCTTTGAAAGGCGAGGGGATCAAGGTCAGTTTATTCATCGATCCGGATGAGGCACAGGTCGAAGCCGCGGCGCGATGTACGGCAGACATGATCGAGTTGCACACCGGATGTTTCGCCAACGCGCAGGGCGATCAGGTCGAGCGCGAGTTGGAACGCCTTCGTCGTGCGGCGGTGATCGGTCATCAACTCGGACTTCAAGTGAATGCCGGGCATGGCATCAACTACCGCAATGTGCATCTGATGATGAGCGTGCCGCATTTGGCAGAACTCAATATCGGGCACAGCATCATCGCTCGGGCATTGAAGGTTGGGCTTACCACGGCGGTGGCCGAAATGAGGAAACTGATGCAGTCATACGAATTATCATGAGAGTCGCGGGCATTGGCATCGACATTGTGGAAATTGCGCGAATCGCCGAAAGCATTGAGCGTCATGGCGAGGCGTTTTTGTCGCGATTGTTTACGGCGAAAGAGCGTGAATATTGCGAATCGCGGCGGATGCCGGCGATGCACTATGCGGCGCGATTTGCGGCAAAAGAAGCGGTGGCCAAGGCGTTTGGCACCGGCATTGGCGAACGCGCGGCATTTCTGGATTTGGAAATCATCAACAACGCCGCCGGCGCGCCGCAGGTGGTGCTGGGTGGCTCCGCCAAAAAGCATGCCGACGATTGCGGGATCACCGAAATCCAGGTAAGTCTCACCCATTCGCGCGAATACGCTGCCGCCAATGCGGTGGTGATCGCCGGATGATCCTTTCTTTGTAAAACCATTAACAATCTAAGCCATCCGATGCAACGCCCACGCCGCAACCGCCGCAGCACCGCCATCCGCTCGATGGTGCGCGAGACATCCCTCGAGGTTTCGAATCTTATCCTGCCGCTGTTCTTTCACGAGGATGCCGAAGATGTGGCGATCGAGTCGATGCCGGGCGTGACGCGCTGGTCACTGCATGGCTTGGTGCGCGAGGCGGGCGAAGCTCATGCGCTTGGCATTCCGGCGGTCGTGTTGTTTCCAAAGATTGATGAATCACTCAAATCATCCGACGCACGTGAAGCCTATCGCGAGCATGGCCTCGTGCCGAAGGCGATTCGGGCGATCAAGGCGGCACATCCTTCCTTGTGCGTGATCACCGATGTCGCGCTCGATCCCTACAACAGCGACGGCCACGATGGCATCGTGAAGAAAAATGCTGATGGATCACTGGTCATTTTGAATGATGAAACGGTCGAGGTGCTGTGTCGTCAGGCCCTGTGCCATGCGCGTGCCGGTGCTGACATCGTGGCGCCATCCGACATGATGGATGGTCGCGTCGGCGCGATACGCGAGGCCTTGGATGCAGAGGGTTTTACCGATGTTTCGATTTTGAGTTACACCGCCAAATACGCATCGGCTTTATATGGTCCATTTCGCGGAGCGCTTGATTCCGCGCCGAAGGATGGCGACAAGAAGACTTACCAGATGGACCCGGCCAATGTCGTCGAAGCCTTGCGCGAGGCCGGACTTGATGAGGCTGAGGGCGCCGACATGCTGATGGTGAAACCTGCGAGCCTATACCTCGATGTCATCTCAAAGCTCCGCGAATCAAGCTGCCTGCCGATCGCCGCCTATCAGGTGAGCGGCGAGTATCTGATGCTCAAGAGCGCATCGGCCGGAGGTTGGATCGACGAGCGTGCGGCGGTGATGGAGTCGCTGGTCTCGATTCGGCGCGCAGGGGCGTCGATGATTTTGACTTATTTCGCCAAGGATGCGGCGCGGTGGTTGAGGTGCGAGGATGCGATTTGACCACTGATTGACAAATGAAGAATCAAAAGAGGGCTCGCGCAGAGACGCTGAGGCGCTGAGGGAGGGTGAAGAAATTATTTGACCACTGATTGCGCTGATTGACTGATTGAAGAGAAGAGATGGATATGGGGCTGATTTTCGCTCACCAAATCAGTACATCAGT
>Ga0208481_1000480_pt1 | contig 11878 bp, 8 predicted proteins | sample LakMenEpi02Jun10_FD_150662 | JGI IMG/M metagenome (GOLD analysis project Ga0208481, IMG submission 150662) | Freshwater microbial communities from Lake Mendota, WI - 02JUN2010 deep hole epilimnion (SPAdes) | ecosystem: Environmental > Aquatic > Freshwater > Lake > Epilimnion/Euphotic zone ... | reverse complement strand
ACTTTGCAAGTGTAGATTTTATTCTGAGTGTACCCTGCGTTCGATTTCCTCGCCGAAGTCAGCGCCCAACTCGGCGAAGTGGTCGGATAAGGTTTTGAGGCCCATTTCCACATCGGCGCGGTTTTGCTGGGCTTCTCGCCCGGCGTCCACGATCACCCGAATCGTCCGCGGACCAGCTTGCAAAGCGGCACGGCCAATTGCGCGCCCAGCACGGTCGCCGCCGGATACAGCCACAGGTGCTGGAAATTTCCGCTCAGCACCGCCGGCGCCAGCGAACGCGCTGGGTTCATCGATGCCCCGCAGGCCGGACCGGCAAACATCGCCTCCAGCCCGACCACCCCGCCAATCGCGATCGCCGCCGTAATCCCCTTTTCCCTCGCGCCGGTCGACACACTCAAAATCGTCAGCATCAAAATCGCTGTCAGCACCACCTCCAGCACAAAGGCCTGCTCCGCCGATCCCGACGGCAGGGTCGCACCCAGCGTGGCCGATGCCGGAAATAGCAATTTCAACAAGCCGCTCGCCGCAAAAGCCCCGGCCAACTGCACCACGATGTACCCTGGCACCTCCGACCAGCGGAAACGCCCAGCCACCGCAAAGGCCAGCGTCACCGCAGGATTCAAATGCGCACCACTGATGTCGCCAAAGGTGTGGATCATCGCCATCACCACCAAGCCAAAGGTCAGCGCGACCCCGACATGGCCGATCACGCCACCATGCGCCTGATCGATGACAATAGCCCCAGTCCCCGCGAAGATCATGATGAAGGTCCCGAGAAACTCGGCGGCAAGCTTGCCCGTGGCGCGCGTCGACATGCACCGGAAATAAACCGCCCAAGGGTACTCGTCACGGAAATTTTCGTGACGATAATTTTCGTTATGATTATGGACGGGGTTTCGGGTTTTCATCGGGATTGACGCTGGCGGTGTTCCGTGCCATCTCCGCGCCCGATGATTTCCGTCCAGTCACTGCGCGTGGAGTTTGGTGCCCGCGTGTTGTTCAACGACCTGTCCTTTTCCGTGCAGGCCCGCGAGCGCATTGCCTTCGCCGGTCACAACGGTGCTGGCAAGTCGACGCTGATGAAGTGCATCGCCGGCATCATCCGCCCGAGCTCGGGCGCAATCCACTCGCCCAAGGGCACGCGCTACGGCTACCTGCCGCAGGAAGGGATCCATGTCCGCGGCCGCACGCTGTGGCAGGAAACGGAATCCGCCTTCGGCGAAATGCTCGAACTGCGCGACAGGATCGACCGCCTTTCCCACGAGCTCGAAAAACTAGACCCGCGTTCCTCGCCCTACGCCGAGGCGCTTGAGGAAATCGGCGCGCTTGAGTTGCAACTCGATGCCACCGACCCCGCCCGTATGAAGCCGCGCATCGAATCGGTGCTCAAGGGCCTCGGCTTCAAGGATGCCGATTTCACCCGCGACTGCTCTGAGTTTTCCGGCGGTTGGCAAATGCGCATCGCGATGGCCAAGCTCTTCCTCCAAGAGCCCGAAGTTCTGCTGCTCGACGAACCGACCAACCACCTCGACATCGACACGCAGGTCTGGGTCGAGCAATACCTCGTCAACTACCCCGGCGCGATTCTGCTCATTTCCCACGACCGCGGGCTGCTCGACACGCTTTGCACGCGCACCATCGCCTTCGCCCACGGCCGAGCCGAGGAGTACGCGGGAAATTTTTCCTACTTCGAACGCGAGTCGGTGATCCGCAAGGAAACCCACCGCAAGCAATACGAATCCCAGCAACGCGAAATCGCCGAGATCCAGCGCTTCATCGATCGCTTTCGCGCATCGGCCAACAAGGCGACGCTCGTGCAATCGCGCATCAAGATGCTCGCAAAAATCGAGCGCATCCCCGCACCCGAGCAGGACGATGCGGTGATGAATTTTAAATTCCCGCCGCCACCAAACTCCGGTCACATGGTGGCAAAACTCGACAAGGCCTCGAAGCACTACGGCGCGCGCCACATCTTCGACGGCTTTGATTTCGAAATCAACAAGGGCGAAAAATTCGCCATCGTCGGCCCGAACGGCGCCGGCAAGTCGACCTTCTGCCGACTCATCACCGCACAGGAAACTCCCGATGGCGGCGCGCACGCCTTCGGCCACAAGGTCGCGACCTCATTCTTCTCGCAAAACCACGCCGACGAGCTCGACCCGGAAAAAACCATTCTCGAAACCGTCGAAGCCGCAGCCTCGCGCGAATCCGCACCCCACGCCCGCAACCTTCTCGGCTGCTTTCTTTTCCGCGGCGACGATGTCTTCAAAAAAGTTGGCGTCCTTTCCGGCGGCGAACGCTCGCGCGTGGCACTCGTTTGCATGCTGCTGCGCCCGGCAAATTTCCTGATCCTCGACGAGCCGACCAACCACCTCGACATGCAATCGCAGGATGTCCTGCAACGCGCGCTCGCCGACTACCCCGGCAGCGTGCTGATCGTTTCGCACAACCGCTCGTTCCTCGATCCGGTGGTCAGCAAAACCCTCGAGTTTCGCCCCGGCGAAGCGCCCCGACTCTTTGCCGGCAACATCAGTTACTACATCGAGAAAAGCGCGGTGGAAAAACAAGGCGCCAAGCCCGCAACGGCAAGCAAATCCGCACCGGCCGCCAAAGCCAGCGCCGTCACCCAACCCGGCGTCTCGCGCAAGGACCAACGCCGCGCCGAAGCGGAAGCCCGCGATCAACGCAGCAAGCTGCTTAAGCCGCTCGAAACCGAACTCGCCGCACTCGAAATAAAAATCGCCGAGCTCGAAGCCGCCCAAGCCACCCTCAACACCGCCCTCACCAGCGAGGAAGTCATTTCGCAAGCGGATAAACTCCGCGAAACCAGCAACGCGATTTCCAAAATCACCCACGCGCTGGAAAACGCCTACTCGCGCTGGGGCGAACTCACCGACGAAATCGAAAAGGTGAAAGCGAAGCTCGGCATCACGGATTGACCCCACCCGCTTCGCCCCTATCATTCCGCGCACGCCGCCCGCACGGCGAAGATTCCAAGCACTTTTCTCCACATTTTCATCATGAACAAAGTCCTCATCATCGGTGCCGGCGGAGTCGGCAGTGTCGTTGCCCACAAGTGCGCCATGCTGCCCGAGGTCTTCGGCGAAATTACCCTCGCCTCACGCACACTCTCGAAGTGCGACGCGATCGCCGATTCGATCAAACAACGCACCGGCCGCACGATCCACACCGCTCAAGTCGATGCCGACAACTCGGCCGAAACCGCCGAACTGATCCGCAAGACCGGCGCCAAGTTGCTGATCAATGTCGCACTGCCCTATCAGGATCTCCACCTCATGGATGCCTGCCTCGCCGCCGGATGCGATTACATGGACACGGCAAACTACGAGCCGAAGGATGTCGCGAAATTCGAATACTCATGGCAGTGGGCCTATCAGGAGCGCTTTGAAAAAGCCGGACTCTCCGCGCTGCTCGGCTCGGGCTTCGACCCCGGCGTCACGAATGTCTTCACCGCCTGGGCGCTCAAGCACCACTTCGACGAGATCCACACGCTCGACATCATCGATGTGAACGGCGGCAACCACGGCAAGGCCTTCGCCACCAACTTCAACCCGGAAATCAACATCCGCGAAGTCACCGCCGAATGCCGTCATTTTGAAAATGGCAGCTTCGTCGAAACGCCGCCGATGTCGCTGCACCAGTCGTTCACCTGCCCGGACGAAGTCGGCACCTACGAAATCTACCGCATGTACCACGAGGAACTCGAATCCCTCGTCAAACACATCCCCACCATCCGCCGCGCGCAGTTCTGGATGTCATTCTCACCAAACTACCTCAAGCACCTCGAGGTCCTCGGCAATGTCGGCATGACCCGCATCGATCCGGTCACTTACAACGGAGTCGAAATCATCCCGCTCCAGTTCCTCAAAGCCGTACTGCCCGACCCCGGCGACCTCGGCAAAACCACCAAAGGCAAAACCTGCATCGGCAACATCATTACCGGACTCAAAGACGGCCACTACAAGGCGATCTATATCTATAACATCTGCGACCACGAGGCCTGCTTCGCCGAAGTCGGATCCCAAGCAATTTCCTACACCACCGGCGTCCCCGCAATGATCGGCGCCAAACAGATGCTCGAAGGCAATTGGCGCAAGGTCGGCGTCTGGAACATGGAGCAACTCGACCCCGATGGCTTCATGGCCGACCTTAACCAGTTCGGGCTCCCATGGAAATGCGTCGACCTCACCCACCAGCAGGCCGAAAAACTCGCGGTGATTTGAGAATATTGTAGCTACAATGTAAATTTTTTGGGCCCCGGGGCGGCAATTTCAACTTGTCAGCCCGCATGCCCGAAAGCATGCTCGCGGGCATGAGTCCGACGAGCCAAATCCGCCCGCCTTCCTGCGGATTACGGCCGTTTGCCGACGCCATCGGATCCACTTGGTCCGCCTTACTTCTTTCCCGCCCGTCCGTCGGCCCACGACGGCTCACCCCATGATTGATTCCACCGAGCGGCTCATCCTTCATCTCGAGAAATGCAAGCCACAGGATTCGCCTCCTGTTTGCGCCATCGATACTGAGGCCGACAGCCTCCACCGCTACCGCGAGTCCCTTTGCCTGATCCAATTTGCCGTCCATGGCGAATCGGTGCTGATCGATCCTTTGGCGATCGACGACCTCAAACCGCTCGCCTCTTACCTCAGCGAGGCGACCGTCTGGATGCACGGTGCGGACTACGACATGACGATGTTCAAGCGCGAGTTCGGCCACCTGCCGGCCGTCGTGTACGACACGCAGATCGGTGCCCGCCTGCTCGGCGCACGCCGTTTTGGCCTTGGCGATCTGGTCCAGCAGCACTTTGGCGTCGAGCTCTCGAAGTCCTCGCAGAAGGCCGATTGGGGCAAACGCCCGCTCTCGGCGAAGATGATCGAGTACGCGCTCAATGATGTCGATTACCTGCTAGAGATGGGCGAGCGCATCGTCGCCGGGCTCAAGGAAAAGGAACGCTACGAGTGGTTTGAGGAAAGCTGCCACGCCGCCCGCCGCAAGGTCCTCGAGCGCGATGACAGCCGCGAGGAAAACTGGCGCATCCAAGGCTCCGGCAAGCTCGAGCCATGGGGCCTCGCCTGCCTGCGCGCGATCTGGCAATGGCGCGACGCCGAAGCCGCCGCATGGGACCGCCCCTCGTTCATGGTCGCGCCCAACCGCCAAATCCTCGAGTGGAGCATCGACCTCGCCTCCGGCAAACCGGTCGCCCTGCCCCACCACTTCCGCCCCGACCGCGTGAAACGCTTCCGCAACGCGATTTCCACACTCGAGGCGATGCCGCAATCAAGCTGGCCCGAACGCGAAAAAACCAAGCGCCGCAAGCGCGACAAGGATTTCGAAAAACGCGTCGACGAGCTGATCAAATCCCGCGACCAAGCGGCCGCCAAACTCGACATCGAGGGCTCGCTCATCGCGCCCCGCGCCGCCCTCGAGGCGATCGCCGCGGACGAATCCCAAGCCCCCGCGCTGTTGCTCGGATGGCAGCTTGGATGCCTGGGAATGAAAGGCTGATTTTTCAGCCTTTTCGCGAAGATTTTCGCAAAGAAGTTCCTTGTCACTTTGCGGGGTTTTTCAGACCCTCTCCCAAGCCTATGACCGACCCTTCGAACGAGCCGCCAGTAGCCGAAACCAAGGTCGCCTCCGAGCAGCAATACGACGCCGCGCAAATCGACAAACTCGAGGGCCTGGAGGCGGTCCGCAAACGCCCGGGCATGTATATCGGCGACCCCGACGAACGCGGCCTCCACCACTGCGTTTTCGAAGTGCTCGACAACTCGATCGACGAACACCTCGCCGGATATTGCTCGCGCATCAAGGTCGCGATCCATGTCGATGGATCGGTCTCGATCGCCGACAACGGCCGCGGCATCCCGGTCGACATGCACCCGAAGTTCGGCATCCCCGCCGTCGAACTCGTGCTCACCAACCTCCACGCCGGCGGCAAGTTCGGCCAAGGCGCCTACAAGTACTCCGGCGGCCTCCACGGCGTCGGCGCAAAATGCGTCAACGCACTCTCCGATTGGTTCCGCGCCGACATCATGCGCAACGGCAAGGTCCACCGCATCTCCTTCGAACGCGGCAAAACGACCGAGCAACTCCATGTCGTTGGTGAGGTCGACCCGAAAAAAACCGGCACAACCATCACCTTCTTCCCCGACGCGACGATCTTCGTCGATACGATCGAATTCAAATTCGACCGCCTCGCCACCCGCCTGCGCGAACTCGCCTTCCTCAACCCCGGCCTCACGATCGACCTCGAAGACGAACGCCCGGAGTCGGCGAAAAAGACCACATTTTTCTATGCCAAAGGCATCGAGGAATTTGTCGTCCAGCTCGGCGAAAACAAAACCGTCATCCACGACGACCCGGTCATCCTTTGCGGCAAACGCCAGATCGAGCTCGACTATGACGGCAAGCAATCGACCGACGATGTTTTTGCCGATGTGGTCTTCCAGTACAACGATTCGTACAACGACCAAATCCTCTGCTTCGCCAACTCGATCCCCAACGGCGACGGCGGCACCCACCTCACCGGCTTCCGCACCGCGCTCACTCGCGCGATCAACCAATACGCCAAGGCCAACAAGATCCTCAAGGACAAGGACCCCGCGCTCTCCGGTGACGATGTCCGCGAAGGCCTCGTCTGCGTGATCTCGGTGAAAATGCCGAACCCGCGCTTCAGCTCGCAGACAAAGGACAAACTCGTCAACACCGAGATCGAAGGCGTGGTCTCATCGATCGTCTATGAGGGCTTGATGCAGTATTTCGACGAGAACCCGACCCTTGCCCGCAAGGTCATCGAAAAATCCGTCAATGCCGCACGCGCCCGCGAAGCCGCACGCAAAGCCCGCGAGACAGTTCGCAAATCCGCCCTCTCCGGCGGCGGCCTCCCCGGCAAACTCGCCGATTGCTCGGAGCGCGATCCGGCAAAATCCGAGCTCTACATTGTCGAGGGTGACTCCGCAGGTGGCTCGGCCAAACAAGGCCGCGACCGCCGCACGCAAGCGATCCTTCCGCTGCGCGGCAAACTCCTCAACGTCGAGAAAGCACGCCTCCACCGCGCGCTGCAAAACAAGGAAATCCAAAACCTCATTACCGCCATCGGTGCCGGCATCGGCGACGGCGACCAGGATGGTTCATTCAACATCGCAAAGGTCCGTTACCATAAAGTCGTCATCATGACCGACGCCGATGTCGACGGCTCGCACATCCGCACCTTGCTGCTCACCTTCTTCTGCCGCCACATGCCGGAGCTCGTCAAACGCGGCTTCCTCTACATCGCACAACCACCCCTCTATCTCGTCACCCGCAAAAAACGCTCGGAATACGTCCAGGACAACGACCAACTCAACAAGATCCTCATCGAGCTGGGCGCCAGCGAGGTCATCCTCCGCACCCATGATCGGTCTCGCGCATTCTCCGCCGAGGAACTCAAAGGCATTCTCGAAACCCTCTCCTCACTCTCCCGCTACACCCGCTCGATCGAGGGCAATGGCGGCGACTTCCGCAACTACCTTGCGGCGCGCCGAGCCGATGGCCACCTGGTGGAATTCATGGTCCGCATTCGCGAGGGGAACGACGAAAATGTTCTCTATTTCGCCGACGAAAACGCGCTTCGAGATTACGCAAACGCCAACCGCGACCTGCGGCTTTTCGACGAAATACCCACCGACGAAGAACTCGCCGCCGGCCCCGGAGTTTCGCGCCGCGCCGTGCTCCACGAACTTCACGAATCCCACGCAATCGCCAAACTCTTCGCCCGCCTCACCGAAGCCGGCATCGATATCCGCAACTTCCACTCCGACGACACACCGCTCTTTGAACTCCTCGAAGGCGAAGGTGAAAAACAGCAAGCCACGCCGCTTTTCTCGATCCCCGAAATCCTTACGCGCGTCCTCGAAATCTCCAGCAAGGGTGTCCAAATCAAACGCTTCAAGGGCCTCGGCGAAATGAATGCCAAACAGCTCTTCGAAACCACCATGGACCCCACCACCCGACAGTTCCTCCGCGTCCGCCTCGACGAGGACAACATGGTCGAGGCCGACCGCATGTTCGATGTCCTGATGGGCGACGTCGTCGAACCCCGCAAACGCTTCATCGAAGACAACGCGCTCAATGTCAGAAACTTGGATGTGTGATGCTCAGTCAATGGCCATTAGCAAAACTTGACATCACTTTGTCGCCTACATTACATTGACATCATGACCCGGACTCAAATCCAACTCCCCGAACCCCTTTTCCAGCGCCTTCGCAGCATCGCCAAGGCGCGCGACTGGTCGCTGGCCGAGTTGATCCGCAGGGGCATGGAGTCCTATGTCCAGACCTGCCCTGAAACATCGCAAGCGCCGAAGCAATGGGACATGCCCGTTCTTCGCGGCAGCGGCGGGCATTTGATCGATCCCGCCAGCACGAACGCGGAGGCCGACGCCATCGAGCATCGCTCGCGCACCCGATGACCACCATGCTTACCGCCGATACCAACCTCTTCATTCATGCCGCGGATCCGGATTCGCCTCGGCACGAAGAAGCGCGTGGATTTTTTGCGGGGCTTGGGGACTTTGAGGACGAGTTCGTGCTTTGCGAACTCATCCTCATCGAGCTCTACATGCAGCTTCGCAATCCGGCAATCTTTCGCAAACCCTACAGCGCGAAGGAGTCCGCATCGTATTGCGACGCCCTCAAACGCAACCCGAGTTGGCGCTGCATCGATTATGACCCTCTTGTTTCACCAAGCCTTTGGAAATGGGCCGCCCATACCAAAGCGGGCTTTCGACAGATGATCGACGCCCGAATCGCATACACCTTGCTGCACCACGGGGTCACCCGATTCGCCACCGCCAACATCAAGCACTTCAAGCCCTTCGGATTCGCCGAGGTCTGGAATCCACTGGATGCGTGATTCTTCTATTTTAAGCCATGTCCAACGACTCCATCAAGCCCATCAATGTCGCCGAGGAACTTTCCCAATCGTTCCTGGAATACTCGATGTCGGTCATCATTTCGCGCGCGCTGCCGGATGTCCGTGACGGCCTCAAGCCCTCACAGCGCCGCGTGCTTTACGCCATGCGCCAACTCGGCGTCACCCCCGGCAAGTCCCACGTCAAATGCGCCAAAATCGTTGGTGAAACCATGGGTAACTTCCACCCTCACGGCGACCAATCAATCTACACGACACTCGTCAACATGGGCCAGCCATGGTCGATGCGCGAGATGCTCGTCGATGGTCAGGGAAACTTTGGATCGGTGGAAGGTGATGCTGCCGCCTCCATGCGATACACCGAGGCCCGCCTCCACCATCTCGGCATGGCGATGATGGACGACCTCGATAAAAACACGGTCGACTTCCAACCCAACTACGACGGCTCGCAAGAGGAGCCCACGGTGCTGCCCTCGGCATTTCCCAACTTCCTCGTCAACGGCGGCACCGGCATCGCTGTCGGCATGGCCACCAACCTCGCGCCCCACAACCTCGGCGAGGTGATCGATGGCATCTGCGCGCAAATCGATAAGCCGGAGATCACGCTGCCCGAGTTGATGCAATACATCAAGGGCCCGGACTTTCCGGTTCCCACCGAAATCCGCGGCATCCGTGGCATCGAAAGCTACTTTGCCACCGGCCGCGGCTCGATGCGACTTCGCGGCAAGGTCGAGATCGAAGAAAACGAAAACGGCAAATCTCTCATCGTCATTCGCGAGGTCCCCTACGGCGTCAACCGTGCCACCCTCCAAGAGCGCATCGCCGAACTGGTGAATGAGAAATCCCTCACCGGCATCTCCGGCATGCGCGACCTTTCCGACGAGGAAACCCGCATCGAAATCGAGTTGAAACGCGACGCCCGCCCGCAGGTGATCGTCAACCAACTCTTCAAACTCACGGCCCTGGAAACCTCGTTCAGCGTCAACATGCTGGCGATCCACGAAAATCGCCCGAAGCAACTCTCACTCAAGGAAGCGATCGACGCGTACATCGAGCACCGCCGCGAGGTCGTCATTCGCCGCACGCGCTACCTTCTCGGCAAGGCCGAAGAACGCGCCGAGTTGCTCGAGGCCTTCCTCCTCGCACTCGGCCATCTCGACGATTTCATCAAGATCATCCGCGATTCGAAAAACCGCGACGAAGCCCGCGAACGCCTCGCCGCCTATCAGTTTTCCACCGCCACCGCGGAATCACTCGGCATCCTCATCCGCTCGCAAGCCGCCATCCAAGGCGACCGTTATGTGTTCTCCGAACGCCAGGTCAACGCGATCCTCGAACTGCGCCTCTACCAACTCACCGGCATGGAGCGCGACAAGGTGAAGGCGGAGTACGACGGTGTGCTCGTCGACATCAAGGACCTGCTCGACATCCTCGCCCGCGAGGTCCGCGTTCTCACGATCATCAAGGACGAGCTACGCGCCATTCGCGACAAACATGCCACTCCGCGCAAATGCCCGATCCTTGCCGAGGCCGGCGAAGTCGCCATCGAGGACCTGATCGCCAACGACGCGATGATCGTCACGCTTTCCCACCGCGGATATGTGAAACGCACGCCCGCCACCGAATACCGCCTGCAAGGCCGCGGCGGCAAAGGCCTCAAGGGCATGGAAACGAAGTCCACCGCCAAGGGCGAACCCGACGATTTCGTCGAGCATCTGTTCTCAGTCCAAGCGCACGACTACCTGATGTTCTTCACCAACACCGGCCGCGTCTATGTCGAGCGCGTCTATGAACTCCCCGAAGGGTCACGCACCTCGACCGGACGCAGCATCCGCAATGTGCTCAACCTCAAGCCCGAGGAAAAAATTGCCGCGATGCTCCGCCTCGAGCGCACTACCGACGAGACTGGCAACGACATCACCTTCCGCGAGGATGCGGGCTTCGTTTTCTTTGCCACCCGCTCGGGCAAGGTGAAAAAAACCGCCCTCAACGACTTCCGCAACTACCGCAAGGACGGCATCATCGCCATCATCCTCGAGGAAAAGAACGAACTCATCGGCGTGCGCCTCACCTCCGGATCGGACGAAATCATCCTCGTCACCCACGAAGGCCTCAGCCTGCGCTTCCACGAAGAAGATACCCGCTCGCAAGGCCGCGCCTCAATGGGCGTCATGGGCATCCGCCCGCGCGACGAAGACTTCGTCGTCGGCCTCGCCCTCGCCACCGCCGATTCAACCCTGCTCGTCGCTTCCGAAAACGGCCTCGGCAAACGCACCCCCTTCGACGACTACCGCAAGCAATCCCGCGGCGGCAAAGGCATCATCACGATGAAGGTCACCGACAAGACCGGCCCAGTCGTCGGCGCCGTCACGGTCACCGAAGAGGACGAACTCATGCTCATGACCTCTACCGGCCAGAGCATCCGCATCCGCGTCAAAGAAATCCGCGAAACCGGCCGCAACGCCCAAGGCGTGAAACTCCTCACCCTCAAGGACGGCGAAAAACTCCAGGACATCTCACTCGTCATCCCCGATGGCGAGGACGCCGATGGAGCCTCCACCGCCGATGACGAAGAAAGCGAACAAGCCCCCAGCGAAGATCCAGCAAGCTGATCCCACTGATGTGGCGGCGATCACTGGTCGCCGCAGCACTGGAAAACGACCACTGATGGCGCTGATTTACTGATTTTTTGATGAGGAAAACCCAGCGCCACAGCGGCGACCTTCCTTCAATCAGTTCCTCAGCGAAATCCGTGGCCTCCTTCACTGGCCGACCGCCAGACGCCACATTTCTACCCGAAAACCTATGAAATCTGGAGAATAAATGGGTGAAAATGGATGGAAATGGAGGTAATTTAGCTGCCAACCCATGCTTCCACCTCGTTTCCAGCCCTCCAATGAGACACTTCATTTGATTGCATCGATCGATGAGTTCAAAGGCGAATGGCGG
>Ga0208481_1000475_pt1 | contig 11967 bp, 5 predicted proteins | sample LakMenEpi02Jun10_FD_150662 | JGI IMG/M metagenome (GOLD analysis project Ga0208481, IMG submission 150662) | Freshwater microbial communities from Lake Mendota, WI - 02JUN2010 deep hole epilimnion (SPAdes) | ecosystem: Environmental > Aquatic > Freshwater > Lake > Epilimnion/Euphotic zone ... | reverse complement strand
TGTTTGCTTTTCATGGAAACCGCCATCCGCTTCGAGGAATTCATGCACCGGGCCCTCCACGACCCGGATCATGGATACTATGCCAAGCGCATCAACGGCATCGGCCGCCGGAGCGATTTCACCACGGCACCTGTCATCTCCTCGATGCCGGCCCGCGCGATCGCCCGCTGGGCCTCCGCGGCTATGCGCGAATCCAGCTGCCGCGATCTGATCGAAATCGGCCCGGGCAACGGCGCCCTCGCCGCCGCGGTCCTGAAACATCTCCCGTGGCCGACCCGCTGGAAAACCCGGCTCCACCTCGTCGAAACTTCCGAGCCACTCACCCGCATCCAACGCGAAACCCTCGGCACCAAGGCCCGCTGGCACCGCTCACCCGCCGAGGCCCTCGACGCCTGCCAAGGCCACGCCGTGATTTTTTCCAACGAACTCGTCGATGCCTTCCCAGTCCGCCGATTTCAAAATACCGCCGAGGGCTGGCAGGAACTAATGGTCAACATACCAACCGATCGCAATTTTATTGAATCACTCGCAAAACTAGAGGCGCTCCCGCAATCGACCTCATTCGATCAGGCCCACCCCATCGGCCAGTGGATCGAAGCCCACGAATCCTACCAGCGCTGGCTCACCGAGTGGCTGCCGCTTTGGAAATCAGGCCGCATGCTCACGATCGATTACGGCAACACCGTCGAAAAAATTTACCACCGCCGCCCGACCGGCACGCTCCGCGGCTACCATTTCCAGCAAGTGATCAGCGGCCCGGAAATTTACCGCCACCCGGGCCATCGCGACCTGACGGCTGATGTGAATTTCACCGACCTGATCGACTGGACACGCCCATGGACCAGCGCATCGCAGCTGTTCAGCTTCGCCGAATTTCTCCAATCCCACGCCAAACCACGTGATGAAAGCGACCGGTTTCTGATCGACCAGCACGGCGCCGGAGCCGCCTTCATGGCACTTGAACAATCTTGCAAAAAATCCGCCTAAATCCCCACCCAAAGCCTACGCGATCAGGGAATTTCATTTTGCCAAACAATCGGTCGCGCACAGTCTTGACAAGCCCCCCTCCCAACAACAGATTTCCGCCCGTTTCGCCCCTACTCTCGCGCCAACACGCCGTTTATCACTCAAATGGCATGCCAAACGCTTGATCCACCGGCAAAAACGGCCGCCCAAACCGGCAAAACCAACCACCTAGCCCTCAATCCCACACCCCAAGACTCCACGACCCATGTCCGTCCCGCACAAATCCCCGCTTGGCTGGCCCCAACCACAAGGACTTTGGCACCCTTCACAAGAGAAGGATGGCTGCGGCGTCGGATTCATCGCCCACCTCAAAGGCAAGCGCTCGCACGACATCATCGTCAAGACGCTCACGATGAACGCGCAAATGGACCACCGCGGTGCCAGCGGCTCGGATCCGGCCACCGGTGACGGCGCCGGCATTTTCGTCCAAATGCCCGACAAATTCCTGCGCAAGGAAATGGCCAAAAAGGGCATCGAGCTCCCACCCGAAGGTTCCTACGGCTCGGGTCTCGTTTTCATTTCTCCCGAACCCAGCGAGCGCGAAGCCGCCATGCAGGTGTTCGAACATGTCATCCATGAGGAAGGCCAAAAACTCCTCGGCTGGCGCACGGTCCCCACACGCAGCGAAATCCTCGGCAAAACTTCCGGCCGCTACGAACCGCTCATCAAGCAGGTCTTCATCGAGAAAAGCGCGGACATCACCAGCGCCATCGACTTCGAACGCAAACTCTATGTGATCCGCAAACGCGTCGCCACATGGATCCGCAACAACGAAATGCCGAACAAGTTCAGCGATGTTCACGGCAACAAGTCGAACTCGTTCCCCGGCGGTGACTACCACTATGTCACCAACCTCTCGGCCCGCACGATGGTCTACAAGGGCATGCTCACGCCCTGCCAACTCGCGGAGTATTTCCCCGATCTCCACGACCCGGATTTCGAGTCGGCCCTCGCGCTGATGCACACCCGTTTCTCGACCAACACCTTCCCGAGTTGGTCGCGCGCCCACCCAAACCGCTTCATCGCCCACAACGGCGAAATCAACACGGTGATGGGCAACGCCAACTTCATGAAGGCTCGCCAGGCACTCTGCCAAAGCGACCTTTTCGACGGCGAAATTTCACGCATCTTCCCAGTCATCGTCGAAGACGGATCCGACTCGGCACGCTTCGACAACGCCCTCGAATTCATGCACTTCGGCGGCTACGACTTGGTCCACGCGATGATGATGATGATCCCCGAACCATGGGAGCGTCACACGATGATGGATGAGGACAAAAAAGCCTTCTACGAATTCCACGCCTGCATGATGGAGCCATGGGACGGCCCAGCCTCGATCACCTTCTCCGATGGCCGCCAGATCGGCGCCGTACTCGACCGCAATGGTCTGCGCCCGAGCCGTTACTATGTCACGCAAGACGACCTCGTCATCATGGCATCGGAAGTCGGCGTGATCCCCGATCTCGACCCGCTCACGGTCGTGCAAAAAGGCCGACTCCAACCCGGCCGCATGTTCCTCGTCGACATGGACGAAGGACGCATCGTGCCCGACGAGGAAGTGAAGAAGCGCGTTTACTCGGCCAAGCCCTACAAGAAGTGGCTCGATGAAAACCGCGTTTTCCTCAAGGACCTCCCCGCACCGAAAGCGCCGAAAACCGTCGAGAGCGATCGCGTGCTCGAGCGTCAACTCGCTTTCGGTTACACCTACGAGGATCTCCGCATGCTGCTCGGGCCCACCGCCACCAGCGGCGTGCAACCGATCGCATCGATGGGCAACGACACGCCCCTCGCCGTGCTTTCGGACAAACCGAAACACCTCTACCAGTACTTCAAGCAGATCTTCGCCCAAGTCACCAACCCGGCGCTCGATTGCATCCGCGAAGAACTCGTCACCGCCACCGAGACCTTCATCGGCTCGGAAGGTAACCTGCTCGATCCCGGCCCGCACTCGTGCCGCCTGATCCGCCTCGACAATCCGCTCATCGACAACAAGCAACTCGCACAACTCCGCGAAGTTTCGCTCAGCGGCTTCAAGGCCACGACGCTCGATGCGCTTTTTGTCGCCAACGATGACGGCGCGGGCCTCGAAAAAGGTTTCGAACAAATCTGCGCCGCAGCCGACAAGGCGATCGCCGATGGCTTCAACATCCTCATCGTTTCCGACCGCAACATCAACGCGACCCACGCGGCGATGCCCACGCTGCTGGTCATGGGCGGACTCCACCACCACTTGGTCCGCTCAGGCACCCGCACGAAAGTTTCCATCGTGCTCGAAACCGGCGAAGCCCGCGAAGTTCACCACTTCTCGACGCTCATCGGCTTCGGCGCCGACGCGATCAACCCGTATATGGCCTTCGACTCGATCCACCAGATGATCAAGGACGAGATGATGGACATCGACTTCGACAAGGCGGTCTACAACTTCCTCAAAGGTTCGATCAAGGGCGTGGTCAAGACGATGGCCAAGATGGGCATCTCGACGGTTGCCTCGTATCGCGGCGCGCAAATTTTCGAAACGATCGGCCTCAACACCGAGCTGGTGAACAAGTACTTCACCGGTGCCTCCAGCCGTTGCGAAGGATCCGACATCGAGCAAATCGCCGAGGAGTGCCTCATCCGCCACCGCCAGGCATTCCCCGATCGCCATATCGAGACCGAAGACCGCGCGCTCGAGTCCGGCGGCATGTACCAATGGCGCAAGGACGGCGAATACCACCTCTTCAATCCGGAAACGATTCACCTCCTCCAAAAGGCAGTGCGCACCGGCAGCTACGAGGTCTTCAAGCAATACGCCGCCAAGGTCGACAACCAGAGCGAAAATCTCTCGACGCTCCGCGGTCTGATGAAGTTCAAGGGCAACCGCAAGTCGGTGCCGATCGAAGAAGTCGAGCCGATCGAAATGATCACCAGGCGCTTCAAAACCGGCGCGATGTCCTACGGCTCGATCTCGCAGGAAGCCCACGAAACGCTCGCGATCGCGATGAACCGCATCGGCGGCAAATCCAACACTGGCGAAGGTGGTGAAGATCCGGAACGCTTCAAGCCCCTGCCAAACGGCGACAGCAAACGCTCGGCGATCAAGCAAGTCGCCTCCGGCCGCTTCGGTGTCACCAGCGAATACCTGGTCAACGCCGACGAAATCCAAATCAAGATTTCCCAAGGCGCAAAACCCGGCGAAGGCGGCGAACTCCCCGGCTCGAAGGTCTATCCATGGGTCGCCAAGGTCCGCCACTCGACCCCCGGCGTCGGACTGGTCTCGCCACCACCTCACCACGACATCTACTCGATCGAAGACCTTGCCGAGCTGATCCACGATTTGAAAAATTCCAACCCGCGCGCCCGCATCAATGTGAAGCTGGTCGCAGAGGTCGGTGTCGGCACGATCGCCGCCGGCGTCGCCAAGGCCCACGCGGATGTGATTCTCATCTCCGGTCATGACGGCGGCACTGGTGCCTCGCCCTCGTCGTCGATCTACAATGCCGGCGCGCCATGGGAACTCGGCCTTGCCGAAACCAATCAGATCCTCCTCCTCAACGACCTGCGCAGCCGCGTGGTGCTCGAAACCGACGGTCAGCTCAAGACCGGTCGCGATGTCGCGATCGCCGCTCTCCTCGGCGCCGAGGAATACGGCTTTGCCACCGCACCGCTGGTCTCGGTCGGCTGCCTGATGATGCGCGTCTGCCAGAAAAACACCTGCCCGGTCGGCGTCGCCACCCAGGATCCAAAACTCCGCAAGAACTTCGCCGGCAAGCCCGAGCATGTGGTCAATTTCATGACCTTCATCGCGATGGAGTTGCGCGAAATCATGGCCGAGCTCGGCTTCCGCACGATCAATGAAATGGTCGGCCATGTGGAATGCCTCGACACCCGCGTAGCGTCCGATCACTGGAAGGCCGCCGGCGTCGATCTCACCACGATCTTCCACAAGCCGGATGTCGGCGATGAAGTCCTCGGCATCTGCTCGCAAGAGCAAGACCACGGCCTCAAGCAAGCCCTCGACAACACCCACCTGCTCGCGCTCTGCAAGCCCGCGATCGAGCGCGGCGAAAAAGTCCGCGCGGAACTCCCGATCACCAACATCAACCGCGTGGTTGGCACGATCACCGGCAGCGAAGTGACTCGCAAACACGGTGGCAAAGGCCTGCCCGAAGACACGATCCAACTGAAGTTCAACGGCAGCGCAGGCCAGTCGTTCGCGGCATTCTGCCCGCCGGGCATGACCTTCACCCTCGAGGGCGACGCCAACGACTATGTCGGCAAAGGCCTCTCCGGCGCCAAGATCGCGATCTACCCAACCCGCGGATCACTCTTCGCACCTGAAGACAACATCCTCATCGGCAATGTCGCCTTCTACGGCGCGACCTCGGGCGAGGCCTACATCAACGGCATCGCCGGCGAACGCTTCTGCGTCCGCAACTCGGGCGTCAAAACCGTCGTCGAAGGCGTGGGCGACCACGGCTGCGAATACATGACGGGCGGACAAGTGATCGTTCTCGGCGCGACCGGACGCAACTTCGCCGCAGGCATGTCCGGCGGCGTGGCCTATGTCTACGACCTCGACGGACTTTTCGAAAAACGCCTCAACAAGGAAATGGTCAACCTCTACCGCCTCATCGAGTGCGGTGATGCGGACATCGCCAATGTGAAGTCGGAAATCGAAAAGCATGTCGAACTCACCGGCTCGCCGCGCGGCAAGCACCTGCTCGCCAACTGGGATGCCGAGCTGCCCAAGTTCTTCAAGGTCTTCCCGCGTGACTACGAGCGCATGCTGGAATGCTTCCGCAAGGTCGAAGAGCAAGGCCTCTCCGGCGACGAAGCCGCGATGGCGGCCTTCGAGGAAAACCTCAAGGACCTCTCACGCGTCGGCGGCAACTGACCAAGCTAAAGGCGATCATCGGTCGCCGTGAAATTATTACTTCTTTCAACACACACCACTCAAATCATCATGGGCAAGCCAACAGGATTCATGGAAATCGCTCGCAAGACCGATTCCGAAATCGCTCCAATCGAACGCCTCAAGAACTGGCGCGAATTCAAAGTTCATGGCGATGACAAGGAACGCCGTGCACAAGGCGCGCGCTGCATGGACTGCGGCACGCCCTTCTGCCACACCGGCCACATCGTTTCCGGCATGGCCAGCGGCTGCCCGATCAACAACCTGATCCCCGAGTGGAACGACCTGATCTTCCGCGGACGCTGGAAGGAAGCGCTCGAACGCCTTCACAAGACCAACAATTTCCCGGAATTCACCGGCCGCGTCTGCCCCGCTCCCTGCGAAGGTTCCTGCGTGCTCGGCGTGATCGAACCACCCGTCACGATCAAAAACAACGAGTGCGCGATCATCGACAAAGGTTGGGAAGAAGGCTGGGTCACCCCCCGCATCCCCGAAATCCGCACCGGCAAAAAAGTCGCCGTCATCGGCTCCGGCCCGGCCGGACTCTCCTGCGCCGACCAACTCAACCAAGCCGGCCATAGCGTCACGGTTTTCGAACGCGAAGACCGCGTGGGCGGACTCCTGATGTACGGCATCCCCAACATGAAGCTCGACAAGGAGCTGGTCGTGCAACGCCGCGTGAACCTGCTCGCCGCCGAAGGCATCGTTTTCAAAACCGGCATCAACATCGGCAAGGACGCGGAATGGACCGCTGAAAAACTCCGCAAGGATTTCGACGCGATCGTGCTCTGCTGCGGCGCCACGCTCGGCCGCGATCTGCCGATCGAAAACCGCGACGCTAAAGGCGTGTACCTCGCGATGGAGTTCCTCACCAACAACACCCGCTACCAGCTCGACCACCAATTCGACGGCAGCAACCCGGGCCTCAACGCCACCGGCAAGGATGTGGTGGTCATCGGTGGTGGTGACACCGGCACCGACTGCGTCGGCACCAGCCTGCGTCACGGCTGTAAGAGCGTGATCCAATTGGAAATCATGCCGCAGCCTCCGATGGAGCGCGCCGCGAACAACCCATGGCCCGAATGGCCAAAGGTTTACAAAATGGACTACGGCCAAGAAGAAGCCGCAGCCGTGCAAGGTCAAGATCCCCGCCAGTACTTGGTGCAAACTAAGCGTTTCCTCAAGGACGATGCCGGCAATCTCTCCGGCCTCGAAATCTGCGACATCGAATGGGTCAGCGACAACGGCCGCTTCATTCCGAAAGAAAAAGAAGGCAGCGCCCGCATCATCCCCGCGCAACTTGCGCTGCTCGCCATGGGCTTCATGGGTCCCGAACAGGACATCGTGAAACAATTTGCCCTCGAAACCGACGCACGCTCGAATGTGAAGGCCGATCACGGCCAGTTCACCACCAACATCCCCGGCGTCTTCGCTGCCGGCGATGTGCGCCGCGGTCAATCACTCGTCGTCTGGGCCATCAACGAAGGCCGCGGAGCCGCACGCGAATGCGACCGCTTCCTCATGGGCGTCACGAACTTGCCCTGAAGAAATAAGGATTGGGAAAAAAAGCCTTTTTCCTAAGGAGCCACGACACTCTTGTCGTGGTCTTCCATCTGTTACCCTTCCCCCCCTATCTGCTCACTACTTCGAGAATGGCAGGAGCGAGGGCAAATCTCTCACAGCAAGAACCACATACTCGGTCCAAGCAAAGCCCGACTCGGTAAATGTGAACCATCCGGCTCCAGCGACCAGCGCAATCACCAGAATCGATAACGTGCCCCAACTACGGGTCAGTAGCGCCATCAGCAACAGCAGCAACCACATACCGATGGCAACCAAAATCAATGTCGACCACTGTTGAACTTTGGCCGCGATCTTCACTTTCCGCTTACTCTCACTCTTTTGCAGAACGACTCTCTCAAGCTCTTCGCGCTCCTTGGCATACTTCTTGAGCGTCTCGTCCCTCTGCTGGGAAAGTCTTTCATATTCCTCGCGGCCGATCCAATTACCACTGAAGTAGACTTTGCCAGATGAAAATTTGCTCACCGCATCCCGCATCGAGCCGGCGATGCCATCCAGCAAAACTGCCGCATTCGGGTACTTTTTCGCAAAAGCCTCCAGCTCACCCAATTTGAACTTTAGCGATTCAAATTCCTGCTGCTCGACAATTTCCCCGAGCGGCCACTGAGGAAAGCGTATCAACTGAAAAAGCTCGTGCTTTTCAAAAGTTTTGTTCGCCGCCCCATTAAAGAACCAAGTGATCGGGTCATCTTGTCTCATGCTGGAAAAAGCGAAAGCCTTCGAGCTCGCATCGCTGTGAAACGGTTGCTCCTTCCACACCACCACGCCGATCTCCGCCGACCGCATCATTCCCTTCTGCTCTTTCCAAACAATCTGACCAGGATCGGACGCCTGCAGCACGCCACCCGAGATCAGCCAAAAAACGCAAAGAAGCAACTGACAGATAAAGCTGCAGGAAATTTGAGGCTCCTTGAAACGAGCGGCATGTGATCTGCGATTTTCATGGGCATGAGCAAACATAGGGTGCATGACTACTCATTCCTATACAATCCCAGACGAGGCGTCAATCTTGGAGAACCAAAAACGTCGACAAAAAGGCACCGATCGGTTTTTTCTACGGAAACACAATTTTCACTTGTAGACCTTACGATCATTCAGTCATATGCAAGCGCTTGATGAAACTTATCGAACCTGCATGAAAGCCCTACCGCACATGATCTTTCTAATGTTGATGCTGCTTGGCATCCCAGTAGCCTTCTATTTCATATACGTAAAAACCTACGATTCGCGTGATGTGAAAGTAAAAGCAAGCGCGCCCGCAAATCCTCAACCAAATAACGATATTCAGATCAAAAACGCCGAAATCGCCCAACTCAAAAAAGAAAATGCCGAGCTCAAGGCTCGTGAGCTTCGCCCATTGGCCCAACCGCCGAGACGATTCGGCCAAGGCAGTCTATCCACAAGCCCAAACTCTCAAAGCCCGCTATCGCAACCACCCCGCCGCGTCGGTTCAGGTTCCACCTCCCGCGAGTCACGTCAGGAGTACGGTCAAACGGGCCTCCTCCACGAGTAATACCCGCCACGCACCCGGCTCAAAGCTGGTTGATCGGCTTCTTCAAAAACTCCTCATCGCGAAGCTTTCTAAGGCGCTCAAGGTTGCGCTGCTGGGTGGCGATGTCGGGGTCGGTGGATGATGGATTCTCCATGCCGTATTTTTTCCATGGGCCGTAAGGAACTTGCCCGCTTTCGACGAAGCGCCAATGGACCTTGTCGCCGGATTTAAGCCCTAGGTAGTCGCGCACCGCAGGTGAGAGGTCAATGCCCGCACCTCCATTTTGGGTCGTTCTTGGCGGCTTGTTGCCGAAGACATAATTCCAGTCCTCAGTCTCCCACGGACCACAATCTTCCCACTGCGCAAAGCAGGATCTACCGCCGCGAAAAATTTGCAGCCACCGGCCTTTGCACACGGTTTTTCCCGGCTCAGGCCGATAACGCGCGAACCACGGGATCACCCTCGCAGCCTCAGGCTTGTGCTCGCGATAACTCACCACATCGTTGTACGGCAACGCGATGTAAAATGGGTTGAGCTTGGGAACAAACGCCCTCGGCCGAAACTCTCCCGTGGCATGACTCGCAATGCGGTTGGCCGGATCGGGATCATCGTAACCGCCGAAATTTGCGACCCAATTCGTGTCCCATGATGACTTGGTGTTAGGCGTCGGATTGTTCTGAGTCGGTAACTCGCCGATCCAGAAGATCGTGCAGGTGATGTTCTTTTTCCATGGATAGGAAACATTCGGCGCCGACACAGGCGCGCGCGCTGGTTGCTGCGGCGCACTGCCCGTCGGCACCATCACGCGTGGAGCGGGTTGCGAAGTCTGACCCACAACCATGCCCTGGAAGATCCCCACCACAAGCAGGGATCCCAGTCTCAACCATGTGCTGCGAGCTTTCGCTTTCATGCGGCAAAAATTCACAGCGCTGCCATGAATCAGGATCCCCAGCTTCGACGAATCCCTCCGGCGATCAAGACTAAGCGCCCGATGATTTTTTCCTCATGCCCATGAAAACCACAAAGCCCGCGATGCTGAGGAAACAGGTCGCGGCAATGCCAAAAATCGTGAACAAACGCCGACTCGAGGAATCAACCTCATCGCGCCCGATCTCGTCGAACGGAACCTCGCCGGGTTTTTTGATGAACACCAGACGCCCGTCGGCAATCACAACGCGCGTCAACGCCGCCATCGCCGGACCAATCACCGGGTCACCAAGGTAACGCTCCGCCAAACGATAAGGCGACATGTGGCCGACAAATTCCGGCGGTACTGCCGCGCCCTCGACCTCGATTTGATCGATCCGCAAAACTATCTCGTGCTTGAGCAAGGCGGGGCGCGACACCAGCGTGCCAATCAGATAGCGCGGATCCGCACTCATCCACCCGACCTCACCCTCGCGCGACAACCTCGGCTTGCCATTGAGCTGAAAACAAATTGCGATGCGCATCACACCGCCATCGATACCCGTCACGCGGAAGGTCCCGCGCAAATCGCGAAAGGCATCAAAGGATGCAATCGCCAAGTTCATCTCATCCGGCGTCAGCGCCAACGAGATTTCCTCATCGCCACCAAGTCCGCGCTGGAAATCGCCAATCTTTTCCTCGAGCAAGCGGACTTCGTTTTCATGGCCCTTCACATCCACCACTTGCACCGGTCTTGCAGCCGGAGCGGTGAATTTTTCGATCTCGTCGTACTGGCGAAACAAGGCGTAGACCGAGAAAAACAGCAAAAATATCAGCATCAGAAATGCCGTCACAAAGATCGCACATCCCGAAAGCGGAGAACGGCCACTCACCATGTCAGCGGAATTTTTTTCAGTCATCGAATGCTTCAAAATAGGGTTCAGGCTCGATCATCGCTGTCTTTGCGCGCATCTCCTCCCACACCGCCGAGCGCGTCCTCCGCATCACAGCCGGGCGGCAGCAGGTGGTTGAGCCGCTCCTCGCGTTCGCGCGCCTCCCGCTCTTCGGCAAGGCGGTTGTTTCGGCGGTCGAGCCACGCAAGCCAGATGCAAATTTCATAAAGCACAATCATCGGCAGCGCCATGAGAAGCAGCGTCATGATATCCGGCGTCGGCGTCAGCACAGCGGCCGCGATGAAGATCGCCACGATTGCATAGGAACGGGTCGATGACATCGTTTCATACGTCAACATGCCGAGCTTCACGAAAACCATCACCACCACCGGCAACTCGAAAGCCAATCCAAACAGCAGCGTGAACTGCATCGCAAACGAAATGTATTCACCGATCCGCCAGTCATTCGAAACACCAAGGCTACCGCTCCATTCATAAAAGAATTCCAAGGCCCGCGGCAACACACCGAAGTATGCAAACAACACGCCCCCAAGGAACAACCCAAACCCCACCGCCATCGCCGGCCACAACACGCGCTTCTCGTTGCGGTGCAATCCCGGCAGCACGAATTGCAGGATAAACAAAAGCAAAAGCGGAAATGCCAACACGATGCCCGCGTAAAACGAAAGCTTCATCGAGAGCATGAAGGTCTCTGTCGGCTTGAGCGCCGACATCATCTTCAAATTTCCCCGCTGCTCGAACTCGGTGCCCGGCATGGTTTTCGCCAACACCTCGACCTGCTCCCGCAAGTCCGCCCGCAAATCCAGCGCCTCAAGAAACGCCGCGCGACCGTTCTCCGGCACTGCCAACAAGGCCCGCAAAAGCCCGACAGCCCGCACATGAAAGACCAGGTCCGCATCACCGATGCTCTTGAAAAAAATCTCTCGCTGCTCGGCACTCAAACCCGACGCCGCATGCTCAAGCTGCTTGGCGCTTTCCCATGTTTCAACGTTCAAGGGCCTTGGAATCTCCGTCGAACTCTTCGGCAACTTCGCATCAAGCTGCGTGATCCATACCTGCTCGACCGGACGCCGCAAAAGCTCCATCAACTGCTTCTGAAACGCAAAGCACACGACCATCGAAATCACCAGCGTGATCACGATCCTCGTAATCAT
>Ga0208481_1000471_pt1 | contig 12037 bp, 18 predicted proteins | sample LakMenEpi02Jun10_FD_150662 | JGI IMG/M metagenome (GOLD analysis project Ga0208481, IMG submission 150662) | Freshwater microbial communities from Lake Mendota, WI - 02JUN2010 deep hole epilimnion (SPAdes) | ecosystem: Environmental > Aquatic > Freshwater > Lake > Epilimnion/Euphotic zone ... | reverse complement strand
TATGTGGCGAGAGTGAAATTGCCTCAGCGAGTGCCCTTTGGTTTCCACGGGAACTGGGTGCCCGACCGCTGACACCTCACCGAATCGAAGTTGTATTGGTTAGGTGAGTCCCACCACTTGACGACCAAGCATGTCAACAAGTGCCGCAAAATGAACTCCGGGGTCTGTGTACACAATGTCAACGTGTCCAAAGATTTCTAAGTTGATTGCACCAAAAACAGCAGCCCAAGCCGAGAGTCCGGCAAGCAAAGTTGCATCAGGAGCATTGACTCCAATTGCTTTTTTTACATTGCGGTATTCGCTGACAAGGCCTTTTGTTTTTGGTGGTTCGATTACTGAGGTGCAACCACGGGCCGTTGCATCGGCCACCAATTGAACGACCACATTTGTGTACCGCATTCCGGCCGCATTCGTATCTTCCGGTGCTTCGTATCCAGGAACGGGTGTGCCAAAAACGAGTCCGTAATCCGCTTGATTGGTTAATGCCCAGTCACGAAATGCCAGTGCAATTGCAGTCCAGCGACCAATCAAGTCATCGCGATCACATGCTGTATCTGCATCTTCAATGGCGGCGCCTAGTCGGCTGTATGCATCAATAATCAACACCGTAAGAAGTTGATCGCGGCTTTCGAAGTATCGATAAATTGCCGAACTCGCCATGTCGAGATCTCGAGCAATTTCGCGAAGAGAGATGTTCGCAGCTCCTCGCGTCTCTAACTGACGTCGGGCGTGGCGAATGATGGCCGCCGTTGTTTCTGTCCTCACAACTGCCCGTTTGCCTGTCACGAGGTCAGTCTAAGTTGGGGGTCGCAGAAATGTGAGCACTGCTCTTGAATTCTGCGTCATTGTCTCGTATTGTGAGCAGTGCTCACTATTTGAGTCTGAACACGGAGGACAGTTGACATGAGTAGACATGTGGTGATTGGTGCGGGGCCAGTAGGCCGAGCAATTGTTGACGCGTTGACATCGCGGGGGATAGAAGCACAGGTGCTCAGTCGATCGGGAACGCAAATTCCAGGTGCGCAATCAACAGAGGTTGATGCACTCGATACCGATCGTCTCGCTTCCGTTATCGCAGGTGCAGAAGTTGTGTATCAAGCGTCGTCGCCTGAATACCATCGTTATCGCGAGGAATTTCCGCCATTGCAACAGAGCATTGTGAGCGCGGTGCAAAAGACCGACGCTGTGCTTGTCGTGATTGAAAACTTGTATGGCTACGGCCCAGTGAGCCGTCCGATGACTGAGGACATGCCGTTGGCTTCAACCGGTCGAAAAGGAAAAGTACGTGCCGACATGTGGAAGTCGCTGCAAGCAGAATCGGATGCTGGGCGACTGCGTGTCACGGCTGGCCGTAGTTCTGATTTCTTCGGCCCGCATGCCAATGATTCATCGACGGGAAGCAGATATTTCCCGCGCATTATTGCTGGCAAAAAAGCAGAAGTGATGGGAAATCCCGATGCGCTGCACACATACACCTACGTGCGAGATTTCGGGGAGGCACTCGTTCGGTTAGGGCTTGACAATCGCTCGCTTGGTCGCCCATGGCATGTACCTAGTGCGCCTGCGGTCACCAATCGTCGCTTTTTGGAGATGGCAGCCGACATTGCAGGCACCCAGCCACGCTCAACAAAACTGGGCAAAGGAAAAATGCGCATGGCGGGCTTGTTTATTCCACCGGCACGCGAACTAATTGAAATGTTGTACGAGTTTGAAGAGGACTTTGTTGTTGATCACTCTGCGTATGCCACTCTGTTCGGAGACCATGCCACTCCACTCGCCGATTCGCTCGCAACAACTATTGAATGGTTTCGCTCAGAGAAGTCTTGATCGGCGATAGAAGTAACCAGATGTTGATTCCCGCTCTGGTTGTTGAGCGCAACAAGGCCTTTCTTATGGGCGTCATCTAACCTGCTTTCTTGAAAGAAGGACACAGGTCATGGGTGCACCAAACGATTACATCGAAGTAGAAAAAGTCATAGCTGCTGATATTGCAAAGGTGTGGTCGTTTGTGAGCGACATCAATGTTCCCGCGCAGTTCTCTCGGGAGTTTCAGGGAGCCGAATGGATCGACGCGCCTGGTCTTGGCGGTACGTTTCGTGGCGACAACGCCGTAGGGGACTATAAATGGTCAACGACGTCGATCGTCACCGACTACGTAGAGAACACATCATTTGCTTGGACGGTCGGTTCGGTGGAAGAACCGGTTGCAGTGTGGGGCTTTACGCTCTCTGGCCACGACGGTGATGTGCTGTTGAAGATGCATGCATCGATGGGGCCGGCGATGAGCCCTCCACGTGCCTCTGCTGCAAAGGATCCCGAGAATGCAGAGACGATTATCTCGAAGCGTCTTCACCAATGGTCGAAGAACATGACAGCCACAGTCGAAGGCATCAAGTCGCTCAGCGAGCAGTCGTAGCGAAATAGTGTTGTCACATGTCAAATAGTGACGAAACAAGCCGAGTGCTGCGTGCCTATGCCGAAGCGTGGCTCGCATCAGACCTTGAAAAAGTATTGGCCTCGTATCACGACGACATCGAACTGCATTACATGGGGGAGAGCCCACTCGCAGGTACCCATCGAGGGCGTGATGCTGCGTTCGCTGTTCTTGCCCAGGCTTCAACACGAACTGGTCGCAAGTTGATTGATGTGGAAGACGTTCTCGTTGGTGAATCTCTTGGTGCATTGATTGCGGTCGAAGACCTGGGAGATCCGGCTCAACGAGTGCGTCGGGTACTGCTGTATCGAGTGCAAGATGAAAAACTGAGAGAGTGTTGGCTGTTTGATGAAAATCAACGGTTTATCGATGCAATGTGGTCAAAAGGAGACTGAGATGCTTGAGATGAAATCACAATGTGAAAAGTGCAATGTTGACTTGCCTAAAGAAGGTGAAGCAGTTATCTGCAGTTTTGAATGCACATTCTGCGCGCCGTGTAGTGATTCCATGCAGCGAGTGTGTCCGAACTGTGCAGGGGAACTCGTGAAACGTCCTCCACGGACATTGTGATGGCGGATACATCTTCGGAGAGTCCACCATCAAGTGACCGGACCACCGTGAGACGCGGTGCAAAGCGAGCTGAGTATGGCCAAGAGAAAATTCTCGAGATCTTGCGAGCAGGTTCAGTCGCACATGTTGGCGTGAACACAAACGACGGTCCGTTGGTTCTGCCAATGGTGTACGGGCTGACTGATGACACGATGTATTTGCATGGCGCGTTAGCGAATTCGTTGTTGAAGTCAGGTGCAGACACAGATGTTTGCGTCACAGTGACAATTGTTGATGGTCTTGTCTTCGCAAAAACACCTTTCAATCATTCAATGAATTACCGGTCTGTTGTCGTGCGTGGCGCAGCTCGAGTCGTTGAAGACGACGACGAAGTCATGCGTGCGCTTCGATTGATGACCGATCACATCGTTCCAACATGGGACGTAACGAGAGATCCATCGCCGAGCGAAATCCGTGCGACTCGCATCATTGCGCTGCCGTTGGATGAAAAGTCAGCAAAAGTGCGTACGGGTGAAGCGATCAATGATGAGGTTGATCAGGACCTTGCCGTGTGGTCGGGATACATTCCCGTCTCTTCAGTTTTTGGTTCCCCGATTTCGAACAGCGACTCTGGTGCAGAGATTCCGGCTGAAGTACTCCAAGTTGTTGGGCGAGACATGCACGAAAAGCGTTCCTAGTCAGACTGGCTTCATAGAGTCTCTTTTAAACGAGAAGACGACATCGATTCAGTTGAAGGTCTTATTCGCCCCACATGGCAGATACGTCCGTCACCCACATCTTGAGTGGATGGGATGAATAGCCGAGGGTTTTCAAAAAGAGCTCGGCTTCTTTCTGTCCAATGTTCGCGGCAGTCTCTGCACCTTCTGATGTTCGCACTTCATAACGAAGGTTGAAGAACAGCACTCGCTCGTCGTATGTGAACGTTCCTTCTGCGGTGTGGGCCGATTTGAAAATGTCGTGTTCTGGCTGAGCCTTCACGAGATAGGAGCGTGCTTGTTCGCTGAGATCTTTGAAGCGGCCACGCGCCGTAACTCGATATACACGTTCAAAACTCATGGGTCAGTGGCGGGAGGCGCGAAAATAAATGACGGCGAAGAGAGAACGCATAACCACATTCTTCCATGAAGTAGCAAACATATTGCCGACGAAGTGTTCAGCCGATATTGCGCCCAAGACCGCTGGTTGGAGTTCGAATAGTCTTGATTCTCCCCAGTATCGCTCGTGAGGCATTTCATGATTAGCGTTCGGCTCATGAGTATGACCTTCCCAGATCCGGACAAGTTGGATGACTATCTGTTGGATCCCACCCACGAAGCAGAATTAAGTCGCGTGCAAGCTCGCCGTGATTCGGTGAAGGCCGAAGGCGTCATCGCTTCCAAGTACTGGGGTGGTATTCAGTGGCGCATCGTGGTGACATTCAGTGTCTACGCAGTGTTGTGGACCAGCGTGCTTGTTCTTGGCCTGAATGGAATGATCCCGCTGTGGGCCGGTCTCATCGTCAACACCATGTTGGCAGCAACCTTCTATATGCCGATGCACGAAGCAGTTCACAAGAACATCTGGGGCAAAGTGTCACGTGGGCGAGTGGTGGAAGAAATCATCGGCACCCTCTGCAGCGTTCCGCTCTTGATGCCATTCCGTAACCATCGCGCATCACACATGCGTCACCATGCGTACACAAATGACCCTGATCGCGATCCTGACTATTTCTCACAAGGCAATCTTCGTGATTTGCCAATCAAGTTCCTCTCAGTTACTTGCATCAATGCATTGTTGCCACTCTTTGCATTCATTCCGCCGATGCGCAAACTGCTTCATCCAGCAATGGTGCGCGCAAATCAGGCAAGTGCCAACAAGACCGAAGGCTTAATGCAGCTGCGCTTCTGGCTCATCACGCACGGTGTGCTGTTGACTGCAGTTCTCACTGGCTTCGGATGGCAAGCATTCCTGTTGTGGTATCTCCCCGCACGACTTCAGTTGTTCTGGCTGGCATTTGTGTTTGCGTGGTATCCACATCATCCCGGCAATGAACAGGGTCGATACGTCGACACTCGCGTTGCAGTGTTTCCCGGCTCAACGTTCTTGATTCGCGGACATGATCATCATGCGTTGCACCACTTGTTCCCACGTGTTGCGCACTACCGATTACCTGCGATGTGGCAAGAGATGGCGACAGATCTTGTGGCAAAGGGTGTTCGCGCCGAAGGGCGTGCTCTCGAGGCCACTGGCCCTGTCGTTTGGTGAACCGACAAAAATCCCGATGACGGCGTGCGCCACTTGGTTGCGGTACGTCACCGACTACGGTCATTAACACACGTTTGTTGGAGCAACGCTGGGCGTTGAGACTCGAGAAGGAATACGAAAATGGCTATGAAGACTTTGACTGACATCATGGGTTGGCGCTATGCCACAAAGAAGATGAACCCATCAGCTCCTGTACCGCAGGAAAAGGTGGAAGCAATTATCGACGCAGTTCGTATGGCTCCAACGTCAAGTGGTCTGCAGCCGTTCGAGCTTTTGGTGATTACCAACAACGACCTCCGCTCTCAAATTGCTCAGGCGGCAAATGGCCAAGCTCAAATTACTGATGGATCACACCTTCTAGTCTTCGCAGCATGGGACAACTACACCGAAGAGCGAATTGATGAAGTTGTTCAATTGACTGTTGATGCTCGTGGTGATTTACCCACATTGCGCGGGTACTTCGACTTCTTGAAAGCCAATTATCTGAAGCGTGATGCAGAGGTCAACTATGCGCATGCTGCCCGCCAGGCATACATTGCGCTGGGATTTGCAATGATGGCAGCGGCTGAGCAAGAGGTCGACTGCACGCCTATGGAGGGCTTTAACCCTGATGCTGTTGATGCCATCCTCGGATTGAGAGAACGCGGTTTACGCTCCGTGGTGTTGTTGCCTTTGGGCTATCGCGACACCGAAGGCGATTGGTTGTTCCCAATGCCGAAAGTTCGTAAGTCACGTGCCGCCATGGTGACAGACCTGGCATGACCTCAAGCGAATCGACTGCCGTCATTACATCTTTGTGACCTTTAGCAGAGTTGGTATGTATGCCTGACTCATTCAAGACACAACGACTCATACTTCGGCGTTGGACCGATGATGATCGTGCACCTTTTGCTGAATTGAATGCGGATCCGGAAGTGATGCGCTACTTCCCGAATGTGATGACCAAGCAGGAATCCGATGCCATGGTCGATCGGATTGAACAAGGCTTCGAACAGAACGGCTTTGGATTGTGGGCTGTGGAGATTGATGGCCGCTTTGCCGGATTCACGGGGCTCAACAGAACTTCGTTTGAAACACCAATGGGGCAACACGTTGAGATTGGCTGGCGCTTCGCAGCGTGGGCATGGGGGCACGGGTATGCAAGCGAGGCAGCTGCTCGGGTTCTGACTGCCGCTTTCGAAGACTTCGGACTTGTTGAGGTCTATTCCTTCACAACTGAAACCAATGTGAAAAGCGAAGCAGTGATGAAGCGGATTGGTATGGCTCGTCGGGCTGACCTTGACTTCGATCATCCGAACACGCCGGGATGGTGGGGTGCGAAGCACATCGTCTATCAATGTCATTCCCCGAAGAGTTGAGATGAACGATTCACTCAGATCAATCTGGGTCGTCTCATGGCCGGCGCTACTCTGAGTCAAATGGCGATGGAATTCAATCTCGATCCTGTTGGAGTTGTGCGCAGCACGCGTGTTGAAGCAGAAGACGATCAATGGGACTCTGAGAGTTCAAGTATCGAAATGTTGCCGCCCTTTGGTGACCGTGCACTCCAAGGGCTCACAGACTTCAGTCATTGCATTGTTGTCTACGTTTTCGACAAGGCGTCCTGGGACGAATCACGAATCGCTCGTCATCCAAGAGGAAATAAGGATTGGCCTGAAGTTGGAATCTTTGCGCAACGGGCAAAGGATCGCCCGAACCGCCTCGGTGTCACGGTCTGTCGAGTACTTGGCGTCGAAGGGTCAACGATTCGTCTCAGTGGCCTCGATGCAATCGATGGAACACCAGTTGTTGATATCAAACCGTGGATGGTTGAGTTCGGACCACGCGGTGAGGTTGTTCAGCCTGCCTGGTCAAGCGAACTGATGAAGGATTACTGGTAAAGCTTTCATCAAGATTCCTTTGGCTACAGTTTTTGCATGAAGCAAAAGTTGTCGCTGGTGACACTTGGGGTGTCAGATCTTGAGAAGTCAATTCGTTTCTATGAATCTCTGGGTTGGAAGCCACTCAATCGTCAGCCAGGTGAGGAAGTTGCCTTTTTCGAAATGGGCGGAGTTCATCTCTCTTTGTTTGGCCGCGAAGATCTAGCTGCAGACATCGGTATCCCATTTGATGCGTCCACTCGCAGCTCCGCATTCACACTCGCGCACAATGAACCGTCAGAAGCAGAAGTTGACCGAGCCTTTGAGGAGTTTCTTGCAGCGGGTGCGACCGAAGTAAAACGCCCTGCAATCACAGCGTGGGGCGGATACTCCGGGTATGTCGCTGACCCCGATGGTTATCTATGGGAAGTTGCGTTTAATCCATTCAGCGATTGGACTTAGTCCCCAACGAGGTCTTCCACGGTGACGGGGTAGCAGCCACCGAAGCGAAACAAGAGATCGAATTCCACCTCGCTGAGGCCAGCAGTGTTCTGCAAAGGCTCGGTGGGGCGAGGCGCATGTGGTGCGCAGTACAGCTCTTGCGAGATGACTTCACCCTCATGATCGAGACGCGTTGCAACGATTCGACTGTCTGCACGACACAACACACATGGCTTGTATCCCACTTTCCAAATGTGCATCCAGTGACGTTCTGCCACGACCCATCGCTGTCCTGCGCGACGACGATTATCGAGGAGTGCGATTGCTTCGTCACCGTGCGGATCACAGTGAAAGTGCGTTTCGTGTGCGACGCCATTGTTGTCCACCAAACTTGATGTGTACGTGGAATGTGCGGTGCAGTATTCACACGCGATAACCGACGATGGGTCCGCCGCACTCCAATGCCGCATCGCTGTCACAATCTTCCAATTGCTTTTGTCCATGACTGATTCCTCTTGTTAAGGACATCAGAGGCCCGGATGTTTGCGCAATGCGCCTCATCCCCTTGCGGGTAGCACCGTGGCCGGGTGGCTCGGTTGCTGGGTCTCCATGGGGGAGACCTCTCTTGATGTCGATCTCAACTTATCTCAAGGGTGAGTCAGAGGGCGTCGAATATCTAATGTGGACGAAAGACACAAACGAGCAGGGGAGTCAGAACATGAGTAGTGAGTTTCGTCGAGGTACTCAGGACGACCTTTCTCGTGTTTGCACGACCTTTGCTCGTTCGTTTTGGGATGACCCTGTGATGCGATGGCTGTTTCCTGATGACGATGTCTTTCGTGACGGGACTGTGATGCAAGGTTTCTTTCAGCGCGTCATGGCGCATGATTGCACTCTGGTCACACCAGACGTTGCAGCTTTTTCACTATGGATTCCACCCACTCGGCCTGAGCTCGATGTTGATACCGGCCCCAGCGAACCACCGTCAGAGGAGTTGCTGGTGAAGTTGATTGCACTACGAGAAGTCGTTGCAGCAAACACACCCGAAGAGGATCACTGGTATCTGCAAATGGTGGGTACACACCCCGATTGGCAGCGGCGCGGCATCGGATCAACGCTGATTCGTGAGGGGCTCACATGGGCAAAGCGTGATGGTGTCGGTGCGTATCTCGAGACCGAAACGATTGAGAACGTTGCTTACTACCGCCATCTCGGTTTTGAAGTGCGGACAGAGTGGGATGTTGCTGCTGGCGGGCCGCACATGTGGGGCATGTGGCACCCAGTGAACTAACTGTTGAAAATCAGAACTCGAAGATGTCGCCGAGAAGGCTCGACATCTTCTTTTTCTTTGGCGACTTCATTGAGTAGCTGCGCTCAATCTCGTCACTGTCATCACGACGTGCTGCTGGGCGAGATTGGCTGGGACGAGAAGAGGGTGCGTCGTCGCTTGCGCGTTCAATGAGCTTGTCCAACTCGCCTCTGTCGAGCCACACACCGCGGCAATCGGGGCAGTAGTCAATCTCAATTCCTTGGCGATCTGACATAACCAAGGTGGTGGAGCAATGTGGACACTTCATAATTTCTCTTTTCGATAATCAGTGAAGGAAATAGTTATCTCGCGCAGAATAGTTGCGATGCAGCACAATGTGTCTGCAGGGCAGCTTGTTAAAAACGTTCGGGTCGAGTTACCTGAGCAGGGGTTATCCACGCAATGGTCGCGTACTTGTTGAAGTACTTTGCCGACAGCATCTCAAGGATTGCCTGCGCAACTGTCTCGGTGACGATGGTCTCCAAACGGATGCTCGGACCATTCAAATCAAGGGAGTGTTTCCCTGTGACCCCTTCACCGTGCACGTGACCCACCGAGTATCCCTTTGCGCCGCACGACTTGATGTCGGCAATCAGTTTCTGTTCAACAACAGATTCAGAAATGATGGTGACGAGTTGACGTGGAACTGTGTTCATGAGGTGCCAATCAGGTGAGGGCTTGTGCCATTGCAATGTAGAGCGGTATTCCCACCGTCAGGTTAAAGGGGAATGTGATGCCTAGTGATGCCGTGACATAGAGCCCTGGGCTTGCCTGGGGGAGAGCAATGCGAACTGCTGCTGGAGCTGCAATGTAGGACGCACTGCCGGCAAGAACTGCCATCACGGCGACTCCTCCAGTGGAGAGTCCAACTGCCGCACCGCCGAGCGCACCGAGGAATCCGTTGATGAGGGGAACGATGATTCCCAGGAGGACAACAAGTGGTCCCGCTGACTTGATGTCGCGTAGACGTTCCGCAGCAATCACGCCGAGTTCGATCAGGAACAGCGTGAGGGCGCCAGCGAAAAGCCCAACGAATACTGGGTCTGTTGGTGCAAGGCGAGTGGGCCCAACAACGAAGCCAATCACAATGCCGATTCCCAGTAGCGCGATGCTCTTTCCACGTACGACTTCACTCAGGGCTGACTTCCAGTCACTGCCCTCGGTGGCTCCGCGAGCAAGAAAGAGTGCAACGACAATGCCAATGATCTCGAGGATGGCGAGAAGCCCAGCCATGTACCCCTCATATGAAATCTCCCGCGCTTCAAGGGTGGTGAGAAGAACCGTGAATGTCACCGCCGATACTGAGCCGTAATGCGCAGCGAGTGCTGATGCGTTGATTACGGAGAGGCGCCCTGCAAAACGGAAAAGGGCGTATGCAACAAGCGGAGTGATGACTCCGAGAACGATGGAAGCAATGAGGGGCTTCCAAAGGTCCGAAAGAGATGCTGCTGCGAGTGCTCGACCACCTTTGAGTCCAATTGCGAGAAGAAGAAACGTCGAGATGATGGGGTACAGCGACTCTGGAAGACGAACATCAAAGCGAAGCAGTGTTGCGATAAGGGCGACAAGAAATGCAATCACCGGTGCGGTGAGCAAGTTGTCCATGATGGAGGCAGCAAACATTACGAGGATTTCGATTTCTTGAGGAGTGGGGAGATGACGGCGCGAATGTCGTGGTCGGCTTCAAGCGGATGACGAAGTGGACGATTGAGATTGACTTCGTACACGTTGTTTCGTCCATCCTTCAAGATGGTGATGTAGCCGGACTCAGACAGGTCTTGAATAATGCGATGCACCGTGCGTTCACGGATGCCGACGCGACGGGCAATGTCGCCTAAGCGCATGTCGGACTGCTTGGCGACGCAGACGAGAACATGGGCGTGATTGCTAAAGAATGTCCACGAAGGAAGGTCTTCTGATGAATCCAAAAAACTTGACATGCAACACATGATATAAAAGTCATGTATCTCGTGTCAAGTAATGGGGCGTGCCCCCTTTGTGGGGTCTACATCAAGGCGCCGACGAAGACCTGCCATGCGAGAAGGGACTTCGCGACCAAGCTCAAGATGATGTACCAACGCTCGCCATGGAGATAGTCGGCCCACTTGCCTTCGGCCTTGTACTGCTTCCACTGCACAAGTGCGAAACAGTTGAAGAAGATAAAGAGCGAGATCACAATGCCGATAACGAAACCGGGAACTGTGGTTTCTGGTGGGCCACTGGGAGACAACATGTTGATGAAGATGGCGATCCAGGGAACTGCGCCTGCGATGCAGCCGAACCAGAATGGAAGCATGTCGCCGCTGCCGGGTTGTGAATAGCGTTCTTGCAACCAGCCAAAGAGAATCATGCTGACGTTCACGCCGAAGATGGCAATGAACGCGACGTAATCGGTCACTCCATTGAGTTGAAGAATGATCACAATCATGATGGATGAAGAAAGCGAGTACTCGATCCATCGATAGATGTTGATGTGTCGCTTGAGGCCGTCTACGTACTTCGGGAAAATGGGGCCTGAGCTGACGAAGAAGTGAAAGAACGCTGACAAGGCCATGAACGCAGCGACGGTGTAGCTGATGTTGAGGCTGAAGAGCTCAATGGGAGCAGCAAAGTTGCCGGTACCGGGGGCATCGGACATGTACGTCGCGACGACAGGCAATGAAACGTCGGTCGACAGAAAGAGGATGGCTAGTAGGGAAACGAGATGCAGACAACCAGCTATCAGGTTGAGTTTTCTCAGACTTTTGAATTGATCAATCATGGGGAAAGTATCTCATCACTTGGGCAGCAAGTGCGTGACTCCATCTCCTGTGTTCAGATTCTCTTCAGAATCAGGACAATTCAGCCAGACGGTCTTTCACAATTGCCCGCATAAGTGCACCATCGACCTTCCAGTCAAGGGGCACCTTAAATGTCTTCTTGTTCGACTCGAGCTTCTCAAGTTTCTTGGCAAAGGTTTCAACAAAATCTGTATTGAAGGGGCCAATTGTTAGATGATTCTTCGAAACAGAAATTCCCAAGATGTATTGGTCCCCAAATTTGAGCATTGGTTGATTCCATGCCATGACCAACTGAAGGTCTGAATAGGTGGACGTAATGCTCGAAAATATTTCTTTGATCTTCTTGGCAGTTGATGGCTCAAGGGTTTTGAAATAAGCGGCTGGTGTATCGAATCGCTTG
>Ga0208481_1000470_pt1 | contig 12046 bp, 9 predicted proteins | sample LakMenEpi02Jun10_FD_150662 | JGI IMG/M metagenome (GOLD analysis project Ga0208481, IMG submission 150662) | Freshwater microbial communities from Lake Mendota, WI - 02JUN2010 deep hole epilimnion (SPAdes) | ecosystem: Environmental > Aquatic > Freshwater > Lake > Epilimnion/Euphotic zone ... | reverse complement strand
AGCGCGGTGTTTGGTCATGGCTTTGTGACCTACGCGAATGGCGCAAAGTCATCCTCGCTGAATGTTTCGGCAGAGGACCTTGCGGCCCACGGCGCGGTGAGCGAGGTGGTCGCTAAGCAAATGGCCTTGGGCGCCTTGCAAGCGTCCGGCGCCGACATCGCCGTCGCGGTCACCGGCATCGCCGGACCCGATGGCGGCACGCCGGAAAAACCCGTAGGCACGGCATGGATCGGTCTCGCATCGTCGAATCACGATGCGATCGCATTCAAAGTCTTCCACCCGCGCAACCGCCGCGACTTCAAGCTCGCCGTCAGCCAAGCGGCGCTCGAAGCGGTGAGGCAGCGGGTCCTCGGGCTGGGCTGATCCTCGCGTGCGCACGCGCGGGCGCGCGCCTTGGGAAAATTTTTTGACCCGCAAGTGGGGTATATTTCACCAAACCGCTTGCAAAACCGGCAGGGTTGGCACTAGTCCCTCAATCCACATTCGCAACACCGCTTGCAATCGCCATGGGAAAAATACTCATCATCGCCGAAAAACCCAGCGTCATGACCGACCTCAGCCGCGCGCTCGCCAAGCCGCTCGGCAAATTTGAAAAGCATGGCGCCGCCCGCGATGCCTACTTCGAGAATGACAAAGCGGTCATCACCTCCGCCGTCGGCCACCTGGTCGAGCTCAAGATGCCCACCGGACCGAATGGCAAAAACCTGCCGTGGAATTTTGGCGTGCTGCCGGCGATCCCAAAAAATTTCGAGCTCGAAGCCAAGCCCGACACCGAGGCTCGCCTCAAGCAGGTGCTCAAGCTCGCCAAGCGCAAGGACGTCGACCTCTTGGTCAACGCCTGCGACGCCGGCCGCGAGGGCGAGCTGATCTTCCGCTACCTCGTCGAGTACGGCGGCATTCAAAAACCCGTGAAGCGCTTGTGGATGCAGTCGATGACGCAAAACGCGATCGCCGAGGCATGGGACAAATTGCGCGATGGAAAGCAAATGGAGTCCCTCGCCGATGCCGCAAAGTGCCGTTCGGAATCCGACTGGCTCGTCGGCCTCAATGCCACCCGCGCGCTGACCTGTTTCAACTCGCGCCATGGCGGATTCAACATCACCGCCGCTGGCCGCGTGCAAACTCCGACGCTTGCGATCCTCGCCGCCCGCGAGGCCGAGATCCAAGCATTCAAGTCGAGCCCCTACTTCGAAGTCCACGCGACCTTCGGCGTCAAGGCCGGCGACTACCTCGGCAAATGGATCGACGAGAAGTGGAAAAAATCCGACGCCAACCCGCACGGCAAACCCGAGCGGATTTGGGATCAGGCAGTTGCCGAGGCGATCAAGTCGCGCTGCGAAGGCAAGACCGGCAGCGTGAGCGAGGAGAAAAAAGCGCAGTCGCAAATCGCGCCGCAACTCTACGACCTCACCACTTTGCAACGCGAGGCGGGCTTCTCCGCCAAAGGCACGCTGAGCATCGCGCAAGCGCTCTACGAGAAGCACAAGGTCATCACCTATCCGCGTACCGATTCGCGCTATCTGCCCGAAGACTACCTTCCCAATGTGCGCGAAACGCTTGGAGAAATCGCCGGCAGCGATCTCGACTCCGCGCGTTATGCCAAAGCGGTGCTCAATGGTGGCAATGAAAACGGACCGAAGCTCGCCAAGCTCAAGCGCGTGTTCGACGACAAAAAAGTTTCCGATCACTTTGCCATCATCCCGACCGGAAATTTTTCCAAGCTCAGCGAAACCGAGCAGAAAGTTTACGACATGATCGTGAAGCGCTTCATCGCGGTTTTTTACCCCTCCGCCGAGTTTGAGCAAACCACGCGTCTCACGCGGATTTCGCATAGCGATGTGAACGACACCTTCAAGACCGAAGGTCGCGTGCTGGTGAAACCAGGCTGGCTCGAAGTCTATGGCAAACGCGCCGGCGTGGCATCGGGCAAGGACGAGCTCACCGCCGTGAACGCGGGCGAAACAGCGACGGTCGAATCGATCGAAGTCCTGCACGAGGAAACCAAGCCGCCCGCACGCTTCACCGAATCGACCCTGCTCTCGGCGATGGAAGGCGCGGGCAAGCTCATCGACGACGAAGCGCTGCGCGAAGCGATGTCTGAACGCGGCCTCGGCACGCCCGCCACCCGCGCGGCCATCATCGAGGGACTCATTTCACAAAAGTACATGGCCCGCGAAGGGCGCGATTTGCATGTCAGCAACAGCGGCATGCGGCTCATCGAGTTGGTGCGCGACATGAAAATCGAAGGGCTTTATTCGCCCAGACTCACCGGCGATTGGGAGCACAAGCTGCACCTCATGGAGCAAGGCGAACTCAAGCGCGACGAGTTCATGCGCGAGATCAACGCCTACACCGAAGAAATCGTCGGCAAGGCAAAGGGCCGCGCCGAGGATGCCAAGAACCAATCGTTTCCCGACCTCAATGTCGATTGCCCGGTCTGCGGCGCGAAAGGCCTGCGCCAAACCGATGCCACCTACGAGTGCCGTCAGCCCGAGTGCAAATTCAAGGCGAAGAAACACATCGCCGGGCGCTTGCTCACCGAGGCCGAGGCAGCAGAGCTTTTCACGAAAAAATTCGTTGGCCCGCTCACTGGATTCAAATCGAAGTTCAACAAACCCTTCGATGCCGGGCTCGAGCTCGATGCGAAGTTCAAAATCAACTTCGTCTTCGACAACGACGACAAGGACGCCGCCGCGGAGCTCACCGAAGATCAGGTCATCGGCGAAGTCGAGCTGGCCGACGGACGCCGCGTGAAACTTTACCAAACCGAAAAGGCCTATCACCTTCCGGAAATCGTCACGAAAAAGGAGCCCAACGGCATCCGCATCGGCAAGTCGATCCTCCAGCACGAAATTACGAGCGAGCAGGCGATCAAGCTGGTGAGCGCCGGCAAGACCGACCTCATCAAGGGCTTTGTTTCGAACAAGACGAAACGCAAGTTCGACGCATTCCTCACCTTCGATGCGAAGGAAGGAAAAATCGGTTTCGATTTCCCGCCGCGCCCAGCGAAGAAAGCAGCGACCAAAAAATCCGCGACCAAGGGCGCTGACGAATGATCGCTCCGCGGGCTGCGTTCAGCCCGAGTGCTTGTTCATCGCTTTGATCTCATCCGCACTTTGATTCACAAAGGCGGATGCGCCGAGCGGGTGGTGGTTGCCGATCACGTGTTGCTTGCCTTGGCGGTAGAGGTCGACGAGGTGGGAGCCCGCGCGAACGGCGAGGGTCATGGTCGAGGGGTTCGACTGATGAAGAAAATTCGCCTCATGACCGAGTGATGATTCTTCGCGTTCGATGTGGTCGAGCAGGATGTGGATTTTCTGCAAAGCAAGCGCGCCGTCATGATCGCGGTGCTGGAACTCGCTGTAATTTCGCTGCAGCGCCTTGTATTCGACCTTCAGCGCCTTGAGCCGGCGGTCGAGTGCGCGCGAGGCGGGCTCGCCGATGTCGTGGAGTTCGGCGCTGAGTTTTTCGAGTTGCTCGCCGGCATTGGCGATTTGGGCATCGAGATGGTTTGCGGTACGATCGTTCATAGCAGATTGAGGTTTATCCAACATGAAATCTACTCCAGCCCGTCGCCTCCGCAACTCGTTTTGGCCCATCAAAGTAACGGCGCGAGATCCGGCCTAGGCAGCCTCAGGCCCAGCAGGTGATGCGGCAGCGTGGTGATCATGTAAAAAACGATGCCCGTCACAGCTAGCGTGTGGGCATTGAATGGGCCCAGCAGCCAGCAAATCGGGATGAGGCAAAGGACGGTGGGCACCATGAGCGGCAGGCTGATGCCGTGCACGCGGGCCAAGCGGCGCACGAAACTCGCGGGGGCGGGCGGTGGCTCGATCACCAAGCGCGTGCAGGCCAATCGCCGGGTATGGCGGTACGCATGCACGCCGAGAAAAAACATGCCCACCGCAAACAAGGGGTCCGCAAGCACCGCAAGCATGGCAACCAACGCATGCTCGATCAGATCAAAGCACGCCTTGCGCGCCCTGCCACATCGCCATCTCGCAATCGCGCCGGCCATCGCAAAGCCCGCGCCTGTAATGACGCCGAGCCATGATAGTTTTTGCAAATGCAACAAGTCCGGCATCCACATGGTTTCATACTTCCATGCGAACGCATCGGCAATTTGCGCAAATGGCGCCCATGCCAACACCGGATGCATCGCAAACACCGTGGCCAAAAGCAACAAGCCGCGACCCAACACAAAAGACCAACGCGCGAAAGAACCATCCGCATCGATACGCAGCGCCGTCGCATCGGCCATGCCAAAGTGGAAGATGGTAAGCCCAAGGAAAATAAGTGCAAAGACGCCCGGCTGCCAAACGAGAAACAGGGAGCAGGCAAACATCAGCCCAAGGTAATCCGCAAAACCCACAAGCTGCCGCGTGAAAATTTTTTCACCGGCAAGCCGTGCCTGCACCACCCAATCGGCCGCGCCGTGAGGCATGCCAAAAATCAGCAAGGCCAACACAAATGGCCACGCGGCGAAGCGCTTCGTGATCTCCGGAGCGATGATGCCAAGCAGGCATCCGAGCAACAACATCGCCCACGGCAAGGCCCGAGGTCCGGACCACAGCGCTCGCGCCGAATTCAATGGTCCGGCTCGCTCAAGGCTTTCACACCCTGATAGCATGCGAGGCCGAAGAACACTTTGTTGATCACATCCGCGATGTTGTAGCAAACCTCGCGCCAGCTTTCGCCATCAGCCCCGCCGAGAGCCATCAGGAAACCCACGGGATAGATCACCCAACCAAGCAGTACATAAAGCCGCATCGTTTCCAAACTTCGCTGAATGCACGCCGGCGCGCTGGTCATCGCTTCGGAAACTTTGCTGTAAAGCATGTACACAATGTAGAGCCATGCGATGCAGCTCACCGCATACCAAAGCCACCACTGACCGCTGCCGGTCTTGCTTTCCTCCGCGACCCATGCGGTGACGAGCATGACAAAGGCCCAAAAAACAAGGCCTCGAAACAACTTGGCACCTTTTCGGCCGAGGTTGAGCAAGAGTGGAAATTCCATCAGCAACAAGGGCACCGTGATGAGCCAGTCGATGTAACGATAGGCGGTCGGAAATTGCCGGATCGTCGCACCGGCGATGCGATTCCCATTGGCATCAAACAGCGAGGCCACGCCTTCAATATAGATACTGCTCATCCGCCAGTAATGAAACGCCGCCACCGCGCAAATAATGCCGGCAACCGTCAGTGTCGTCTGGTACTGCCTCGGCACAGTCTTGCGCTGCAGCCAAAAGAACAAGGCACCGGCACCCATGGCGACCGTGGCCAACCAGAACAGGTACATGGTGACCCCTTCCATCGAGAGCCCCGCATTGAGCGCCTTCATCGTCGTCGACATGTCGGCGAGCGTCAGCACGGGGAAATTCAGCGCGAACAACTTGCCCTGCGGAAACAAGCCGCCGGGTTGTTTCTCGTCGCTCGCAACATCGTTCGGACCTGCGCCGAACTCCTTCTCCGTGATGGTGTGAATTTTCATGATGAATTGGAGGGATCTCCAATCACCAATCTAATTCACCGCCACTGCCGCACAAGCGGCCTCGCGTCACGCAATCGCGTGTGCGCTCAGGCCGCGACGATGTTGAGCAGCTTGCCGGGCACAAAGATGATCTTGCGAATGGTTTTGCCATCCGTGTGTTCGAGCACCTTCGGGCTTTGAAGCGCGAGAGACTTGACCATTTCCTCGTCGGCGTCCTTGGCGACCGTGAGGCGCTCACGAAGTTTGCCATTCACCTGCACAACAATCTCGATCTCGTTGCGCACCAGCGCGGCAGGGTCGTATGTCGGCCATGCGGTTTCAGAGAGAAGAGAAGAGCGGCGACCAGTGATCGCCGCCACGCGCTCGTGGATCTCCTCGGTGAGGTGTGGGGCGAAGGGATTGAGCACGCTGAGGAACATCAGGAACTCCTTGAGCGGCACCACCTCTGCCTGGGTGAAGGCATTGGTGCAAATCATCATTTGCGAAATCGCGGTGTTGAAGCTGAGCTTCTCGATGTCCTCGCCGACTTTCTTGATCGTCTCGTGCACCAAGCGCAGGAGCTCCTTGTCCGTGCATTCGATGTCCTTGATCTTGGCGGAAACCTGATGGCTGCCATCGCTTTCCTCGATGGCGATGCGCCACACGCGCGCAAGGAATCTCGAGACTCCTTCCACGCCCTTCATCTGCCATGGCTTCACCTGCTCGAGCGGGCCCATGAACATTTCGTAAAGCCGCAAGGCATCGGCGCCGTACTCGCGCACGACATCATCGGGGTTCACGACATTGCCGCGCGACTTCGACATCTTCTGTCCGTCCTCGCCGAGGATCAGGCCTTGGTTGACGAGTTTTTGGAATGGCTCGGGCGTGCCGACATGGCCAAGGTCGAACAACACCTTGTGCCAAAAGCGCGCGTAAAGCAGGTGCAGCACCGCGTGCTCGGTGCCGCCGACATAGAGATCGACCATGCCGGTCGAAGCACCCTTGCCGGACCAATACTGCTCGGCCTCTCTGGAAATGAAGCGGTCCTTATTACTAGGATCGCAGTAGCGGAGGTAATACCAGCACGAACCAGCCCATTGCGGCATCGTGTTGGTCTCGCGGATTGAACCATCGGGCAGCTGGACCCATTCGGTTGCCTTGTTGAGCAAAGGGTCGGGCGTGCCGCTGGGTTTGTAATCCTCGAGCGGTGGCGCAAGCAGCGGCAGCTCGGAATCGGCAATGGCGTGATGATGCCCGTCCTTCCAGACAATCGGAAACGGCTCGCCCCAGTAGCGCTGACGCGAGAACAACCAGTCGCGGAGTTTGTATTGGATGCGGCGCTTGCCTTTGCCGTTCGTTTCGAGCCAATCGATCATCTTCGCCTTGGCGTCGGCCGTCGCAAGTCCGTCGAGGAAGCCGGAATTGATGGCGATGCCGGGGTCGGGGATAGCCTCAAGGAGAGTGGGCGTCCCGCCCACATTGTTCCGTTGGAAAACAAATGACCCTTCATTCAACCGAGCCCGCTCAGGGTTCTTTGCGATATAATGAAGGATGTTGGTGCGATGGCTTTCATCACGCACGATCCGATCCCAATAGTCTTTCTGCCAAACTTCGCCGGTCCGCCCTAGTTTCTTGTTGATCTCCTTGGCGGTGAAACTTTTCCATGAATGGATCACATCCTCCATTTTGTGCTCGGGAGACAATCGGAATACCACATGAATGTGATTTGGCATCACCACGAAGGATTCGAGTTGGTAGCGATCACCGTCGAAATGGTGCAAAGCGTCCGCGACGATTCCAGAGAGTGCGGGGTCCTTGAGAAGGCACTCGCCACTACCAGCATCCAACCAGGCATCAACGGATTGCGAGAAGCGCTCATGATATTCATCCTCTGTCTCGGAATCCCAGGGCTCGGGATGACTCGCGAGCCACGACTCCCGCTCGGATTGCCACTGGTCGAGCTTTTCCTGAGGCAGGCTGTCAGCCAAACGCCAGGTGGCGAAGATGAGTTTGCCCTGCTGCTGCCAGTGCGGAAGGTCAAAGGTGATGTGCTTCTGGATTTCCTCCCCAGGGTTGAGATATGGGGAAGAAGTGGGCGGGACGCCCACGCTCCTTGAGACCACCTGGATCACCGGCAGGCCAAACTTCTTCGCAAATTCGAAGTCGCGTTCATCGTGTGCGGGCACGGCCATGATCGCGCCGGTGCCGTAGCCCATCATCACATAGTCGGCGATCCACACGGGGATTTCAGCACCATTGACCGGGTTGATCGCATGAGCGCCGGTGAAGACGCCCGACTTGTCCTTGTTGAGGTCACCGCGTTCAAGGTCGGACTTCGACGCGCAGGTTTTTTTGTAAGCCTCGACGGCCGCCTGATGCGCGGGAGTGGTGATTTCCGCAACAAGCGGATGTTCGGGCGCGAGCACCATGTAGGTCGCGCCGAAGAGCGTGTCGGGGCGGGTGGTGAAGACTTCCACTTTATGGGAGTTTTCAGCAGGAGAGTCATCGCTTTTTGCTGAACTCTGAACACTTGAAACTTGAAACTCCACTGTCGCTCCTTCGCTGCGGCCGATCCAGTTTTTCTGGAGCAGCTTGATGCCTTCCGGCCAATCAAGGCCATCGAGCTCATCGATTAGGCGCTGGGCGTACTTCGTGATGCGCAGCATCCACTGGCGCAGCGGGCGGCGCTCGACGGTGTGGCCTTTGGATTTCCACTCTTCGATCTCCTCGTTGGCAAGCACCGTGCCGAGATCAGGCGACCACCACACCGGCGTATCGGCGACATAGGCGAGACGCTCGGCATCGATCTGATCGCGCGTCCAGCCTTTGGCTTCGAGCTCCGACACCGGCCGCGCGCGCTTGGTTTCTTCATCAAAGTACGATGAATATAGTAGCAGAAAAATCCATTGCGTCCAGCGCACATACTCCGGGTCGGTGGTGGCGATTTCGCGATCCCAGTCGTAGGCAAAGCCGAGCGACTTGAGCTGACGGCGGAAGTTTTCGATGTTGGCAGCGGTGGTGACGGCCGGATGCTGGCCGGTCTTGATCGCGTACTGCTCGGCGGGCAGGCCGAACGAATCGTAGCCCATCGGGTGCAGCACATTGAAGCCGTTCATCCGCTTGTAGCGGCCGATGATGTCGGTGGCGGTGTAGCCCTCCGGGTGGCCGACATGGAGTCCCGCGCCGCTCGGGTAGGGAAACATGTCGAGGACATAGTATTTCGGCTTGGCCGGATCAAAGCCCTCGTCGCCGGGGCCGGCGGTGCGGAAAGTTTTTTCCGAATCCCAACGGGCCTGCCATTTGGGTTCGAAGTCGCGGAAAGGGTATGGCTTGCGGTCGTCTGACATCTTGGTTTGAGGGCCACGGACCATGGCCAAGGGGCGGCGGAATGAAAAGCAAAACCCCGGGGCTGGGCGGCGTGCGGGTGGAATTTTGCCTTAACTGCCCGCGCTCATGCCCGCCCAGTGCCATAGTGCGGGGTCGAGCTCATGCCTCGCGCAGCGGGCGAGCTGCACGGCATCGACGCCGGCGTGGAGCACGGCAAAAATCGTCGAGCCTGATCCACAAAGCAGCGCGGCGCGAACCTCCTCGCGGCGCAACAGCCATTGCTTGAGCTCCGCAAGAAAACGGTGCTTGGCAAAGACCGGCCGCTCGAGGTCGTTGACCAATTCCAGTCCGTCGATGATTTGCGGAGCATAGCGGATGCCGGGGATTTCCACCGAATCGAGCCAATGGCGATAGGCCTCGGGCGTCGGCACGCCGAAGGATGGCTTGAGCAAAAGGATCGGCAGAGCGGGTGGTGGCTCGACCGACTCGAGGCGTTCGCCGCGACCACTGACTCGCACGGCCGCATCGCCAAGAAAGAACGGCACATCCGACCCGATGTCGGCGGCGAGTTCAATGAGTCTGCTGGTGCCGAGCTTGTCATCGTGCAGTTGATCGAGCGCGAGCAAGGTCGCCGCGGCATCACTGCTGCCACCACCGAGGCCGGCACCGTGCGGAATGAATTTTTTCAAATGAATCGCGACGCGGCATTCGGTTTGCGCGGCGCCTTCGTAAGCGCGAAGTGCTTTGATCACCAAATTGCCTTCGTCGCCGGGCACAGTCGGGTCGTCGCAGGAAAATGAAAATTTCGCGGCTTCGGAAAATTCGAGTTCGTCGGCAAGCTTGGGCAAGCGCAGCATCAGGCTTTCGATGTCGTGAAAGCCATCATCGCGGCGGCCGAGCACGCGCAGCGAAAGATTGAGTTTGGCCGGTGCCTGAATGCGATGGGTCGAGCTCATGGCGATGGGTCCCTGACGATGAGTGCCATCATGCGCCCGGTTTTTCCGAGCTCTTTGCGATAGCTGTAATAGCGGCGCAAATCTGCCGCGGTGTTGAGCCCGCAGTCGATGAAATTTCCAAGGCCAAGCTCGTCCGCTTGCACGGCAATTTGCGCGGCAAAATCAATTTCGTAGTCAGGCGGGCGAATGCAGGGGCTGAGCACTGCTGTGACGTCTTCGGCGCGCGTGCCAAAGCTCTGCGCCATGCGTTCGAGCGCGACGCCGAGTATGTTTTGCTCGGTCCCTTTCTTGCCCGAATGCAGCAAGCCGATGGCACCCGTGCGGCGATCGGCGAGCCAGACTGCGCCGCAATCGGCGACATAAATCGCAAGCACCACCCCAGCTTGATTCGTGAGCAAGCCATCGACTCCGGGCACTGCGCTCAAGCCATCGGGCGCGATGATTTGCGCAGCGCCCGGCACGACCGCGACGGCATGGCCATGCACCTGCTCGGCGCGCCACCAAGCGGCATCACTGCCGGCAAATTCGTGCACCCGCATTTCATGAAACGAGCGCAAATGCCGCATCGCCTCATCGCGATCGCAAGCAAGCTCAAGCCCGGGAACACGCTCGACCCAGCCGGCGCGAATGCCAGGGATCGCATGGATCGGATCAAGAAACGAAAACACCTCCGTCACCGCAACAGGGTAAGGGAGGTGATAGGACTTCGCCAAGCGGCATTGTGTGCCGGGCGAAGCGGGATTCGTGCGCCAATTCAGTGCATCGAGCGGCCGTGGATCGCGCGCTTGGTGTGCTCGACCGCTTCGGCCTGATCCTCATCGAGGTCGGCAAGGATGTTGGCGAGGTCGCTGGCAATTTCCGAACGCATCTTCGAGACGAGCTCGGTGCCCTTGCGGGTGATGCGCACCATGATCTTGCGGCGATCTTCGGCGGCGTGCGTGCGCTCGACATAAGCGAGCTTTTCGAGACGGTCGACAAGACCGGTCGCGGCTGCCGTCGAGTGACCCATTTTCTTGGCGATATCCGACATCGTCAGATACTCCTCGCTCGAGAGATAGGTCAGGAGAAAGAACTGGGAAAACGAGATGTTTCCTTTGTTCAGCTCGGTCGACAGATTCAAAATGCAGCTGCGCTGCGTGAATAGGACAAAGTCAGCGAGACGGTCGGCATCGGCCTTGACCGAAGCGCCCGTGGCGTTCGTAGATTTCATGTTGGCTGGTTGTTGGGTTCATGTTTCGGGACAGGGTGACGCATGGCACTGCGCGGCGGAGACCAAGTGCCAGGCACGGGGCCGGGGCGGTTTGGAATCTGCCTGCTCCTTCGGGACAAGGAGTGCGGCGGGGACCCCACGCGTCGTGGGACTTTTGAAAATTACGCCTTTCCGAGAGGTCTTGAAAGAAAATAATTCCGCAAAACCGAAATATTTTTCAAAAAATACCGCTAATCCGAGGATTTTTGAGGATTTTTTACATCCTCAGCGGGCGGATTTTCGGCTGCCGGAGGCTCGGTGGCGGGCTCGGTGGCGGTCGGCGGCTTGGGAATATGTTGTGAATAAACTGCGTCGCCGAGCTCGACCTGACCCGACTGCAGATCGGCAGCGGCGAATTGGCCGAGAGCCTCGCCGGTGACGAGCAGGTTGGCGCTGCGCTGGTCGGCCCCGCGGGTGGTGAGGATGGTGCCGGGCTCGGCGGTCCATTTGCCGAAACTTTGGATCAGCACAAAGCGCTTGTCGGGCGGGATCGAAGCGATGCGGCCGACGAGGCGCGGTGGCTCGGCCTTGGGTTTTTCCTCCGGCTCCTTGGTCGCGCAGGAAACTGATGCAAGGCAGGCGAGGCCAAATATGAAGGCTCGTTTCATCATGGCATTGGCGCCTCGTTGAGCGTCGGCGAAACGGAAATTTGTGCAGATTGCGAGAGGATGCGGATCTCATCGGCTTGGATGAGGTTTTCGCGTCCGCTCGGGCCGCGAAGGATCAGCTCGCCGGCGGCCGAGAGGCCATCGACCACTCCGCAGCGTGGTCCGCTTGGTGAGGCGAGCTGCACGGTTTTGCCGGTTAGCACACAGCGCTGGCAGACCTGATCCATGAGTGCGGCGAACTCCGCATCGATCTGCCGCTGGCGGATTGCGAAGCGGCGGATGATCGCGCCAAGCACATCGCCGCGCGAGTGGGGCATGCCGGTTTCCAATTCGAGCGAGCTGGCAATTTCCGCCACCTCATCGGGAAAGCGTGTGGTGTTCACATTCAGGCCGATGCCGACGATGGCAAAATCCGCGCCCGCCTCGACGAGGAT
>Ga0208481_1000468_pt1 | contig 12065 bp, 11 predicted proteins | sample LakMenEpi02Jun10_FD_150662 | JGI IMG/M metagenome (GOLD analysis project Ga0208481, IMG submission 150662) | Freshwater microbial communities from Lake Mendota, WI - 02JUN2010 deep hole epilimnion (SPAdes) | ecosystem: Environmental > Aquatic > Freshwater > Lake > Epilimnion/Euphotic zone ... | reverse complement strand
CAGGGGTTTAACCTCTGGAAGGTCTGATGATACCAATGAAACAGTGATCAGAGCCCGCATTACCGAGTACGAACAAAAAACAACGGTAGTGGCAAACTACTATGCTGGTTTTGATAAAGTGGTGAAAATCAAGGGAGAAGGAACAGTAGAAGAAATATTTTCATCTCTACGCAGCGAAATTGATAAACGGTTGTCTTAGTTATATAGCTAGTTTAACCAACAGCTAACTGCTTTCCCGCCATAGTTAAACCTAAGGCGGGATTTTTTTTGTTGATAATCAATGCATTAGGTCTCATTTATCCGATTTAACAAGTTTTTTAACTATAAAACGGGTACCTTTGCTGCTTGATCAAGATTCAAAACATACAAAGTCTTATAAAAAATGGCGCCAAAATGGGGCTGTTTTGCCTTTTTATGTTCTTATCAATGACCTCCCTCGCGGAGCCGCTCCCTAAAGAACAACTATACCAAAAATTGGCACTTGACCAGCGTGGCCTTTCAAAAAAAGCTTTTGACTTAGCCGTAAAGGGTTTCGAGAAATTATTGGCAAGCGGCAAATTAATGAACAGCGCTGTGTTATCAATCGTTGATTTTAGCCTACCGTCGTCACAAAAAAGACTCTTTGTAATTAATATGATTACACAAGAATTGATTTTTTACGATTATGTAGCGCATGGAAAAAATTCTGGGGCAGCCATCGCAAATAGTTTTTCAAATAAAATAAATAGTTTAAAAAGCAGTCTTGGTTTTTTTGTAACCCAAAATACGTACACCGGAAAAAACGGATTGTCTTTGGCGCTTGACGGAAAAGAAAAGGGAACCAACGACCATGCGCTAGCAAGATCTATTGTGATTCATGGTGCGCCTTATGTAAATGAAAATTTTGCAACTCAAAAAACCGGGATAGGAAGAAGTTGGGGCTGTCCTGCCGTTCCAGAAAAAATCAGCAAAGATTTAATTGAAACCATTAAAGATGGTTCTTGCTTTTTTATTTACGCACCTATCTATAAAAAAGAAAGCGCCTCCTTGTAGGAAGCGCTCTCAAATATAGAGATGGGTTAGTAAAGACTACTTTTTTTCCAATAACTTAAAGAACTGATCTAACTGAGGTAATACCACAATTCTTGTTCTTCTGTTGGTTGCTCTTCCTGCAGCAGTGCTATTATCTGAAATAGGTAAATATTCGCTACGACCCGCTGCTGTCATGCGTTTTGGATCAAGACCATAAGACTTTTGTAAGATGCGAACAATAGATGTTGCACGCTTAACACTCAAATCCCAGTTATCATTTAATTCGTCAGTGCTGATTGCAACATTGTCTGTATGACCTTCAACCATAAATTCAATTTCTGGTTGTGCAGCTAATACTTTTGCAACTTTACCTAGCACAACTTTAGCGCGCTCAGTAACATCGTAGCTACCTGTTTTAAATAATAATTTATCAGAGATGTCTACATATACAACGCCTTTGTCAACTTTAACATTGATGTCTTGGTCGTCTAAGTTTCCTATAGCGCCTTTTAAGTTCATTACAAGTGCCATATTTAAAGAATCTTTACGGGCAATTGAACCTTGTAAGTCTCTAATATAAATATCTTTTGCACCAATATTTTCTAAAGATTTTTTGATGCTCTCTGCTTGAGCGCCAGTGATTACTGATAAATCTTTTAACTGCTCCATTGCAGTACTGCTATTTTTACGCAAGAATTCTACTTGGTCGTTTAATCCTGCAATTTGCTCTTCCAATACCGCTTTTCTTGCTGTTAAATCAGCATTCGCAGATTTAGATTTGTCTAGCTGTGCTTGGATCGCCTTAACTTCATCCTGTAGGGCACGGTATTTTTCTTGCATATCTAAATAAGAGCCACTTAGTTGAACATACTTAGCTTCACTTTCTTTAAACTTTTTTGTGCTCACACAAGAAACCAGCAATGCCGAAGCTCCGATTACTGTAAATAGTTGTTTTAGTTTCATAACAGTATAAATTATTGATAGTTAATCGATGTATAAACGCGTTTTTTGGTAAAAAATTGCGTTTTAATAGGGTTTATGCAACAAAAATAACCTTTTTCTCCTCCTTAAGCCACTCGTCATAGTTATTTCCATAATACGATTCTATCGATTTTCGCTTAATTTTTAACGTTGGCGTAAGAAGTCCATTGGGAATACCCCACTCTTCTTTACAAATAACCATTTTCGAAAGCCTTTCGTGATGGTCAAGTGTATTATTAACTTGATCTAGAAAGCCACTCAATTCCGCGTCGAGACCCAGAGGCTCTTGTGCGGTTGGCACAAGGGTACAAAGCACAAATGCAGATGTCAAACCAGAGCCCACCACACATGCCTGACTAATAAGTGGGTGCTCGAGTAGTTTGGTTTCGATAGGTGCTGGCATAATATATTTACCCTTGCTGGTTTTAAACTGGTCTTTGATGCGTCCCGTAATGGTTAAATAACCGTTTTCATCGATAGAACCTTCGTCACCGGTTTTTAAGAAGCCGTCTTCAAAAGACTCGGCCGTTAACTGCGGCTCTTTATAATAACCAAGCATCGACGCTTCGCTTTTTACTTGCACTTCATTTTCGGCACTGAGTCTTACTACAACATCTTCATAGGTTTGACCAACGGTACCAAATTTATGATGCCCCACGCGGTTGGCATGTGATAGTGCCGAGTTTTCGGTCATACCATAGGCTTCTAAAATAATGATATCCAGTTTTGCAAACCACTCTTGTAAAGCAATACTTATTGGAGAAGCACCAGTAAAAATAAAACGAGCTTTAGAAAGTCCAAGCTTCTTTTTAATTGCTTTTTTAATGAGCGAAGAAACGATGGGTATACTTAATAAAGTGCTTAGTTTTTTTTGTGGCATTTTAGATAAAACACCTTCTTGCATTTTTTCCCAAATACGAGGTACCGCTAAAAAAACAGTGGGTTGTGTATGCACTAAATTGGCATTAAAAGAATCTAGGTTTTCTACAAAATAAATGGTACTGCCGGTGAAAATAGCACCACACTTTACAAGCATTTTTTCTGCCACATGACAAAGTGGTAAATAAGAAAAAAATACTTCTTTTTTTATTTGAGGGATATGGTTCAAAAATCTATCCACCGCAAATCCAATAGCATGAAAATTATGCATCACACCTTTGGGTTGACCCGTCGTTCCTGAAGTATATATGATGGTTGCGAGTGCCATAGAATCCTTTACTGGATTGCCTTGTACCGGTTCATGTTGTGCCACTAGATCGTCCCAGTTAAGTGTATTTTTTTCGAGATAAAAGGGAAAGCCAATCGTAATTAAATGTGCTGGAACACCGCCTCGCATTTGATCTGCGCCATCAAGTTTTCCAAAAAATATTGCTTTGGCTTCGCTATGTTCTAAAATTTGTTGAATAGAGTCGGCGGTCATGTTTGGATACATGGGAACCGATACACAACCCGCAAATGAAATAGCTAAATCGGCCATAACCCAGTGCGCACAATTTTTACTAAGTATCGCAACCTTATCATCTTTTCCAAGACCCATTGCATTTAATGCAGCCGCCATTTTTCTGACTTGCTGACCAGCTTGTGCCCAGGTAAAATTTTTATAATTACCCGCAACTGGTTCGGATAAAAATAATTGATCCGGTTGTGATGCTTCAAAAGCACAAAACTTATCAATTAAGGTTTGGTATTTACGCGTTGTTGTTTGCATAGGTATCGATTAAATGTGACATTCCGTATTCAGGAATTTTCCCTTGTAAGGGCGCAAAAAATGATATTATTTTTTTAAAGTCTTCGGCTTCGTTGCTAGTTGTGTAAAACGGCTCCGCAAACGTGACTTCTTTTTTACCAAAATCGAGTCCTACCATCACAATTGGGACACCCGCATTTTTGGCGATATGATAAAAACCCGTTCTTAGCCTTTCGGTCTTTTTGCGGGTGCCTTCGGGCGAAAGCGCCAACACAAATTTTTCGTGGCTATTAAAAAGGCCAACGACCTGATCCACCATATTGTGCTTATTAAACCGGTCTACGGGAAAACCACCGGTACTTTTAAAGATAAAAGCAAATGGTCCCTTAAATAAGGAGTCTTTACCTAGGTATTTGACATGCTCAAGATGCCTAACACTTCTAATGGCAAGACCCACTACAAAATCCCAAGCACTTGTATGTGGCGCTACAATTAATACACACTTATCTAAATGATAGGGAAAGTTTTTATGGATTTTCCAGCCGGTAATCCATACATATAGTGACCAAATAAAGCGCATAAGCAGCATCGTTGGATAACAAGATAAGAAATCTATACTTTCTACAAAGTCTTGATCAGGTTATTTCATTTCTGCGCTTATTTTTTGTAAACGAAACATTTCGTCTCTTAAGCGCGCGGCTTCTATAAAGTCCATGTCTTTTGCAGCGGCTTCCATTTCTTTTTTAGCTTGCTTGATGGCTTTTTCTATTTGAGGAATCGTTGTGTACACCACTTGTTCTGCAAAGGTTTGACTTTCTGTTTTACTATTGTTTTGTTGTACGGCATTAGATGGATCGTAACCTTTAATATCAAGCACCGATGTTTGTGCAAATACCTGCTCTTTACTTTTTGAAACCGTTGTGGGCGTTATGTTGTGGGCCTCGTTGTATGCCACTTGCTTGGCCCTACGGCGCGATGTTTCGTCGATGGTGCGCTGCATGCTCATGGTCATTTTATCGGCATAAAAAATAACAAGTCCATTTACATTTCGCGCAGCACGTCCTGCGGTTTGTGTTAGTGATTTTTCGTTACGTAAAAAACCTTCTTTATCTGCATCTAAAATGGCAACCAAAGAAACTTCTGGTAAATCAAGTCCTTCTCTCAAAAGATTAACACCCACTAGCACATCAATGACACCAAGTCGCAAGTCTCTTAAAATTTCTACGCGCTCCAGTGTATCCACATCGCTATGAATGTATTTGGCTTTAATATTTCGCTTGGCTAAATACTGATTCATTTCTTCAGCCATACGTTTGGTAAGCGTTGTAACAAGCACACGATCGCCACTGGTAATCCGTAGATCTATTTCGTGGAGTAAATCATCGATTTGATGATGGCTTGGGCGCACCTGAATGGGCGGATCTAATAAGCCGGTAGGCCTTACAACCTGCTCTACCACTACACCTCCGGTTTTTTCAAGTTCATATTCGGCAGGGGTGGCGCTCACAAAAATGGTTTGACCAATCATGTTATCAAACTCATGAAAATTAAGTGGGCGGTTATCAATGGCGCTCGGTAAACGAAATCCATAATCAACCAGTGTCATTTTTCTGGACCTATCGCCACCATACATGCCGGCAATTTGCGGAATGGTTTGATGGCTCTCATCTATAATGCACAAAAAATCTTTGGGAAAATAATCGAGTAAACAAAAGGGTCTTGTACCCGGTTTTCTTCTATCAAAAAAACGAGAATAGTTTTCGATGCCGGAGCAATAACCCAGTTCACGAATCATTTCTAAATCATATTCTACTCTTTCTTTGATGCGGTTGGCTTCTTGCTTTTTTCCAACGCGCATAAAATATTCATACTGCGCGCGCATTTCATCTTGTATTTCATGAATCACTTCTACAATCATGTCTTTGGGCGCTAAATATAAATTGGCTGGAAAAATTGCCGCATTGTCCATGGTACCAATGCGTTTGCTGGTTTCGGTTTCAATGCTTTCGATGGATTCAATTTCATCACCAAAAAAAGTAACGCGGTATCCAAAATCTACGTAGGGTAAATTAATATCGACGGTGTCGCCCTTTACTCTAAAAGATCCACGTTTAAAATCATCTTGGGTGCGGGTATACAAAGAGTTTATAAGTGCGTGTAAAAATGCTTGCCTGGAAACCACCTGACCCGTATGAATACGCACAATGCCGTTTTCATATTCGGTAGGATTACCCATACCATAAATACAACTAACGCTCGCTACAATAATAATATCTCGTCGGCCACTTAATAATTGCGCGGTGGCTTGAAGCCTAAGTTTATCCAGTTCTTCGTTGATGCTTAAATCTTTTTCGATGTAAACACCCGTAACCGGCATATAAGCTTCGGGCTGGTAATAATCGTAATAGCTAACAAAATATCCAACCGCGTTGTCCGGAAAAAACTGTTTGAACTCGCCATAAAGCTGTGCCACGAGGGTTTTGTTGTGCGTGAGCACCAGCGTTGGGCGTTGTGTATTTTGAATAACGTTGGCGATGGTAAAGGTTTTACCGCTACCGGTTACGCCCAGTAATGTTTGGTACTGCTCGTTTTCAAGCACGCCCTTTGTGAGCTGATCAATGGCCGAGGGTTGATCACCTGCTGGACTATAGGGCGCTTGAAGTGTAAAAGGCATTTACGTTATTTTCTGGTAATATTAAAAATAGCAACAGGCGGGGTGAGCATTTGTTCGTGATCGTTTAACATATATATTTTTCGGACCACAGACATACCTTTCACTACTTTTCCAAAAGCAGCATACCCTAGTTTATCTTCTACGTTTTCGCCGCCTTCGTCGAGACCAGGCTGATTGCCAATACAAATAAAAAATTCGGCGTTGGCGGTACCAGGTACATTGCGCGCTAGTGATAAAACACCGTCTGTATGTTTGAGGCCCGTTTTAGAAGTAGGTTCGTGTGGAATCCCCTTCATTTCATAGAGCTTCATGTAATTGGTTTTCCAAAGTCCGCCCTGTAAAATTTCAGTTTTGGGTGCGTTTGACGGCTGGTTGGTTACATTTAATACGCGGTAAAAAGATGCGTCTTCATAAAACCCAGAATCTACGTAAGATAGAATAGCAGCGCATGTTTGCGGCGCTTTACTAGGGTATAATTCAGCTTCTATAATACCGTATTTGGTTTCAATTTGTATGCGCGGATTGGCATACTTTTTTTGTGTACACGAAAAAAATAATAGCGCGACACAAACAGTTGGAGTAATCAATTTTTTTATGATACCAAATGAACCCATACTTCTTCGTCAGCGATTACGCCATTTTTAAAAATTGCATTTTTTCTGGTTCCCTCTAGCACAAAATTATTTTTTTCTAAGACACGTGCAGATCCTTTGTTATTCCCAAAAATTTTTGCCTCAATGCGCACAATCTCTTTGTTTTTTTTAATGGCCTCCAGCATTTGTGAAACTGCTGCGGTTGCAATTCCTTTGCCCCAATAATTTTCACCTATAAAATATCCGATCTCTACTGTTTTTGCATATACGTCTTTGTGCCAGGTACAGCTTATGTTTCCGGCTACTAAGCCGCCTATTTCTATTGCAAAATTAGACACGGGCTTTTCTTCATTTTTATGTTTGATCCAAGCAAGTGCATCCATAACGGTATATGGGCTTGGGAATTCATTTCTAATGCTGTTCCAAACATTTCTATTATTGGCTACAGCTGCAAGGGCTTGTGCGTCAATAATTTGCCAGTTCCTAATATTAATTTTTTGCATTCTATTTTACAATCTTCCTGTTTAGATAATCGCTGTAATCAGGAATGGTTGCATCATAGTCACCATGCATAAATGGAGACGTAATTACAAAATCGGCAGTTGCTCTATCGCAGGCCATTGGAATATTCCAAAGTACACATAATCTTAAAAGCGCTTTTACATCACTGTCATGCGGCTGCGCCTCCATGGGATCCCAGAAAAAAAACATCATGTCTATTTCGCCGGCTGCGATCATAGCACCAATTTGCTGGTCGCCACCCATTGGGCCGCTCATTAGTTTTTTTACGGGTCTGTCAATTTTTTCTTCAATGATTTTGCCGGTGGTACCCGTTGCAATGAGCTCGTGTTTAGACAATACTACTTTGTTGTGCTCTACCCACGCCATCAAATCGGCCTTTTTATTATCATGCGCCACAAGAGCGATTCTTTTTCTCGGACCTAGTTTTTTTATGTTTTTCATTGGGGTAGATATTAAGGCAGAAAGGTAGTTAATTTATTTTTTTGAACGGGTGTAAATGATGGCCAGAAGCGGATGTAGCATAATTATTAAAAGATTGATAAATCCTGGTAAACCAATACTATACAATAACATAAACAATAAAAGCAAATAAAGTGGATACGCAAAAAGTAGCACAGCAAATAAAACGGAATCATAAAATACCGTACCCTTTGTTTTATGGGCTACAAAAGTTTTTATCATTAAAAATAGTGGTGCATGCCAAAACCATGCAACACCTATAATAGGAAACAAATAAATTGGGCGCTTATACTTTTTGGATGGTGGTTCTTTAAATAAAGAAATCATTTCCCGCATTACATAATTGTTGAAATTATTTCGCTCCATTGCCGCATTTTCGGCTAATGCGCTCTTGTTAAAAAATTGAGTAGCCGGAACAGTGCTACCTAACATCAAACATATTTTTTTACCAAAATGTTTAAAGCCATTATAGGTGATAACCGCTGGAAGCACTGCTGGTGTTACGCCTGCGGCAACTGCCTGTTGTAAAATTCTGGCTGCTCCTTTTTTAAAAGGTTGTATTTCATTTTTATTTAAACAAGTGCCTTCAATAAAAATTAATAATATTCCACCCTGTTTTAAAACGTCTACACTTGCATCAAAACTATTTTGGTTTTTATATAAGTGCTCTTTTCCTTCTCGTTGTCTATAAACGGGCATCATGTTTAGCGCACGCAGTAGAAAGTTGTGCCAGGGTTTAGTAAAAACGTCGCCTCTTGCTAAAAACGAAAGTGGATATTTGGTATTTGCGGCGATTACAAGCGCGTCAAAAAAAGAATCGGGGTGATTGGCAACAATTAATAATGGTCCTCTTTGCTGAAGCGCCTGCTTGTTCTGTATTTTTATGGATACACAGAATATTTTAAGGGCTATTCGTATAATAAACAGTAGCGGGTGGTACAGCAAATTGTTTTTTTTGTAAAATAAACAAAATAGCCGCCCCTTTTTATAGGACGGCTATTTTTATTATTACTAACCCATCAAATATTATACGTTTTTAAGCAAAATTTATGCCTCTGCGGCAGCTGTTCTTGCCTCAATAACCTTAGCTCTAATTTTAGCCTCAATTTCGTTGGCTAATTCTGGATTATCGTGTAAAAGTGTTTTTACAGACTCTCTACCTTGGCCAAGTTTATTGGTGTCATAGCTAAACCAGCTTCCGCTTTTTTGAACAATACCAAGCTCTACGCCCATATCAATGATTTCGCCTAGTTTGCTAATACCTTCACCAAAAATGATATCAAATTCTGCAGCTCTAAATGGTGGTGCTACTTTATTTTTTACAACCTTAACTTTTACATGGTTACCAATTGCAGCATCACCATCTTTAATTTGCGTCATTCTTCTGATGTCTAAACGTACAGAAGCATAGAATTTTAAAGCGTTACCGCCGGTTGTTGTTTCGGGATTACCAAACATGACACCAATTTTTTCACGTAATTGGTTGATGAAAATACAAACCGTTCCTGTTTTATTAATAGTTGCTGTAAGCTTACGAAGCGCTTGGCTCATAAGTCTTGCATGCAATCCCATTTTAGAATCACCCATTTCACCCTCTAATTCACTTTTTGGTACAAGTGCTGCTACCGAGTCAATTACCACTACATCTAATGCACCTGATAAAATTAAACGATCAGCAATTTCTAATGCTTGCTCACCATAATCTGGTTGAGAAACAAGTAAACTATCTACGTCTACGCCTAATTTTTTAGCATACGCACTATCAAAAGCATGCTCGGCATCGATGATTGCACACATGCCGCCCTTTTTTTGCGCCTCTGCGATTACATGAATAGCAACCGTTGTTTTACCAGAAGATTCTGGGCCATATATTTCAATAATTCTACCTTTTGGTAAACCACCTATTCCAAGTGCACTATCAAGCCCTATCGAACCTGTTGAAATCACTTCCATGGGTTCTTGGCTACGTTCGTTCATCATCATGACAGAACCCTTGCCATAGTCTTTATCTATTTTGTCGATTGTTAATTTTAGCGCCTTTAATTTTTCAGTGTTACTCATATGGTTGTTTTTACTTGTTACGTGCTAATAGATAACAAAGATAAGTACCCTTTGTTAATTAAACTAATTTTTTTAGTATTTTTTAGCTAATGGGTTTAGCGGGGCTTATTTTGTTACCGATGATTAAATGTAAAACAAGGTTTTTGAAAAGCCTCCCTGTATTTATGCGCATTTTATCTAGATGAATCTAATGTATTGATTATCAGTACGTATTGGTCATGTCGTAATCTACGCAAATAATATAATGTGCCTTATTTTGGTTCTCCGCTTCAAGTTTTTGTATGTTTTTTTGGCTAACGGTTGTAATGGTCTTTATTTTTAGTAAGGGGTTTGATTTTGCTAAATACCATCCAATACCCTCGTAGTTTTCGGAGTGATAAGAACCATTATAATGTATAAATAGGCTACCAGGAAGCTGCGTGGCTAGTATAAAATGCGCCATTGTTGCGTCTTTGCTGGCTTGTGCTTTTGGTAGATTTTCGCCGCCATGACCACCCATCATCGCAATCATGTTTTTATAGCCTGGAAGTTCAGGATCATATGCCATTGGAAGTGGTGCCATCCAAGATTTTTCCTGCGCGGTTAAACTATCAAGTGCTGTAAATCCTTTTTTAGAAACCAGTGATGCATATTTACGCGGAATATTAGTAGCCGTAAATGGAATGTTTTTTTCTTTAGCAAAATTTACAAGTGGTGCATAATCGGTTGGATAATTTTTCCATAAACGCGCCGATGAATCCAGTTGTTTCGCATTTATTTTTCCTTGTAAATAATGATCTAATGCTTGTTGATTGTCCCGCTCAAACATTTCGGCGCCAAGTGTTAATTTTCTTTTTTCAAATAAATCTTTAGTAACGCTTAATTGAAGCCAGTGTGCAATAGCGTTGTTATGGTATTCTCCAAAAAGCACAACATCGTTTTGTGCTAACACGCGAATCATTTTTTGATAGCTTACTTTTTTTCCTTTGCTATTGTATAAGACAAAGGGTGTTTTTTTCTGCGCAAAAACGCCTACAACAAAAAATAACGCAGCAACTAAAACAATTAATTTTTTCATTTTATTTTTTATTTACCAACCGATTCCATAATCTTCACCGTTGTTAGAGCTGCCACCCCAAAGGCTTCCATGCTTCCAATCAAAAAATATAGCATTGATAGGACCACTACTTCTTGGATCAAAACTTAATTTGTAACCCATGTTTTTTAATTCGGTTCTAACTTTTTCTGGAGTATTTGTATTCAGTGTTAAATTACCTGGCTTTGGTTTTCTGTCTGCTGTTTTATTGCCACCAAGTGATAACCATAGTTGATTGGAATTAATATTTGCTGCTTCTGCCGCTTGTTGCACCGTCATTCCAAATTCAACCATGTTTAAAAAAAACTGTAATAAATTTTGATCCTGCGTATCACCACCCTGCACCGCAAAAGATAAAAATGGTTTTCCGTCTTTTAAAGCCAGACTTGGTGTTAATGTAACGCGTGGTCTTTTTCCAGGTGCCACCACATTAAATGGATTTTGAATTGAATCTAAAACAAAAGATTGCATGCGCTGACTCATGCCAACCCCCGTATTACCAGCAATACATGCAGGAATCCATCCGCCACTTGGCGTAATTGAAACCACCCATCCGCTGGTGTCTGCAGCTTCTACAGAGGTTGTTCCTCTCCATAAACGGTCATTATATAATTCATTGGCTATATCGTCGTTTTTAGCTATTTCAGAGCCGTCATGACTTGGTATAACCCCTGTTTTTCTAGTAGCTGTATCATTACTATACAGGGCCGCTCTTTGTTGTAATAATTTTAAATAAGGATTTTCTTTTCCCTCAAAAGGATAAGGATCTCCGGGTGCTGTATTTGGATTGTTAAAACCAGCTGGTATTTCTGAAGCTCTTTTTTTGGCGTAATCCTTACTGAGTAAGCCTTTTATAGGTATATGTTTAGAAAATAAAGGATCGCCATAGTAAAAATCGCGGTCTGCAAAACTTAAATTCATAGCCTGATACACTGTATGTATATATTTTGGTGAATTATAACCCATTGATTTTAAGTCATAATTTTCTAAAATATTTAAAGC
>Ga0208481_1000466_pt1 | contig 12066 bp, 7 predicted proteins | sample LakMenEpi02Jun10_FD_150662 | JGI IMG/M metagenome (GOLD analysis project Ga0208481, IMG submission 150662) | Freshwater microbial communities from Lake Mendota, WI - 02JUN2010 deep hole epilimnion (SPAdes) | ecosystem: Environmental > Aquatic > Freshwater > Lake > Epilimnion/Euphotic zone ... | reverse complement strand
GTAACCGCACCATCTATCTAAACAATGGATCTCTTATGCTCGGTGAGCTTGGAAACCCAACCGTAACTGTTAATGGCACACTGTCTCCAATCGTTGTTGCTGGAAACACCGGAGGACAAAGCCCTAGAGACTTCGTAACCTTCTCAATTCCAACATCTCCACAGCTATCTCTTGGTGGAGTAACAGTTGTTGTGACAATGGGTCAGAACGCTGGCTCTATCACCAACGACTGTTTCACCAACTTGGCGTATATGCCGATTGAGGCTCAAGACAAGACCATTATGTTTGGTCAGGCTCCAGGCCCATTCCTATACACAGTCAGTGGTGAACGCGGAAACGACAAGGTCACCTCAGTTCTTTACTCATTCACTGGAATTGATGGCACTAACTATGCAACTAGCCAAACAGTGCCAACTGCAGCCGGAAGATATCAGATTCGTCCAAGTAACGCAGTGATGAACCCTGGAACTTTGAGTCTCTACAACTACGTCTACTTAGATGGTGTTTTCACCATTCAAGGTATCCCTGCGGTTGTTAGAGCATTCCAGTGCACAACTAAGATTTACGGTGATCCAAATCCAAACATTTCTTACTCGGTAACAGGTCTTCCTGAAACAGAGTCAATTAAGGCTGGTTCAGTAACCTACGTTTACGAAGGATTTAGAAACACCGGCGCACCGTATGGTCCTACCACAGTGATGCCAACAAGAGCCGGTGAATATACAATCACTCCTCGAGATGCAGAACTGAACTCAGTAAACACTCCTTCGATTTCGTTCTCATACGAGTCATGTAACTATGTGATTACCAAGCGTCCTGTCTCAATCGAGGCTGTGGATACACAAAAGGTGTATGGTTCTCAAGATCCAGCTAAAACCTGGACCTTCACAGACGAATCTAACAAGAACCTTGCTCCTGGTGACGCAACCCTCGAAGGATCTGTAATCGTTGATCGCTACTTGGGTGAAAATGTAGGAGACTACGACTACATCCCAGCAAGCCTTGATGACGAAAACCCTGACTATGCCATCACTTACTCATACTGGGGTAAGTTGACCATCAACAAGAAGCCAATCAACGTTACTGGTGTTAACACCACCAAGAACTACTGTCAGCCAGATCCTGAATTCCTATACTCTTCAGCAGGTCTAGTTGGTCAAGATAGGTTGAGTGGTTCACTTTCACGTGTTGAAGGTAACAACGTTGGTAACTACGCTTACACAGCTGGAACTCTAGATGGTGGAAACAACTACATCATTAACTCGGTTACTGGCGGTCAGCTAACAATCACAACCTGTCCACTATCTGTTCAGGCCGATTACAACAGCAAGATCTATGGCGAGCTAGACCCAACTCTGACCTACTACTTCTCAGGTGATTACGGCCTGATGTTTGAGGACAGCATGACTGGAACTCTAAGTCGTGGAGCTGGAGCGAATGTTGGTACCTACAGCATTACCAAGGGAAACCTGTCCGCAGGCGCTAACTACAGCATCACCTACTTGGGTAACACCTTCGAAATCTTCAAGCGACCACTGTGTCTCGCTGCGGACAACAAGACCAAGGTTTATGGCGATGCAGATCCTGGATTCACCAGAACTCAGATCATCAACAGCGAATGTTTCTCCCTAATTGGTTCAGATGCTATAACTGGAATTCTCTCTCGAGAGCCTGGTAGCAATGTTGGTTTCTATGACATAACACCTGGGACAGTCACAGCTGGAAACAACTACGAGACAGTGGTCACAGACGGTTCATTAGAAATCACTCCGCGTCCAATCACAATCACACCAGATGCAAAGAGCAAGACCTATGGTGATTCTGACCCAACACTTACCTGGTCCATAACATCAGGTAACACAATCGGTTCAGACACACTTTCTGGTTCTCTTCGACGCGCCGACGGTTCTGACGTGGGCACATACGACTATGTTCTTGGTGAAGAGTTGAACCTATACAACCCGAACTATGACATAACTGTGAACACCACAAACAAGTTCACTATCATCAAGAAGCGCATCACTGTTACTGGTGTTGATACTGAGAAGTACTACGGTGAGTCAGATCCTGAACTTGATTACCAATCAAGCGGCCTTGTCGGTAACGACAGACTGACCGGAGCATTAGGTAGAGCAGCAGGTGAGAGCGTAGGAAACTACAGCTACACCGCAGGTGATCTAGCTGGTGGCGACAACTACATTGTTGACTCTGTCAGCGGTGGAAAGCTAGTCATCAAAAAACGTCCAATCGATGTTTGTGCTGAGAGCAACTCAAAGACCTATGGAGATGCTGACCCAACTCTTGGATACAACATCTGTGGTCAATTTGATCTAGTTCCACCTGATGCATTCACTGGTTCAGTAACCCGTGCCGCAGGTAGCGATGTTGGAACCTACAGAATTCAAAATGGTTCGCTTGCCCTATCAGCAAACTACGAGCTATCTTTCTATGAGGCTGATTTTGTTATCAACCCTAAGAAGATCTACCTAGATGCACCTAACAAGACCAAGGTCTATGGCGATGCAGATCCTGCTCTGACCTGGGCCCTCGCAGCTGGTTCTGCTTGGGTTGGTTCAGATTCACCTACAGTGAATCTAACCAGAGCAGAAGGTGACAATGTTGGAAACTACGACATCTCGGTAAGCTCTGTTGACGGTGGCTCAAACTACGACATTGAAGTGAGCTCTGGCTACCTAGAAATCACTCAGCGCTTCATCACTGTCAAGCCAGATGGCAACACCAAGGTCTATGGAGATAATGACCCAACTCTTACCTATACGGTTTCAGTTGGCACATTGGGATACAAGGATCAGCTTGCTGGAAGCCTGAGTAGAGCCTCTGGTGAAGATGTGAACAGTTACTCAGTTGACTTAGGTGACTTCGTGTCAAGCAACCCTAACTACAACATCAGCTTGGATGCAGCTAACCAGTTCACCATTACTAAGAGACCGGTTACTGTAACTGCAGAAGCTAAGTCAAAGGAATACGGTCAGAACGACCCAGGCCTGACTTATACGACTTCAGTAACCACGCTAGACAATGGAACCAATGTTTCATTGGGTGGTGACTTGACCCGTATTGCTGGTGAAACAGTTGGCGATCACAACATTGTTCAGGGAACAATCACCGATGCTAACAACAGCAACTACACGATCACATTTGTAGTTGGCAAACTAACCATCACCAAGCGAGATGTGTCTATCTGTGCTGATGATAAGGAACACATCTACGGAGAGAGCAGACCTGCAAACTCTGCCGCTCTATGTGATGGCAGTAGCTTTGTTGGACCAGATGCTCTTGGTAGTGTCACATTCACCTTCTCAACCGCTAACCCGGTAAACGCTGGTGAATACACAATCACTCCAAGTGCAGCTGTGCTTTCAACTGGAGACCCTGACAACTACAACATCAGTTACGAAACTGCGACTCTGACAATCAACAAGCGTCAGATCACGGTAACTGCTGATGACAAGGTCAAGACCTACGGCGATAACGACCCAACCTTCACATACATCAGAACCTCTGGAACCTTAGTTGGTTCAGACAGCTTTACTGGAACTCTTTCAAGAGAATCCGGTGAGAATGTTGGTGACTACGATGTGACTCTTGGTTCCTTGAGCCTTGGCGATAACTACGATGTGACTTTGTCCGGTGGCAAGCTAACAATTAACAAGTTAGCTATCCGAGTTGTCCCAACTCCTAACCAGAAGAAGTCATACGGCGATAACAACCCGACTTACACCTTCGCATCTAACATCACCTTGCCTTTCTCAGATTCATTGGCAGGTGCTTTAGGTAGAGATTCTGGTGAAGATGTCAGCTCGTACGCTTACACAATTGGCGATGTCGCATCTTCTAACCCGAACTACGACATCACCCTAGACACAGCTAACAAGTTCAACATTGAGAAACTTGTTATCACTGTGACAGTAAACAACCTAGAGAAGTTCTATGGTGAAGCAGATCCTGCCTACACTTATACCTTCTCACCAGCTACTTTAGGAAATGGAAGCGCGATCACTTTGACCGGTGCACCAACTAGAGCAGCAGGCGAAAATGTTGGCGATTACGTAATCTCAGTTGGAACTCTAAGTGCTGGCTCGAACTACCAGGCGAACATAACCGCTGGTGCGAAGCTCACAATCAAGAAGGTAGCAATCACAATTACAGCTGGAAACCAGAACATGGTTTACGGCTCAGCATTGCCAACCAACAGCTTGACTGTAACTGGTACCTTAGCGTTCTCTGAGTCTGTGTCGAGCGTTACCTACACCTATTCAACTAACCCACCAAGAAATGTCGGAACCTATGACATCACTCCTAGTGCAGCAGTTGTTTCAGGTGGGTTAGCTTCCAACTATGACATCACTTACGTAAAGGGTGAGCTTGTAGTTACTAAGGCACCACTGACCATTTACATAGCTTCTGCTAACTCTGACTGGGGAGACAAAGTTGCTCCAGCAGGAGCTAGCAGTTCAGAAGGCTTGAAGAATGGTGACAAAGTTGGTGAATTCAACTACACCTTCAATGGTTCTGCTACAGAGCCTGGCATGCCTGGCACCTATGAACTAGATGGAACAGTAGCCTCATTCGACACTGGAACTCCGGATAACTACGACATCACAATCGTTCCGGCCACCTACACAATCAACTCTCCGTTCTTTGTGAGCATTGAGCCAAAGCGTGGTCCGGTTGCTGGTGGAACTAGATTCACCATCAACGGTTTCGGATTCGGTTTCAATAACCCAATCGTTCGATTCGATGGACTGGATGCGACTGAAGTAACGCTGAATGGAAGCACTCAGATTACTGGTGTAACGCCTCCTCACCCTGAAGGCCCAGTAAATGTTACTTTGGTAACAGATGCTGGAACACTTGAGTTTGGCGAGGTCTACACCTACTTCCCACCAAAGCCAACACCTCAGATCTCGGCGTTAGCTCCGGTCAAGGGAACAACAGCTGGTGGAACCAAGGTAACCATGACTGGTTCAGCGTTCAAGGGTTCTGATGGCAAGGTTGCAAAGATCTACGTCAACGGAGTTCTAGCTACCGGTGTGAAGGTTTCTAAGGATGGTATGACCGTTGAGTTCATTACCCCTCCAAACACTCAGGGCCTATCTGACATCCGAGTCGCTACAAATGACGGTAGCTTCACCTATGCAGATGCGTTTGAATACATCCCAGGCGCTAAAACCAGCAAAGCATTCATCATCTTCGATGGTGACAAGTCAGTGCTGCTAAAGCCAGCTATCGACGGCCTGAACAAGCTGCTAAAGGGTATTCCTAAGGGAGCAAACATTGTGTCAGTGAGCGTAAACGGTTGGGTGAAGAGAACTGCTAGCACAGCCATCGACGCCAAGCTTTCTTTGGCTCGTGCAACTGTGACAGCTAACTTCTTGAAGAAGGCTGGTATCAAGGCCAAGATTGTTACCAACGGTAAAGGTATTTACCGCCTAGGTAACGACCAAGACCGCAGAGCTGAGATCGAGATTACCTGGATCAAGTAAGCAACAATATCTACTAAGAAGTGGGATCGAGAAATCGGTCCCACTTCTTTTTTTGCCTAGCCTCGGGCTATTCAGATAATGAAGCAGAACAGCTGATTTCCACAAAGAAACAATTTTCCTATAAATTACGCATTTATGCTCTAGAGCATTTATACTCTAAGTATGGGAAGACAGCCGAAACAAGATAAAGACCAGCTGGATAACTTCGTCGAAGAATGGCGAACTAAGCGAAAGATCTCCAGGCAGGAACTAGCAGATCTGGTGGGGGTTCATTATCAAACGATGAGTTACATCGAACGTGGGGAATACGCTCCGACTCTCGCACTTACCCTGCGCCTAGCAGCGGCCCTTGATTGCAAAGTTGAACAACTATTCAAATTGAAAGCGAGCATCTAATGAAAAAATCAGGTTCACTTTTGTCTGACATGCGACAAGCCAAGATAGAGCGCTTGCTAAGCTCACCACCAAGTGGTTTTTGGATCTCTAAGGGTTATAGAAGAACACTGTCTGTTGTGTCAGTTGTATTTAGTTACTACTACCTAGTCACTTTGCTGATTCCAATTCCGGAAATCCTCCACGATCCACTTCGAGGCAAAGACGGCATAAATATAGACAAGCTGGATGCGTCTCAAAGATTCACATATGAGTTTGCATACGTTCTTGCTGGCATTGGGACACTATCTCCCTTGATTCTTCTGACCTGTCTTCTTTTACTCAGATCATCTATTCGTAGAATTACTTCTTTGCCTAATGAGTATCTCGACGAACTAGAGATAGCCAATCGTGACTGGGCATTCAAAACTGGTTACCTGGTGATTAGGCGAGTAGGTCTTGCCTTGACAGTCATTGGATTCACTACGCTATTCACCCTGTTTGTCACAACTCCGAGAACTTGGCAGTGGCCTGGTCCTAAGCACCCACTGCAAGAAGTTAAGGATGCACTAGTGGCTTACTTTGAAGGCCTTACTGCAGATGGAGTCTTAGATTTCTATTTCCAAGTCATTGCATTGCTTACTTATGTCGCTTATGCGTTCCCTATAATCCTTCTAGCCTGGCGAGAATCAAAGTTCAATGAAGCCCTGCCTAAAGTTGAAAATCAGGTCTTCAAGGAAGCTCAAGCATTTGAAAAAGCTTATTTGAAGCGAGTCCTAATCGTTGTGATGGGATTCCTTGGCAGCATCTTGATTGGTTGGCTTGTGCCTTATGCCATGATGAACGGACTGGCTATCATGGCGGCAGTCCTGACCGCTTGGTTTGGAGTCTATGTTTACATTTGGAGCAGCATAAAGACAGTTGAGATTCTAAAAGCCGTAAAGTCAAAGACTTCAAACTCTACTATGGCCACTACCTTCTTCGTCATCACCCATCTGCTCGGGACATTATTGGTAACTATTTTGGTGCTCGTAACACTCGTGATTCCTGGTCAGTGGAGTGGGGGTGTGGGTGTGATTCAACCAATCGGTGTAATTTTTGTTCTGGGAGTACTCATGATCCCAGCACAAGCCATCTCCGTGAGTTTTGCATCAAAGCTGAGTAAAGAGATTAAGTTAGAAAATTCTGAATCTAAGGCTTGATCTCCAGAGACGGTCCTGCAAGAAGAAAGTTGAACTGCATTGAAAAAGCAAAGCATCATCAAGGAACTAAGAAATGCACGAGTAGAACGCATTCTCGAAGCTAAGCAGAGTCCTGTGCTTACATCCCCGTTGATGAGACGAACACTAAGCCTCATAGCAATACTCTCGAGCTATGCGATGTTAGCAACTCTGCTTATCCCAACCCCTTACTGGATTAGCAAGACGAATCGTATCTATGCCGACCGTGAGGCAATGGAGGGCAACTGGCTTTACGAATTTAGAGATGTCACCCAAGGGCTTGCTCTGCTGTTATTAGTTTGGGGTTATGTCCTTCTACGTATTTCAATGAGGCGAGTAACTGTGCTCCCAAACGAGTATTTGGATGAACGCCAGATTGCTAACCGTGACTGGGCATTCAAAGCTGGCTACCTTGTAGTCAGACGAATCGGATTTGCAGTTGCGTTGCTCTTTGCTTTCTTGGCTACTTTCGGAAACCAGATGACAGGTTTCTCTGCCGGTTACAGCACTACCGCCAAATCATTTAGAGCTCTAGAGAGATACCTATCTGATCTAAGCATGGAGGATCCTTTTGGTTTCTATTTCAAGGTTTTCCTTCTTCTTGCCTTTGTTGCCTACTCCTTCCCAATGATCCTTTTGGCTTGGAGAGAAGCAAGATTCCCAGAACCTGTTCCTGAAATGCTTGAGACAAAGGTTCTGAATCCAAGGGAAACATCAGCTAAGTTCTACTTCAAGGCGATTAAGTGGCTAGGCATTTTTGTATCTGTTGCCGCATCGATGTACATCAGTCCAGCGCTGTTTATGTTTATAGGGCCTTTGATTTATCTGATTCTTGTCCTGTTTATCTACGTTGCTATTCCTGGCGCTCTAGTGCTCTTTGCATGGGCTTCAATAACAACAGCAAAAGGCATTAGAGCAGCTAAAAAGATTGGTTTGGCATCGGAGCAACATAAGCGCTGGGCAAACATCTCTACAGCATTTCTAACCATGACTCTATTTATAGGAATAGCTGTTGGCACAATAATGTACATCGGACTATCTAAAATGCCTTATGGATTTCCTGTCCTTGGCTATGCCTTGATTATCGGACTATTCATGATCCCAAATCAAGCAATCTCTATAGCTTTCTATGCCAAGTTGAAAACTAAGGAAGATTTAGTTTAATGACCGACAAATCACACAGTAAATTCACTTCACTTAGCAGGACCAAAAACATACATTTGGGAATTATTGTTCTCACGTTCATTCTCTATATGTACCTGCCTGTATTTCCATTCCTTGGACCTAGGAATGCACTCTCTCCTGAGGGTGGGATGGTGGCGCTAGGTATTGGGGTTGCTTGGATTTTGTATGGTCTTACGGTGTTTGTTTGGGTATCAGTTAGAACCGTTCAAGTGCTAATGAAGTCACGAAAGAACAATCCAAGCCGGTTCCACGTCGCATTCACAATTGTATTTTTTGCATTAACCCAAATACTTGCAGTGGAAATAATCTCTTCAGTGATTATGGGTCAAGGACTAGGTGCAATACAACTTGTTGTAGCCCTTATCATTACCCAATCGCTATCCCTTGTCTTTGTGCCAGAGCTAGGGAATCACTGCGAGCCTAAGCTGCAGGCACAAAGTTAGCTAACGAGTTAGAAACTCTGAAACATCCTTGATGACTCTGCTATCAACGCTGTGACCTAGGCCACCGTATACCTTCTCAGTTACATTCGTATTGGCTTCAAGCCAGGTTTGGATATCTTGCACCATCGCAGGAGCGATTCTGTTGTCTGCATCACCATGGCAATAAAGAACCTTAGGGTTTAGTGCCTTTAGATCTTTATCTGCTTCTTGCTCTTCCTTCAAAATAAAACCCGCCATCAGCACAGTCTTCTGAATACGCTGAGGTCTAGTTCTAAGTAACTGGATTGCCATTAGAGCTCCTTGTGAGAAACCTATTGGAATCAGGGGAGTATTTGCAGGAAGAGTTTGATCAATCCAATCCCAGAGCTTTGCTGTTGCTCTTTCTATGTCTTGTTTCGGGGTGTAACTATCTTTACTGATTAGATACCATTCGAAGCCTCCGTTACCTGAACTTAGAGGTGCTCTAGGTGAGACCCAGGAAATCTTTGGAAGATGTGAAATTAGGTCTGGCAAATCTGCTTCGTCTGCTCCATAACCGTGAAGGAATACAACAACCGGTTCATTAACTGATTTGCCTTCAAGATTGTGAGAGAGGAACGAGGTAATGGCTTTACTCATAAGTTCAAGCCTAGGCCTTGAACTAGTTGCTTTAGTGAGAAACTAAAGGTGAAACGAGAACGACTTTCATAAAAAGAGAGAGCCCTACATTGAAAGCTAGAAGACCCAAAGTAATTGCGATAGTGATGGCAACTCACTTTCCGCAGGCTCTGGCTATGGTGCTGCTAACGGTATTACTTGGTTATGCATTTGGTGTTAAAGACTCTGCACTGTTGTATTTGTTTTTGGCAGCTGCCAGTGGACAGGCATTCACGGGTTGGTCAAATGATTACATAGATGCAGATTTAGATAAGTCCTTGGGTAGAGAAACTAAACCTATAGTTAGAGATCAACTGCACAAGAGTGATCTTGTAATCCCAATGATCGCAAGCCTGTTTGTAGTTATCCCAACATCTTTTCTAGCTGGAGGTTTTATAGGCGGACTTGCTCATCTTTTGGCAGTGGCCAGTGCCTTTGCATACAACAGGTATCTCTGCAGAACAAGCTTCTCCTGGTTGCCGTATGCGATATCTTTTAGCGCTCTCGCACTCTTTATCGCACAGACCACATCCAGAGATTTTTACCCAACTACCGGGTTATTTGTCATCTGTGCTTTGGGAGGTGTAGTGATTCACCTACTTAATGCTCTGCCAGATATTGAAATAGACCGCAAGGCAGGACTTGGGGGAGTCGCAGTTTCCCTAGGCAAGAAGAACTCCTTAGCGCTGGTTGGCTTCATAGTCATTGTGGTGATTGCCATTGCCAGCTTTGAGTTGAATCAGGTTTCATTCTTCGAAGAATAAACCTCAAGGATTAGCCTCCAAAAGGTATGCTCTTGGTTATGACTAATTTAGAACGCCCTGAAATTGAACCGATGATGGAGCCAGCTCCATCTGTATTGACTACCAAAGACATGGTCGTGGGTGATGGCGCAGAAGCTCCTGCCAACTCAGTAGTGAATGTTCACTACCTAGGTGTTGACTACGAGACTGGTGAGGAATTTGATTCTTCATGGGGCCGTGGAGAGTCAATTGAATTCCCTCTGAACCGTTTGATCAAGGGTTGGCAAGAAGGTATCCCAGGTATGAAGGTGGGCGGCAGAAGAATGCTTATCTGCCCACCTGAGATGGCTTATGGTCCTGCTGGTGGCGGTCACGCTCTCTCAGGTAAGACTCTGGTCTTTGTTATTGATCTACTAGGTGTCAAGTAAGTTCAAAACAAACTAAGGAAATGGTTTTGAACTAGTTTCCTGAGTATCTGATTTTGACTCCGGTTGCTTCAAAAGTTTTGTTCCCTAGCTCATCGCGCAAACTTAACCACATTGTGTAACTTCCAGCAGGCGCTTTGTCTGAGAACTTGAACGACTGTCTGTAAACTCCATCGCGAGTAGTTCCGTTTACCAACTCAGCAGCCCCTATGGCATTGACATGGCTTCCATTGCCTGTCCAAGAAGCAAATCCACCACCATCAAGCATGAACCAACCGTAAACTCCATTGACACCAGTTTCATCTGTTACGCCTAAAGTCATAGAGAATTCTTCGCCAGAACTTACTGACTTGGCGATATCAACTTTCTCAACTTTTGGTGCCTTTGAGTCGCTTGCTCCACCAGTAACTTCAAAAGCTATTTGCGGGCTATTGATAGTTGAGTTACCTAGTACGTCGTGAGCACCAACAAAGAGAGAGTAGTAGTCATTCACCGCGTTATCTGGAATCTGACAATTGATCTGGTACGTGCCGTTCTTTGCATCTCCACTAACAAGCTCACCTTCGATCTGGAATCCACACCAGCTAGTAATCCAACCAGGTGCTCCACCAATAGAGGCATAAGACTTCTCAACACCGGAAGCATCTGAAATTGACCAAGTTAGTTTCAGGTTTGAGCCTGCTTCGAAAGTTCGAACCACTGCTAGGCTAGGTCCTATTTCAGGCGCTTGACGATCCAGAACACATGGGTCAAGCATCACATCAACTGAATCCTTGTTGCAAAGATCATCGCCAGGACCTGTGCGAATCATGTCTTTACCCAAACCACCAGTAATCATATCTGCGTCGATACCACCATTTAGTGAATCAGAGCCATCCTCGCCCTTGATGAGGTCTCGACCACTACCGCCAAGTACTGAATCATTTCCGGCACCACCGTTAATCTCATCAGCACCTAAGCCACCATCGATGTTGTCGTTTCCAGTTTCACCGTAGATTGCATCTTTACCTGTACCACCTAGAATGCGGTCGTTACCTGAACCACCATAGATAATATCGTTTCCACCAAGTCCGTTGACGATGTCATTTCCAGATCCAGCACAAATAACGTCATCGCCTGGGGTGCCATTGATTCGATCAGCAAATGATGTTCCAGAAATGCTGCAGGCAGGAAGAGATAGGGCGAAACTAGTTGTAGGGAAACTAGTTATGAATAGCGGCACTAGGGCTGCAATTGCTAGAGTTCTGCGGCGCATCAGGGATCTCCTTTTCGGTAACTTTATAGAAATCTAGCATCAGATTTAGTCGTTTAACTTTGCCGATTTACCCAATTCTGGGAAACTCTCAGGCTATTGGAACCGCTTTCAAACCCCTGATTTAGCTACCTAAAAGAGGAGCCCAGAGGCCTAGCCAACCTCAGCGCTTATAGGGGCAATGCCTACAGTTGTTGGCGCAGCACTTGCCTTGGTCAGCCAAAGATTTGGCATTGAAGACAAAGAACCCAGTTTCAGGGTCAATGTAGCCAGGCTCATTCAG
>Ga0208481_1000465_pt1 | contig 12070 bp, 3 predicted proteins | sample LakMenEpi02Jun10_FD_150662 | JGI IMG/M metagenome (GOLD analysis project Ga0208481, IMG submission 150662) | Freshwater microbial communities from Lake Mendota, WI - 02JUN2010 deep hole epilimnion (SPAdes) | ecosystem: Environmental > Aquatic > Freshwater > Lake > Epilimnion/Euphotic zone ... | reverse complement strand
TGTCTTTGGCTGTCAAAGAATACCCACTTGTGAAAATATCTGTTGCCCACTTGACTGTAAGCAAGACGTTGCAGATCGGACTCAACAAACGCGTCGTTTTTTCCATAGTGTTGCTTCCACCTCAGCCCGTCGACAAGGATGTGGGATTGCCAACGTTGCATAACTTGGCCTGTCTGCAAGCCACGAGTAGCTAAAACGTAGACCTGGCCTCCCTGAGGGTCGACAATGGCACATTTTCGAGCATTCTCTATCCCTATTCCCGCTTGGATGACTTTGTCTAGGTACTCCTTGGCATATTTCAGACTCATGACAGCTGCGTGAGGATTCCACACTTGTATCGGGACTGCCGGTCTCATCCGTTCTCTGACAAGCTCGTTGTGTTCTTGATCGTTGGCCGCCATTAGTGCATCTAACTGGGCTTGCAGACTGGGAACTGGGCTTAGTTCCTTAGTTGGGTTGGCTGATAGTGTGTATTCAGGAGCTGCTGCGACTTTGTCAACTTCGTCTGTTGTCGCTGGTGCATCTCCACTGATGGGTTCTTTGCCATGTTCGGACATATGTGCCTGCCACCTTGGAATGAGGTCGTTGGGGGATGAGTCAGAGTCCGGTGGGCCAAAGCCTTGACCCTCATGTCGAAGGGCAGTGCTGGGGTCTCCAAGGTATTGAACGACAAACCTTTGCTCACCTTCTATAAAGTAGTTCATTCGGGTGAATAGAAGGTTGCGCTCGAGAGCTCCGTCTTTAGAAACATACTTGGTCTTCACCACTAGGTCTTGTGTTCCTTTTTTGCCAAACGCACTATCGTTAATCCAATGAAACGGGTCCATGTGACGAAGACTGAATCTCTTGTTGTAGCCACCAGCTAGAACATAAATCCCTCTGTGTGATGGTTGGCAGAAGAACTCGTCAATGTTGTAGGGGTTTTTGCAGGTTCTCGCAAGGTAAATTGCATTATCTTGATCGATGGGAATGTCACTCTTCTTGTGAGGTGCTCTTTGAGGGTCTTCTCTTAATGAATTGAGTTCAACGTTTGAGGCAATCAGAGCTCTTATCTTGACTGTCTTTCTGTGCTTTCTGGGAATTGGTATATGGTCTGAGTGAGCCTGGCTGTCCTCCGAAGACCTACGAGAAGTGATTAGAAATGTTAATTTATTGTACGCTGAATGAAAAACTTGTTGTTATGTGCTTGTGACATAATTTTATGTCGTTGATGCTTCATTTCAAAAACGTTTCTTAATATTTTGGTTGCATCATTTACAGTACATAGGCGTTGTCAATACTAACAAAAGTAATTTAGCGGAAAGGAAGTAATGTAAAGTTAGAAGCCAAAATATTCACCTGAAACTTGATTTCTCGCTACTCTTCTCTCCTGACCTTCTCCTTGCTACTCCTCCTCTCAATTCTTGGACTTTTCTTCTTGGGTCCCATATCTGTTTTTGCTCTGGTCCACTACTGTCGGTGCTGAAAGTGCCAACATCCAGTCGTGCACGGTGGTGCCGTGTGAACTTCTTTTTTTTGCTTGGCGGTGGGAGAATGTCGTCATTTGACATTCCTCCACTATCGTCTGCCGACATGTGACGTTCTTGTCTGTCTGAATCAGTGTCCGTTGAAGTGCCATGTCTTATTTTGGGTGGTTCTTTCCATGAGGGATCGTCAATATCGTCATCGTCACTTGTAATGACTTCAGGGGAGGCCGGTCTAAAAACCTCTTTTGGTTGTGCCCATTCGAAGGTTACCGCTGTCTTCTCCGATGCTTCCACTAACAATTTGATGTGTTTGGAGACATTGTCGAGGTCCACCATTTCGTAAGTTTTCATGAACTCGGCAACTACTTCTGCGCTCGACACTTGGGTCACAACTTCGGGGCTTGGCGTCCTCACACGTCTGACAACTGGCACGTCACCCTCATACAGAATTTCCGCAGGCGATTGTGGTTGTCCAGCCTGGAAAGTAGAAGAAGGATGGTAAAGTACTTTGTAAAATTCGCTTTTGGGTTTGCCCAGATATTCGCCCAACAGTTTCAGCTGCTGGGCTTCTTTGGCAGGTGTATGTTTTCTTGATTTTATGAACTTGCTCATTTCCCTAATATGTTTAGCAGTGAGTATTTTGTCTGGTGTAATACTATACTCGTTTGCTGAATTATATTCAATTACCTCAGGATGACCATGGACAGGATGACCATGGACAGTTGCCAGTGTTGGATCCAATATTTGGGAATTGCAAAATTCTTTCAATGTCTTTGCATTAAATTTCGAGAATTCTTTGGCACCATCTTCAAGAAGTGATTGAAGAGAGGGCTGACCGGCCAAGTCCACAACTGGCAGTGTAACGTCTACTTTAAAGTCAAGTCGATTTTCTTCAACGTAAGCACCAACAAGACGTAATAAGTATTCCCTTGAATTGAAATCATTTTCTTTCCATAATTTCTCCAGATTTCTCAATTTTGCCTTGTTGTAGTGATTGGCCATGCCAGGTTCAATGGGTCCAAATGAGCAGTTTTTGTGTTGTTCACTGCGCACAAAGGCCCTCTTCCCGAGCCAGCTTCCGACGTACCTAACAATGAAGTCAAGTCTGGCTTTTTCTATTTGTTCGGTTGGGTTGCCAAAGCCGTGACGAAGCATAGTCATAAATCGGTTTTCCTCATCGGGTTTTGTATTTCGCGTGACTTTGCCTAAAAGTGAACAAAATGTTAAATGTTAAAATCTATTTTGATTAGGCGCCATGAATATTTAGTAAACCGCACTAACAGTTTTTGGTGCAGTTATCATGTGGAGGTCAATCTTTAAACATGTTTTTTTAAATAACATTTGAGTAAATTTTGTACTTTATAACTTTGTCCTTCACCTGCTAATGGAACAAATAAATCCGAAGGGTTCAGTTCAATATTCTGTTGTTCTTGATAATATAGTAGGTGCTCCATCACCTCCTCGACAGGTTTTTCTTTCCGCGCCAAAATAAGGTGGGCTAATTCGTCAAGCTGACTGGCATTGAATGAGCGCCCCAAATTGAATTTGTTATCAACCAAGTCAAGGAACACGCGATGCGTGTCGTTGCTTTCTGCCGTGGCTTCAAGGTGTTCCGTGTGATCTTCAAACAAGTCAATGTCATCTGGATGCGTGATGTTGCTTTCTGGCGTGGCTTCAAGGTGTTCCGTGTCATCTTCAACGCCAGATAGGTTGTCTTCAGGTTCATTGGTGTGTTCTTCCACAGCATCAAAAAATGTTGATTCATCGCCATCGATTGTCATCGTTTCTATTGAAATAATGTCGGGTTCAGATATTTCTTCAAATATTGGATTTTCTAAGTCCGGTGTTGTTACGTCTCTTGTTTCCGCCGTGCCAGCAGATGGTTCAGAGTCTCCATGTGGAGAAAGGTTACCAGCTTCGGAGGTTGTTTTGTCGCCACTTGTCTCTGCCGATGTCTCATTGTCGGCCGGTTCAGCAGACTGTTCAGGTGCTGCCGGAGTTGATGACAAATTCTCAGGTTCAGTAACTATCTCTTCGGCTGTTTCGTCTTCAGCAATTTGTGACGAGTCTTTGGGGGTTACATCATCGGTCTTCAGGGCTGCTAATGATTGTTTGGGTCCGCTTGATGTCTCTTGGGATGTTTCTTTGTCTGCAGGTTGCACAGAGTCTTTGGGAATCACATCAGCGGTCTTCAGGGCTGTTGGGAAATGTTCGGGTTGGCTTGATGTCTCTTGGGATGTTTCTTCGTCAGCAATTTGGGCCGAGGCTTTTGATGTAACATCAGCAGTCTTCGTGCCTGGTGACAAATGTTCGGCTTGGGTGGCTGTTTCTTGCGAGGTGTCTTTGTCAGCAGGTTGCACAGTGCCTTCGGGTGTCACAACAGCAGTCGTCGTGCCTGGTGAGGAAGGATCGGGTTGGGTTGATGTTTTGTCTAAAGTTGTGTTCGCTTCACCAGCCGCTGCTACTGGTTCACTTAAAAGTACTTTTTTGATAGCTGCCAATAATTTTGACTTCATTTCTTCAAGCAGTGGTTTGTTCAAAGTTTGTACATTTCCGACAACACTTGCCCTCACTGTTTTGCGGAATAGGTTTATTTGTGACCTGCTGAATACATGGGGTGGTTTCATGGCAAAGGCAAGTCTGAAGTGCTCCATAAAAGAGGTCGCTACTTTGTCGTCGCTCAAGGTTGCTGATTCTTTTAAAACAGATATTAACAAAGCATTTGTGACCAGTTTCAATTTATCAGTAAGATCTCGCACTTTGTCAATCTCTTTTTCTACATCTTTAATTGCTTTGGCCTCAACTTCCTTCAATTTCTTGGCAGGCACCTTTACGCCTTTGTTTTCTTTCTCAGCCACAAATTCACGCAGCTTTTCCAGGCGTAGTTCTCCATTATCTAAAAACTGGATGTTGTCTTCGTCTTCGGACATGAAATCTGGTCGAGAAATGGCCTCGACTAACTGGAGGGATGTTGCCAGTTGAGCTTGTGCTTGAACGAGTTTCTGTTTGCTATTTGGGGTCGGGTTTTGTTCAATGAGGTTCTCATTGACAAGTGCAGTGGTGTGGATGTCAGCTCGTTGCTTTGTCGCCGATTTAAAGTATTTTTGTATTGGTGCCTGAGTAAATGTGGATGTTCTTCGTCTTCCAAGCGATTTATCTTGATTCTCGGTGGTTCCACGCATCCACTTTAGTTTCTTCTTTTGCTTCTCTTCTTTTCTCTTTTGTTTGTTTTCTGCTTTGGTTTTTTCCTCTGACGCACACTCAGGATTGGGAGTATTGGATTCTGCTTCACCTTTGGAAGCACTCTCAGCAGGTATCTCTTCGTGCTTTGGGGTATCTGATTCTGCTTGTGTTTCTTTGGAAGCTTTAGCCAATTGCTCACTAGCTTTTAGTTTTTTCAACATTATTTTGCTCATTCTTCCTTTAAATTTCATGTCAACTTTCAAAACAGGTGATTTCTTTGTGGGACTACTCTTCCTTTTTGGGATGGGAAAAGCCTTCTTCCCAGTTGTTGTCACTTTTAGAACCACTTCGGGTACCTTGACTTTGTCTGGTTGAGGTGACGTTGTCGCGGCCGCAGGTTCCTTTTTTAGTGTGGAGGTTATTTTGAAATCTTTGTTCTGGTGAGCAAGAATGAAGAGTTGCACTAACTTCTTTTTGAATGGCTTCTGTACTGTAGACTGATACTCTTCTTGCGTACACCTACGGCGACCGTAGTAGCATTCTTTCAGCGCTTGAAGAAAAGCAACTTCAACGGTGTCATTGTAAATCAAAACTTCGTCGGCACCGGTTGTTGGCAAATCGATAATTCCTTCGTCTTCCAGAGCCTTAGCATGGAGTGTAACGAGTTTCTGTAGCTCAACATTATCAGTCAGGGTTTCCAGGTCTCGATGTACATCAGCCTCGGCAAGTTCCGCAAAGTCTGGCAAGTGCGTTTCGATGAAAACACCGGTGTCGCTGGGGGTGATGTTTGGTTCCTGACGGCAAAGTGGAGAGACAAGGTTGGTTAACACACTTTGGGGTTGGACAACGACCTCGGCTGCAGCACCACTTGGTGAAGTATCTGTTACTGCTGCTGGAGGTATAGGGCCAGTGTGTACAGGGCTGGTTTCAATTGTTAGGAGACCCATTGGATCAGCTTGTTTGTCAGGATTTTTTATGTCATCTCTTGACGTAGAAGTTGATTTTCCAGGGAACGGTGCGACAGTACCCTGCTCTTGTGCCGTCATCATTTCTTCCGCATAAGTACGGAAAAGGTTTGAAGATTTTTCTCTCAACCGTCTTGCGTCAACTCCACTTAGAAGCGATAAACACTTATCGATGGCATTTCGAAGCAATTCTTGACCCTTGGTAGGTACCTCGTGTGCACTGTCTTTGTCGGTCTCAACTATCAACTTGGGAAGCTCGTTATGCAATGTGTAATGGTCCAGGAGTTGTTGACATACGTCTTTATCCTTTGGGTATTCGTCTTGAACAAGTTTTTCAATTTCAATAGCATGCTTTAACGGCAAATCCGGTTCCACCAAGTTGTCTTTGTCCTGCACACAAATTCTAGGCTGTTTTTGTACTTGTCCCTTTTCCGTAGATTTGCTCATTTTTTGCAGCAGCCAATCTGCTGTTGGGGCATCCACCTTAAGGATTTCTACTAGACCGATGCGAAGCATTGAAATGAAGATGTTTTCCTCGTCGGGTTTGTCCCCGTCCTTTTCGTTTGACTTGCCGGGTCTGCCGCAATCTCCTTCTGAACGTGACGGTTCTACCGGTTGAAGGTCCTCTTCTTTCTGAAATTTTATTAGGTCTCTCTTCAAATCTTCAAGGCTGGAGTTACGTAACATTACGTCGTGGAGCTTCTTTTCTTGCGCTTGGCTTAATAGGTACGGTAACAATTTCTTTTGTACTTTCTTTTCTTCTTCAGTCTCCTCCTCGTCCACTTTGTTTTTGGCCATTGCTTCAAAGGTAGGTGGGCTGGCCTCATTGTCACCTTCTGATTCTTTGTCGGCTTCTCCGGAATGTGCTGGGCTTCCTGGTTTAACACGTTTGGCAGTGTTAGCGGACACAATTGCGGGTTCATCAGACTTGGCTTCCTTCTTTTTCAATTTTAAACTGTCCTGCTGTTGTGTAGTGCTCATCTCAGATGCATAATTACCAAAAATGTTTGAGGATTCTTCTCTCTTCTGTTTGGCCTCTGCCCCGGTTAGAAACGAAAAACACTTGTCTAGGGCATTTCTTAGCAATTCCTGACCTTTCTTTGCAACATCCTGTAAACGATCATTGTCAGGTACTACTTTCAACTCGGGAAGGTTGTGCATTGTTGTGTAAAGGTTCAGTTTCTCGTTACATGTTCTCCAAGACTTGACGTACTCTTTTTGGAGAATGTCGTCAATGCCAATTGCATGCTCTAACGACAGATCTGGTTGTTGGGAGTTGTCTTTGCGCACCACAGAAACTGGCATCGGTTTTAGAACTTTTTCATTGGGTCCTCTCTTTTCCATTGATTTGCTGATAAGTTTGAGCAGCCACTCTGCCTCCTGGGCATCTACCTTGAAGATTTGCACGAGACCAATGCGAAGCATGGTGATGAACATGTTTTCCTCATCCGGTTTGTCCTTGTCCTTTTCAGTTGACGGGCCAGGTTTGCCGCATTCGCCTTCAGAACTTGTTGGTTCTACCGGTTGCAGGTCCTCTTCTTTCTGAAATTTTATCAGGTCGCTCTTCAAATCTTCAAGGCTCGGGTTACTTAACATAAGGTCTTTGAGATGCTTTTCTTGTGATGGGTTTAAATTGTAAGCTGACTCTTGCACTTTTCCAGCTTCTTTTCGTTGTCGTTCTTCTGCCTTCCCCTCATTGGCAACCTCACTCGGTTTGTCTTCTAGCACGTCATCCTCTTCTTCGTCATCTACTGTGGCAACTTCTGTTTCGTGTTTTGCAAGTGCTGCAGCAGATTCTCTTTCGTGTTTTGCCTTTGCTGTAAAGGTGGGAGGTCTGTCCTCGTCAATACCTTCCGATTCTTCAGAATGTGACGAGCGTGCTGTTCTGACGAGTTCAGCAAAATTCACAGACAAAACGGCAGGTTGTGTAGACTCGGATTCCTTCATCTGTCCTTCCAAATGTGCCCGTTGCTTCTTCACCGTGGTCCAAACTTCTTCTTTGTCACGAAGGGATTTTTCTAATGATTCCCTCTTTTTGGCATTGTCACTCTTGCTGATGGAGCTAAGTAATGCTTGCCTGGTTTCAGCGTTGATCTCTTCCTGCCGTTCACTAATTTTCTCAAATAACTCCCACCTTTCGCTGGGATCTGCAGAAATGTTATCTATCGCATCCTGAAATTGCGTCGAGCCCTCTGGCATTTTTTCAAGTTGAAGCTTATATTGCTCCTCAAATGGGAGATGTGCTGAGTGCTCTATGATGTTCTTGTGTATCAAAGACAATTTTGCTTCCTCTTCTTCTAGTTTGTGCTGGAACAGATCACTAAGCCTTTTGTCCTTATCAGAAATTTTCTTTCCGTCACTTGATGAATCGTTTGACTTTGACAATGAGCTTCTGCGCCTTGTATTTTCTTTTTTTTTCAATGCTGCAATTTTTTTACTTTGCTGTTCAGCCTGTTCGCGGAAGACAATTAAAAAATTTTCATTCTCCTGTTGCTTTAGGGAAATTAACTCTTTGTTGATTTGCTCAAGTTCCAAGTTAACATCAAGCAGTGCTGGCAGCGAAACTGCTCGTGTATTAGCAATACGTTCTTTTATTTCTTGACGTCTAGCATTAGCCACCTGTTGTTGCTCATCCTTCTCGGCTTCATCGTCTAACTCGGAAATTAGAGCGTCTTCATGTCCAGTCATAGTTTTGTTAATCCTGGCTGCTTGCATTGACCTGTGTAGTTGCTTCGCGTGATGAATTTGTTCTCGCTCTAATATATCCTTTCGTTCTTGTAATGTTAGGGTCCTATTTTCGGCTTCTTCCGTCATTCTTGAACTAGAACGAGTTTTACCACCTTTCTTCTTCTCTCCTTTTTTTAAGGCATCTTTCTGATCCTGAATTTGTTTTATTTCCTCGTTGATCCTTTTCAGTTTCGGCTCTGAGCCTGCCCTCCATTTGGCGACCTCTTCTTGGAATTCTTTGCGTCTCTTGTCACTTTTCTTCTTTTGTTCTTCTCTTTCTTTTTCATCTTCTTCAATGGCTAGACACTCAGCTTCCTGAGCGGTTATCCATTGGTCAGCATCCTCTTGAAGTTTAGCATCCAGAAGTGTCAACTGGTGTGTTCTCTTATCCATCAGTAATTGGTCCAGTTTTTCTTGTAGCAGTTTTTCGTGTTGCGAAGACTCCGCATCCGCTTCCTGCTCTCTTGTAGATGAACGTGCACGTTTTTGGCTTGATTGTGACGACATTTTCCTGAAATGAATAAAAAAACGGTAAATATTTATTATTTATTATTTGTTACAACAAAAAGGTACAAAAAATTCCGTGCGTTGTTGTTTACATGTTTTGGTGATAGTTGGCTACACTTCGGTCATAATGACAATAATGCATTTGTTTAAAGAAACACTAAACCAAAATAATTAATATAAACCACGGATAATTAATATGCAATTTTGTGTACGTAAATTTATAAACTATCACGCTAATTATTAAACTTTGAAAATTAGGTTTTATCTATTTGTCGTTACTTATTTTTGAGTGTTTTGGAACTATAAGTAATTTATTTTAAGACTAACGCTCTGACTATTGGTATCTAAATATATAATAGCACAGAAATAACTGTTGCAATGTTTAAGAGCCAACCTACGGAAGTTTACTGACTCTTTTGTTCAAACAAATTTCTCAAAATTTTACATATTCGCTCATTCCCTAACTACGTACTAGCAGTTTGGAATCAAGCCATTCCTTCATATGTATACTAACAGGGTAAATATTTGTTTATTACTTTTGGGAACTTACTGTCGCCTTTATTTGGTCCTCGATAAATGGAAATCTGTTATCCTTCTGTCCTTCCTGTAGTAAAAAAATTATAGAATGAACTAAATTGGTTATGAACTTCATGTTAATTTGGAACTACTTTTATTAAGTCAAGCCTACCTTTTAATTTAATTTTTTAATACACATACTTCTTCTAGTCTAAAATAATAAATACATACTAACAAAGCTTTTATTAATATATTAGGACAGCAAAGCGATTCATAGTTTAAGGCATTAATTATTTATTTATAAAATCGAGACTTGCGTATCACACCTGACTTATTTACCTTACTCTACAACAAAATTTATTATACTTCTGTTTATTTCGTTATTTTTTAAACCATTTAACATTTACATTTGTATATACATTTTATTAAAATACTTTTTCAATTAACACTATCGGTCTTATAACAGTTAAGTACTATCACTATACACTAAATAGCGTGTCGGTTAATTTTAAACAAAATCCATCCCACGGTAATTTACTACTACTTTTGTTAATACAAAATAAAATTACATACCGCCACTTGTTATTGTTTTTAAAAAGCTAATAAGTAGTCAAAAATAATTATATACCCCGTTCTATCATAATATCATACAGCGAATAATGGTTTTTGGTTACTTACTAATTTTTTTGGTCTTCGCTATTTTGATTATGCTGTCTCTCTGTCCTTGTTAAAAATTGGTTTGTCGGTGTACGAATTTGTGTCCTCCAGTATTTGAATTCTGTCCTCGTTGATAATAATTTTTAGAATGAACGATATTGGCAATAAACTTGCTGTTTTATGGCTGCAGAATTGATTTAGTGAAGCCAAACATTTAATTTAATTAAAAAAAGTTCGTTTGGTCATAACGTTCCAAACAATTTCATCATACATAAAAGCTTTAATTAATAAGTAAGGAGCGCAGTTGCTTACCATAGAGATTTAATTGTCATCATTTGTTGTTGACATTCAGTCCGTTTAAGTTTTACTTTTTACGAAATGGATACTGGAGAAGATAGCAAATTCGAAACCTTTGTTGAAAACTTATATCAAAGATATTTGCTAGAGTGGAAGATTGTCGAACGGATTAAAACCAAGCGAGTTGCCCAACACGTCAACGAACATTTGAGAAGACTAAACAGTATGGCTCTGTCACTTCATGGAAAATACTTGAAGCATAACAAAACCGATTATTTATGGAAGATCAATAACGACAGATCCGCTAAATATGAGGTCTCGGCATCAAAGAATAATAACTGCGAAGTCATGGAATGGCTCGCCTCTCACATGTGATTCTGTTGTATCAAAAGAATCTTATTGTAATCGCTTCTGTCAGACTTGCAATAAAATTTTGGTTTCTTGAGATTTGTTTCTTTTCTTTTCAATCAAAACGCTTCGGTACACTTATATTAATAAACCTTGTATATATTTTTAGATATCTTATAATTCTTTGTGTTTATACTTCACATAACAAAAACAACTAAAAATTTCCGTGGGTTGGACATTTCTCTTTTTAGGACCTTTCTTATCTTATTCCATGGTACTTCTATTCTTCATACTTGTTCATAATTGTCAAAGAAACAAAGGTTTCAATAAAAATCAAATCAAGACACTTTACATTTTATTTATTTATTATAAATCAATTGCCTTCTCTACTTTTAAGAAATTAAAAATATTTTATAAAAATTTTCATAGGTGGCAACAAAAATTTTTCTTAAATTAATATAACTTTTCGAAAAACGTTGTAAAGTTCTAAGAATGTTGTAATAACACTTTGTTATTTAAATTGCTCAACTTCACATTTATTGAAGCATTTTGACCTATATATATTTAATAAAAAAGTATACATAATGAAATGGTTGCGATGATTATTCAGTGTTTGCCTGCCGCAGAGTATGTGCCCCCTTGTAGGTTGGCGCACAACTCATTGACCGGACACCTCCATACGGAAACGTATGTGTGTTAGCAAAAACCACCCGCTCAACTGTGAGAGGGAGAATGAGCAACCAAATATTTTGCGACTTATTAGAGGTACTATTATTTTCTATTTTGGTAATTATGATAAGACAAGGTACATTACATTTGCCACAAATCTTTAAATTCTTATCACACCTTGAGCACAATGTTATCCTCCATGGTTTTACATCAATATCGATCAACTAACCTAACTTTTTAAGTATACACTCTCGTGCGATTTTTCAAACTATTAACTAAGTTGGAGTTTATCAGTTTATCATTTCTTGATTGGTTCTTTTTCAACAAACATTACGCTCTAAAAATTAGAACAATGAAGTCAGCGGTATGGAAATTTTTTTTTGTTTAACAAAGTAGGCTATAAACTTCCGTGGGTTGTAGTCGGAAGGGTTTATTCAAGTTTCTACATTTCTTTGGGATCAACACATTTCTTCAAACCTTTACTTTATTTCATTTATTATTTCATATCTAATTTTATCGTTATTAACATCTCTGGATAAACACTAATGCTCAAGCCATCTTTGCAAAACATTCTGCTATGATTATATGTTATCTTACAAAATGACTATACTTTATCAATCGTATTTTATCAACTTCATTACAATTTTTAGTCAGTTTAAAATGAAGTACAATTAAGTTAATTCAAATTTTGGCACCTACCCTAAGTAAGTAAACATAATTTATTTTTATTTTTAA
>Ga0208481_1000462_pt1 | contig 12118 bp, 3 predicted proteins | sample LakMenEpi02Jun10_FD_150662 | JGI IMG/M metagenome (GOLD analysis project Ga0208481, IMG submission 150662) | Freshwater microbial communities from Lake Mendota, WI - 02JUN2010 deep hole epilimnion (SPAdes) | ecosystem: Environmental > Aquatic > Freshwater > Lake > Epilimnion/Euphotic zone ... | reverse complement strand
CTTTGATCAGCGGCACATTTCGTGGACTAGGAGATGGATGGCACAGACCATCTACAAAGTCGGTGAGGCTGCTGGACAGGTCCCTGCTGGCCTCTGCTCCGGCGAGAGTGCCGAACCAGGTGGAAAGGACGGAGGCGGGAATCGTGATGACGCAAAAAATACCTGCGCGGACCCACATCTGCCCTGCCATCAGCGGGATGCTCTGCTCCGAGGTCAGCTCAGCCGCTTCTTTAGTGAGCGAACACTGAAGCAAGCGGACAAGCTGGAGATGTGCTTGAGGCATGGGGCAGGGCCCGCGCGACAACAGCCCTTCACTCGTACCCTGAGGAACATAGGCAATACCTGCTTCTTCAACTCAGTCCTGCAGGTTTTGGCCTCGATCCCCCAGTTTGTGACAGAAATCGCTGCACAATCTCCACCTCCCAACAACGAGGACAGCTCTTTCTGTATTGCGTTTCTGAAACTTTTCGTACCGGCAATTGCGCAAGGGTCCTCGGAACCGGGGGTAGTCCTGGATGTAACCTCGGTTTGCGATAGCGAGTGGCGCATGGGGCCGGACGACTGGGTGGACTTTGTGAGCAGATTAACCGCCAAGCATGCGGCTGGATACAGAATTGGAGACTACGCTGATCCCAGTGACCTTCTTGAGCATCTCCTCTCGATTGTTCCAGCTGTGGAGCGCATGTTTGCCATCGACCTCCGGTCGACGATCAGATTTCCCTGCGCTTGTGGCATGGTGCCGGTCCGTGAGAATACAGTGAGGGACCTGGGGTTCACAGTTGTGGTGAATAGCACAGACCCCCTCGTCCACCATATCCTCAACGCTCTGGCACCTGACACGGTCAGCTATAAGTGCGACATGTGCCACCTTCAGTCTAGTGATGAGCGCCCCGCAAACAAGCAGAGTTCTGTCGTCACCCTCCCGAGGTTCCTCCGAATTACAATAACTGCCCCCCGGACAGCTGCTGCCTTGCCACCGGATAGACACCAATATGGGCCGCTGCGAGAGTATGAGTCGCTGGATCTGTCCCAATTGACCCCGCATCTTCTACCTGGGCAGGGACGGTATACCCTGCGCGCGGCAATCATGTACAGCCGGCGGCACCATTGGACCTACATACACGGACAGCCGTCTGTCTACATAAGTGATGAAGTTAGCAGAGTGGCTACCACGGTTGACATTCAAGCAGTTGCCAGGTGTGCTCGAGTACTCATCTACGAACAGGACTTCCAATCGGGAGTCCCTCCGACCATAAGCACGAGTGACTTGGAGACTGATGTCGCTGGTACCCTGGCCTTGCGGATCAAAGACGCGTGGAAAAGTATTAGGGAGCGTATCGATGGTCCACTGCACTCGGCGTCGGTGGAGGCATCATCGGACCCCCTACTTGGATTGGTAGCCAGGTTAGAGGCCTACAGTGAAATTGCTGGGCAGGCCGACACCCGGCTCCAGATCTCTCTGTCAGAGATTCGGACCTTTGCTGACGGCCTGAGACCCCGGTTTGATACAAAACTGTCTGATGTACCTGCCGAGGACGTCGCGGAGACGGTGCGACTTTTCAGTGAGGAGACATCTGCCTGTGTCAGACGAATGTGGTGGTCGGTCGAGTGGGAACTCCACATAGCGATTCGGGCGAAGTATGATTTCACTATGGTCCCAAGACTCGATCAAGTTCCGGAGTTGGATCGCATTTATGGATCCTTTTCGCACCTGCTGCTGCCTACGTTCGGCAAGTATATACGCAACCGACTTCTCATCCTTAAAGGTCTGGGGAGCATGCAGGCGCATCTGAGTAGGATGGAGTATGAGGATCAAGTGTGGACCCAGTCCGGGGACGAGGCTGCCAGGAAACGAGTTGTGACTTACCAAGAGATTGTCCGGTGCACCTTGACACCTGAGTTTCAACGAGTAGCGGAGGCCACTCAGGAGCATGCTGAAGGACGGCAAACAGGGCGCGCCGACGCGGACGCGTATCTACAGTCGACGGATCACTTCATCCGACTGTATATTCGCGAGAACCCGACGGTTGCAGCTGCCGTTTGGTCCTTGGGATTGCCGCGGTACCAAGACCTGTTCGAGCGGATGAATTACGCAGGGCCGGCGGGGCTGGACGGAGCGTCGACCGGGGCATGTGGGGCTCCACGTGGGCTGGAGAGCGTAGGTAGGGGTGGCAGTGTGACACGAGTGCCGGCGGCCAGTAGAAAGGAGAAGCAACAGCAGCGACCCAGCGGGCACGCTGCGGGGAAAGGACACGGTAAGCCCCCGCAGGAACCGTCACCGCTATCCCTTCCTGGGAAATCGTCGCAGGAACTGGGCCCCGTACAGCGTCAGGGTGACACGGCTGGTCCCTCTCAGCGGACCTTGTGGGACTTCTTTAGCTCCTCGCAACGCCAGAGTGTCTCTAAGCCGATGCCACTACCTGTCTCCAACAGGCCCTCCCTTTCGGCAGCGCAGGGTCACGTGCCTGTCTCAAGCCCTGCCTTGGCAGGGGACGGGCGACTCTCGCAAGAAGCGGGTACTGTGGGGACGCATCCTGGCAAGGTTTTGTCCGCCTCCGGCGTGCCGCCGACGTCGAGTCATACGGCTCACCCTACGATGGCTGATCGTAGGATAGCTGTGAAAGAGGAAATCCGTGGCGCCTCCCCATGGGAACCGGGCACCCAGGGCTTGTATCCGCGGCCAACCAATGCGCAGCGCTCAAACTTGCATCCCACGTCCTTTCCGGTGTGGAATCCACGTGTGAGAGGCATGGGCTGGCAGCAGGCAATGTTCTCGGTGGCAGATTCAATCGAGAAATTGAGCCGGGCGGGAGAGAGCGGCTCAGTGCAACCATCGACTTTCTATGTAGCGGCGGATGTCTGGACTCGTAAACAAGGCGAGAGCTGGGGATTGGGGAAAATCTTCGGGGCGTTTGAGACTCCACATGCGTTCGTGACACAGCTTTTGGAAGTTGCCCATAACCGACACTTCTACGAAATCATCCGAGCTGGCCGACCATGCAAGGCTTACTTCGATCTGGAAGCCGCTCCAGGGGTGTGGGACAAGGAGACTGGATGGGAAAAGTGCAAAGCAGTGATGCGAGCGTGGGAAATGCGAGTGCAGGAGCGTTGGCCAACAGCGAAGGTGGTCTGCCCTCGATGCCTGGCACACATGGTTCTCGACGGCAGCAGGATGACTGAAGCTGGATGGAAGGTGAGCTACCACGTGATATACCCGTGGCTGGTGTTTCCATGTAACACAACGATTCTTAAGGGCGAGGCTGTACTGTTGAGCGCACGTCCAGAATTCCAGTACCGAGACAAGGCAAACGTGCTGAAGCCCTTTGTGGACCCGACTGTATATACCAACAATCGTCAATTTCGACTGCTCCTCAACTGCAAACTGTCAGACTCAACGAGGACTGCCCTGAATCTTGCCTCACCCCCCACGCTGTCTTCATTCTCACTGTCCTGCATCACCTACATCGGCCCGGATGTTTGGAGAGTGCCGTCCGAGTCAGAACCTTACCTACATACTCGGTCCATACGACAATCTGCCGGGAGTGGGACCCTGCGCAAGCCCAATCGCGATCTATGCCTTGTAGAAGGTGACCCAGCGGTAGATGCCTTTATCAAAGCTTGTCTGTATGAGCAAGGCCATCCCGAGGGGCGGTTGACCAGATCGACCGACGGCCGAGCGTACCGATGGGAGACCTTGAACAACACCCCCCGCCCATGCCCAACTGCTCAGCTTTGGCGTCCAACCAAGCCGTGTCATCTCAGTAATGGCGCCCAAATCACGGTGAATGGAATGGGACAGATCTTCCTCCGGTGTCTCCACAGCGAGTGCCGCTCAAGGAGCGGTGGCCAACGGTGGTACGTAGGGACGGTCCCAGCCTCGCTCATGATGCGCCAGGGTGAGTCGGAAGCAGCGGCCGAGCAGGATACATCAAAAATCGCTCCACACAAGAGGTCTGCCGAGGAAACCATAGCGGGAGCATCCGACCGACAGCATACACTTCGACCTGCCCGACGTCGGAACGCGTCTGCCAGTGGACATCGGGTAGCCTCCTGCGTCGACAGCTCAGACTGTGGACACGGCCTGACGGTGACGGATGCGGAAGTGACTGCCGAAGGAGGGGACCAGCCACCTTCAACAGCGCCCCCTCCTGCTGCAAGCCGTCCTCCCCTCTCCTTTTCGGGCAGCATGCTCCGAGTGATCGCTGAAAACCAAGCGGGTGAGGTCGACTCATTCCACCCGTGGCATGAGTGTCCTGGCCCATACGGGGGTCGGCTTGGTGGTTCAGAGCGGCGAGTAGCAGAGGTGCGCTGCCCAGACGTCGCAGCCCCCCAAACGGACATCGAGGAACTGTCCTTGTGGACTGCCCAGCCTTTCTTCTCCGCGACTGCACCAGCCTCCTTCACTGCGGCTGTGAGTGCCGAGCTGGACGCGACCAATGACCGTCACGCCAACGCGATGCAGGGCGTCATGCCCGGCTGGGTTGATGGGTCAGTTCTCACAGCCGCGACGCAAGCCCCCCCCCGCCCCGTGCTTGGTGGAGTGACGCAGTGGTCAGTCGAACCAAACCAAGAATGGTATGAGTGCCCTGCACACTGCCGTCCTGCTGTGGGCCGTGAGCTCCTGGTTACTGCCCGGATCGGACTGGCGAGCGGAGCACCAGAGCAGCAGACGGGGGGGGTGGACAGAGATCTCTGGGTTGACCCGCTGGTTGTCAGTTATCTGAACATTGGTTTCCAAAAACTGGAGCGCTCGTTGAGCGAGATAGCGCAGCTCATTCTACGCCATCGACCCGACGTTCTGTTTCTGGGGGATATAGGAGTTGCTCGTAACAAGATTGGACGACTCAAGCAGCGGATGGAGAGCAGCCTGGGGGACGAGTGGTTCATGTTGACGAACATCAGCCCGCACAAGAAGCGCGGTGGCCCGGTCGGCATGGGCGTGGTCGTGCACTGCTCACTCGCAAAACATGTCCGAACTCTCGACCTGCCTGGTCCGGAGGGATGTCCGGAGGAGGGAGATAAGACAACATGGTCGCAAGCAGTGGCTGGGCGGATTTTTCCACTGCGACTCTCTCGAGAAGGTTGCCCGCATACCTGGCAACTGGTTGGTGTCTACCAACACGTTGCTGCGGTATCCAATACTCAATCTCGCGCGCATGTCCTAGCTACAATGGGAGCTCTCATAACCCGGGCTGAACGCGAGGGTCACCGGGCCATTCTCATCGGCGACATGAACTCAGCTCCGGAGGGCGGCAGATGGAAGTACAAGCCCTCCGTGCGGTTCTCTAGGTTTGATCGTGAAACGAATGAATGGGTGAGTAGCCACGCCTGCAGGGAGATAGTGGGTACCAAACTGGTGCATACTTGGGCAATGCGGCATGGTGCGCAGAGAGCAGCTCTGGACAGGGCCTTTATATACCCTGCTCATGAGTCAACGTCTCGACTGACCGTGGCTTGGCATCAAGCGGTCTTCGACCATGCCATGATTACGGTTCGCCTACCTCACCACACGGCGGGGATTGGCTACGCTGGTGCATGCCGTCCAGTGACGGCTGGGATCCGGGCCCCGCGTTGCAAAGTGGAGCTCAAAAAATGGAAGACACGGCGAGATGAGTGGGCGCAGCTCTTGAAGCAGAGCTTGGACCAAGATGATACAGCAGGGGAGCGATCTCGCGATCCTTTTCAGGCTCTGAAACATGGGGAGGCGGTGGCAGAGGCGATTGCCAGGAAACTGGCACCGAAGCGTATTCCAAAGGCGGGTGAGACGCGTCGATCGTTTTGTTTTGCTGGACATCGTCTTCTGCTTCGGGAACTGAACTGGCTGAGAGAGGCCCGGGTGCTGGTGGAGAGTGCCCTTCGCGGGTCAGATGAATTCTGGTGCTGTCCACATCGAACTGTCAAATGGACAGTAGTAGCGTCCCAGTTACCTCGGCGGATCCAGCGGAGCGGCTTCCCCCGCCCCCCTGATCTCCCTTCCCAACTGCCCGCCAATCTCACGGGGGTCTTTCGGGAAGAACTGATGTGCTGGCTTCTGCAAGCGAAGACAGCGTCAGACGTACGGAGAGCAGCTATTCGCGACGACTTCGCTCAAGCTCGCTTCCTGAATGCTCAGAACTTCCGACGTCAGCTCATGAAATCTGGAGGGGTACTTGATCAACAAGTGCTGCAGGCTGCCCTAGGCAAACGCCAGCCGCGACAGCGCATGTGGGGGCTGTCGGGCCCGGCTGTTCTGGGGGTTGCCCTGATGCTTCATGTGAGCCGCATGGAGGAGGCACTTGCACTCATACAGCGAATGCCCTCCGCAGTCAGCGTTGTGCGCGTTGCAGTGCGGGACGAGGGGCGCTCTCCGGGTCTACTATCCGAACTGCAGCTGTGGTTTCGCGGACCAAGGCAGACAGGGGACTTCCTGGTCCAGTGGTGTACGAGAATCCATGCTCTTGGGGGCGTGAAACTCTGCCCCCTCTTTCCGCCGGACCACTACGTGGCAACTGATCCAGATGATATGCTTGCAATTCAAGAATGGCACATGGCCAGCGAAGGGCTGGATACTGAGTCCGGGTGTCCACGATGCCGGTCTGGAACCATTCAACCGATCACAGTAACTGCAGACAATGAACCCTGTGGTAACCCGGGTCGCGCTGTCCGGTATTTTTGCTTTCGCTGCAACTCGGTGCACGATACTGTCCGACTCAATCCTCTTCCACCATGCCCTCTTCCTCTGTCGGTCCTTCAAGCCATGCGTTCTGCGCCTGCGGGAGCACCTGCCCAGATCAGTGTCTCCGTAGATCAAGAGACCCTGTTAGCCTGTGTGCGAGCACTCATGACGGGTAAGAGTGTCGGCACAGATGGGATCCCGAGAGAATTCTACAAGTACGGGCCGCACGTGCTTCTTGAGCTGCTCCGGGCAGCCATAAATGCCTATTTGAGAGGAGAGAATCCTACGGTCTACCAGCACGAGTGGATGGGAGCGATTGTCACATCCATCGCAAAACAGCAATCAGCACTGAAGGTTACTGAGTTCCGGCCTGTTGCGAGCATCTGTACCAAATTCATCATTCTCCTCAACATTCTCTATAAGCGGACATCTTCTTTCATGGAGCGCCACGAGCTCCTGGAGGACGCGCAGGAAGCTTTCCGCAAAGGTCGCAGTACGCAGCGTCAACTCTTTAAGCTTCAGAGTTTTCTCGAGGATCAGCGCAACGCCAAGCATCCTGTGGTCCTGCTGTACCTGGACATTAAGAATGCTTTTAATGCCATGAACCACCGAGCGCTCTTTCGCATAATGGAGCTTTGCGGGTACCCAGCAGCTGACATTGCTCTCTTCCGACACATGTATAAGGGGACTTTTCTCTTCCTAGGCAATCCATTCGGTGATAGCGCCGCGTGCTATCTTACGAGGGGAGCGCCGCAGGGGGCTGCTCCCAGCACTCTAGTCTTCAACCAGGCGTTCAATCCAGTCCACATCATTGCTCGCCTGTGTGGGCGCGGCGGAGCTATTTACGACCTGACTCCAGCAGGGTCCAGTGGCTTCGCGGACGACACAGTCTTTCATACGAGTGGGCCGGACGCTGTCCCGCGCATGCAGGCTATTGTTGCACCTGTAGGTGCGTACCTTCGATGGAGCGGACTCCTCATCAATATGCTCAAATCCAAAATCTCAGCCATTGACTACTCTACCGGAGGGGTGGTCGCCACCGATAGCATACAGCACGACGGCGCTGCTTTTCCAGTCCTCCCACCTGATCAAGCGCACAAGCATCTTGGAATGCGCATGACCCTGACAGGTGACTTCTCCCAGGAAAAGGCTCGCGTCACGGACGAGATGCGGCTACGCCTTACGGCTCTACGCACAGACAAGATGTTGCCTCCTGTACTTAAAGAGGTGGCTATTAAGATCGGAGTAGTCTCTGTGTTCCGGTACAGCGCTGGTTTGGTCCCATGGTCAAAGACAGAGCTGGATCACATCTCCAAGTCGTGGGTTGCAGCATATAAGCAGGCGTGGACGTTTTCGAAAACGCTGGACAGCTCACCGATGTGCTTAGATCTGGACGAAGGAGGGAGGGCGTGTCCGTCTGCAGGGGAGGAGTGGATCCGCGCTGTGCTTGAGGTGTGGGAGCAATGCATCAGCCTCCCAGGGGAGATATCGAGACAGGCTATGCAGCACCTCCAACAATCTTGTTTGGACCATGGCTGCTATGCCCTGAATCAGCTTCAGTGCTTGCTGCGAGTTGGAGGGCAGGCAGACTCGGTGCTGGAAAGACTCCTCATTCGCCTAGACGAACAGGGCCTGGCCCTGTCCAGCCCCTGGCCACAGCGAGAAGGAAAGTTGATTGCAGCAGCAGTGTGGCCAAAGGTCTGGATGGTTTGGACAGAGAAGCAGAAATGGGCCGGTTGCCGCGAGCTGGGGGAAGAGTTGGCGGCACAGTGGCAGCGTGTCAAATACTGTCTCTCTGCATGCAGAAAACTTGGGAAAGCACGAATCTTAACAGTACAGCAGCTCCGGTGTGCCTCAGGCCGGTGGTTACATATCGACGACCTGCAACATAACCATCGCCTGTTGTCAGCTGATGAGTACGCGTCACTCACCTCTTGGCTGGATGCTGCTGAGCCCAGTTCGGCTGAGGAGCTAACCTCAGATGCTCACACACCAACACCTACATCTCCTCGCCGCATCCGAGTCCACCCCCAAGGAATGGCCTGCACAGCCTGTGCTGGGGTGATACCGCCATGTCTTAGGGGCTCCTTGGTGCGACCGCTCTCGGATGGCCTAGCGGAGCTTGAATTTCTTCCTGATGTGGGCATTCCTGAGCAATCGATACAACGCACCTCGGACGAGGAACTCGCTCGACACCTCTGTCAGACCAGGGCAGTATTTCCCTTCACAGTGGACGGCACGACCACTCGTGACGTGGAATGCCTGCTCCCCCTGGCATCGGTGGCGCCTACCGCCCAAGCAGAGGCGTCCATTGTGGTGAGCATTTTTCAAGTGGAACTGTCGCATACCCCCACCCCGCTTGCTGTGCTGACGATGGCGCTGGTGCGTGACACGCTGCTCGCGGCCGGCCTTGAGCAACTTCGGGATGCGTGCCGCAGACCGCGCTGGACTGTGCCAGTAGCCGATCTGAAAGAGCGGTTCTCAATATCGGACTCGGTCATAGCCTCCGCTGGATCCGGGCTGAGACTACTCCCATGCCAGAGTGGACAGAGTCGCATTACTGGGAACTTTCAGCTGCGCATCCCGCGAGCGAGACTCACTGCCCTGCTGCCGCCCACATTGTACCCATGGCAGCTTGACCCCCCTCTCCCTGCCAATGTGACCATCGACCTGGCCAACCACCTCCGGAGAACACTGCCTGCACCAACAGGGTGGGAGATTCTCCAACGCAACGGTCAAACCTTCATCACCCCTCCAGGACAGGCCACTGTGTCACTAGACCAGGCGCAGTTTGGAATGCTGCGTGCGCTGCACAGTGGTGAGCAGTCCGATCAGCACGAATTATCAATCTCCTTCCTGACTCACCTCCGAGAGTCTTGTGTGGCGCAACGACGAGCAGATGGACTATGGCACGTGCCCTGGAGCAGGCACCTGCTCGCGTGCCTACACAGAATTACAGGGGCAGACTTGCTGATCGGAGCCAGAGCCGTGGCACGTCATCCACACTTCCAACACTATGCGTCTCCGTTCCCAGGCGACCAGAGCCTGGGTGCTGTGCTGGACTGGCCGGATGTCGAGGCCCTGCTTCTCTTGGACTCCTTTGAGCCGGACGATCGGCCTGCCCTTTGGCGCAAAGTGGATGCCCATACCCAGCCCGTGTGGATTCTCCTTCAAGCGCGACCGGGGGCCGAGCTCACCAGGACTCACAATGCCTTGCGCTGTCGTCATGCTCGCCAATGTGCAGTTCTAAGAGCGAAGAGCCGAGTAGTCCACAAAGACGACTGCTGGAGCGAGGCAAAGTGGGACTCTGAACAGGCTGGTTATGAAACGCAGCTGTGGCAAGTGAGTCCTGGCCAGGAATCATACAGTGGACGGAGATCGGGCACATCGTCGGAGACTGTGCCCATCCCTGTTCAATCGCTGTTGGGAGACTGGGAGGGCTGCCGCTACGACTTCCACTGGTATGATGGCCCGCATGCAAGACTCCTGCAGTGGTATCAAGAAAACCAACAGGATGCCCTTCGTCTTACCTGGGTGGGGATCATTGCGGGCACTGATGGAGGTGTGGACTGGAAGAACGAGCGAATGGGAGCAGGCTACGTCACAGGTACAGCGCTGGAGACAGAGACATCATTCAGCGCTTGTGTTGGCGGGCCTCTCTCAACCCTTCGAGCAGAAGGGGCGAGTCTGCTCCAGCTGCTTCTCGACCTCAGTAACCAACTGTCCACTCCTCTGCTGGTGTTCGTGGACTGCCTTGTGTTGCTAGACATTCTGCAGCGATGGGGGCAAGTAAGCTTCCATCCGCACCCGGCAGATGTCATCCACTTTGATGTCATTTTCCCTCTGCTCCACGAGCTCCGGCGGCGGACGGGACTGGTGCGGCTAGTGAAGGTGAAAAGCCACACGGGGTGCCTGTTAAATGAGAGGGCAGATGAGTGGGCAGAGCGCGGGTCCCATGCAGAGCCGCCAGAGATCTGTCCTGGCCCCCGGAAATATGGATCTGTGTGGCTAGGAGTCCGACCACATGTTCGGGTGTCCGCCGCTCAGCTCGGGAAGCCGCTTCCTAGGGATAGCGCGCCAAACCACCATCTTCTCCATAAGACAGTTCGAGTGAATACTCGGAGGGCTGTTGGCATGCGCAGCACCAAGTTCGTCCGACAAGTGTTGCATCACCTAGAAGGGGCAACAGTCGCGCGCTGTGTAGCGCGGTGTCGCCCAGGTGAGTACAGGGTGTGGGTGAAAGCGTCGGCTGATCGGTACCCTGTGAATTCCTACCTCCATCAATGTCACCTTGTCCCGTCGCCTCACTGTCCATACTGTCCAGGGCAGGATGAGACGCTAGCTCACTTCACCACCATCTGTCCACGCTTCCGGGAAGCCCGCACGGCTGGGCACAACCGGGTGCGTGCGCAGCTCGCATCGCTCCTCTCCAAGTGTCTTGATACACAATGGCAGCTATTTGAGGAAACCCCCATGCGGAGCACTGGGCTGAAACTGCAAACAGTGTCGGCTGCGTGCATGGTGGAGGCAGGGCGGCTCCCTCCGGGGGACCACAGTGACTCCATCTGTGTGGGGAACTTACAGCCGGACCTGGTGCTGGTGTCGCCATCTCTCAAGAGGATTGGACTACTGGATCTCTGCCGCCCCTTCGACTCCAACGCAGAAATGCTTTCTGCAGCTCGCCAGCGGAAACTACGCACCTACGGGCCTCTCCTGGAGGCACTGCGGTCATATCTGGAAAGTGGGTGGCAGGTGCTGATTCTCCCCTGGGTAGTGGGCGTCCGTGGCATGGTTGATGCGAAATCAGTGTTGGAGATCCTGGACTTCCTTCGAGTCTCTAGACAGCGGCGTGCAAAAATCGTGGAAGCCGTAACAATTGAATCTGTAAAGGCCCTCTACTCCTTACACCAAATACGCTATCAAGCTTTCAATCTCAACAGGTCCCGAGCGAGAATCAGATCAGGCAAAGTGGCATCAAGCGGAAAGACAGCACAGGCGCAGCACGACACCTTCGACACGGACGACCCCACGACTCGATGCAACAGCAAGCGGCGGAGAAGCGCAGACGACGACTATGGAGAGACGCGACAACGATGGAAGAAGATGGCGAGCAACGCAAGAGGATGCAGCTGAGGGAGGACCGTGGGATCTACGACCGGCGACGAGTTCTGATAATCAAAACGGGGGAGAGGGGGTGGAGTGAGGGAGTGAAGAGTCTGAGAGAGGAGTAGAGGATGCGATGAGTGATGTAGGAGAGAGCCAAGATGTCTAGTATAGTGCGAATGCTTGCAAGGGCACGAACCCAGGGCGCGAAGCGCCCAACGCCGACGCAGTCAACCTGCCTTTATTATGATCATGATAATGAAGCTAGTAAGTGTGTCCTGGCGGCGCCCCGCTACCCCGTTGTCGTGCCGTGGGAATCAGGCTCTAGCGGCAGGTTCAGAGACTAGACGTCGGTCGGTG
>Ga0208481_1000461_pt1 | contig 12118 bp, 8 predicted proteins | sample LakMenEpi02Jun10_FD_150662 | JGI IMG/M metagenome (GOLD analysis project Ga0208481, IMG submission 150662) | Freshwater microbial communities from Lake Mendota, WI - 02JUN2010 deep hole epilimnion (SPAdes) | ecosystem: Environmental > Aquatic > Freshwater > Lake > Epilimnion/Euphotic zone ... | reverse complement strand
TTATTCAATTTGAAATGATGAAGAATTTTTTCGTTGATAAAGAAGGAGAAAATATTTCAACACATCTTGGTTCGATTTCTCATGAACTTAGAAAACTAAATAAAATTGCTGTTAAACTTCTAGAGAAAAAATAATTTATGCAATATTATATGTTAATTTAGAATATGTATAATAATTCATAACTTCTTCTGCAGTTCCAATTGGTAATATGAATTCTTTTAAACCATAAAATTTAGGGTCTCCTCTTGAACGGTCTCTTAAAGTTTTTAAGGGACATATATCTTTTAATTGTATAATTATTTTTTTGGAATCTAAACTTATTATGATTGGCGATATTATTTTTGTATATCCATCAGGAGAATAATAACTATTTGGATATAAAAATTCAACATCAAAAGTTCCGGATGATTCAATTACTGCAAAATTTGGAGTATTTTCAAATGCTATTGTTTCACATGGAAAAGGAAGTCCTTTACCTGAAAAAGATGTTATTTTATCAATCGGATTTGGTGCTGTTATTGCCATCTTTGAATAACTTGATGGATTTTTAACTGAACCTGATATTTTAATTTTATTATTAATATTTTTTCCAATAACACAATTTACATATTCATTATCTACTTTTTCCATTTATATTATGTTAAATATCTATTATTATGTTTTAAAAAAAATTAGTTGTTCCCAATCCTTCCGGGTTATTCATTGTTTTATAGCAACTAACACCATCACATCTTACAACATATTTATTATCCATTGCATGCTCTTTTGTATTTATTAAATCACCAATACCGCATTCTCCACATGGAGTAATATTTTCAATTGCTTTTTTACGTTCTGCTTCAACAATTGAATCATAATTATGTTGTAAATATAATCTCATTTCATAACTTGATTTAATCATATTATTCTCAGCCAATTTAGTATTTATATATGAATTAAAATTACATCGAGGTTCATAATTAGTAAATGCACGACCATCAGACATTCTTAATGGACATTGTTTATTAGGATAATTTGCTGAACAACAACTCATTTAATATACTCTATTGATTATAAATAAAAAAAAATAATTATAATTCATGTTCATAACATAAATTATGTATATATAATTCTGTAGTTCTCCCTACTCTTTGAGCTCTTCCAATTGCTTGTTGTTTATCTATTCCCATATTATGAAAAATTATAATATCTGTTGCACAACTGATATCAATCCCACTTCCTGCATATTGAGTATTTAATAATATTATATTTATTTCACCTGATTTAAATTTATCTAAAATATTAATCATATGTGATGTTGAACCTTTTAATAATTCATATTTATAACTATTTTTAATTAATTCCGTTTTAATCTTCTCAAAACTATTTTCATTTTTGCTAAAAATTAAAAATCGCCCATCCGGTTTGTCATTAATTATTTTTAATAATGTATCTTCTTTACTTAATATTTCTTGCTTATTATTATTTTCATCGTCATTATTATCATTCACTATTCCAATTAATTTATCCATACTATTAATAGATTTACGACAATATGGACAACTATTATTATTTTTTAACCATTTAAACAAACAACCACCGCAAAAGATATGAGTACATTCAATCATTATTGGATTTGTCATTAATTCCATACATATTGAACATGTTTTTGATGATATATAACTTATTCTTTCAGTTAAATTTTTTATTTTTTCTTCTTGATTTTCTATTTCATTATTAATTGCTTTAAGTTTTGCATTTTTTTGCTCAATTGTTATATCCAAATTTGATATATAATCTCTTTCTGCTTGTTTATTAAATAATTCACGTTTTAATTCTTTTGATACTAAATCAATTATATCATTTTCAGTCTCATTTTTACCTCCAAGTTCTTTAATAGCTCCTGTAATATCATTTGCATTAATTTTATCTAAAATTGAATCAGTAATAAAATTTCTTATAACATTAATATTATTTGGTAATTTACATAAATAATATTTTTCAATTGCTTCAGGTAATTTAAAACTATTTTTAATAAAATTATTATTATTTTTAACTAACATCAAATTTATAAATTCATCATTCATTAATTCTTTTGCTGTATTTGAATATATTAATGAATTATTTGAATTATAAACTTTTTTTAATAAATCCTCATATGTTCCCGAAATCATCCATAAATAATTATAATTTATATGGATTTTCAAATGATTAATTATATCATGTGCTTCATCTATTATTACACGACGCCAACTATTAATAATATTATAATTACCATCATGATAATAATAATTAAATAATAATTTTAATGTTGTATTTTTAATTAATACTAAATCATAGTTATTAAAATAATTTATTATTTCTTCTCTATTTTTACCAGTAAATCGTGGTAAATGTTTTTTTATAAATGTTAAATTTTCTATTGATAATACTTTTAATGATGTATGCGTTTTTATCATATTTTCCCATTGAACATATACAGGACCTCTAGGAACTATAACTAAAGTTGTATTGAATATATTATTTGAGGGTATTATTAAACTATTAACTGATGATATATTCAAATAACTATAATTTTTACAATTATTAAAAGTTTTAGAATATGTATTATTAATATGTATATTTTCAACATTATTTATTGCTATTAATGCTAATGCAATTAACGTTTTACCATATCCAACCATATCGCCAAATATTCCAACATTTGTTGATATATGTATAATATTATTATTTGCTTGTGTTAATAATGAATATGGAATATTTGAATATAACATATTCATTATTGATAATAATTTATTAGTATTACTTATTTTATATCGTATTGTTCCATTTATTTCCATATCTAATGCTTTATTTAATGCGGTTAATTGATGTGGTTTTAATTTTGTTTTTAACTTATTATTTTGCTCAATTATATTACTATTTTCATTTAACTCTATATCATAATAATTTACTAAAGACATTATATTATATAAAATTAAAAATATATAAAGAATAAAATTCTATCTTTAGATATTAAAAGAATGAATAACCATATAATCGAAGAAATGCCGAATGCATATGAAGTTAAGGATAATAATAATGTTCAAACAATTGCAGAACCTACAGTTGTTAAAAAAAAAATAATATTTGGGCTTCCTGGTGATAATTTTTCATCTAAATTTCTTTTATCATGGACCGCTACTATTAATGCCCTATGGGAATCCAAAAAATATGATATTGTTGTTAGTACTGGGGTAAGTTCTTTTGTTACATTTGCGCGTATGCAAACATTAGGACTTGATGTTTTACGGGGTATTGGACAAAAACCATTTGATAATATGGATTTTGATGTTTGGATTACAATTGATAGTGATATTATTTTTACTCCTCAACAAATTATTGATTTAGTTGAATCAACTGAACAACATCCAGTTGTTAGCGGAATGTATCGTATGAGTAATTTAACATCTTATACAATTGTTAAAGATTGGGATACTGAATATTTTGCAAAGAATGGAACATTTAAATTCTTAACTCCTGAAGATGTTACTAAATGGAAAACAGAAACTAATCTTAAATATTTACCGGTTCATTATACAGGACTTGGATTTTTTGCAATTACTCGAGAAGTTCTTCGAAAAATGACATATCCTTATTTTAATTGTGAACTTCAAGAAATTATTACTGAAGAAGGTAAAATTTTAAGAGATGTTTGTTCAGAAGATGTTGCATTTTGTAAAAATATTCTTAAATTAGGTATTCCAATTGTAATTAATACAGATATTAGAGTTGGACATAATAAATTAATTGTTATATAATATAAATATGGATTTATATTATATTTTTCTATTTCTGTTTTTATTAATAATTGGCTATTATTCAATTAAATATTTATTTTTTGTATTAGTCGGGATGATTATTGCATTTTATATATCATATAAATATATTTTGCCATTTTTTTGTTCTTTGCCAAAATTAAAATAAATTATTTTTTTTTCGATAACCTCCTCGTTTAACTAATGATGATGAAGTATCTAATTTATTAAAAAAAGATGAATCATTGCTTGGGAAATTAAATGATGATGTTGTTCTATCATTATTTAACATTGGCATTTGTTGCTGTATCGGCATCTGCATAGGCATTTGCGGTGGTTGTTGCATAGGCATCTGTATAGGCATTTGCGGTGGTGGTGGCTGCATCGGATATAATTCATAAGGTTGATAATTGAATTGTTTATTTATTAATGGTGGTGGTTGTTGTTTAATTATATTAGATGATGAATTACTTGAAGACATTCGCATGACAAGAATAATAATAACTATTATTATAACTATACCAATAATAATTGCAGCAGCGTATGCAGTCCATTTAAATATTTTATTTTTTTTCTCAGCATCTATTTTTTCTTTTGATTTTTCTTGTTCTTTTTTTGATTTTGAAGCGTCTTCAGCTTCTTTTTTTCTTAATTTTTCACTTGCCAAATCCATGGCATCTCTAATTTTAGCATAATCAAGTTCGGCAGCAGTTGACATAATAAAAGAAAATAATCAATCTATTAAATTATATGAAAAAAAAATATTAAAACTTATTATTAGATATGAATTTATATAAAAAAATTATTGTTAATAATTGGTTTAATAATAAAAACTTTAAAACTTATGAAATTTATTTATATGAAGATGATAATTTAGATGATGCTTGTGCAAAAATTGCAAAAACTATTAATAATAATAGCCGCTTTTATATTTGGAAAAATAATAAATCAATATTATTTAATTTTAAATCAATATCTTGGGATGGTTATTCTATTAATCCTCTTGAAGCAAAAAATTTAAATAGTAAACAATTGCAAGACCCGATTATTTATATTTATAACTATGGTTTATTTAATTATAGTAGTGTTAATATAATTTATGAAAAAGATTTTCCTGAATTAACAAATAATCCTTATTATTTTATTGATAAATCATTTCAATCATTAGCTCAATTAAATAAAAAAGAAAAAATTTTAAAAGAACTCGAAGATGTTGATATAAAACCTATTATTGATACAACTTTAAATATTCATAGATATGAATTAGAAAGCAAATTAACTAAAAAATATGAATTAGTTGATATATTTGAAAGACTTAATACAACTCCATTAATTGAATTCATTCAATGGATTAATGATACTTATAAAATTATTTATAAATTACATAAAACTAATAAATTATCTCAAGAAAAATTTGTTAATTGGACTGATATTAAAAAATTTACCAATAGTAATTGCATAAATTGTTATTCTATCTTAAATAATGGCACTTTTGCTAAATTAACTATTAAAAATGATATGCGTATTACATTAAATTATACAATTAATCTTCGCAAAAATATAAATTGGAAAGAAATTCATGATAATATGAATGCTATAGTTGAATATTGCAGCGGTAATCTTAATTATAAACTAAAATTTGAAGAAATTAGCATAAAAGCCAATTTTACAATCGAAATTGAAAATGTATCCATGCAAAATCTTAAAAAAAAAATAAGCGAATATATTGATATATTCGATATCCTTAAATCAAATAAAGATACAATAAATTTAATTTATAAGCGTTCATCAAATTATAATAAACAAGGATTTGATGCGCATATTTATGTTAAAAATTGTTTATATTTAGGTATAGAGGAAGATGATATTATTAATCAATTAGTTATTTTAAATAATTTTACTATAAATGAAGCTAAACAATTATTAAAAGATGAACAAGAATTAATATTTGAAATGGAACAACAAAATATTAAACAACAAGAAACAATAAATAAAATAAATACAATTGTTATTATTGAATTATATAAAAATGGATTTTATATTAATATAATAAATATTCCAAATAAAAAAGAATTAGAAAATATTATTTATTGGTTATCTAAAATTATTTCATCTTCAATTGAAAAAGGAAAAAATAAAGGAAATGCCAAAAAACCTGCTGTTATAATTAATAGCTTGCCAAAATATTCATCGTCTCCTGAAATTCATAGCGATGAAGAAAATCTTGGCAAATTATTATTTGATACTTCTTCTGATGATGAAAAAAGCGGTGGAGCTTTAGGTAAAGAAAAACACAGTTATTTTATTAATCTATTACAAAAAGCTGATAAAGATTTATTTTTAAATAATTATGCTAGAAGTAAATGTCAGGCAATAAATCAACCCGTAGTATTTTCAGAAGATTATAAACAAACTTTAATCAAAGATGGAAATTATCATTTTGATAATGATATAACTTATGGTAGTAAAGAAGAAATTAAAAATGTTTATACTTGTCCTCGTTTATGGTGTCCTCAATCAAAAATACCATTAAATGCTGATAAATATCCTAATGGGAAATGTCCAATTGAAGGCGAAGAACCAATGGAAATGTTTTTTGAAAATGACCCTAAAAAGAAAAGATATGTCAAATTAATTAAACCAGATGAAAATAATTTATGTGTTCCATGTTGTTTTAAGAAACAACCAAAAGACGAAGAATTAAATAAATGTAAATTTTATAATGATAAACAACCTGAAGAAGTTATTATAAATAAAGATGAAAATTATCTTGTAAATACATCACCAATTAATGTTGGAAGATATGGAGTTATTCCTCAATCCTTACATGAATTATTATTTCCAAATGTTAAATTTACTTTATGTTCAAAAATGTTAAATAAAACCGATAAATGTTTTGTTCGTAAAGGTATTTTACATAAAACAACAAAAAAACTTAAAAATATACATAATGATAGTATTATTAGTGCAATTGCACATGGATTAAATTTCAAATCAAAAGAATATTTCATTCAAGATATTACAAAAAAATTAGATTTAATAAAATTTATGAGTTTAGAAAATGGCAATGTATGTAAAGCTTTTATGGATAATTTACCAATCATACCTGAAAATAATAAATTATTAATATCAGAATTGGAAAAACATTTAGAAAAATTTCATTTAAATTCTAAAATTAATAATTTTGAAAAAGCTAATTATAAATTATCTCGACTTTTGGGAATTTTTAAAAGTTATAAAAAATTTTTAGATTATATTCGCTCAAATGATTATCCAACCAGCAAATCTCCTTATTATCTATATTCATTAATTAGTTCTCTTTATAATGTTCTTTTAGTTATTTGGGAAAAACAAGGAGATACAACATCAATTATATGTCCCTATTATACAAGTTTTGAAGATTTAATTGGCTCTATGGAACTTAATGGACAAATATTAATGCTTTATAAAGATAAATATTATTTTGAACCAATTGAATTGAAAATAAAAGGAATTGATGGTGAAAAATTAATACCATTAAATGAATACAAACATATCAAAAAATTATTTAATGAATGTAGCATATTAAAACATACATATAATGAAAATTATACAATCTTTAATAATATTTATTCATTACATTCATGGAGCAAAGTTAATAATTTAGGTATGAAAGAAAAATTTATAATTACAACTATTGTTATAAATAGCGATTTATCTATTACACATTTTATCACTAAATCAGGGTTTTTTATTATCACTGATAAAATTAGCATTAGTTTTTTACCAAGATTAATTATAGATTTAGATATAATAGAAATACTATTTTATGATGATATTATTGGCAATGATGTTAATATTAATGTCCTAATTAGAGATTATGATTTATTTATTGATAAATGTAATATCTTAAATATTAATGTTGATTTTGGCGAGTTAATAACAACAACTAAATTTGAATATTATTATAATTTAACTGTTAAAAAATTACCTTTAACTAATGATATTATTCATTCTCAAATTATTGACGATTTATACAAATATCAATTAATAAATACTATTGACAATAAAAAATGGTATCAATTACAACTTATGATTTATATCAATATTTTAAATTTATCCGATAAAACATTTAATTCTTTAGTTTCCTTAAATCGAAATGAAAGAATACAAAAGCTATTTAAGGAACTTAATTTAAGTAAAAATCCTGAAAAAGCAAAATTACGAGTAATATTAGAAGAGATACCATTTATAAGTAAAAATCACATTAAAAGATTTTTGAATGATTTTATTATTTATTATAAATATGATTTCTTAAATCCATTAATAAAAGAGGATAAAACGCAATTCATTTTCTCTCAAATAGCTATTCAACATCATATACCATCTAAATTATTAATTTATCATCCATCAACACCAAATAATGCATTTACTAATTTCCAAACAAAAGATTATATTTATAATTTAAATATTGAAGATGAACAAATTCAACTTCCAGCAATTTTTAATGGAACACAAGAAAAATTAAATAGTAAATGGACAATGCATAAAAAATCAACATGGAGTAATATGATTTATATAAAAAATAATAATTATGATAAAAATTTTATTAAAGATTTCTATTTATGGTTAGCCAAATATCTAAACATTAAAACAACTTATTCCGATTTAGAAACTTCAGCATTTAATGATATTCAAATTATTTTTACAGCTAAAGATTATTCATCCGTCAAATTATTATTAAAATCTTTATTTGATGACCCCTATTTTTATATATTATTATCAAATGCTATCGGTAAAAAATACATTAATTTTAATATTTTTTGGGAACAATATTATAGCACTATTACTAATAATGACCGTAAATTATTATTCACTTCAATTATAAGTAATATTAAAGAACCATTATATCCAAATGATTATCATATTTTAGCAATGTCTAAAATATTAAATATTAATATTATTACTATTCATCGCAGTAAATATGGAGCTAATAATAAAGATGTTCCCGTTATCAGAGGTGATATAGAAGACTTATTATTATCATCTACTTTTTATAAAGCACCTACTATTAATTATGAAAATAGACCTCTAATTATTTTATATAAATCAGATGATGATTTTAAGACTATTTATAGTTTAATTGTTGATAAAAATATAATTCCAATAAGTGATAAATCAATCTATATTAAAATGGCGGATGTTCCATTAGTTATTAAATATTTAATAAACGAACATATAAATTCACAAAAATAATATTTATATTTATATAATATGGATAAAAATAATATTGAAACAAAATTAATTAATCATAATATTGATTTTAATTCAATTAATGCTATTCAATTAATTACATTTGTTATGGAAGAAATTGAAACACTAAAAGATTTAAAAGGTCCTGATAAAAAAATATTAGTTATTAGTATATTGGAGCAATTTACTAAAGATAATGATAATATATTTATCAAATCTAATAATGTAAATATTATAAATTCTATAAATAATCTTTTAGAAAATAAAATAATATTTGATATTATTGATACAATTGTTACATGTGCAGATGGAGCTTTAAAAATTAATAATCAAATAAAAACAAATTGTTTTTGCTTTTCAAAAAAATAAGTTTTATTTTTATTGTATTTATATTAAAAATTGAATATTAAAAAAGTTATTAATTTTACAATGGTATATAAAAGTTCAAAGGAAGATATCATGAATATGTTTAATAGTGAAGAGGCTATCTCATTTCATATCGTGAAACATCATAATAGTGATTATCATGTCAGATTAACATCTGAAAATGGAGTAAGCAAAACATTCATTACTGATAATATCAGAGACTTGTTCAAAGATTAAAAAAGAATATTTATATATATCAAAATTATTTTTTGGTATTTTTTTTTATATAATTGTTATTGTTGGTTCTTCAATCTTATAACATTCATCTTTATTATTTGATGCAATATTAAATGTTAGATTTTCTTCTAAACAATCAATGTCTTCATCCTCGTCTTCAACTACATCATCTAAATTATATTTATTTTCTTTAACTTGTTTTATATCCTTAATCAATTCCATCAAATGTTCTTCATCCAATATTATATCAAAGTTTCCTGAACCACAATTTGGCACTTTACCTAACATAACCTGAGGTGAAACACCACTCGTATTATCATATTCTGAAAATATACTTGCGTTAATCAACATATCAACACTTTCCTCAAATGATGATTTACTTAATGCACTGCTAGCATTTCTATTAATTCCATGACGGTCAATTGACATTAAATTACCTCTAAATGTCATAGTATCAATTAATAATGATAAATGTCTGTAATTCATCGAACCTTCTCCCGTTACATTAACTAACTCATGATATAAAGCATTTCTTGCTGCTTCAACACCTAAGACTGTATAAATTTCTCTAATATCATTTGATATTGTTCTTGTTGCATCAATATTTGGATTTGATAATATCTCAATTAAATTAGTTCCATCCGTATCTAATACCCATTCAACAACCTTATCAAAAGTTTCTTCCTCCAAATTATAAATATCATATTTCTTTTTATTTAAGGATACTTTATTAATACCCTTAATACCTTTTAATAATACTTGATAAACAATATTATGTTCCATTGCTTTTAATGCAGCAACTTCATCTTTATTTTCAATATCTTTTAATGCATATTCGGTTAATCTAATTCTGAAAATACATTCATCCGCATTATCATCACTATAAACACAATCAATATATTTATTATATGCTTTATTTAATTTTGTATAAATATCAATCATTCTTAATCCGAATGCATTCATCTTTTCTTTATTAAATTTCATTCGTAATACCCATGGTGAATCACTTCTGCATTTATTTGCACTACTATCCAATGCCGCAAATTTCTTATAAATATCTAATATTCCTTTATCCGATTCAATAGTTGTATCTAATTTACCACTATCCCAGAAAATCTCACTATATTCTAATATATTTGATAGATTTGTAATTTCAATTGAATTTTTAATTGACATTGCAATACTTTTAGTTTGTTCAATTCTATCATCAATATATTCAATTCCATCTTCCGCCATTTTTGGATTTTTAACTGATGCTACATCAGGTTTCATATATATAATTAATGTTGGTGTTTTTGTTTTCTTTGTTGCACTTAAAATTTCTTTCAATCGAGGAACACCACTTGTAGCTTTAACCGCTGCTGCTGTTCCTGAAACATGAAATGAGTCTAAAGTCATTTGTGTTCCCATTTCTCCAATTGTTTGTGCTGCAATAATTCCAACCATTTCACTTGGCTGTGCAATTGCTTCTTTAAAATATTCATAAACTTGTAAAACAAGCCAATCAAACATTGATTTACTAAAATTTTGTTCAATTATTAATTTTTTAGGTGATAAATAAACTCTTAATAACATATGAAAATATATCATCCCTTGTTCAGTATCTTTAATATATAAGTTTTCAATCAATTCATCTATTTTATCTAAAATATAATCAGGTGTTAAATCAGTTAAAGTAGCTTTGATATTACTTGATTCACGTCTCTTGATACATGTTTTAATAATTCTATTAAATGGAATTGGATAATTAATAATACTACTCTTTTTATTTTTATTAACTTTTGTTATAATAAAATTTTTATCTTCAATTAATGATTTAAAATGCTCCTTACATCTATCATATGTATTTTTTGTTATTGTTTTTATTGCTTCAGATGTTAAATAACTTTCCAATTTATCCGCATTTGTTAAATTATATTTAACTTCCATATCTAAAAATTTCATCTCAATCGTTGGAATTAATTGAGTTTCTATTTTACATCCATCCATCCCATCCTCGCCATAAATAAATTGAATAATTGCACCATTCGCATTTCTTACCGTATTATCATAATTAATCTTTGCATCTTCCATCGCCTTTACTAATCTTCTTTGAATGTAACCAGTTTCTGAGGTATCGTATACAGTTAAACCGGTAATATTCATAAAATTCTTAGTTGAAGGAATTGTTAAATCATATAACTTTGTATAATTAACTTTTTCATCAGGATTTAAAATAGTAATATTAATAATTTTATCTAATACAATATTATTATGTTCTTTATAATTTTTATGTAAATTACTTTTATTATTATTAATTTCCAATCTTTTGTTTTTACTTTTATTTGTTAATGTTATTTCACTTGTAAATTTTCTACTCCATTGTTCAGTAATATCTATCATATTTGTATTTAAGTTAACTGATAATTTACCAAATATTCCTAATCTATTACATAATAAACTAATACCTTGAATTAATTTTTCAGAAGATGATGCAGCTGTAATTTCTCCATCTTCTCTAACACAAC